>JADMIO010784994.1_pt1 | contig 61301 bp, 46 predicted proteins | sample 8958161 | NCBI WGS metagenome assembly JADMIO01 (sample SAMN16585339, study PRJNA669376) | soil metagenome | isolation source: Crop rotation soil | place: USA: Cullars Rotation, Alabama | collected 2011
CTTTCCCGCGGGTCGTCGGCGTACGGCGTCGGAGTCACCGCCGAGGAGTCGATGCCGGCGCAGCTGCAGCAAAGGCTGCGCGAGCGCGGCATGAACAACGTCGTCGTCATGAACTGCGGCGTTCCCGGCTACACGACCGCCGAGACGCTCGCCGCCGCGCACTTTCGCGACCTGCGCACGCAGGCGTTCGTCGTGGTGATCGCGAACGACTTCGAGGACGCGCTGCCGCGAGTGCGGCCGGGCTACCGCACCGACTACTCGCACGCACGGAAGACCTTCCGTTTCGGCGACGCCTCGTTCCCGACATCGCTGGTCGCGACGCCGCTCGCGTCCGGCGACGACCTCCTCGGCAGCGGCGCGCCGCTCCGCGCACTGCGCGACGGAAACCCGGGGGCGCTCGCGGCGCGCGACGGCCAGCTCGCGCGGCCCGGGCCCTACGCGATGTACCGCAACCTGCGCTCTCTCGTCGACCTCGCGCGCAACACGCCGAACGTGGAGAAGGTGGTGATCCTGTCCGCCGGCACGCCAGCGAAGGACGGTCCGCTCGCGACCGCCGCGGCCGACTGGAACGCCGTCGGCAAGCGCGTCGCGGAGGAGACGAAGGCGACGTTCGCGGTCGGCGGCGAGTCGCTCGCTCCCGATGAATTCCTCGCGGGGAGTTTCCTGCCGAACGCCAAGGGCCAGGCGCGGCGGGCGGCGGCCGTCGCGCAGGCCGTATTCCGCTGAGGTCGATCGCGACTTCCCCGGCGAGCGCGATTGGCTAGAGTGGCCCGGAATGACCGCACGCAAGCCCGACCCCATGCAGCATGCGCTCGACTTCGAGCGTCCGATCGTCGAGTTGGAGCAGAAGATCCAGGGACTCGAGGAGCTCGCCGAACAGACGAGCATGGATCTCACCGCGGAGACGCGGCCGCTCCGCGAGCTGCGCGACAAGCTGCTGAAGCAGATCTTCTCGTCGCTCACGCCGTGGCAGATGGTCCGGCTCGCCCGCCATCCCCAGCGGCCGATGACGCAGGATTACTTGCGACTGATCTTCGAGGACGTCGTCGAGCTGCGCGGCGATCGGCTGTTCGGCGACGATCGCGCGATCCTCACCGCGCTGGCGCGGATCGGCGACGAGCGCGTGATGCTGCTCGCGCACCAGAAGGGCAAGACGACGGAGGAGCGCCTCGCCACGAACTTCGGCTGCGCGCATCCCGAGGGCTACCGCAAGGCGCTGCTCAAGATGAAGCTCGCCGAGAAGTTCGGCCTGCCGATCGTCACGCTCATCAACACTCCCGGCGCCTATCCCGGCATCGGAGCGGAAGAGCGCGGGCAGGCCGGCGCGATCGCGCTGAACATCCTCGAGATGACGCATCTCGAGGTTCCGATCGTGTCCTGCGTGATCGGCGAGGGCGGGTCGGGCGGAGCGCTCGGCATCGGGGTCTGCGATCGTCTGCTGATCATGGAGTACGCCTACTACTCGGTGATCTCGCCCGAAGGCTGCGCGGCGATCCTGTGGAAGAGCGGCGAGAAGGCCGAGGAAGCGGCCACGGCGCTCAAGCTCACCGCCCGCGACCTGCAGCGCCTCGGCCTCATCGACGAGATCGTGCCGGAGCCGCTCGGCGGCGCGCATCGCGATCACGCCAAGGCCGCGATCCTGCTCCGGGACCGCATCCTCCGCAACCTCAAGGAGTTGAAGGCCATTCCGAACGCCGAGCTCATGGCCCGCCGCTACCATCGATATCGGACGATCGGCAACTCGGAATCGATCGCCGCACAGGTCGTCGCGGGCCGCGAGGTCGCCGAGAAGCGGCTGAACGCGACGAACGGCTGAATCGCCGAATCGCCGAATCGATGGGCCGAGCGCGGCGATGCGGCCCCGCGTTTTGTAGGTTATCCTCACAGTCGGCCCCGCGCCGCGTAGGTATCGGGTCCGCCACACGACGCCCGGAGCAACGCTTGAACGTGCATTCCTTCTCCCGCTTCGTCACCCGCAATGCGACGGCGACGGAGCTCACGCCGGAGCGGCGGCTCGACAACGAGCTGATCCGCTCCGCGCAGCGCGGCGAGCGCGATGCGTTCGCGGAGCTGGTGAAGCTCTATCACGCTCGCGCCTACTGGGTGGCCTACGGACTCCTCGGCGACGAAGAAGACGCGCGCGACGTGGTGCAGGACGCGTTCATCCGCGTGCTCGGCGCGCTCGAGCGGTTCGACTTCGCGCAGAGCTTCTACACCTGGCTGTATCGGATCATCGTCAATCTCTCGATCGACCGCCTGCGCCGCCGCAGCAAGGCGCGGAGCGTCGCGATCGACGACGTCGCCGAGCCGGTCGCCGAGGTGCAGGGCGAGCAGATCCCGTCCGATCGCATCGAGTCCGGCGAGACCAAGAAGGAAGTCCACGCGGTGCTCGAGACGCTCCCCGAGAAGTACAAAGCCGTGATGGTGCTCCGCGAGCTGAACGGACTCTCCTGCAAGGAGATCGCGAGGATCGTCCACTGCAGCCATGCCACGGTGCGCTGGCGCCTGCACGTCGCGCGAAAGTTCTTCAAGGACGCGTGGGAGCGTCGCGAACGATTGCGCGAGCAGCAGCAGCAGATCGGAGAGCCGTCATGAACTGCCGGCGCGCGAAAGATCTTCTGCCGCTCGCAGCAGGCGGAGACCTCGATTCGAAGGATCAGGCCCGCGTCGATGCGCACGTGGCGACCTGCCTGTCGTGCTTCCGCGACATGCAGCGCTTCCGCACGGCCCTCGCTCCGCTGCGCGACCTGCGCGAGAACGGGCGCGTCCCGAAGGACCTGCTCTGCGACGTCCTCTCCGCGGTCGACGCCGCCCGCGAGTCCGCGGTTCCTGCCGGCCCGGTGATGCTGCCGCTGCGCGGCAGTCTCCTGCGCCGCGCCGCGTCGATCGCTGCGGTGGTGATCCTCGGCGTGGTCGCGGGCGCGCATTTCGCCGATCGCCGCTCGGATCCTTCCGGCCGCTCGGGCGTCCCGACGCACGTCGCGTCCGGCAGCCCCTTCGACAGGATCCAGCAGAACGTCCAGAACGTGTCGTATCCGATTCGCCGCGACGTCTTCGGCGGCGCCTCGCCCGTGCTGCTGCCGGCCGTCGCGACGCCGGCGTACAACGCCTTCCCGACCGACGACTTCTTCGTTCGCATCCGTCGCTCGCAGCCGAACCCGGCCGTCATGCGGTCGAACTCCCAGGCCGATGGATTCTGACGGACCTTCGCGACCGCATCGATTCGTCCTCCGCGCAATCACCCTGACGTTCGCGTGCGCCGGAGCGGCGCCCGCGCAGGTCGGCGATCGCCCGGCGCCGAAAGCGAAGCCCGACGCGCCGCTCCCGAGCGGGATCGACGCGGTCGTCGCGCGGACGGTGCGCGTGCAGGTGACGCGCATCGTCAAGAACGACAAGAGTGACAAGAGCGAGAAGGGCGAGAAGGGCAAGTCGTCCGCGAGCGAAGTCGTGCGCGACCAGATCGTCGGTTTCCTGCTCGACGACGGGAAGCGGGTCGCCACCTTCGGCGAACTGCTCGAGGACGGCGCGACGATCGTCGTCGAGACGGGCACGGGAGACCTGCGCCGCGGCAAGAGCGCGTCGCGCGATCCGCAGAGCGGCATCGGCGTCGTCTGCGTCGACCCGCTCCCCGTCGTTCCCTGCGAAGAGCTCGACGCCTCGAAGTGCACGCTCGGAACGAGCCTCTACGTCGTCGGCGATCCGCAGCACCTCGGCCTCGCGACGACGCAAGGCTCGCTCGCGGCGCGGTCGCGCCTCGTCACCGAGGACGAAGCGGACAAGAAGCCGATGCGGCGTCCGCCTCTCCTGCAGCTCTCGATCGTGTGCGATCCGGGCGACCGCGGCGGGCCGGTCGCCACCGCGGACGGCGCCGTCGTCGGTCTCTGTCTCGGGCCCTACGCGCCGGCCGATGCGAAGACGCGTCCCGGGCTCGCCTTCGCGGTGCCGATCGCCGAAGTCGAATCGGTGTGCAAGCTGCTCGACGAGGTCGATCGCGATCATCAGAGCGGCGCGTGGGGGCGCTCGCCGCGGCCCTACCTCGGGGTGTGGGCGATGGACATCTACGATCCGGTGCTGGAAGCCCAGCTCGAGCTCGACGAGGACCAGGGGATCCTGATCGAGAACGTGTTTCCCGACTCGCCGGCGGCGCGCGCCGGCGTCACCCGGTTCGACGTCGTGTCGAAGATCGACGGGAAGATCTTGAAGGGAACGCTCGGCCTGCGCGACATCCTGCTCGGTTGTCGCGTCGACCAGACGATCGTGCTCGAGGTGATCCGCAAGGGCAAGCGGATCGAAGTCAAAGTGAAGCTCTGAATCGGAAGTGCGGGCCGGCCGCGCGCTGTTTATCCTCAGGCGATGAACGCCGAGAAGATCGCGAAATGGCAGGCCGTCGTGGCGAAGTCGCCCGCCGACGAGCTTGCGCGCTTCACGCTCGCGCGCGCCTTTCTCGACGCCGGAAAACTCGCCGACGCGCGTCGCGAATTCGAATCCGTCGTTGCGATGAAGGACGACTGGATGATGGCTTGGATCCTGCTCGGTCGCTGCAGCGTCGAGCTGGGCGATGCCGTCCCGGCGAAGATGGCGCTCGAGAAAGCCCGCGCGCTCGCGGTCGCGCAAGGCCATTCGGACCCGTTGATCGAGATCGATGAGCTCATGAACGAGATCGCATCATGAACGCGATGAACGCGCTCCGCACGAACTTCGCCGTCGCGCTGGCCCTTGCCGCCGCCACGTCGTCCTGCTTCGCTCCGACGCAGGCCGAGGACGAGCTTCCCGGTCCCGAGATGTCGGGCGCCGTCGTCGCCGACGCGGACAACGTTCGATCCGCGATGGCGTCGGTCCTGCTGCCGGTCGCCCCCGAAGAAGCGGCGGCGTGGATCACGCAGGCGGATCGCCTCGACCGCTGGCTGGGCGAGAAGGTCGAGATGGGCGGCGTCGGCGACCGGTTCGTCGTGGGTTATCCATCGACCGGCCAGCAATGGGTGGGCAAGCTCCTCGAGCTCGATCGCTCGGGACGCCTCGTCGCGGAGGTCCAGTCGGCGGTGGTGCCGAGCCTGCTCACGCTCACGCTCGATCATCACGAGGAAGGCGGATTCCAACGCGTCACCTTCACGGTCGCTTCGATCGGCAAGGAGATGGCCGACGAGGTCGTCGCCGACGGCTTCCGCGAGGGAATGACCGAGGCGTTGAAGACGCTGCGGCTCGCCGCCGCCGGCGAGAAGACCGCGCCGACACAGCCGCCCGTCGTCGCTCGCGTCTTCCATCCCCTCGTGACGCCGCGTGAAGGTCTCGAAGCCGAGATCAAGATGAAGAACCCGCCGAAGCCCGTCAAGACCGACGACTCGCCGGCGAACCCGCCGAAGTAAGCCGGGAGCGCCACGCTCCAGCGTGGCTCTTCTCTTCTCTTTTCTTCCTGGGCTCGCCACGCTCCAGCGTGGCCTCGTGTTGAGCTGAAGTGCGGTGCTTCGAGGATCTACGTACGTAATCTGCGCGACAACCGCGCGGCCGGCCACGTGGCCACGCTGGAGCGTGGCGTTCCCAGGAAGAGAGGATCCGGACTCCGAATCGCTCACGATCGCCGCGGGTAGGATGCTCGCGACGACATCGGAGAGCGGAATGACCTCTGCGCGTCGCGGATTCCTCGCGTTCCTCCTGCTCGCCGCGTTCGGCGCGGGCGCGGCGCTTCTGTTCGTCGATCGCGAAAGCGCGCCCGAGCTGCCCGCGTCGGCTCGAGCCGCGGACGCGTCGCGAGCGCCGTCCGAGCGACTCAGCGATTCTCCACGACTCGACGAGGAGGCTTCCGCCCCCGGCCCGGAAGCCGCAATCATGAGCGCCCCGATACCGCAGCGCGCCGAGGTTCCCGCGTCCGCCGTGTTCCGAACCGATGCCGCGGACGTCGTCGTCGAGGTCGACCTCCGATATCCGCGCGAGGGACGGCTCGTCCACGTTCGACTCGAGCAGGTCGACGTCACCGCGGCCGCTGCGGGCGAACCGCGCGTCCTGCGCGAAGCGGACACCGACACCTGGCGCGCGCTCTTCACTGGTATCCCGCCGCATGTCTTCGTCACCGCTTCGGCCGTGTTCGACGGCGTGACGTATCGGACGAAGGACACCGCGTCGGTCGAGCTGAAGCCCGGCGCGACCGAGACGCTCAAGATCGAGATCAGCAAGGCTCCGCATTTCCGATTTCAGGTCCTCGACGCGGACGGCTCCGCCTGCGCGAGCCGGAGGTTGTCGATCGGGCGCTTCGGGTGGATGCATGACAAGGGCGTCGGCGAAGTCGACCGTCCTCGACGGTTCTCCTCGACCGGCGACGTCGAGAGCGATGCTCGCGCTTTCGTCGACGTTTCGATGGACGCGAAGTACGGCCCGAACGACGCCTTCTGCTTCGTGATCGAGAGTGGTTCGGGCCCGGACCTCGGCCGCGCCCGAATCGACGTGACCACCCTCATGCAGCCGGGCGTACACGACCTCGCCCCCGTTCGATTGGAGCGCGCCCGCCTCGTCGTCGCGGGTTCGGTGCTAGGGCCCGAAGGAGAGGCCGTGCCTCGAGCGAGCGTGAAGTACACGGCTTCGAAGGCGAGCCGCGCCGAGTCCGACGAGTTCGTTGCGAATCGCGATTGGGAGTCGGACGACACGGGGCAGTTCGCGATCTACGACTTCGGGGAACCAAGCCGTTACTCGATCTTCGCGGATCGCAGCCCCTATGCGCGGAGCGAGACGTTGACGTTCGGCGAGCGGCGCGAGGGCGTCGTACTGCGGCTCGGCGGAGCCGGCAGCATCGCCGGATCCCTCGACGTTCCCGCGGAGCTTTCGGACCACTTGACGCTGAGTCTGCGCCGAGTCCCCGACGGGCGCGCGGACGCGAACTCCGCCCGCGGTCCCTCGCGTGAAACGGATTCGCGGGACGAAGCGGTCAAGGGATCCGGCGGTTTCAAGATCCGCGATCTCCGCGCGGGACGCTGGGATCTTTCGTTGCGCAAGCAAAGCCTCGGCGAGCTCGCATTCGTGCCCGGCATCGTCGTCACCGCCGGCAAGACGTCGACGGATCCGCGCCTCGCCGACCTGAAGATCACGACACGGTTCGTGAGAATCGAGATCGAGGTCGTGGATGCACTGACGGGCGCCAACCTGCCGGATGCGTTCGTTGCGATCCGTCCGCGCGCGGAGGACAGGTCTCAACGCGTCGCCTTCGGCATTCCTCGCGGCAGCGACCGCCCTTCGCTCTGGGTGCCCGCGATCGACGGCGCGAACGTGGCGGTTTCGCATCCGAAATATCGCAGCGTCGTGATCGAGCATGCTCGCGAGTCGCGGACCGTTCGACTCGTACCGGAGCCGGGAGTCACCTTGCGTATGTGACGTGGCCCCGTCTCGCACGTGAGGGTTCGTCTCACGCCGCTCGATGACGACGGGCAAGAGATCGGACTCGCCGCGGACGGCCGCGTGATCTCCGGCAATTTCGACGGCGCGACGACGTGCTCGCTGTTCGGTCCGCAACCCGGACGGTTTCGGGCGCACTGGGTGCGGGTCGGTGATGACGGAAAGAGCCAGGTCTCCAGCGCGACGAGCGAGATCACGATCCCGGAGCACGACGAGGCGATCGTCATCGACATCGACCTGCCGGAGGGGCTTTGAACCTGCCCTGAGGCTTGCGAAGGGCGGGCCAGAGGCCGCCCCTACGGAGCGGAACCAGAGGCCGCCCGTACGGAGGGAAAGGGCGGGCCAAGGCCGCCCGTACGGAGGGGAAGGTCGGGCCAAGGCCGCCCGTACGGGGGGAAGGTCGGGCCAAGGCCGCCCATGCGGAAGAGGTATGCAACGCGCGCCCCCTTGGGCCGAGAACCCCTCCGGAGCCAAACGTTCCTGCGCGGTTCGCAGGGTGAATCAACAACTTCTTTCCAATCCGGAGAAGTGTGTCATGCGCATCGACCGTCAGCCGAACCTCGACTCTTTCCGTTCTTCTCTCTCTCCCCTGAACCGCGGTCCCACTGTCCTCGACGTGAATGGCGCGAAGGGCATCGATCCGCTCTTCGTTCCGAACGCGCCGGGCTTCCGCCCGCTCGCTCCGCCCGCCAACTTCATCGGGACCGACCCTGCGACGTGGACGCTGTTCGACCAGAATCAGGTCGCCGGCGACCCGAACGCGTGCGGCACGACGACGCTGTCGATGATCCTCGCGACCCTCGGCGTCATTCCGAAGACCCTCGACGCCGCGAAGGCCGTCGACCAGGAAGTGCGCGCGTGGGGCGGTTTCTCGGCTCCGGAAGACCTCGAGCAGTTCGCGAAGAGCAAGGGCCTTTTCTCCGAGGGCTACAACGACCAGAGTTTCGGCGACCTCAAGGACCACCTCGCGGCCGGCCGCTCGGTCATGGCGATGGTCAACGGCGGCGACGATCCGCACTGGGTCGCGGTCCAGAACGTCTCCGAGCAGAACGGCCAGGAGATGGTCACCTACGCCGACCCCGGCGGAGGAAAGTCCGTGACGGTCACTCGCGAAGAGTTCGAGAAGATGTGGGACAAGCCGATGCAGGGCATGGGCGGATTCGTCAACGGCCTCGCGGGCTTCCACAACTTCCTGCAGGTGATCGACAAGAAGCCGGTCCCGGCGTCGAACGACTTCTCGATCGCGGCCACCCAGGCCGCGGCCGACGGAGTCTCCGACATGGGGAACGCGCTCCATGACTTCAAGACGATCTTCACCGACGGCAACATCGGCGGCATCGTCACCGGCACGACGGGTCTCGTCGGCGGGCTCGTCTCCACGCTCAGCGCGATTCCCGGGGCCGTCGGCCGCGTGATCGAGATGGGCGGCGACAAGGTCCTCGACTGGGCCAAGAGCGAATGGAACAAGGGCGGCGTCGGCCACAAGATCCTCGGCGGGCTCGGCTTCGTCGGCGGCGGCATCCTCAAGGGTGTCGGTTGGGGCGTGAAGCAGATCGGCAACGCCGTCGCAAAGGTCGGCCACGCCATCGGTAGCGGCATCACCAAGGCCGGCAAGAAGATCGTCGACGGCGTGAAGGCGGTCGGCTCGAAGATCGTCGACGGCGTCAAGAGCGTCGGCAAGGCGATCGGCAGCGGGATCAAGAAGATCTTTTCCGGCTGGTGAGCGCAACGCGGCGTGAATCGCGCCGACAACCAGGCCGGCCCGACGGGATCTCCCGCGGGCCGGCCTTTTCGTTTCTCACCGGAGAGCTGCGATGACGACCCTCGAGCTGGAACCCGAAGTCGCGAAGGAAACGCAGCCCGCTCCGCCGCAGCTCCACATCGTGAACCTCACGATCACCGGCAAGTGCAATCTCGATTGCCCGTGCTGCTACCAGAAGCGGCGCACCGACGACATGGACACGGCGCCGATCCTGAAGATCATCGACGACATCGCGGCGCTCGGGACGCAGATCCTGATGATGCCCGGTGGCGAGCCGCTGCTGCGCAAAGACCTCGACGCCGTCATCGAACACGCCGCGAAGCGCGGCCTTCGCACCTATCTCGCGAGCAACGGCACGCTGGTCACCGACGCCCGCGCCTCGCGCCTCAAGGAGCTCGGGCTCACCGGAGTCTGCGTCGGCTTCGAGGTGTTCGATCCGCGCTCGCTCGAGGAAGTCGATCGCGCGGGCCTCGGCAAGACGATGGCCGGAATCCAGAGCTTCGCGAGCGCGGGCCTCGAGACCTTCGCGAATCTGATCGTCACCCGCCGCAACCTGAAGCACCTGCCGCGGACGGTGAAGTTCCTGCGCTCGCTCGGCGTGAAGCGCATGACGATCCTGCGCCCGAAGCCGGCGCAGACCGGCAAGTGGTTCGAGGAAGCGCGGCTCGGCCCGAAGGAGATGTTCCGCCTGCAGGTGCTGAAGGCGAAGCTCGAAGCCGCCTACGACCTCGAGTTCATCAACGTCGACTGCGCGCTCGGCCCGCTGCTCGGCTCGCTGCCGGAAACGCTGCTCGAGGACGCCGGCATCGAGAGCTGTCTCGCGGGCCGCAAGTACATCTCGGTCGACAGCAACGGCGACGTCTATCCGTGCGCCTATCTGCGCTATCCCGAGTTCAAGGCCGGCAACGCGAAGCGTGAGTCGCTCGCCGACATCGTGGCAACGTCGAAGGTGTTCGAGCCGTTCAAGAAGCCGGCGCTCGAGGGCCACTGCGGCTCGTGCCCGATGAAGAAGCACTGCGGCGGCTGCCGCGCGATGGCGTGGCACGATCACAAGAACGTGATGGCTCAGGACGACGATTGCCACTGGGGCACGGCGAAGATGCCGCGAAAGATCTACATGGGCGTCGCCTTCTGGAGCGCGATGATCGTCCGTTTCGCTCGCGCGAAGTTCGGACTGCGGTCGAAAGGGTCTAGAGAGTTCGCGGAAGCGATCCTCGCCCGCGCGCCGAAGCGATCGTTCTTCCGGCGCAGGAAGGCGACCGCTCGCCTCGAGCTGTGCGGCACGCCGAGCACCGCGAGCGAGTCGCAGGCTCTAGCATCGAAGGACCCATGAACCGCGAATCGATCTCCCGCCTCGTCGTTCACGTCATCGTCGTCCTCGCTGCTTGTCTCGCGACGAGCTGCACGCAGCCTTCCGCCGTCGTCGGCATCGACGCCGCGACCGGCAAGGAGCTTTGGCGTCTCGAGGACGGCGCGCGCGCGCTCGGCGCGGCGGGCGACGTCGTCCTGATCTCGCGGGACGATCGCTTCGCGGCGATCGACGCCGCGACCGGCAAGGAGCGCTGGACCTCGGATTTCGCGCCGGCCGCGACGCAGACGCTTCGGGTGCACGGCGACGCCGTCGCCGTCGTCCGCGCGGACGGAGCGCTCGCGCTCGTCGCGTGGAAAGATGGCGCCGTCCGCTGGAGCAAGCCGCTGCCGCGCGGGACGCTCGTCGTCGCCGAGAGCGACGACGGCACGCTCGCGACGCTCGACACCGCGCTCGACCTCACGGTCTTCGAAGCTCGCAACGGGGACGCGCGGTCGAAGATCCACCTCGACGGGCTCGAAGCGGGAGCGGTCGCGAGGCTCGTCGCGGGCGGCGAAATCGCTTGCTTCGCGACGTACGCCGGAGATCTGTTCGCGGTCGACGTCGGAAGCGGCCACGTCGCCGCGGTCGGCGACGTCCATCCCAACATCTCGCCGCGCCTCGACGGGGGTCGCGTGATCGCCGTTCGGAAGGACGGCACGCTCGCCGCGATCGACGCCAAGACGGGTGAGGAGGCGTGGCGCGTCGGCGCGCTGCCGGCGGCCGCGACGCTCGCGGTCGAGAATGGGATCGCCTGGGTGGGCGGACAGCGCGGGGCGATGGTGGGCGTCGCCGTGGCGAACGGCGAGGTTCGATTCGGTCTGCCGGACGCGGGGACGGACGCCTGCGTCGTGCGAGACCTCGCCGAAAGCACGTCGGGATCGCGCCTCGTCGTTCGCCAGGGCGACGGCCTCGCGCTGGTCGAGTCGCGGAGTGGGCGCGTCGCGAAGGCGATCGGGTTCACGTCGCGGATCGCCGCGAGCGCGCGCGTCGGCGAGCAGGCATTCGTGCGGGGGGCCGACGGCCGCGCCGCGGGGTTCGACCTGACGTCCGGCGCGAAGCTGTTCGACGTCGCTCCCGGATCCGTCGCGTCGACGGCCGTGGTCGTCGTCGTCTCAGGGAACGCGATCGTCCTTCCGTAGGGGCGGCCTTGGCCGCCAGCTTGCGCCGCGTGCACGCGGCGCATCGAATAGGCCGACGCGAAGCCATTCCCATGCGCGGCCTGCAGGCCGCGCGAGCTGGCGGCAGCAGCCGCCCCTACGAGGACAACGATTCGCCGGTCGGAAATCGCCGCCGCAATTGCCCGCACGCGGCGTCGATGTCGCGGCCGCGGCTGCGGCGCACCGTCGTGATGACGCCGCGCTCGGTCAGCAGCCGGCGCATCGTCTCGACCGCTTCCTCGGTGGGGCGCTGGAACTTCGTCTCGCCGACGGGATTCAACGGAATCAGATTCACGCTCGCGCGCATTCCCGCCATCAGCTCGCGCAGCTCGCGCGCGCAGGCGGCCGAGTCGTTGACGCCCTTCAATACGACGTACTCGAACGTCACCTCGCGGCCGGTGCGCTCGAAGTAGCGCTTCGCTGCGGCGAGCACGTCGGACAGCGGCACGCGGTCGAGCCCCGGCATCAGCTCGCCGCGCAGCTTCTCGTTCGGCGCGTGGAGCGAGATCGCGAGGTTGATCTGCTTGCCCAGCTCCTCGAGCCGATCGATCTTCGCCGGAATGCCGATCGTCGACAGCGTGATCCGCCGCGCGCCGAACTCGAGCCCGTCCTTGTGATTCAGGATCTCGAGCGCAGTCTTCACGTTGTCGAAGTTGTTGAGCGGCTCGCCGCCGCCCATCAGCACGACGTTGCTGATCTTCTGGTTCTTCGGCTTGAGCAGATCGCGCGCCCACAGGAACTGTTCTATGAGTTCGCCCGACGTCAGGTTGCGATCGATGCCGTTGAGTCCACTCGCGCAAAACGCGCAGCGCACGCCGCAGCCGACCTGCGTCGAGACGCACAGCGTGCGGCGATCGCCTTCTGGGATGATGACGCTCTCGATCGTCTTGTCGTCGGTGAGCCGGAGCAGGATCTTCGTCGTGCCGTCCGCGGAGTCGGAGACGAGCGCGACGGAAGTCGATCGCACCTTGAACCGCTGCGACAGATCGGAGCGAAGCTGCGCGGGCAGGTCGCTCATCGCGTCGAACGACGTCGCGCCGCGCTCGTAGACCCAGCGGCGGATCACACCGGCATGGAACTTCTTGGCGCCTGGAATCTCGACGATGCTCGCGAAGTCAGCGAGTCGCCAATCCGTAACGCAAGTCGGCAGCGGCGCGCTCAGGCGCTCTCGCGGCGGCGCTCGGAAAGAGGCTCGACCTTGATCGCCTCACGCTTCTCGATGAAGCCGCGCGTCACGACGTAGCGCGCGGCGTCCTCGCGCTCGGGCAGGCCGAACAGCACCTCGAGCATGCGCTCCTCGAGAATGTTGCGCAGCGCGCGCACGCCGGTGCCCTTCTGCAGGGCGAACTCGGCGATGGCGTTCAGCGAATCGCGCTCGAACTCCAGCTCGCAGCGCTCGTACTCGAACAGGCGCTGGTACTGGCGCGTGATCGCATTCTTCGGCTCGGTGAGGATCGAGACGAGATCTTCGAGGCGAAGCGGCGAGAGCGGGGCGACGACCGGGAAGCGGCCGATGAACTCGGGGATCATCCCGAACTCGATCAGGTCCTCGGTCTGCACCTGCTTCAGCATCACGTCGAGGCCCTTCTGCGGGTCGCTCTTGTCGCCGCGCGGGTCGTACGTGAAGCCGATCGTCGACTTGCCGATCCGGCGCCCGATGATGTCGGGGAGATGGGTGAACGTCCCGCCGCAGATGAACAGGATGTCGCGGGTGTCGACCTGGATGTAGTTCTGCTCGGGGTGCTTGCGCCCGCCCTGCGGCGGCACGTTGCAGATCGTCCCCTCGAGGAGCTTCAGCAGCGCCTGCTGGACGCCCTCGCCGGACACGTCGCGGGTGATCGACACGTTGTTCGTCGTGCGCGCGATCTTGTCGATCTCGTCGACGAAGATGATGCCCTTCTGCGCGAGCTGGACGTCGTAGTTCGCGTTCTGCACCAGCTTCAGGATGATGTTCTCGACGTCCTCGCCGACGTAGCCCGCTTCGGTGAGCGTCGTCGCGTCCGCGATTGCGAACGGCACCTTCAGCAGGCGCGCGAGCGTGCGCGCGAGGAGGGTCTTGCCGGAGCCCGTGGGACCGATGAGAAGGATGTTCGACTTCTCGATCTCGACGTCGCCGGGCTTGTTGTTCTGCTGATGGCGCAACCGCTTGTAGTGGTTGTAGACCGCGACCGAGAGCACCTTCTTCGCGTGGTCCTGGCCGACCACGTACTCGTCGAGGAAGGTCTTGATCTGGCTCGGCGGCGGCAGCTTGCCGGAGAGGGCGGTCACGCCCTCGCGGCCGGCGCGATCGGGACGCTCGCCCCGCTCGCTCTTTTCACCCGTCCGTTCGCCCCGCTCCGCCCGCTCGCCGGACGGCACGCGCCGGCTCGCGTCCTCGAAGAGGATCGTGTTGCACAGCTCGACGCACTCGTTGCAGATGTAGATCCCGGGCGGCCCCGCAATCAGGCTCGTGACCTGACGTTTCGGCTTGTCGCAAAAGGTGCAGCGCTCTGAGTCGCGGGTTCCGCGTGCGGCCACTACTTCTTGACTCCGGTTCGCTGGAGCGGCTCGACGACCTCGTCGACCAGTCCGTAGGCCTTGGCTTCGTTCGCCGACATGTAGTAGTCGCGGTCGGCGTCGATCTCCAGTTTCGAGATCGGCTGCCCGGTATGGTAAGCGAGCAGTTCGTTCAGCCGCTTCTTCATCTTGAGGATTTCGAGGGCCTGGATCTCGATATCCGCCGCAGTGCCCTGCGCGCCGCCCCAGGGCTGATGGATCATGACCCGGGAGTTGGGGAGCGCGTGGCGCTTGCCCTTGACGCCGCCCGCGAGCAGCAGGGCCGCCATCGAGGCATTCTGGCCGATGCAGTACGTCGCAACGTCACACTGCACGAACTGCATCGTGTCATAGATCGCGAGGCCGGCGGAGACGCTACCGCCCGGCGAATTGATGTAGATGTTGATGTCCTGCGTCTTGTTGTCCTTCTGCAGGAACAAGAGCTGGGCGATGACGGCGTTGGCGACGTGGTCGTCGATCGCCGTCCCGATGAAGATGATGCGATCTTCGAGGAGACGTGAGTAGATGTCGTAGGCGCGCTCGCCGCGGCCGGTCTTCTCGATGACGTACGGGATCGGGTAGTAGCTCAAACCGCCCTCCAATGGCTCGGACTTGCTCGACACGCTCATCCGCCGGCTTTCGATCACCGATCCGACGAGCCTCGCCGCCGAATCGATACGGACTCACGCTGACGCAGGTTTGGCCTCGGCCGACGGTTCGACGTCGATGACCTTGGCGCTCTCACGCAGCAATCTTCGGACCTTTGCGTCCAAGACCTGAGCCCGCAGTTGGCCGACGCCGTCGTTGGCGATCAGCTCGTCCGCGAGCTGCTGCGGGTCGCGCCGCTGCTGCATCGCCAGAGCGCGCACCGCTTGCTCGAGATCTTCTTCGGTGACCGCGATCTGCTCCTTCGTCGCGATGCGATCGACCAGGAACGAAACGCGCAGCGAGCGCTCGTTCTGCTCGCGGATGCGCGGGATCGACTTCTCGGCCTGCTGATGCGCTTCCTTGTCGCCGAGCCCGGACTTCATCATCTCGTGCGCCATCCGATGCATGCCCTGCTCCGTCATCGCCTTCAGCGTGTCGTCGGGCATGGGGAACGAGACGTGGCTCAGCACCGAGTCGAAGACGCGCTCCTCGATGAACTGGTTGCGGCGATGCTCGATCGTGCGCTCGACCTGCGTGCGCACCTGCGAGCGGAACTCGTCGACCGACTCGAGTCCGAAGCGCTTCACGAACGCTTCGTCGACCGGGGGCAGGATGAAGCGGCTGATCTCGAGGATCTCGCAATCGAGCTGCGCCTCGGCGCCCTTGAAGCCCGCGGGCTCGTAGCCTTCCGGCCACTTCGCGGGCACGGTGACCGTCGCGCCGACCGCCTTGCCGACGAACTGCGCGGTGCCGCCTTCGGTCGGGATGCCGTCGATCGTGTCGTTGCGCGTGTCGACGACGGCGTCGTCGACCGCCTTCACGACCGCGCCGTCGACGCGGATCGAGAGCTTCGCGCGCATGAAGTCGCCCTTCTCGGCGGCGCCGTCGGTGATCGACTGCGCCTGCGCGAGCTTGCCGCGCAGACTCTCGATCTCGCGGTCGACGATTTCGTCGGTGACCTCGACCTTCGGAACCTTCACCTCGACGTCCTTGTAGCCCTCGACCTCGAACTGCGGCACCACCTCGAAATCGAGGTCGAACTGCAGCTCACGCGTGGGGTCGAGGTCGAGCTTCGCGAGGTCGACGCTCGGCGCGACCACCGGACGCAGCGAATGCGTCTGCACCGCCTCGCGGAACGCCTCGTTGATGAGGGCCTGCTTGATCTCCTTGCGGATCTCTTCGCCGTACTTCTTCTCAAGGATGCTCTTCGGCACCTTGCCCGGCCGGAAGCCCTTCATCGAGACCTGGTGCTGGGCGTTGTGCCATCCCCGCGCGACCGCCTGCTTCACCCGCTCGGACGGGATCTTCACGGAGAGCTTGCGCTTGCACGGGCCAAGCTCCTGGAGCTGAAGGTCGGTCATGTTCCACCTGACGAGTGACACCGGGGGGCGAATCGAGAGATTCTATGGAACCGGCGGAATCGATCAATGGGGTGCGGCCTCACGCGCGCGCCTTGACGCTGATCCGTGCATTCGCTCCGGGTAGGGGCGGCTGCTGCCGCCCGTTTATGCGGCCTGCAGGCCGCTCTTCGAGCTGCGCCGACGACTCCGATGCGCGGTGGTCGGTCGGCGCGTTCCTTACTCTTGTTGTTCTCCGCCTCTGCGGGCCTCCTCCTGACCTCAGCGGTCCTCTGCGGTAAATCCTGATATGGGGTTCGCGAGAGCGGAGAAGAGCGCGCTGCAGCGCGCGAAAACGGGCGGCAGCAGCCGCCCCTACGCGGCCGGCTTCCTCCTATGTGAAATCCTGATTGGATCAGTCCTCCAGCAGCTCGTCGAAGATCGACTTCGGCAGCGCCTCGCGCAGGCGCGCGAGCGCGCGGCGGTAGCGGACGGCGATCGTGTTCGGGTTCTCTTCGAGCAGCAGCGCGACGTCGGCGAGCGGGTTCTGCTCGATGCCGCGCAGCACGACGACGGCGCGGTCGTCCTCGGACATTTCCTCGATGGCCTTGCGCACGGCGCTCTCGCGCTCGCCGCGCAGCGCGCGGTCGACGGCCTGCGTCGCGTCGTCCGAAATGCACTCGCCTCCGATCGCGTCGATCTCGCCGGTGCGCGCGTTGCCTCCGCGGAGATGCACCTGCATCAGGCTGTTCATTCGATTGAGCAGGGTCGTCGCGAGGAAGCGGAGGACGACCGGCGTGAAGCGGCCGTCGCGCGGCGTCACGGCTTTTAGTCGCGGCAGCGCCCGCGACCACACGTCCTGCACGATGTCCTCGGGATCGAAGCGCCGCCCGAGCGGCCCTCGCAGGCGGTGCGCCGCCTGCGCGAGCAGGAGCGGAGAGAAGCGGGCGACCATCCACTCGACGCTCGCGGCGTCGCCGGCGAGCGCACCGCGGACGTGCTGCGTCGTGACGGCGTCGAGATCCTCGGAACCACGCGATTCCATGCCCTGCATTGTGCCCTTTGCGGCGTCGATTGCACGGTCGCCGTGCCCGGCGTTATCCTGTCCCATCCGGCCCCAGAGAATAGGAATGGACGACGCACCGGCGATCGTATTCGAGCTGCTGCAGCGCTTCGCGGCCGATGCCGATTCGGGAACGTCGCGCACGCTCGACGAGTATCGAGCGATGTTCCCGCGCCATGCGGCCCTCGTCGACCGCGAGTTCGCGCGGTTCTTCGCCGAAGCGCCGGGGCTCCCGCTCGCGCTCGATGGGCCAGGTTTGCCCGGCTTCATCGGCTCGCGCATCGGCCCCTACCTCGTGACCCGCGAGCTCGGCCGCGGTGGACAGGGCGCAGTCTTCCTCGCGACGGACGAGCGCATCCCGCGCTCGGTTGCGCTCAAGCTGCTGCTCGGCCGCGGCAACGGGCTCCTGTTCGCGCCCGGCGCCCGCGAGCGCTTCCGCCGCGAGGCGGCCGTCGTGGCAAGACTCGATCATCCCGGAATCGCGGTCGTCTACGAGACGGGCGAATCCGACGGCATTCCCTACGTCGCTATGCGCTACGTGGAGGGCGACACGCTCGCGCACCGGATCGCCGCGAATCGCGCCGCGCCGCCGCCCGATCGCCGCGAAGTGCTCGCGCGGCTCGCGCTCGTGGAGGACGTCGCGCGCGCGCTGCACGCGGCGCACGAGGCGGGCGTGATCCATCGCGACGTGAAGCCGGGCAACATCATGGTGACCGCGGACGGCCGCGCCGTGGTGCTCGACTTCGGCATCGCGCGCGATCTCGAGGACACCGCGCCGACGCTCACGGCGAGCGGCGAGATCCACGGCACGCCGGCGTATCTGTCTCCGGAGCAGCTTCGGAGCGACCGCGTGCGGATCGATCGGCGCACCGACGTGTTCTCGCTCGGCGTCACGCTCTACGAGTGGATCGCGTCGCGCCGGCCCTTCGAGGCCGCGACGCGCGAGGGCTTGTACCGCGCGATCCTCGAGTCCGAGCCGCCGCGGCTGCGCAGCCTCGCTCCGGCGGCTCCGAAGGATCTCGAGATCGTCGTCGCGACGGCCCTGGAGAAGTACCGCGATCGCCGGTACTCGACGGCCGAGGCGTTCGCCGACGATCTGCGCGCGATCCGCGAATCGCGGCCGATCGCCGCGCGCCGTCCGTCCGTCTTCGTGCGGCTCTCGAGATTCGTCGCGCGCGAGCCCGTGAAGGCCGCGCTCGGCGCGGGGCTCGTCGTCATGGTGCTCGCGGCCGCCGGGCTCCTCGGCTACGTCCTGGCCCGCGGCCGCGAGCTCGACGAAGGCAAGAAGGCGCTCCGCCGCGAAGAGATCGACCGCGCCGTGCTCGCGGGCTTCTCCGGGTATCAGCAGCCGCCGCGAGCGACGACGCTCGAAGCGCTGCTGGAAGACGACCCGAATCTCGACGTCGCCAGGATCACGCTCGCGATATCGCGGCTCGAACACCGCCAGTTCGAGCAGGCGCTCGCGCTGTGCGATCGCGGCAGCGACGACGACGCTCGCGCCGCGGTAAACCGGATCCGGGCGGCCGTCCTGCACAGGCTCGACAGGAGCGACGAAGCCGCGCGAGTCGAAGCGGCGCTCTGTGGTCCCGCTCTCGCGAAGGGTCCGTACGAGAACTTCGTGCTCGGAATACTGAGCGAGGCCGACAGCCACGCGCGGGCCGAGCCGAGCAAGGAAGCCGTCCGCTACTACACGCGCGCCGTGCTCCTGTCGCCCGCCGCGGAGCTGACCTTCCACTTCAAGCGAACGCTCGCGCTGCTGGACACCGGCGACAACGAGAACGCGATCGAGAGCGCGCGCGTGCTCGAGCGGCGCTGGCCGAAGTCGGCGATCGCATGGTTCGCGATCGGCACCGTTCGCGGCAAGGCCGTCGGGCCGGTCGAGGGGCGCGATGCGTTCGAGCGCGCCGTGGCGCTCGAGCCCGACTCTCCCGAGGCGTACCTGAGCATCGGCATCACCGGCCTCATCCTGCAGGACGCCGCCGCGGCCGACGCCGCCTACGAACGGGCGCTGCAGTGCCGGCTCGATCGACGCGATCCCGGGAAGATCCAATCGCTGTGGGGCAACTCGCTCTATCGCGCGCAGCGCTACGAGGCCGCGGTCCCGGTGCTCGAAGCCGCGCTCGCGGCGAACCCGGCCCTCGTGCAGGAAGCGAAGCTGTTGGCGTCGTCGCTGCGCAAGGCGAATCGCGCGGCGGATGCGATTCCCGTCGCGCGCAAATTGCTCGAGCGATTGCCCGAGGATTCCGACGCGTCCAAGCTGCTGCGCAAGTCGCTCGAGGACACCGGCGACGTCGAGGGCGCGATCGCGGAGTGCGAGCGGAGGATCTCGATCGCGAAGGACGACGCCGAGGCGAAGGCGGATCTCGCGCGCTTGAAACCGTAGGGGCGGACTGCAGTCCGCCCTTCGTGGAAGCTGGCGATGACGAAGAGCCACGCTGGAGCGTGGCGCTCCCAGGAACGAATCAGTGCGCCATCAATCCCTTGACCAGCATCAGCGCCTGGTAGATCCACCAGATTCCGACCGTCCCGAACACCACGAGGGTCCAGAAGATCCCGAGCAACGCGATGTTGTGGACCGGGAACGGGAAGTTCACCGGGCCCTTCATGTGGGGGATCGGCTCGACGAGGCGATAGGTGATCGCGGTGGTGAGGGTCGTGAGGCCGATGATCCCCTGGAAGACGATCAGATCGACGGCGTGGCTCGTGACGTGGACGCCGGCGGCGGCGAGCAGTTCCATGACGAGATAGAACGCGAGCGGTCCGAGGATCGCGATGCGGAGCGGCCAGGCGTACTTCTGCGCGAAGGTGAAGAAGCGCGCGGCGTGATCGCGGTACTCGTCGCTGAACGAGTAGAAGGTGCGCGTGACGCCGGAAGAGGTGACCTTGTACCCGCAGCCCGGCGCGATCTCCTGGCCCGACCAGATGCAGCGCTTCTCGATGTGCTTGTCGACGAACGGAGCTGCGACGAAGCGATGCGCGAACATGATCGCGACGCCCGCGATGAGCGCGACGAGATCGGGTCCGGGCTGCGCCACGAAGAGGTACAGCACGAGCGGGATGAAGAGGAAGAGGGCGATTCCTTGCAGTCGCAACTGCATCGTTCCGGACTCCGTGGCGGATCGCGCTCAAAGCGGCGCATCGGGGACGTCCCGTCACTTCGGCAGTTCTTCTGGCCGGGGCGCGGGGAGTGAGAGCATACGCTGCAAAAGGTTCCGGTGAAGAGAAATGACCCGCGGAGTTTGGCCCCGCGGGGGGCGCCCTCGTTAAGATCGCGCGCTTTTGACGCCGGCCGATATTTAGAAGACGAGGACACCCGCGATGGGGGAACCGATTCCTCCGGAACGACTGCAGAAGCTCGAACGGATCCGCGCGCTCGGCGTCGATCCCTACCCGAAGCGTTTTCCCCCGCGGCCCGCCGAGCGAGCGACTCGCGAGTTCATAGGCCCGCTGCGCGATCGTCATGTGGACGGCGCCGACGAGAGCCAGTTCAAGACTTCGATCTGCGGCCGCGTGACGGCGTATCGCGATCACGGCAACTCGTTCTTCCTCGATCTCAAGGACGAGACCGGCAAGGTGCAGGTCTACGTCCAGAAGAACAAGATCGGCCCCGACTCCTTCGCGTTCTTCCAGTCGACGCTCGACCTCAACGACTGGCTCGGCGTGAGCGGCGTGCTCGGAAAGACGAAGAAGGGCGAGCTGACGGTGTTCGCGGATTCGGTCGTGATGCTCACCAAGTCGCTGCGCCATCCGCCGGCGAAGTGGGAGGGCTTGACCGACGTCGAGATCCGGTTCCGCCATCGCCACATGGACCTCGCGGTGAACGACGAGGCGATGGCCGTGTTCCGCATGCGATCGACGATCGTCGCGGAGCTGCGCCGCTTCCTCGACGGCAAGGGCTTCATCGAGGTCGAAGGTCCGCTGCTGCATCACATCGCGGGCGGCGCGACGGCGCGGCCTTTCCTCACCCATCACAACGCTCTCGAGCTCGACCTCACGCTGCGCATCGCGCTCGAGCTGCACTTGAAGCGGCTCTTGTGCGGCGGCATGGAGCGCGTGTACGAGATCGGCCGCGTCTTCCGCAACGAAGGCATCGACGCGACGCACAATCCCGAATTCACGATGATCGAGCTGTACTGGGCGTTCGCGGACTACGAGGACGTGATGGCGCTGTGGGAGGAGCTGCTCTCCCATCTCGCGATGAAGACGCGCGGCGCCACGCAATTCACCTGGGACGGCGTCGCGATCGACCTCACGCCGCCCTTCAGGAGAGTGAAGTACGCGGACCTCCTGAAGGAGAAGTCCGGGATCGATCTCGACGACGAGGCCGCGATCCGCCGCCGCTGCGAAGAGCTGAAGATCGACCACAAGGGCAAGACGCACCACAAGGCCGCGAACGACCTCTTCGAGCACTACTGCGAGGAGTCGCTGATCCAGCCGACGTTCGTCACCGAGTACCCGCGCGGCATCACGCCGCTCGCGAAGTGGGCGAGCTACGGCAGCGATCGCGCCGAGCGCTTCGAGCTGTTCATCAACGGGCTTGAGGTCGCGAACGCGTTCTCCGAGATGAACGATCCGCTCGAGCAGCGGCGCATCCTCGAGGCGCAGGTGCGCGAGAAGGACCCGGAGAACCCGGCGGCGGTCGACGAGGAGTTCCTCGCGGCGCTGGAATACGGCATGCCTCCCGCGGGCGGCATCGGCATGGGCGTCGATCGCCTCGTGATGCTGCTGACCGATCGCAAGAACATCCGGGAGGTCGTGCTGTTTCCGCTGCTGCGGCCGCAGGACGAGGCCGCCGGCGACGAGGCCAGGTCCGCGGCCACACCCTGAATCGTTGCGTCGGGATTCGTTCGGTCGGAGGGCAAAGACGGCGTGTACGGGATCTTCCTCGCGTTTCGCTGGCTCGCGGCCAGGCCCATCGGGATCATCACGATGGTGGGGATCTGGCTGTCGGTGATGGCCACGATCGTCACCCTCTCGGTGATGTCGGGGTTCCTGCGCGATCACGAGCGCGCGGCGCGGGGCACGACGTCCGACGTCGTGATCGCGCCGCAGCCGCGGCGGGGCGCCGACGGAGCGATCGTTCCCGCCGCCGATTTCGCGAGCGTGAAGGGCGCGCTGAAGGACGTGGCGGGGATCGCCGGAATGTCGCCGCGGCTCCTGCGCGGCGCGCTGTGGAAGCTCGATCGCGTCGAAGCGAGCGTCGTGCTCACGGACAAGCGCTACATCAAGGACAACTTCGTGCGCCTGTTCGGAATCGACCCGAACCAGGACGGCGGCGCCGCGGACTTCAAGAAGCACCTCGACCTGCCGTCGGATGCCCGCAGTCCATATCCCTACTTCAGCGACGAGGTCGACGACAAGTCGCGCCCGTTCTGGATCGATCGAAAACACGTTCCGGCGCGCTACCGCAATCAGCCGCTGCCGATCGTCCTCATGGGCCTGAACATCTTCGAGCGCTTCGACGTCCGCAAGGGCGAACGGCTCACGCTGATGACGATCCCCGAGTCCGCGGATCCCAAGGAGATGAAGCCGCTGTCGCAGGACTTCATCGTCGGCGGTGCGGTTCGCACCGGCAATGCCGAGTTCGACGGCAGCGCCGTCTATCTCGAGCTCGGGAAGGCCCGCGACTTCACGCGCTCGTCGACCGACGCGACGGAGGTCTGCGTCACGGTGCTGGACGGCGCCGATCCAAAGGCCGTCGCCGCGGCGATCCGGAGGGCGCTGTCAGAGCACAAGATCCGCGCCGACGTCGCCGACTGGCGCGAGAAGGGCAAGCGATTGCTCGATGCCGTGTCGAACGAGCGCGCGCTCATCGGTGTACTCCTGTTCTTCTTCATCGCCGTCGCGTGCTTCAACGTGCTCAGCACGCTCACGATCCTCGTCACCGACAAGACGCGCGACATCGGCGTGCTCGGCGCGCTCGGCGCGAAGTCGCGCGGCATCCAGGCGATCTTCCTCGGCAACGGTCTGTTGATGGCGCTCATCGCGGGCGCGCTCGGCGTGCGCTACGGCGTGAAGCTCACCCAGTCGCTGAATCCCGTCAACGATTGGTTCGCGAGCCACCTCGGAGTCTCGCTCTTCCCGCGCAACGTCTTCGCGTTCGACGACATCCCGTACGAGATCGTGCCGAGCTTCGTGCTCTGGACGCTGCTCGCGACGCTCGCGCTCTCCCTGCTTTCCGCGTGGATTCCGGCGCGCCGCGCGGCGTCGTTCGACCCGGTGGAAGCGCTGCGATATGAGTGATCTCCCGGTGAAATCGAGCAGCCTCACGACCGAACCCATCTTCGCCGCGTCGAACGTGGTGAAGGAGTACACCGTCGGCGCCGAGAGCGTGCAGGTCCTGCGCGGTATCGACCTCGAGGTCGCCCGCGGCGAGATGGTCGCGATCGTCGGCCAGTCCGGCACCGGCAAGTCGACGCTGCTGCATCTGCTCGGCCTGCTCGATCGCCCGACGTCCGGCGAGATCCGCTTCCTCGGCAAGGTCGTCTCGAGCGCCGGCGCGAAGGCTCGCGCCGACCTCCGGCTCGCGCACATCGGATTCGTCTTCCAGTTCTATCACCTCATCGCGGAGCTGGACGCGCTCGAGAACGTGCTGCTCGCGCGGATGCTCGACCGCTCGGCGCTGGCCTGGATCTCGGCGCGCAAAGCCGAGCGCGAGAAGGCGACGGCGCTGCTCGAGCAGCTCGGACTCGCGAGCCGGCTGTTCCATCGGCCGTCCCAGCTCTCCGGCGGCGAGCGCCAGCGCGTCGCGATCGCGAGGGCGCTCATCTCGGATCCCGACGTCGTGCTCTGCGACGAGCCCACCGGCAACCTCGACGAGCGCACCGCCGGCGGCATCATCGACCTGTTGTTCGAGTTGCGCGAACGGACGAAGAAGACGTTCGTGATCGTCACCCACGACGCCGCGCTCGCGACGCGCGCCGACCGCATGCTGACGCTCCACGCGGGCAGGGTGCAGGCGTAACGGTTCACGAAGGCCCGATCCGGATTTGCCGCAGCACGGTCGTAGGGGCGGCCATCAGACCGGCTGCGCCGGTCTGATCGTGCGGCCTGCAGGCCGCACCTACGGCCCGCCCTTCGTTCAGCGGAGAGAAAACGTCCCTCCGCAGATCGGATTTTCGAAAAAATCCCGAGCACCCAGCGCGTTTTTCCGGATGGGTTATACTGAGCCGTCTCGCTCCGTGGCATCGCCATGCCGGTGACGATCTGCGGGAGGAGTTCGGCTGCGCGCGCATTCTGCCGGATACGCGCGTCCCAGAGTTAGAGATCTCCATTTGCTCGGCTCGCCGAGACCGTCGTAAGAGTTCAAGCCTTTCGTTCTGGTGATCATCGCACAGCGCAGCAGACCTCGGGCTGCGTCGCGAACGAGGTGTGGGAATGAGTTCATTGCAGATCGATCTGCCGTCGTCGAAGCGCTCCCGTCAGACCCTGAAGTTCATCCTCGCCGCTTGCGGACTCGCAGGCCTCGCCGCGCAATCGTGGGCCGGCGCGCCGGGCGCGTTCCCGCGCACGCGGGTCGCGATCGCATCCGCGACCGACTCCTTCGGCACGCCGGGCGCTCCCGTGCATGCCTTCTGGCTCGAGGCGATCGCCGGCGATTTCGTCTACGACGCGCCGGCGACGTTCATCGAGCACGCGAACGGGACCGCGCAACTGGTCGGACGGATCCACAGCGCGTCGAACCCGGCGCTGCAGTTCCTCGCCGACGTGACGCTCTCGTCGCGCATCGTCTACGGCGACTCCAATTTCCATCCGCCGGGCAGCCCGGTGAAGGATCTGAAGGCGATCGCCTACAAGCCCGCCGGCGGCCCGATCGACATCGACGACTTCTACTACTACGACACCTTCAGCGGCACGCTCACGGGCTTCGGCGTCCTCGAAGGCGCGAAGGTGGCGTTCACGCGCGCGGCGACGAGCCTCCAGGTGGGCGTCGGCGCGGACGGCATGAACCTCCACGACGGCCTGTACGGCGAATTGGCCGCGACGACGCTCGTCCAGCCGACGAGCGGCTCGGTCCTTCCCGTGACCTTCGGCGGCTCGCTGAACAACGACATCTGGAACGACCTCGCCGACGCCTCGGTCGCCTACGCCGACGCGTTCGGGCAGTTCGCGTCCGGCTTCGCCCTCAATCTCGAGGGCATCGACGAGCTGTCGCTCGCTCCGGGCACGCGCTTCCAGGAGTTCGCGAACGGCACCGCGCGCCTCAGCGGCATCGCGATCTCGCTCTACGACGGCAACGCGAAGTTCGCGGTCGACGTCGCTTTCAACGGCCGCGTGCTTCCCGGCGACGCGTCCTATCCGCCCGCCGGCAGCCCGAACAAGGAGCTGAAGCCCGCGGCGTACGCCGAGAACGGCGGCCCGGTCGACGCTTCCACCTGGCGCTACTACACGGGGTTCCACGGCACGCTCGTCGGCATCGGCGACTTCGCCGGCGGCGTCGTCGACGTCTCGCAGACGAGCACCGCATTCCAGATCGGAAGCGGCGCCAACGGCAAGAACGCCAAGTCCGGCGCTTCGGCGCCGCTGAACCAGATCGTCGTCCACCAGCCGAACACCGGCTACCAGTGGCCGAATCCGCATCCGATCGGCTTCATCAATGTCGACCTCGCGAGCGACCTCGCGCAGTGCGCTCACGCGGCGACCCTCGATTCGCTCGGCCAGGCCGCGGGCGGCTTCGCGCTGCATCTCGCCGGCATCGGCGACTGCACGCTCGATTCCGGCGCGACGCTCGTCGAGAGCGCGGACGGCACGGCGAAGCTCACCGGCATCGCGAAGGTGATCGGAAGCCCGACCGCCGGATTCTCGGTCGCCATCGATCTCGCGCAGAGATTGGATCCGACCGCTGCGAGCTATCCGCCCGCGGCGGGCCCCGTGAAGGAGCTGATCGCGGCGGCGTACGTCGAGAACGGCGGCGTCATCGACTCCGACGCGTGGCGGTACTACCTCACCTTCCACGGCAGCTTGATCGGGCTCGGTGATTTCGCCGGCGCCCAGCTCGACGTCTCGAACAGCGGACCCGGCCTCCAGGTCGGCGCCGGCGCCAACGGCCGGAGCGCGAAGGCCGGCGCCTACGCGGCGATCTCGGCCATCGTGATTTCGGCGCCCGTGAGCGGCCCGCAGTGGCCGGGAGCGAGCGTCAGCGGATCGATCGCGATCGAGCTGACGAGCGACTGCGCGCAGGACTCCCACGTGACCGCGATGACGGCCGCGCGCTACGGCGCCGGCTGCTCGGGCTACGGCCCGCTCGTCCCGTCGCTCGACGTGCTCGGCACCCTGTTGCCGGGAACCAATGCGACGTTGTCGCTCACCAGCGCGAAGCCGCATTCGCTGGCGTTCCTCCTGCTCGGCCTCGAGCAGAACAGCCAGTACCTCGGCTTCGGCGGCTGCTACCTGCTCGTCAGCCCGGTGCTGGTCGTCGGCGGACCGTACCTCGTCGACGTCAACGGCCGCGTCGACCTCACGGCGCAGCTCCCGCTCGCGCTCGTGCCCGGCGCGCTCCGGCTGCAGTACGCGATCGATCCGATGGCGCCGCCCTTCGCGATGTCGAACGGCGTCGAGATCGTCGTCCAGTAGCTTTGTAGATATTCAACGGACGCGGCGCGGCGCGCCCGGCGATTACCCCCGCCCGGCATACCTCGACGCGAACTCGAAAAGAGGCGCTCGTCCTTTCGGGAACGGGCGCCTCTTGTTCCGTCTCCTCTCGGCGCGCCGCGCCTCTCGCGCTCGTAGAACCCTTTTCGCGCAACGCGTTCGTCGATCCATGAGATGTGGGGGCGCGGTGCGACGGTGCGGCGAACCCGAGTCGCGCCGAGCGACGTCGCCGGTCCAGCCCCGTCTCCAGGTGCCGCAGCATCTTCGCGCCGAACATGGAACGCGCGTTGCGTTTCCTGATGCGCCGGCGTCATTCCTCCTTGCGGGAATTACACGGCGCCCTCGCGCATTCAGGGTTCGTAGACCAGCGAGTGACGGAGAGATTCCATGGTCGGTGAGATCGACCGCCCCTTCGATGTTTCGGGCTCCTCTTTCCGCCACCGCTCTACGCTGCGCAATGCTCTCTACATCGGGGTCGGCATCGGTTTGCTCGCTCTCTCGCGTGCGCTCGGCGGCGCGCCGGTGTTCCCGCAGGTCTCGCAGGCCGCGACGAGCAGTTGCGACGCCTACGCCGCGGCGAAGTTCCCGGAGAGCGCGTTCTGCCTCGGGGGTCTCGCGCCGGATCTCGGATACGAGGCGCCGCCCTCGTTCGTGGAACGGGCGGACGGCACCGCGAACATCGTCGGGATCGTGCGCAGCGCGTCGAATCCGCAGCTGCGCTTCCTCCTGCGGATCGACCTCGCAGGACGCGTGGTGCCCGCCGCCGGCGCGTATCCGCCGCCGGGAAGTCCCATCCTCGAGCTGCTGCCTGGCGCCTACCTCGGCAACGGCGGCGCCGTCGATCCCGCCGACTTCTACTACTACACGTCATCCTCCGGCTCGCTGTTCGGCCTCGACGACATGTTCGGATGCCACGTCGCGCTGACGGCGTACGGACCGGCGTTCCAGGTCGGAGTCGGCGCGAATGGGATGAACGTCCACGATGGAATGTCGGCGGCGTTCACGGCGACGACGACCTCGCAGGCCGCGACCGGTCCCGCGCTGCCCGCGACGTTCACGGCGTGCTTGCGCAACGATCGCGTGATCGACGCTCCGCTGTGCGCGCGCGCCGCGGGCGGCGACGCCTTCGGTCAATCGCTCGCGGGTCAGGCGATCTGGCTGCCCGGCATCGGCAATTTCACGGTCGAGATCGGCGCGACGTTCGTCGAGTCGTCGAACGGGACCGCGCAATGGATCGGCGTCGCCGACGGCGATACGGATCCGAACGCGCGCCTCGCCGTCACGATCGACTTCTCGCTGCGCAACGATCCGGAGCTCGCGGGCTTTCCGCCGCCGGGCAGTCCGAAGCAGGACCTGCTGCCGTCGTCGTACATCGAGAACGGCGGCCCGGTCGACGCGTCGACGTGGCACTACTACTGCAATCTTCACGGGACGCTGATCGGGATGGGGAGCATCGCCGGCGCCGTGATCGACGTGACGAACACCGGTCCCGCGTTCCAGGTCGGCGTCGGCGCGAGCGGCAAGAACATCGGCTGGGGCGGCGCGGGTTGGATCGACGCGAAGGTGATCGCGTCGCCTCCTGGCGGACCGCAATGGCCGGCGATGGCGATGGGCGATCTCAGCCTCGATCTGCGCCTCGACTGCGTCGACCCGACTCACGTCAACGTGCTCACCGCCGCGGTCTACGGCGCGGGATGCGCCGGACTCTCCGGCGTGAAGCCGGTCCTCGGAGCGAGCGGAACGCTCGGATCCGGCGGCAAGGCTTCGCTCGATCTCACGCATGGTGGCGCCGGAAGCCTCGTCGTCCTCCTCGTCGGGATGCAGTCGGCGCAGATTCCGATCGGACTCGGATGCGATCTGCTGATCGCGCCGCCCGTCATCCCCGGGAACCCGGTCTTCACCGACGCGTTCGGCTCGTACTCGACGACCTTCGACGTCCCGCTCGCCCTCGTCGCTCAGAACTGGCGACTGCAGGCGGCGGTGATGTCGCCCGCCGGCCTCACGATGACCAACGGACTCGAGGTCGACGTGCGCTGACTCCTACACAGACCCTCCCGGGCGCCGCGGATCGGTTCATCCGATCCGTTCCGCGCGGCGGTCCAAAGTTCCGAAGGCGACGCAGCAGGTTTGCTGCGTCGCCTTCGTTCTTCTTGCGGACCCATATCCGGATTTACCACGAAGGCCCGCCTCGTAGGGGCGGCTGCTGCCGCCAGCTCGCGCGGCCTGCAGGCCGCGCATGGGCGAGGCTCGCGTCATCGTTCACCATGCGCCGCGTGCACGCGGCGCAAGCTGGCGGCCAAGGCCGCCCCTACGAATCCTCGCGCGCCTCGAGACTTTTCGAGCCAAGCGGTGCAACGGTCAGGATGAGGAAGAGAAGAGGAAACGGAAAGTAGGAGCGGTCGATACGCGGCCAACGCCGTCCCGACGAGATAAACTGCGTCGATCCGAGAATCCGCCGAGGAGAGATCTGTCATGTCACGACGCACGAGTCCGGCGTTCCACGGTTCGATCGTCGCGCTCGGGCTGCTCGCGAGCGCGTCGCTTGCGGCGACGCCGTCGCAAGTGCTCGTCGTCGTCAACGACTCCAATCCGGTGTCGGTCGCGATCGGCAACTACTACGCGGGCCTTCGCGCGATCCCCGCGGTCAACGTCTGTCACCTGCCGAATGGCACTCCTTCCGGCGAGACGATCTCGCGCGCCGACTACAACTCGTTCTTCCGCGACGCGATCAAGAACTACCTGACCGTGACCCAGCCGCAGCTGCAGAACCAGATCGAGTACATCGTGCTGACCAAGTACGTGCCGATCCGCGTGGCCGGGACCAACAACGCGTCGGTCGATTCGGAGCTGACGCTGCTGCTCACGACGTCGCTTCCCGACGCCGGGCAGCCGATGTGGATCACGAACCCGTACTTCAACAAGAACGTCCACTTCCCGCAGTTCACCGGCGCGACCCCGCGTTTCCTCGTCGCGCGGCTCGACGGCTACGAGGACAACGTCGACCCCGTCACGGGCATTCCGGGCGACGTGAAGGCCTTGATCGATCGCGCGCAGAGTCCCGCGACGAGCGGCACGTTCGTCCTCGACAAGGATCCGTCGAAGACCGGCGGCTACCTCGTCGGCAACACCTGGATGGACAACGCGTCGACGCTGCTCGCGTCGTACGGACAGAGCGTGGTCACCGACGCGACGACGACCTTCCTGTTCAATCAGCCGAACATCCTCGGCTACGCGTCCTGGGGCAGCAACGATTCCTACACCGCGGGCCCGCCGTACTACGGTGAAGTGCCGGCGGGATCGGGCAACGTGTATCCGGGGCAATGGCTGAACGGCGCGCTCGTCACCGACTACGTCTCCACCAACGGGCGCACCTTCCTGAAGTCGGGCCAGTCGTACGGCCAGTCGCTCATCGCCGACCTCATCCATCTCGGCGCTTCGGGGGCGGCGGGCTACGTCGACGAGCCGTTCCTCCAGGCCTGTGTGCATCCGGACATCCTGTTCTCGCGCTACCTGACGGGCTACGACGCCATCGAGGCCTACTACATGGCGATGCCGTACCTGTCGTGGCAGAACGTCGCCGTCGTCGATCCGCTGATGCGCAGCGGCATCCAGGTCGTCCTGCCGCCTTCCATCGCGGCGGTGTTCCCCGATCGCGGCAGCCACGCCGGAGGAACCACGGTGTTCGTGTCGGGATCGAACATCGGCAACATCGGCGATGCCGTTTCCGCAGCGTTCGACGGCGTCGCGTCGCCGAACGCGTCGTTCGTCGGCGCGAGCAGCGTGAGCGCGATCGCGCCTCCGCACGCGCCGGGGCGGGTCGACGTCTCGGTCACCGTGGTGAACGGCACGGCGACGAAGACCGGCGCGTTCCTCTACCTGCCGGCGCTCCAGCTCTCGGGCTCGAGTTCGATCGGCCAAAATGCGAGCCTCGAGATCGACGGCTCGTACAACGAGAAGTACCTGCTCTTCCTCGGCTCGTCGCCCGCGAGCATCCCGTTCCCGCCGTACGGCACGCTGCTCCTCGATCCGAGCCAGGTGTTCGTGTCGCTGCTCTCCGGCGCGTTCGCGACGTTCCAGGATCGAGTGACGCTGCCGCTGCCGATCCCCGCCGATCCGAATCTGGTCGGGGTCACCGCGCAGCTGCAGGCGATCGTCGGCGATCTCGCCGCGAGTTCACCCGCGAACTACTTCACGAACCGCGTGAGCCTGACGATCGCGCCGTGATCGCGAACCCGCCGCGTAGGGGCGCACGGCTGTGCGCCCGTCGTTTTGATTGCGGTGCGTTCCAACAAGAGAAGAGGGCGCACAGCCGTGCGCCCCTACGGGATTGGACCCGATCCGCCGATCAGAAATCGTCGCGCAGGCCCTTCGGCTTGCCGAGGATCTCCGACAGCACGAACGCCTCGCGCAGCGCGGCAGGAGACTTTCTCAGCCGCTGCTGGATCGCGTCCGCGGGGCGCAGCTGCGCGTCGGAGACGGTCCGCAGCTTTCTCCGCGGCGGCGCCGTGACTTCCGTAGGAACCGCGTAGTTTCGACTCGTGAGCTTCTCCGCTTTCGCGGCGATCATCTCGGCGGAGCTCGCGATCGTCCTCGCTTCGCTCTCCACCCTATCCACGCCCGCACGCGCCAGCGACTGCGAGCGAAGCGGAGCCTTTTGCGGTGGGGGTGGGGCCGGCACCGCGCGCTCGCGCGCCTTTACTTCGGCTTCGCCGCGCTTCTTCGCGACGATGTCGCGCAGCCGCTCCTCGAGCTGCTGCTGCGACATCGACGGCGGCCGGTTCGGCGGCGAGTTCGCGCCGCGCTTCGGCGTGTTCTTCTTCGCCTCTTCGATGATCTTGCCGACGATGATGCTGACCACGACGATCAGCAGCGGGAACAGCCCCGAGCCCGCGGCGAGGAGCGGCGGCATGCTCCAGGCGGTCACGAGTTGTCGCCCGCGCCGCCGCCCTTCGGATCGGAGATCGAGCGCCGCATCGCGGTGTCGGCCTCGATGTTCCGGAAGCGGTAGTAGTCCATCACGCCGAGATGGCCGGAGCGGAACGAGTCGGCCATCGCGAGCGGAACCTGCGCTTCGGCCTCGACGACCTTCGCACGATTCTCGATCACGCGCGCCTGCATCTCCTGCTCCTGCGCGACGGCCATCGCGCGCCGCACCTCGGCCTGCGCCTGCGCCATGCGCTTGTTCGATTCGGCCTGCTCGGCCTGCAGCTTGGCGCCGACGTTCTCGCCGACGTTGATGTCGGAGATGTCGATCGAGAGGATCTCGAACGCGGTGCCGGCGTCGAGGCCGCGCGCGAGCACCGTCTTGCTGATGCGGTCCGGCTTCTCGAGCACGTCCTTGTAGGTGTCCGCGAAGCCGATCGAGCCGACGATGCCTTCGCCGACGCGGGCGATGACCGTCTCCTCCGTCGCGCCGCCAACGAGCTGAGCGAGGTTGGTGCGCACGGTCACGCGCGCCTTCGCGAGCAATTGGATGCCGTCCTTGGCGACGGCGGCGATGTAGGAATCGCGGCTCTTCGCGGGATCCGGGCAGTCGATGACCTTGGGATTCACGGAAGTCTGCACCGCGTTCAGCACGTCGCGGCCGGCGAGGTCGATGCCCGTCGCCTGCTTGAAGTCGAGGTTGAGGCCGGCGCGATGCGCGGCGATCAGCGCCTTCACGACGTTCAGCACGTTGCCGCCGGCGAGGAAGTGCGCTTCGACGTCCTTCGTCTTCAGCGGCAGGCCGGCCTGCACCGCCATCACCTTCGCGCGCACGATGAGCGCGGGCGACACCTTTCGCAGCGACATCGCGAGCATGTCGAACAAGCCGACGTCGGCGTGCGCGAGCACGGCCTGCACGTAGAGACCGAGGTACTTGAAGATGATGATCAGGAAGATCAGCGCGACGAGGCCGCCGATCGCATACAGGGCGGTCGTCACGCTGGCGTCGAGAAGGAGCGGAGTCATCGGCGAGGCCTCCAGGCCCGCGCGTGGCGGGCGACATGTCGGTCGATCATGAATTGCTTGACTGTTCGGCGACGACCACCCGGTTGGCCTCGACGCGCACCACGCGGATCGGCATTCCGGGCTCGATCAATTCGCCGCGGGTGAGGACGTCGATGCGACGGCCGTCGATCAGCGCTTTTCCCGAGGGGCGCAACGGCGTGATCGACACGCCCGACTTTCCGGCGAGCTGCTCGAACGCCGCGCCTCCGGGCGCCGCTTCCTTCGGATCGAAGGTGGAGCCTTCGAGAGTCATCATGCGGCCGATGCGCGTCTTCGGCCACAGCTTGAGGGCGACGATTCCCACGACGGGGCCGAGCACGAACGAGAGCAGCAGGTACGTCTTGAAGATGTCGGCCTTGCTCTGGTACGCGAGCACCGCGCCGCCGATCAGGGCGCCCGCCGCGATCGTGCCGAGCAGTCCGAACGAGGGGAAGAAGACCTCGAGCAGGATGAAGACGAGGCCGACGCCGAGCAGGATGAACGCCCAGAACTCCATTTCGTCGCTCACTCCCTCGAATCAACGGAGCCGGCGGCTTCCAGCGCCTGCCGAACCACGACGTGATTCGCGGCGACGCGCGCCACCTCGATTCGCACTCCGGCTTCGATGTACTCGCCGCTGGTCGTCGCGTCGAGCACTTTACCGTCGATCTCGACCTTGCCCGACGGGCGAAGCACGGAGAGCGCGGCCCCTTGGTCGCCGACCCGCACCGACGTGTGCGGCAGTCCCGACCCGAGCGTGGCGGCGCTGCCCTCGAGCGTCGCGGCCTCTCTGCCCTCGAGCCGCATGTTGCGATAGAACGGCAGATGGCGCAGCGCGTAGTTGAACACCAGGTACGCCGCGAGCGGCGCGACGAAGAGCGTGAGGAAGAAGTTGCGCAGCGTCGCGCTCAGCAGGTCGCTGTCGTAGTCGTTCTGCGGCGAGACGAACGGGAGGAACGACAGCACGACGCCGACCGCGATGCACAGGATCCCCAGGATGCCGGTGATGCCGAAGCCCGGGATCACCATGATCTCGATCGCGAGCAGGACGACGCCGAGCACGATCAGCAGGATCTCGGGAAGGTCCGCGAGCCCGAGCATGCTGTTGCGCAGCAGCAGCACGATGATGAGGCCGAGTCCGAGGGCGCCCGGCAGGCCGAATCCCGGCGCTTTCGCCTCGATGATGAGGAGCACGATCGCGACGCCCCACAGGATCCACGCGAACTGCCCGATCCAGCCGACGAGGCGTTCCGACCACGAGATGCTGACCTCGATCTCGCGCGCCCCCTCGAGGCCGAGCGCGCGCAGCACTTCCGCGCGCGATTCGACGCTGCCGTCGGAGAAGCCGTAGTCGAAGGCCTCCTGCGCCGAGAGGTTCAGGAGCTTGCCCTTCGGATTGATCGTCTTCGTGATGGTCACGTTCTCGCGGTTGCGGATCAGGTCGTCGAACTCGGTCCGCGTCATCGGCCGCTCGTCGACGCCGCGGCCGTCCGGACGCGGGACCTGCGCGAGGACGACCTCGATGTCGGAGTCGACCATCGCGGCCGCGAGCGCGTCGATGCCGGGGCGCTCGTGCTTGCTCGCGCGCGCGCGGAACTTCGCGCGGACGACGGAGAGCATCTTCTCGTTGATGGAGCGGTCGATCTTGTCGGTCGGAACGAGGCCGAGGCCCGGAATCACGAAGATCGGCGTCGCGGATCCGACCTGCGAGTTCGGCCCGAGGTAGATCTGCTTCCCGCAGAGCGCGATGTACGCCGCGGCCGACAGCGCGTCGCCACGCACGTACGCCACCGGCTCGACCTTGACCTCGTCGAGGATGCGCCCGATCTCGTCCATCGCCTCGATCGCGCCGCCGGGCGAGTCGATCTCCAGGATCAGCCGCGACGCGTGCTCGGCCTCCGCGAGATTCGCCGCGCGGTGCAGCATCGCGACCATCGACTCGAAGATCGGGCCCTCGACGTGGGCGATGACGACGGTCGGCTTCTCGGGCTCCGCCGCCCGCGCGGTCACCGCGATCGCGGCGACGACGCAAGCGAACGCAAGCGCGCGGCGGGTGACGCTCGCGCAACGCCGATGAAGATCTCGCACTACCGCACGCATATGGTTCCGCCGAGTCGCGCCCTACGCCGGGCGGGAGCTTTCATTCTAAGCAGGCGGAAAAGCGTTTCGGGCGACGTTGCGTGCGATAGCTGCGACCTATCGCACGCGCGCCTTCAGCCGCCCATCGCGTCGAGACCGTTCTTCGGGACGTCGACGTCGAAGGTCTGCAGGTCGGCGGCATCGTTGAGGCGGATCTCGACCGGATCGCCGATGCTGGTGCACATGCCGTAGTCCGCGCTCGACTTGGTCCACATCCATTCGAAGAGGTAGGTTCCGGGGAACGGCACCTCGAACGACGCGGTGCGATCGGGGCCGAATTCCATGATGCCGAGGTCGAGCGGCAGTCCCGCGGGATAGGCCTTCGCGGTCTCCTCCGTCGCCTGCAGCGAGAACCGCAGTGAGACAGGCGCGCGCGCGAGCGGCTCGTCGCCCTTCGCGCGAACTCGGACGGAGAGCGCGGAACCGAGGACGAGGCGCGTGCTGGCGCGGACGCCCTCGCGCACCGCGGGGCGGTGGCCGGTTGCCGTCGCCGCGATCGTCTGCCCGCGCGCGTCGATCGCGACGCGCGAGATTCCGGCTCCGGCTTTCCGTCCGCGCGTCATTCCCCGCGGCGCGATCGCGCTCACGATCGCGTCTTCGATCGGCCTTCCGGAGCCGTCGACGACCGTGACGTCGATCTCCACCAGCTTCGCGGCGAGCGAGATCTGCTGCAGGCGCGGATCGCGAGTCGTCTCTCCGGCGACGACGACGATGCCGTCGACGACGACCGCGGGATCGAGCGGGCCGGCTTCCAGCTCGAACGAGTAGGCGCCGGGCAGGAGATCGTGGAACTCGAGCGCGCCATCGTCGGTGCAGGCTTTGGTTCGCTCCGGTGTCGCGTCGCGCCGGCCGGCCTCGCGACTCGCCGCGTCGAAGAGGCGCCCCTTCACCCATCGCGTTTCGAGGAACGCGGGGAGCTTCACCGACGCGGCCACGCTGCCCGCGCCGCGCAGGACGAGCCGCAGCCCGCTCTGGCCGGCCTCGATCGTCGCGGCCTCGCTCGCCGCGAACGACTCCTTCTGCGCCACGAGCATGAACGGCCCCTTGCCCTCGCCGCGGATCTCGAACCGTCCGGCCGCGTCGGTGTGCGCGGTGAACTGCGGAGGCGGCGCCGACGGGTCGTCGTCGTGGACGTTCTGCTGCGCGACCGAGCGCGCTTCGACCTTCGCCTCGGCGACGGGATTGCCCGACGGATCGACGACGATGCCGGAGGCGAGGCTCTTCGGCGGCTCGATCCGCAGATCGCCGAGATCGTTCGCTCCGGCGAGCGGCTCCTTCGAGACGTCGACGGCGACGGACCCGGTCGAGGATTCCGGCGCGCCGGCCCCGATCACCAGTTGGAGCCGTCGCTTCGCCCCTTTTTCCCACGGCTCCGGCCAGCGCACCTCGCCGCGCCCCAAATCGTCCGTCTTCACCCGGTCGCCGAGCATGATCGTGATGCCGTTCGGCGTGCCGAGCGTGCGCAGCGCTTGGATGTCGCGGTCCGCGATCGGCTGACCGCCGGCGTCGAGCAGGCGAAAGACGTAGTAGGGGACCTGGTCGAGGTCGAAGCGGATCGCCGTCGTCTCGCCCGGAGCGATCGGTCCCGCGTACGCGTCGACCGACGTCACGCGATGGCCCCCGGCGTCGACGACGACGTAGAACTTCCGCCCGAGCGCGACGGGGATGAAGCTCGCTTCGCCGTGAATCGCCGTTCGCGTCGGCGGCGTCACGCGAAACGCGGCGTCGGCGCCGAACACCTGCGCGGGCTTCAGCGTCACGGCGACGGGCTCGGCGACGATCGCGCCGCCGCGCGTGACCGTGACGGCGATCGCGGCGAGCGGCGGCAGCTCGAATTCGATGGGCGCCGCGAAGAGCTGCTCGAACTGCAGCTTCTTCGAGAGGTGCACGTCCAACTCGAGATCGACGTCGAGCGTGAACGTCGCCGTCGGGAGCATCGCACCGCAGGTCTGCCCGAGCTGCATCTCGTAGAACGTCGCGACGCCCGTCGCGTCGGTCTCGGTCGCGAGCGCGTTGCCGGTGCGTTCGGCGCCGAAGTCGCAGGTCAGCTTCAGCCCGATTACCGGGGCCGGCTGCTTCGCGGAATCGACGACTCGCGCGACGATCGGCCGCCCGAGCTTTTCCGCGGGATCGGCCTTCGCGGCGTCCCCTTCGGTCTGCGTAGCGCTCTGCGCCCCGACCTCCGCGCGCTCCGCGGCGACCGCGGGCCGCTTCGCGTCCGCGGAGAGTTGCGGCGCCTCGAGATCGCTCGCGGCGCGTTCCTTCGCAGGTTTCGCGATCTCCGCATCCGGCGCGGCCGTGTCGTTCTTCATCAGGCGCGTCGCGACGAAGACCAGCGAGCCGAACATGACGAGCAATGCAGCGGTCGCGAGATGGCGAGCACGGTCCTTGGCCAAGCGCATTCCTCCGCGTGGATCGAGCCCAGTACGTTGGACGGCGGTTCGCGGTTGCGCGTGAATCGGGAAATCGCGAAACGCGTCAGTGGAGCAGGCCGGGCGGCGGATCGAGATCGATGGTGATCGGCGTCGAATGGTCCGGGATCGTCAGCTCGGTGGTCGGATCGGCCTTCTCGTCGGCGTCCGTCTTCCACGGCGCGCGGACGACGCGCCAATGCACGCGATAACGCCCGCAACCCGCGAAGATGACCTGGGCGAGACCGTGCTTGTCCGTGCCGGCGAAGATCGCGTCGTGTCGGTACCTCCAATCGCCGGGCAGGTCGCTTCCGTCCTCCGCGAGCGGTTGTAGGTGCAGGTTGAACCCCATTCCGGCTTCGAGCGATCCAGGTGGTATCCCTCGCACTCTCAGCGACACTCCGGCCTCGCGGACGAGTTTCACGGTCCGCGACTCGCGGACGTCGTTGAGGACCACGGTGCGATACTCGTAGCTTTGGATCGTCACCGTGACTCCGGCCGCTCCGACCCAGAGCGTGAAGTCGGTCTTCACCGGAGCTGATTCCCTCGTGAGCTCGATGTCGCTGTTCCGCTCGTCGGCGCATACCCAGACCCACGCGCCGACCGGTGCGAGGGTCGCTGCATCCACGACCTTCAGCGTGATCGGCCGCAGGACGACACCGCTTCCCAGCTCTTGAAGGCGCGGATCTCGCGTCACTTCGTCGGCGTGCACCTCGACGTTTTGAACGGTCGCCACGGTCCCCGCCCCCTTCACGCCGAGCTTCACGTCGTAAGCGCCCGGCTTCAGGCCCGGGACGAAGAAAGGGCCGGGTTCGTGGAGGTCGAGATGACGTCCCGAGCCCGCCATGCCGCGTTGCAGCGCGAGCGAGTCCATCGAGTCGGGTTTCCAGGGCTGGTGCACGTACAGAGTCGCTCCGTCGGCGAGCTCCTTCGGCAGCGCGAGCGATCCCACGATCGAGCCGCTCGCCCCGAGCCGAAGGTCGAGTGAGAGCGCCGGACCCTTGCACTCGACGATCGGGCTCGGCGGCGCCTCGTCGTGCGACGCGAACAGTCGAAAGTTCCGCGGTACGTCGAGCGCCGAGATCTGGAAGGTCCCATCGTCCGCCGCGTGAAGCGTCCATTCTCGCGTGGGAGACGGATCGTTCGCCGTCGCCCATGCATCGACGCAAACTTCGATGCTCGCTTTCGCCGCGGGCTCTCCATCAGCGAAGCGGACCGTGCCGGACGCGAATGGTTCGGTGAGCGCGAGAGCGACGTCGCCGAGATCGTGTTCCCCGGGCGTCACGCTCGGCGTGACGCGCAGCTTCACGACGCCTTGGTCGATTCCTTCGATCCGTTCGTACAGCGTCAGGAAGTACTCCGGCCTCGCGATCTCTGGAATCGGATAGGCGATCCGGATCCGCGCATCGCCATCCGCCCTGAGCTTCTCTTCCGCGTACACGACGCGGGCGTCTGAATTCGGGTCGAGGTTGCTCGTCACGGCGTCGGCGCCGAAGAGAATCGCGTTGATCGGCAGTCCCGGTCGCGGTTTTCCTTCCTGGTCGACGATGCGCAGCGTGAGCCGCGGCGTCGGGGCGAGATCGACGCGCAATCGCAGGTTCGAGTTCGCGGCCGTCCGCGGCGGCGTCGAGAGATCGCTGTGGAACCGTCCGTCGTCCCACTCCACGATCGCGGCCATCTCGAGGCCGAGCGGCACGTCCTTGAAGACTACGAATCCGGCCGTGACCGGCGAAGCGCGGAGCATGTGCTGCGCCTTCGTGCCGTCGTCTTTCGGAAGCAGCTCCATCAACCGCACGAGCGCCTTGGATCGCAGGCGCTTGCCGTCGCGCAACAGCTCGACCTCGACCGTCGTCGTCGGCTCGCCGGTCGGCTTCTCGTCGGGGCCGAGGACGGAGACCTCGGGATGCGGCGGCTCGATCTCCTCGGTCTTCGCTTCGACTTTCACGACGCCTTCGGCGGGCGCGACGGTTGGCGCCTCGATGGGCGAGTCCGGCGCGGGCGGGAGCCGCGGCGCGCTCGAATCGCCGCGCAGCGTCGCTGCGCGCATCGTGATCACGACCGCCGCGCCCGCGATCGCGAGCAGCGCGGCGAAGACGAAGGAAGCGCGGCGCGACGACTCCTTCATCGGATCTCGATCGCGGCGAGGCGCGGATCGCCCGCCGCGCCGCCCGGCGGAACGACGACGTCCTCGAGCGTGGCCAGGACGACCTCGTTCTTCTTGATCGTGACCCGGACCGTTCCCGCGTCGATGTTTCCGATCGCGAAGCGCCCATTGCCGTCGAGCCGGCTCGTTTCCGGCGACCCGGCGAACTCCGCGGTATCGAAGTCGGTGCTCTCGATGGCGACCAGCGAGTCCGCGGGCGCTCCCCGCACCGCGCCGGCACACGATCCGACGCCGCGAAGCTGAAGCGTGAGGTTCTCGCCGCGCTCGAAGGCGAGCGGACTCGAGTGGCCGCGCCAGCGAAGGAACGCGACGATTCGAAAGCGCTTCGCCGTCGTGCTCCCCTCGACCGTGAATGTTCCATCGTCTTCCGTGCCCGCAAGGAAGCGATTGATCGAGCCCGCATTGCGTCGAACATCGTCCGGGGACTTCTCCGGGACGCAGATCACGAATGCGTCGACCACCGGTTTCCCCTCGGCGTCGAGCACGCGCCCCGATGCGATCGGGCTCACGCCGACGAGACGCACGTCGCCGAGGTCGTGCTCGCCGGGCGCGACGAAGCGCGTGACGTCGACGTCCGCGGCGCCGGCCTCGGGGCCAATCGCTATGATGTGGAGCGCCGCGGGCCGCTCGAGCGCCAAGTTCGACGGCCACGAGAAATGCACGAGTCCGGTCGAATCGACGCGCCGCACGAGGTCGACGCCACCCGAGGATCCAACGCGGCCGCCGGCGGTCCATTCGAGCCCGAGGTACCCCGCGACGAGCGGCTTGCCCGTCGACGGCGAGATCGCGCGCATCGTGAAGTTCGGAACGGCCGTCAGGTCGACCGCGATCTCGAGCGTCGCGTTGGGGAGCGACATGACGAAGTCGGAGAGCGGCGTCTCGAACACACCGTCGGGATGATCGACCTCGACGCCGACGCGCATTCCCGCCGCGACGCGCTCGAACACAGCAGACCCGTCGTGCGTCACGACGTCCCGCTCGAGCGCCGTGCGTTGCTGCGGCGGCGCGTCCTTCTTCTTGGGATCCACGACTTCTTCGACACGCAGGAGCTTCACTTTCGCCTTGCCGTCGAACGGCGTCGCGCCGCGCCGCAGCACGACCTTCACCGCGCCGAGCGGCGGAAGCACGAGTAACGTCGGCTCCGCGATCATTTCGGGGAGCGTCCGCTCGACGCTTGCGAGCCGCGAATACTCGAGATCGGCGGTGACGCGGTAGCGTTGGTCGGCGGGGCGATCGCGGAACAGCAGCTTCGTCCATTCGACGTCGTAGCTTGCGACTCCCGACGCGTTCGTCAGCATGCGAGCGACCCGTCCAGTCTCCGGGTCTGCGAAAAAGATGCGCGTCAGGATTCCCTCGGCCGGATCGCCGTTCGCGTCGGTGACGTGGATCTCGAACGTCTCTCGCACCTCGGGTTTCACGCGGGACGCGGCGCCCTGCTGGACGTCAACGGCGGAAGCGTCGGCGGCGACCTCGTCGCGGCGGCTCGCCGATTCCGCGATCTCGTCCGTCGTGGGGGCCGGAGCGTTCGCGGGCGTCGCGAGCGACGCGGGCGCAGCCGCCGCGGATTCGTCGCCGCTCGCGCTCGCGGCCGAGTCGACGGCGAGCCAGCGCAACGCGACGGCGAGCGCCAGGACGCCGGCGGTGGCGAGCACGACCGGGATTCGTCGATTCATCGCTTTTCTCCGAGCGCCGTGACCACGGCGGCCGGTGTGGAGAGCGATACGTCGATCGAACCCAGGCCGCCCGGGATCGTGACGTCCGTCGTGGCGTCCGTCGCTTCGATGGGTTGCGGGAACGCGGACGGGGAGAAGTGCACTCGAAAGCGCCCGACGCGCACTTCGGTGAGGTCGGCCGTGCCGTCGGAGAGGATCTGCGCGACGAGGACGTCGCTGCGGTAGATCTCGCCGCTCTTCTCCTTGCCGTCGTCGCCGAGCGGCACGAGGCGCAACCACACGCGGCGGCGGGCGGCCTGCGGCCACGGACTCAGGAGGATCCGCCGGCTGCCGATCCGCTCGAGCAGCACCTTGCGGGATTCCGTCACGCCTTCGAGCGCCGCGCCGGCGTAGCCGTCGGCGTTGACGAGGATCGTCGCGCCACGCTGCCTGTCCACGACCACCTGGAATTCGTGCGTGTCGCTCGGTCCCTTCGATCCGAATCGCGGCGAGATGCTGGTCGGGCCGAAAGCGCCGGTCCTGGCATCGATGACTCGGACCCACGCGGCGACGGGATCGCCGGTCGCCGCGTCGAACGTCGAGATGGTGATCGGGTCGAACGCCACGCCGGCGCCGAGATCGAGCAGCCGCGCGTCGCGCGTCACGGCGTCGACCGCGACGACGATCTCCTTCACCTCTGCGACGACGCCCATGCCGGAGACCTCGAGCGACAGGTCCCACGTGCCCGGCGCGAGCTCGCCGACCGAGAACGCGCCGGCCCGGCGGACCCATTCGTCTCTCGGTCCGGTCGTGGAGTCGAACGAGAAGACTCCATCGCCGGCCGGAACCTTCGTTTCGCGCCGCTCGAGATGGAGCCGCGCGGAAGAAGCGAGTGGACGCGGCAACGCGATCGTTCCTTCGATGCGGCCGAGCGAGCGCAGGACGAGCACGATTCCCTCGGCCTTCTTTGCGCACGCCAAAGCGGCGCTCTCGGCGAAGCGCATGCCCGATGCGACGAGGTGGAAGGAGGACTCGGTGTCGTAGCCGTAGATCGCGAACGCCCCGTCGCGACCGGAGCTGGCGACCAGCATTCGCGGGCGCGATGGGTCGAATGGCTTGTCCCGATCGTCGTAGCCGAGTCGGATCATCGCCCCGGAGCAGGGAACTCCGTTCGGCTGCAGGACGATGCCGGCCGCGATCTTCTCGGCCTCGCGCATCACGACGTCGCCGGCGTCGCGATCGCTCGCGTCTTCATCTCCGTCGCACGCGAGATGAGAGCTCACCTCGAGCGTGGCCGCAAGGCGATCCGGACCCCGCTCATGATCGATCAAGACCCAATCCTTGCGGTTCTTCGCCGGCGCCCCGTCGAGGGGAATCCGCAGCGACCCGTCGGCGAGCGTGTGCAGTCGCCGCAGGTCGAGATCGGGGGAATCGTCCGTCGCGCGGCTGCCATCCTCCGAGGTCCGGTAGCGGCGGATCGCGACGTCGCTCGCGTCGAGGGGTGCACCCGAAGCGTCGACGAGGCGCATCCGCAGATGCGGTATGGGAGTGATGTCGACACGCAGCTTCGACGTGTACGAAAGCGTCAAGGTCGCGGGCTGCGAGAGGTCGGAGTCGGCGACGGCGTCGTCGTAGGTCGCCGTCGCGATCACGCCGGCGCCCGGCTCGATCCCGGCGAATCGCACCTTTCCCGAGTCCGTCATCGCGGAGGCGATGTTGAAGCGCGACGGCTTCTCGCCGCCCATTCCCTTCGCGACGCGCCCGATGTCGACCTTCACGGGCTTTCCGAACGGCTTCCCGCGACAGGTGACTTCGACCTCGACGCTCGCGCGCGCCTCGACCTCGAACGTCTTTCGGCCGCCTTCGAATTCGGAGCGCGAGAGCGCGAAGCGATCGGGCTCGGTGTGGCGCACGGTGGCGTACACGATGAACTGCGAATCGGCGTCGGCCTGCTCGAGCATCGTGGACAGGCTGCGGCGCGTGAATCTCGCTTCGCCCTGCGCGTTGGTGTCGGCGCGCACGTCGACGTGGCTCGCGTCGAGCCGCAAGGTGATCGAGACGCCGGGGACGGGATCGCCGCGGTCGTCCTGCACCGTCGCGGTGAAGACGGCGTCGCTGTCCGCGAGCACGGATTCGCGCTCGACCGAGATCTCGGCAGTCCTCGCGGCTTCAGGCGCGGGATCGACGGCGGGTTCGGGGATTCGGCGGTCGTCGACCGCGATGGGGCGGGAGTCGGGCGCGGGCTGCGGCGGCGTCGCCCCGGGCCCGGTCGTCCCGCGCATCGCGAGCCACACGGTGACGATCACGAGGAACGCCGCCGCGGGCACGAGCATCGTCGAAACGCGAGAGCGACGCGTCACGCTCACCATCCTCCGCTCCGGAACCGCCAGCATGATAGTCGGGTGGTCGCCGGAGGAAACGCGCTCGAAGCGCGCCTCTTGGATCGCTCTTCTCTTGGGGCGCCGGGCTCCAGCCCGGCCACGCGTCGAGATTCGGAATACGCGCGCACTCCTCGCGGCTCACGACGAAGCCGGGCTAGAGCCCGGCGCCCCGGGAATCGCGTTCTCTCGCGGCGCGTTCAGCGTGAAGAGAAGTAGCGACGCGATCCGCCCACCCCTCGAGCCGCATCCGGGACCGCCTCGACGACGAGCGTCACCACGCGGTCGAGCAGCTCGTCCCGCTTCAGCGTCACGGCGTCGCCTCGAAGCCTACGGTTGCGGACCGTGATCGCGAACGTAGCGTCCGCCGCGGCGCCCGCCGTCACCAGGTCGAGGTCGCGCTGGCTGAAGACCGCGCGGCCGTCGACTCGCGACGTGATGACGGTCGTCCCGATCCGGCCCGGGACGTCACGGCGGTCGACACGGACGCCCTCGGCGGCCGCGATCGAGCCGTCCTCGTTCCTCACCAGGACCGAAAGGCAGTGGGGGATCGGGTCCGCAGCGCCTGCATCGCGGCAGATGCCGGCGCTCGCGCCGGACGATTTCGCGGGAAGCGATTCCTTCGCGTCGGCGACATGATCGACGAAGTCACGGGGCGGGTTCGCGTCGAGCGCGGCTTGCATCGCGAGGAGTGCAACGCCGCAAGCAAGGGTCGCAATGACGACGATGGCTCCGATCCAGGCTTTGCGCAACTCCACACCCTCGTCCGGCAACGAGTGGCCTTTTCGCGGCGCCGATCCTACCAGGAATCTCCGCGGAGGCACGCTCCAGTCTCGGAGTGTTGAATCCTCGGGGAATCACGCCGCTCGGGCGGCCCTCGTCGCGGCGCGGATCCGATGAGGAGCTTCGGCTTCAGCGAGATCGCCAGCGACGCCGCGCGTCCAGGGTTCCGGCGTCCGGATTCGTACGTCCGATGCTGCAGTACTCATGCTCGCTCCCCGCCTCACGCGCCTCGAGAAGCACCGGCTGGCAGAGCATCGCCGGGGGAAATCGAATCCGGAACGCGCCATCGGCGTCGACGGCGATCGAGCTGGCGAGGAAGTATGGATTCCAGGTACTTCCATCCTCGGACCAGCGCATCTCGATCGGGTTGGCCGGAGCTCGATCCTGCGAATCGGTGAGCCGCACGTCGATGGGCACGAGGCGATCGAGCTTCTCGGGTCGCGCGGTAAACGAGGCCTTCACGTCGCCGTTCTCGCATCGGAACTCGATCGCGTGGAAGCCGTCGAAGTGGACGGCGCGGAGCTCGACGTTGGCATCGATCGGAACGGCGACTTTCAGCCAGCCGTTCGAATCGGTGAACCCGAACCCGGCGAATTCGTCCTCGCGGGCGCCGTCGCGATGCCGCAGGACCAGATCGCAGCAGGCGCCGGCGAGGACGCCGTGGCCATCCGATTCCAATGGGATCCCGCAGATCCGATGCGTCGGGTACTTCGTGCTCGAGAACGGCGAAGGTGCGTGCGGAATCACCAGGAGGCTCGGATCGACCGCGATGTCGCCGACGTCGACGGTCTCCCCCGGCCTGGCCTTCACGTCCCCGATCGTGGTTCGGTACGCCGGGCAGCCGGACTCGCCGACGCAGACGAAGAGGGACTTCGGATTCACGACGATCTCGAATCGCCCCGCGCCGTCCGTGACGATCTCGTGCTCCGGCGGCGCGTTTCCGCCGCGGCGCGGCTTGAACAGCGCGTCGTCCCATTCGACCCGTTGGCCGTATTTCGACTTGGGCGGCCGGTACGTCCAGTCGAGCGTCACCGTCGGGCGGGCACGTCGCGAAACTCGAATTCGCCATGGAAGCCCGTCGTCGCCTCGGCATGCAACACGATCGGGGTCGCGATCACGGCGCTTCCCTTGGCGTCGAACTCGACGACTACGCGGCCGTCGCCGAATACCGAGGGTCGCGCGGCGCCGAGATCGAATACGTCGAGCGCGACCTGCGCGCCGTCGATCGAAGCGCCGCTCGAGTCGAGAACGCGACCCCGGATCCGCGACGCGACGACGGGGACGATCGAATCGGCGACGACGTCGCGCGGCGAAGCGGCGTCCTTCGATTCCCGGGGAGGATCGATCGATGGGACGGTCGCATTGTCGGGAGAGGTCGGCAGCGGCTTCTTCGACTCGGACGGCGCGACACTCGACGTGACGAACAACTCCCGGCCGAGACGCCCGAACACCGCGACGCCTGCGACGACGAGAATGAGCAGAAGCAGCGTTCGGCGGCGCATCGTCTCCTTCGCGCGCTTTCGTGCGCGTCGATGCTATCACCGGGTGACACGCGCTGTAACGCGCCGCCCGTCAAGCGCGGGCGGAAGCGTTTTCGCCTATGAGCGAGAACAGCAGGTCGGTGTCGACGGGCTTCGCGAGATGGGCGTCGAACCCGGCGGCGGTCGATCGAGCGCGATACTCGTCCGAGGCATAACCGGAGATCGCGATGAGGCGGATGCGGCCGCGGTCGCCGGGCTCGCGCCGCAGAGCCCTTGCGACGGCGTATCCGTCGAGGCCGGGAAGGCCCAGGTCGAGCAGGGCGACCTCCGGTCGGAAGCCTGCCGCGGCCTCCAGGGCGGCGACGCCGTCGTAGGCGATCTCGACCTCGTGACCCTTCATGCGCAGGATCGCGCCCAGAGTCGCGGCGCAGTCGCGATGGTCGTCGACGACGAGGATGCGCCGGCGAAGGGACTGCGAGTCCGCCGGAAGAGCGCGGCTCGGCGCGGCGTCCGGCGCGGCGATGCGCGGCAGGCGGACGACGAACGTGCTGCCGCGATTCCTGCCCGCGCTCGCCGCCTCGATCGATCCGCCATGCATCTCGACCAGCGTCTTCGCGAGCGCGAGCCCGACGCCGAGGCCGCCGGTGGCGCGGTCGATGCCGTTCTGGCCCTGCGTGAACATCTCGAAGACCGTCGGCAGCACGTCCGCCGGGATCCCGCGACCGTCGTCCTCGACCGTGATCGACGCGAATCGTTCGTCGGCGGTCATCGACAATCGGATGCACCCCGCGGACTCCGTGAACTTCGCGGCGTTGTCGAGGAGATTGCACAAGACCTGCGCGAGACGCGCAGCGTCGGCGCGGACGAACAGGGGCTCGTCGCAGCGATGCACCTCGAGCGCGTGCCCGCGGCCGTCGATGAATGGGCGACAGGTCTCGATCGCCTGTTCGACGACGGGCTCGAGGGCGATCGCTTCGAGGCGCAACTGGATCTTCCCGCGCGACAATCGCGACACATCGAGCAGGTCGTCGACGAGACGGGCCATGTGCCGCGCCTGGCGCTCGACGATCGCGCGCGCTTGCGTGATCCGATCGGGATCCTGCGGCGCGAGCTTCAGGATCGACATCGAGTTCAGGATCGGGGCGAGCGGATTTCGCAGCTCGTGGGCGAGCATCGCGAGGAACTCGTTCTTTCGTCGATCCGCGTCGCGCAGCGAGTCCTCCGCCGAGCGCTTCTCCGTCACGTCCATCCCGACGCCGAGCACGCGCGCCGCGCGCTGATCGGCATCGAGCAGGACGCTGCCGATCAGCGCGATCCAGCGGGCCGGATCGACCCGCCGCGGTCGGACTTCGATACGCAGGTCCTCGTGCGCGTGGCGGGCCCGCGCGATCGCGGCGACGAAAGTCTCGCGGTCTTCATCGTGGATCGCCTCCGTCCACGCCTCGAGCGTCCCGCCGAACGCACCTGGCGCCAGCGCGAACAGCTCTTCCATCTCGCGAGTCCATTCGATCGCGCCGCTCTCGAGGTTCCAGTCGAACGTGCCGACCTTGTTGGCGCGTTGAGCCAGCGCGAAGCGCTCTTCGCTCCGCCGCAGGGCCACGTCGCTCTGCTCGCGGGCGACGAGCTGCCCGATCTGGCTGCCGAACGTCGCCATCATCTCGAGCAGCAAGTCGTCGCGCTCGAGCGCCTCTCGGGAGAAGAACTCGATGACGCCGATGCAGCCTTCGCCGAGCAGGAGCGGGAAGCCGAACGCGGTCTGGATGCGATCTCGCGCCGCCTCGAATCGCCTAGGAAAATTCTCGTCGCTGCGCACGTCGTCGATCCAGTGCGACGCCTTCGAGCTGAACACTCGGCCGGGAAGTCCGACGCCCGGCGCGAAGCGGCTGGTCCGCGAGAGCGCCTCGAAGCCGGTCGCGCTCACCCCGTCGCGGCTCCAGATACCCCCGCAGCGCAGCTCGCCGCGCGCGGCGTCGAACCGCCACACGGCGCCGATGTCCCAGTTCAGTCCCTGACAGACGGCCGTCAGGATCCGCTCGATCGCGCGGTCGATCTCCCGCGTTCCCGCGAGGATCCTCGCGACGACGAAGCCGGTCGCGCGATGGCGCTCCGCCGACGCCCGCTCCGCCGCCTGGGCGGCGAGGACCAGCGCCGTCATCGCGACCGTGCCGTTGAAGAGTTGGAGCAGCAGCAGGCTCTCGTGCCAGGTCGGCGCGACGAACGGCCCGATCCGGTGCGCGCAGCCGAGGATCGCGATGCCGGAGCCGATCAGGACGACGAACGACGTCAGGGGCTGTGCGAAGCGCAGCGCCGCCCAGATCACGAATGGAAATACGATGTACTCGAGCTGGACGCCGCCGCCGAGGAACACGAGGGCGGCGACGGAGACCATGCTCGCGCCGAGCACGATCGCCTCGACGCCGCGGCCCTTCAGACCGACGTTTCCTCGCCAGCCATCGAGAGTCATCAGAAGCGGAGCGACGATCAGCATGCTGACGGCGTCGCCGACCCACCATTCGACCCAGACGTCGAGCGGCCGCTCGGTCGCGATGCCACCGAGGCGCAGGCTAAAGACTCCGATCGTCGCGCTGACCAGCGTCGCGAGAATCGCGCCGCCGCCGACGAGCCACAGCACGTCGCGCACGCGCGAGAGCGTGTGGCGGCCGCCGCTCGCTCGGCGGATCAGATACGCGCCGATCAATCCTTCGAGCGTGTTGCCGGCCGCGATACCGGCGGCGACCCAGGTGGGCTCCCGCTCCAGGACATTCGCGACGAACGCGCCGATCAGAACGCCGGGCCAGACACGAAAGCCGAGGACGAGCAACGCCGCGAGCGCGATGCCCGACGGCGGCCAGACCAGCGAGACCTGCCGCGTGATCGAGTTGAGGGAGAACCCAAGCTGCGCGCCCAGGAAGTACGCGCAGGCCACCGCAGCGACGAGGCCGAACGTCCTGAGCCGCTCGCGGCCCGCTGAACCCGGAGATGCCGAAGGCTCCGTGTGCATGCACCCGATACTAGAAGGGATTCGGCGATTTCGTGAGAGGTCGGCCCCAGAGTCGTAGATCGTACTAGCTTTCGATCACGAAGTCGCCCTCCCCCTGACGCCAGAAGGACTGCCGATCCCCGGAACGCTGGACGAACGACCTACGCTAGCGCCGAGCGTGGGACGGTGCGAGAAGTCCACACCGTCCCGCCGATTCATCGACGTGACGCTTCGTCTCAGTTGTAGTCGAGAACGATGAAGTTGCTGCCAATGCCGAATCCGTGCGTCGTGTCCTGGAACGCCATCTTGAGCAGCGTATAGGTCGACGCCTGGCTCTTCGGCGCCGACCAACTCCCTGAGCTGTCGCGAAAAAGAACGACCCCGTTCGCACCGGCAATTCGCAAATGGGTGCCTCCGCTACTCACGATCTCGACGTCGTTGAGGTCCTCCGTATTGCTCGTGACGACGGAGTCGGTCACCGCGTTCCACTGTGACGAGGAAGTCGTCTTCTGATACACGGCGCCGCCTTGACCGACGAGGATGCCGGCGATTCCGTCCCCGCCCGATTCAGCCCAGATCTTAATGTCAAAGAAATCTGGGGCGTTCTGGAACGCGTATTGAACCCAGTTCAACCCGCCATCGGTAGTCTTATAAAGAGTATGTCCCAGGCCCGCGACATAACCGACACTCGCATTGTTGGGAAGAAACGACACGGCATAGAGATCGTCGGAGGCTTCGAAAAGGGATGGAACGCCAACGGACTTGACTATTCTCGCTCGGTAGGTCAGGCTGCGTCCATCGGGTCAGGTGGGGAGGTCAGCGCATCCCCGCGAGGGCGCACGAGGGAGAGCAATATGGACCACAATGAACTTGCGCAATGTCGTGCAATCGGGTTGATCACGAGCTCGCTCTTGATGATCAGCGCGGCGACCGCGGCCCTCGGCGGGGAGACACATCGATTCCGCGGCGGCCGATGCTCCTAGAGTCTCGACACGTTGCGCCGATCTCGGGTTTCGTCGAGAACCACAGCCAGTGGCCTGCAGAAGTCCGATTCTTTGCGCAGGCTGGAGGCATCGAGGCGACTCTTACGACCGACGCGCTCGTGTTGCGGCCAGCGCCGCTTCCGGCGCGCGAGGGCGAATTGGAGCAGCCCTGGCCTGCGCCCGTCGTTCTGCGTTTTCCGCGAAAGGCGGCACACGTCTCCGGCGAAGGCGTTCTCTCGACCGAGCACAATTTCATCCTCGGCTCGGATCGGGCGAAGTGGGCGAGCCACGTCCCGGGCTTCGAGCGCGTCGTGTACGAGGACGTCGTACCGGGAATCGACGTCGTCGTCCGGATCGAAGTGAATCCCACGACGAAGATCGAACAATTCGCCTACGACTTGTTCATTGCCCCTGGCGCGCGGCTCGAGGACTTCGTTATCGAAGTCGATGGCGGTACGCAGCTCGATGTCGCCGAAGACGGCGCGCTTTCGATGCGGACCGCGGCCGGAGTCGTGCGACAGACGATTGGAACCGCATGGCAGATGACGGTCTGCGGGGGAGTGCGTGAGCCCGTTTCTGCTTCTTTCCTGAAACTTGATCTCGGTACAGGCGCAGGAGGGCGGATCGGATTTGCGGCTCCGAATCGAGATCTGACTCGACCTTTCGTCCTTGATCCAAGCCTCGTCTTTGCGACCTATGCGGGTGGAATGAATCAGGAGGAATTCATCGATTTGGCTGTCGATTCGAGCGGTTCGACGTATCTTCTAGCCAAAGTCGCAAACGGAACGCCGACGACACCAGGTGCGATACAAACGACCGCGCCGCCGATCGTGAACGCATGGGTCGGGAAGCTCTCGCCAAAGGGTGCAAAACTTGTCTGGGCGACGTACCTGGGCGGCAATTCTGTCGACGTTCCGAGTGGGCTCGGAATCGACAAGGATGGATCGATCGTACTTTTCGGAGGGACCTTTTCGAGCGATTTTCCGGTCACCGCCGGAGCCCTGCAGCCGACGTACTCAGGAACTCCGCCGCTCAAAGATGAACTCTTCCTCTCTCGCCTCGACCCAAGCGGGAGTTCATTGATTTGGTCAACGTTTTATGGCGGACCCGACAATGAGGATCCGTGGCAGATGGCACTCTTCCCCTCCGGCGATGTTCTGATTCTCGCCAAGCCCACAATCGCCCTTCCATCTGCTACACCGGGTGCGTTCGACACGACGTTCAATTCGAACAAGCAGTTCATTGCTCGAATCTCTGCCGATGGCACACAGCTCAAGTTCCAGACCTATTTCCAGACGGGGCGCATCTTCAGCGCAGCGATCGACGACGACGAGAATGTGTATTTCGCGGGGGACATTCAAGGCTCACAAGGCCCTCTGCCGGCGACGCCAGGAGCGTTCAAGACGACCACTGGCGGTTCGAGTGCACAGGTCGAAGGCTTCGTCGCAAAGCTGAACGGGCAGGGCTCGCAGTTGATCTGGGCCACGTATCTCGGCGGCGAGACAAATCTCGACACGGTATGGGGGCTCACGGTCGACGCGGCGCACGCCGTATATGCGGTAGGTCAGACGGATTCGATCGACTTTCCTACAACGCCCGGCGCGTTCACGACGGCGCTCGGTGGCTCGAATGACGGATTCGTGACGAAACTCCTACCGGGCGGAAGCGGCCTCGTTTGGTCCACATACTTCGGCGGATCGTGTTGCAGCGGCGGCGGATACGAGAGAGACGTCGCAGTCGATTCGGCCGGGAATCTGTTTTCGCTCGGCGACGCCAACGACCAGAACTTTCCGACGACGCCCGATGCATTTCAACCGGCGTACATCGGCGGTTTCCCATCGAGTGACGCCCATTTCACGAAGTTCGACGCGTTCGGAGAGAGCCTGATCTACTCAACATGGTTCGGTGGCTCGGGCACCGACTACTTCGGAAAGATCAAGCTCGATTCCGAGCAGGACCCGCACTTAGCATTGATGTCGTACTCGCAGGATGTCCCAACGACGCCTGGAGCGTATGACGGGGCGTATGGAGGGTCGGGTGACATCGTTGTCTCGAAGTTCGATATGACGACGCACCCGTGGCACGTGATGAACGGCGGGAAGCCAGGCGGAAAAGACACTCCGAACCTCGCCGGCGGAGGTCTTCTTACTCCCGGATCTATAGCTCGAGTATCGATCCGTGGGGCCCCGGTGAATTCGAGCACTCTGGTGTTCGCTGGCCTTGGAACCATCAGCGTTCCGGTCCTCGGCGGCACGTTCGTCCCTTCCCCCGACATCGTCGTATCGCTCGCGACGAACGCGTCGGGCGGTCTCGACCTACCGTTCATCTGGCCCTTGGCGCCGAGCGGAATCTCGCTGTATCTACAGGCCTGGATCTCGGATCCTGGCGCGTCGTTCGGTTGGTGCTCGTCGAATGCGGTGCAACTCACTTCGCAGTAGGAGTCGCGGAATTTCTCGAATCGATTTGCGAACGATATTTACATGTTGGAAGAGTCGGAGGGGAACTGCGATCGCTACCCCACCATGAACCGGCAACATTGCTGGTCAAGTCACCGCGATCGCGCGATGTGTTAGCAAGAAGGAAGATTCGCGATGTTACGGTCGATGAATTTTATCCTCGCTGTAGTAACGATCGTTCTCGTCAGCGCGGAAGACCAAGCGTTCGGTTTGACTTCAAAATGGCATCACGTCCAAGGTGGCGTGATCCGCGATGTTGCATTCGGAGCGGATGGTGTGCACGGTTGCACGGCCGAAGACGGTGCGAGAATTAGATTCACGGTCAACAGTGGTTCGAGTTGGGACTACGCAAGTGTTCCAGATGGAGTCCGTGTCGAGTTGTTCGCGGTGTCATTCTTGAAGGGCAGTTCCTCCGACTGTTACGCATGTGGAGACGGAGGGGTGGTGCTTCAGAGCACGGACGGAGGCGCAACATGGTCTGACAAGAACGCGTCGAGCCGCATTTTGGACGCGCTCGGCCATCCGGCGAAGCTCCAGGCCATCCAAATGTTCAGCGCAAGTTCAACAACAGCCGAAGGCTGGGTCGTTGGGTACGATGGAGCAATTGCACATACCATTCACATTGGAGCGATTACGAGCGGCCGGACACCGACAACGCCAGCGACTTGAACGCGCAATACACAGACCAAGAGGAAGATCCGCTTGACATCTACGACATCCACTTCTTCTATGACAACAACCTCGGCCCCGGCGAGTTCCATTACCAGTACGGAATCTTCTGCGGGGACCTCTCCAAAGTCTGGCTGACGAGCGACGGCGGAGATACCTGGACGACCCTCGCTACGGTTCCCGGCGGTAGCTTCCTTTGTCCGGACTCACATTATGTTGAGTTCTGGCAGATGAGCTTTGTCGATCCGGATGACCCCGCATCGAGTGGTCTGGTGTGCTCCGGTCATGACATGAACATCGGGTATCTCTTCCGCACTTCGGACGGCGGCGCGAATTGGACTCAAACCTACTGCTACGACGTTCTCGACCCCGACCACATGCCGCCCGATGGATGTGGGATCGCAACGATGTACGACGTCGAAGCGATTGGCTCCTCGAATCCCGTCGCATTAACGGTCGGTTACGGGCAACAGGTCATTGTCAGCAAGACGAGCGGTACACCGAACTACGATCCGTGCACGTGCTCCACTGGGAATCCCTGTTCCTCGCCTACGGAGGTATGGAAACAATACGGCGCCGATGCGTCGGCGTGGGACCCTCTCGGATCAGATCCGGCTTTCTTCGGATCAGCCCGTATCGACAATACGCATCTCTATTTAGTTGGAGCATTCGGACGGATCCTCTATTTCAACTACAACAGCGGAACGCCGACGTTTACCGATCGCGCATCGATCTACTTCAACCGCCTTCGGGATGGTGCGTTCGTCGATCACACGACCGGTTTCGTCGTGGGCCAAGGATTGACTCTGTGGATGACTGGCGACTCGGGACAGAACTGGACCAGCGCGTGGACCTGGAGTTTGTCCGAGGATAATGACTACCTGAGCGCGATCGATCTCGCGAGCTCCGGACAGTACGGCGCCGCCGTCGGCGACGGTGGGTTCATTGCGAAGGGTGTTCTCAACGGTAGCACTTGGACCTGGAGTCAAGTCACCGGCGGATCACTACCCTCGTCGCACTTCGGCAAGTACCTGAAGGCCGTGGAGTTTGTGTCGGGCACTTCGACCGCCTACGCGGTGGGCATTGGCGGAGCCGTCATCAAGAGCACGAACAATGGCGCGAGTTGGGCGTTCGTAGGAAATCCAGAAGACGAGTCGCCCGATCGCACGAGACGGTGAGGCGTGGGCGGCGAAAGCAATGCCGGTTAGTGCGTCCGATCGACTCCACGTGCAAGATCAACGGCGTCGCGTTCGACTCGCACTAATCCAGTTCGGCTCCGGGATCAATGTCTCAGGACTGCGGATAGCGCGAGCTTTTTCTCGGAGCGGTGACCAAACGATCGGCAGACGAGATCGCCGGTGGGATTCGTCACGAGCGAACGATCATGTCCGGAGACGGGACGAACGTGCCTCCGAGGACCGCAACCTCGATGGTTCAGGATCCCGCAAACAACAGGGAACTCGACGTCAGCGGTGGCCGCGGATCGATGATCGCCCGTTGGATGCGCTTCGCCCCTTTTCAGTCCGCCGCGGCGGCGCGCAGCACGGCCTTCGGAATCCGGTCGCTCGTCGCCCACTTGCGCATGTCCGCGCCGAGGCCGCCGTCGAATCCCGCCTTCACGCGCTCCTCGAGGAAGAGCTTGAACACGCGCTCCAGCGCGTCGGCGACCCCGAACAGCATCGCGAGCACGGCCTGGTCGCGCTCCTCGGCGTTGTCCGCTTCCGGCTTCTCGCCCTTCAAGGAGCGCAGCTCGAAGGTGGGGCCGTCGAGCACGAGCGCGACGTTCTCGTCGCCGATCGTGACGAGGAGTCCCGCGCGCGCGAGACGCATCCCGCGACGCAGCGCTTCACGCGCCTCGGGCGCCCGCGTGGGCGCGTCGCCGCGCACCGCGACCTTCACGCCGCCCTCCTCGTCGTAGAACTCGAGGAGCCGGTCGAGCGCGATGCCGACGCGCTCGTCGCCGCCTGCCGAGTGCAGACCGCCGCGCTTCTCGGCGCAGAACCAAAGCCACAGCAGGAACTCCTCGCCGAGGAACCCGAACTCGTCCACGATCTCCTTGGCCTTGAACTGCGGCATCGCTCAACCCCCCGTTCCGGCGGCGACGACCCGGAAGGGCGAGAGCCGCTTCAGGCGGTCCATGCCGACTTCCTTGCCGACGAGCCGCTCGGCGAGCTCGATCGGCGACGCGGCGACCGCGTTGTGACCGAAGGTCTTCTTGAACAGCTCGACGAACACGTCGGCGGCCGCGTTCGACGTCGCCGCGAGCAGCAGGACCTGCTCCTGCGGCCGCCAGAACACGTCGATGAGCTTCGTTCCGGGCACCGTGCGCCCGAGCAATTCCTTTTCGATCTCCTCGCGCAGCTTCGTCTTCGCGGACGCCGCGACCTTGCCGCCGCTGCCGCGGATCGCCTCATGCAGGCGCAGCTTCACCGCGTTCGCCGGCAGCTTCTTGGTGTCGACGCGGATGCGCAGGCGCATCACGGGTCCGAAGAACACGGTCTCCGGGCGGAAGTCCGACGACGCGAACGACTGCGCCGTGACCCAGCCGAACGATGGCGTCGCGACCGGCTGATCGTCGATCGCGCGGAAGCGATTCTCGCGCAGCTTCTCGTAGATGCGATCGTCGTCGCTCTTCGGGCGGAAGCCGAGGGTGAGGTAACGGCGGAACGATCCGCTCGGCCGGAGTGCCATGCTGCTCTCGTCCCGGTTGGAGAAAACGACCTGCAATGCGAAGGGCCGCGATTCTGTCGCGGCCCTGTTCGCTGCGCAAGCCGTGCGGCGTTACTTTCCGCCGGGCACGTTCGGATCGTTCACCGGCGCGCCGTGCGGAGTCCCCGGCGGATTCAAGGTCGGCGGGGCGCCCTGACCCGGGATACTGACCGGCTCGGTCTTGCGATCGGCCGCGCCCCAGTCATCGTGCGATACGGTGTCGACGTTGAGGATGCCGAGCAGGAAATCGGCGCACTCCTGCGGCGAGAAACCGATCTCCGCGCCGATGAACAGCGCGTGGGCTTCGATCACGCAGTCGAGCCACGGGCGCTCCCAGTCCTCGTACCGCGTGGTCCATTCCCACTTCTCGTAGAAGCGGTCGCGTGAGTGGTCGAGCGCGCTGCGCTGCTGGCACTTCTGGTGGGTCTCGTCGGGATCGAACAGGAAGTCGTCGCCGAAGCAGGGCTGCTTCTCCCAGTACAGGAAGCTGTGGAGGAAGAAGAAGTCCTTGCGCGCCTCGTCCCAGATCCCGCACGCGCGGCCCATCGTCCCGATCTTCGTCACGTCGTACGCGCCGTACGCGACCCGAACCGGCGTGATCTCGACGGCGGCCTGCAGACCGACGCCGGCGGCCAGGTTGACCTCGAACATGTCCATGAAGTCGTAGCCGCGGGCCGCGGGATACGAGAGCCGACCGTTCTCGTGCGACCGCTCGAGCGGAGCGTTGCATCCGCCAAGTGCAAGGGTCGCGACGGCCGTCGCGAGGACGGCCGCGACCATCCGCGACGATCGGTTTCGAAGGGCCGGGCACTTCATTCTGACGCTCCTGTTACGCACCGGAAGATCTGCGGACCTATCGTGGCTTCATCGGATCGACTCGGCTCCGGATCTTAGAGTCGCACCCCGGCGATCCAACCATCCTCCCGACTCCATCTTGTGCGGCCGCGCGAAAGGATCGGGGGCGCGGGAATGGCAGCAGGCTTTCTGGCGATCTGGCCGATTCTTAGAGTTCGAAGCGCCCTTCTACGGTCGCATGGACGAGTGACTTGCCGGAGAATTCGATGAGCGGTACCCGCGTGTCGGCGATCTTCCTCCTTGCCGGGCTCTCACTCGCCGCGAATGGAAGCCGCGGATTCGCCGCTACCTTGGACGATCCGCCGAAGGCGCCGGCCCAGGATCTCCTCGTGGGCACGATCCAGATCGACGGCGGCGACCCGCTCGCCATCCAGTTCGGCGCCGCTTCGAAGAAGGGGGTCGACGCCTACGTGTTCCCGACCGAGGATCGGCCGGGGGTCACGTCCGTCATCGGACTGCGGGGGACGGTGCCCGGCGTCGGCGGCAAGTCGGGGCTCCACCTCATCGCCTTCATCCATCTCTACGATGACGGCGCGCACTTCCTCGAGGGCGAGATCCTCAACGACGCGATGATGTCGCCGCCCGGCAAGGTGAACGCGACTTGGCACATCGAGTTCGGCGGCGCGGTCGTCGCCGACGGCAAGGGGCCGATCCTCGACGAATGCGCGATCGGATTCGCGGCGGGCGACCTGCGATTCGCTCCGCGCAAGGACCTGTGGACCGCCTACACGGCGGGACTCCCCGATCCGAAGAAGGTCACGGGCGTGCCGCTGCGGGACGCCGACCCGGTGGCCGACGCCGATCCGAACCCGCACACGCACGCGACCGGATCGCCGCGCAATCGCTACGTCGCGGTCGCCGCGGCGAAGTACTACTTCACGAACGACGCGCGTTATCTGTCGCGCCTCATGGACTACACGCTCGCGCAGGCGCGGCGCCCGTATCACCTCTCCGAGCCCGACGGCTGTCCGTTCCAGCAGAGCAAGCATCCCGAGGCCTACTTCATCGAGGGGCATCCCGAGCTGCAGCCGTACCGCGACACCTTCGGACGGATCACGCTCAGCAAGGCCGAGCTGGAAGCGCCGCCGCAGAACGGCTGGGATCCGGAGCACATGAACGTCGAGGAGCTGTACGCGACGTACGTGCTGTGCGGCTCGCGCATCGCGCGCCGCGAGCTGCTGCTGATCGCGGAGCAGGCGCTGTCGACGAAGCCGGTGCGCGAGGAGAACTACTATCAAAGCTCGGCGCGCGCCTTCGGATGGGTGTGTCGACTGCTCGTGCGCGCGCATCAGGCGAGCGGCGAGGAGCGCTTCCTCGACGGCGCGCGGCGGATGATGGATTCGGTGCGCAAGCACGCGCTCATGAGCGGCACCTACCGCGCGCTCGTGCCGCAGAAGCCGAAGGACGATCACATCGCGAACGAGAAGTTCGACACCCCCTTCATGATCGCCGTCGCCACCTCCGCGATCGCTCTCTACTTGAAGGAGGATCCGAAGGACGAAAAGGCGCGCGAGCTGCTGAAGTTCTGCGGCGACCTGCTCGTCGAGCAGGGCTACTCTCGCGAGAACGGCGGCTTCTACTACGACTTCAGCGCCGAATCGTCGACCAAGCACGGCGACGGCAAGTCGATCGACGGCGTCCTTTCCAGCACATTGGGATCCTAAGCTTAGAATTCCACGTGGACAAGTTGTCGCGGCCGCTTCTATAGTGTCACCTAAATACTAGTGACTCCAGCGTAACTGGACTGGCCACAGTTAGGCCGCAAATGTAATCACACTGGCTCACCTTCGGGTGGGCCTTTCTGCGTTCGCGAGTGGACCCGATAAGCTCATGGAGCGGCGTAACCGTCGCACAGGAAGGACAGAGAAAGCGCGGATCTGGGAAGTGACGGACAGAACGGTCAGGACCTGGATTGGGGAGGCGGTTGCCGCCGCTGCTGCTGACGGTGTGACGTTCTCTGTTCCGGTCACACCACATACGTTCCGCCATTCCTATGCGATGCACATGCTGTATGCCGGTATACCGCTGAAAGTTCTGCAAAGCCTGATGGGACATAAGTCCATCAGTTCAACGGAAGTCTACACGAAGGTTTTTGCGCTGGATGTGGCTGCCCGGCACCGGGTGCAGTTTGCGATGCCGGAGTCTGATGCGGTTGCGATGCTGAAACAATTATCCTGAGAATAAATGCCTTGGCCTTTATATGGAAATGTGGAACTGAGTGGATATGCTGTTTTTGTCTGTTAAACAGAGAAGCTGGCTGTTATCCACTGAGAAGCGAACGAAACAGTCGGGAAAATCTCCCATTATCGTAGAGATCCGCATTATTAATCTCAGGAGCCTGTGTAGCGTTTATAGGAAGTAGTGTTCTGTCATGATGCCTGCAAGCGGTAACGAAAACGATTTGAATATGCCTTCAGGAACAATAGAAATCTTCGTGCGGTGTTACGTTGAAGTGGAGCGGATTATGTCAGCAATGGACAGAACAACCTAATGAACACAGAACCATGATGTGGTCTGTCCTTTTACAGCCAGTAGTGCTCGCCGCAGTCGAGCGACAGGGCGAAGCCCTCGGCTGGTTGCCCTCGCCGCTGGGCTGGCGGCCGTCTATGGCCCTGCAAACGCGCCAGAAACGCCGTCGAAGCCGTGTGCGAGACACCGCGGCCGGCCGCCGGCGTTGTGGATACCTCGCGGAAAACTTGGCCCTCACTGACAGATGAGGGGCGGACGTTGACACTTGAGGGGCCGACTCACCCGGCGCGGCGTTGACAGATGAGGGGCAGGCTCGATTTCGGCCGGCGACGTGGAGCTGGCCAGCCTCGCAAATCGGCGAAAACGCCTGATTTTACGCGAGTTTCCCACAGATGATGTGGACAAGCCTGGGGATAAGTGCCCTGCGGTATTGACACTTGAGGGGCGCGACTACTGACAGATGAGGGGCGCGATCCTTGACACTTGAGGGGCAGAGTGCTGACAGATGAGGGGCGCACCTATTGACATTTGAGGGGCTGTCCACAGGCAGAAAATCCAGCATTTGCAAGGGTTTCCGCCCGTTTTTCGGCCACCGCTAACCTGTCTTTTAACCTGCTTTTAAACCAATATTTATAAACCTTGTTTTTAACCAGGGCTGCGCCCTGTGCGCGTGACCGCGCACGCCGAAGGGGGGTGCCCCCCCTTCTCGAACCCTCCCGGTCGAGTGAGCGAGGAAGCACCAGGGAACAGCACTTATATATTCTGCTTACACACGATGCCTGAAAAAACTTCCCTTGGGGTTATCCACTTATCCACGGGGATATTTTTATAATTATTTTTTTTATAGTTTTTAGATCTTCTTTTTTAGAGCGCCTTGTAGGCCTTTATCCATGCTGGTTCTAGAGAAGGTGTTGTGACAAATTGCCCTTTCAGTGTGACAAATCACCCTCAAATGACAGTCCTGTCTGTGACAAATTGCCCTTAACCCTGTGACAAATTGCCCTCAGAAGAAGCTGTTTTTTCACAAAGTTATCCCTGCTTATTGACTCTTTTTTATTTAGTGTGACAATCTAAAAACTTGTCACACTTCACATGGATCTGTCATGGCGGAAACAGCGGTTATCAATCACAAGAAACGTAAAAATAGCCCGCGAATCGTCCAGTCAAACGACCTCACTGAGGCGGCATATAGTCTCTCCCGGGATCAAAAACGTATGCTGTATCTGTTCGTTGACCAGATCAGAAAATCTGATGGCACCCTACAGGAACATGACGGTATCTGCGAGATCCATGTTGCTAAATATGCTGAAATATTCGGATTGACCTCTGCGGAAGCCAGTAAGGATATACGGCAGGCATTGAAGAGTTTCGCGGGGAAGGAAGTGGTTTTTTATCGCCCTGAAGAGGATGCCGGCGATGAAAAAGGCTATGAATCTTTTCCTTGGTTTATCAAACGTGCGCACAGTCCATCCAGAGGGCTTTACAGTGTACATATCAACCCATATCTCATTCCCTTCTTTATCGGGTTACAGAACCGGTTTACGCAGTTTCGGCTTAGTGAAACAAAAGAAATCACCAATCCGTATGCCATGCGTTTATACGAATCCCTGTGTCAGTATCGTAAGCCGGATGGCTCAGGCATCGTCTCTCTGAAAATCGACTGGATCATAGAGCGTTACCAGCTGCCTCAAAGTTACCAGCGTATGCCTGACTTCCGCCGCCGCTTCCTGCAGGTCTGTGTTAATGAGATCAACAGCAGAACTCCAATGCGCCTCTCATACATTGAGAAAAAGAAAGGCCGCCAGACGACTCATATCGTATTTTCCTTCCGCGATATCACTTCCATGACGACAGGATAGTCTGAGGGTTATCTGTCACAGATTTGAGGGTGGTTCGTCACATTTGTTCTGACCTACTGAGGGTAATTTGTCACAGTTTTGCTGTTTCCTTCAGCCTGCATGGATTTTCTCATACTTTTTGAACTGTAATTTTTAAGGAAGCCAAATTTGAGGGCAGTTTGTCACAGTTGATTTCCTTCTCTTTCCCTTCGTCATGTGACTTGATATCGGGGGTTAGTTCGTCATCATTGATGAGGGTTGATTATCACAGTTTATTACTCTGAATTGGCTATCCGCGTGTGTACCTCTACCTGGAGTTTTTCCCACGGTGGATATTTCTTCTTGCGCTGAGCGTAAGAGCTATCTGACAGAACAGTTCTTCTTTGCTTCCTCGCCAGTTCGCTCGCTATGCTCGGTTACACGGCTGCGGCGAGCGCTAGTGATAATAAGTGACTGAGGTATGTGCTCTTCTTATCTCCTTTTGTAGTGTTGCTCTTATTTTAAACAACTTTGCGGTTTTTTGATGACTTTGCGATTTTGGGAAAG
>JADMIO011346933.1_pt1 | contig 61278 bp, 50 predicted proteins | sample 8958161 | NCBI WGS metagenome assembly JADMIO01 (sample SAMN16585339, study PRJNA669376) | soil metagenome | isolation source: Crop rotation soil | place: USA: Cullars Rotation, Alabama | collected 2011
GCCGCGACTTCAAGTCACGTGAATTCCAAGCTTCGGATCCCACTGTGCTGGAAAGTTCAGAAGATATCTTTAGGGAGTAGATACCGTTGGCAAGTTCTTTTATATTAAAAATCAATTCGTTACTACCATTATTAATTAAAAAATCATTGCTTTTTACAGTCCGGCCCAAAACATCAAGCGCCTCGATTAATACCTTACCTGAAAAAGTTGAATTAAAGGCCACCGTAACATTTTCATTGGCCGGATTAGGAAAAACCGAGATGCCTGAGAGTATGTATTCATCGCAGGACACTGGGATCATCTTTGAGTATCTAATCCCACCGTTATTATCAACCTGTTTTAATCTGTAATATTTAAAATCCTTATCCAACTCCAAATGAGAAGCCTTGTATTTTTTATGTGTGGTGGAATTACCAGATCCATTCACACGCAGAACTTCTTCATACGTTACAGCATCCTTACTATGTTCCAGGACAAACATTTTGTTATTTGTTTCTGTTGCAGTTTCCCACTCAAATGTTTTATTGTTATTTGTACATTTTCCTGTAAATGAAACGAATTCAACCGGCAACATACACGAAGCTGCCGCTGCCGGCACAATCGCTGTTTGGTAAAACTTATAGTTACAATTAGTAGGAGGGGTTATCGTACAGGTATAAGTTATACCGGAACATAAGCCGGTAGCTGTTGCAGATGTTTGTCCGCCAGGACTCCACAGATAAGTGGCTGAACCAATACCGGCGCCACACAAGGTTGGGGTTACGGTTGCCTGGCCATCACACGAACAGTTATCAGCAGCAGCTACGGTAGCAGTTGCTATGCTAATGGCCGTTGTAGTAGCCGCAAGAGACTGAACAAATCCATTTCCTCCAACGTAAACAGTTGCGTAGTTCATTCCAAGCTTAACATCGAATACAGTGCCAGATGGGGTTACAACTGCCGTAAAAGCTGGTAATGCCGCTGTGGTTCTTTTTACCGCATTACTAATCCCAATATATATGTTATCGCAGGGATCCACATCCAGCCCGGCCCAGGATTGAGTGCTTGCTGACGCATTTCTTGTAACACCTGCGTAGGCACAAGCTTTGGTAAATTTATAAAGGTCTCCCCCATCGTATATATATACCGCGTTAGGGCTTACTGCCATACCATTAAAACCGTTGGTAGGGACTGCGCTCCATGTCATGTAATTTCCAAGGCCGGTAGTAAAATCCTCCACAAAATATGTTTGTGTATAAAAATCAACATTGTTGGTGACCGGAGTTAATCCTGGTAGTGGAATATTCAACATCTGGTCATCAAGAGTTCCATGCCCGGCTCCATCGCAACAGCTATTCGAAGAAGCCATATAGGCTTTAGTTCCGGTTGGATCCATTGCGGTCAGGGTCATGTCGTGATAGAAATGGCCGGCACCAGCGCTCAAAACGTTCGCAACAGTTAGAGTGGTTAAACTGGTATCGATCTTGCCGGCCTGATTCAACGCGTTTGTACCGCCTCCTCCAATAACAAGATAGTTACCCGCGCAAAAATTAAAAGCCAGCCTCCACATCTCCTGGAAATTGGCATTACCTGTAGAAGTTGCGATCGCAGAACCTGCGCAATTAACTTTTACGATCTTAGCGCCACCGGTTTTAAATCCTTCACATATATAGCTCATCCCGGTATTGTGATCAACAGCCAGATCCCCAAAGCTCGGATTATTCCCCACGGGTTCCGTATTTAGTGTGGCTGCGTTATAGGTCCATTGAACGGTACCCGCACTATTGAACTTTACCAATTTCGCCGGGCTCCAGCTCCCAAAAGCATAAACGTTTCCAGCTATATCCCAGTCTACCTCGTAAGCCTGGTTATAAGTTGCCATCGCCGGGCTGGTACTCCAGGGATCAATGACAATCGTTTTAGAATGGTCGTATGAGTCTGTGATCACAAAAGATTCGGTATTGCCATTCAGAACATATTTTGTACGAAATGTTTTATTCTCCTCTCCGGCATAATAGGAAACCGGGGCGTGATCTGTGAAAGTAGCGATCGGTGTTTTGACCTCCGCGTCGCCTGAACCATTAATGAAAATAGAATTAACATCCTGGTAGGTCAGTTTTACCTTGGAAAGATCGCCACCTGGTCTTACGATTATGTTATATTTAATCCCTTCCTTATTCTCAGGGAAAAGATATTCAATATCTATGTTTGGATACAAATTTTTGTAAGTGATTTTCCGGAAAATCTTAGCGCTGATATTTCCATTCACGCCTACACCATATACGTAATAATCATCTCGTTTATCAGAAGCTTCAATTGTCACATTAGGATTGGCTCCATCCCATGTAAGGTTAAGATATTTTATACCGGGAACATTGTAATCTACCTTAAGAAGGCTTTCTTCAGGCCCGCCATCTTCGTCCTCGTCTTCTTCTTTAGCCAATTCCCTTGAACGTTCTCCCTTTTCTCTTTCCCGTTCTGCCGCATTGCCTTTTGTGTTCGCTTCCGTTAATTGATATGTCAGTCCTTTCCTGGTAAAAAAAGCTTTCAGCATCCCAAACTGCATTCCGTAATGGATTTTATCGCTAGTACCAGGTAACTCTTTATCGAACTGGCCATTATTTTCAATGAAAATGGTAAAGTCATACGGATTACTCGTCCAGTTACTTTTATAATCCCCATTGTTATCCTGGGCGTTATTAATAGCTGCCAGGTAATCTGCATTATTCTGCGCATTAATAGTCCCGGAAAGAAAAACACACAGGAGTGAAACAAAAAATATATAAGCAGGTCCTTTCATTTTTTACCTAACACTAAGATAATCATAAATTTACCCAGGTTGTTAAATGCAAACTTAAATCAGGGGCTATTATTGGAAGTCAGAACCTGATTTTTCAGGTCTGAACAAGCAATTCTTATGCTATGAATAATAAATTTGACTGTGGCTGCAGTTAAAAGAAGGTACCAGTCCTCCGTGATCTAAAGTCCATATTAACAGGTTGTTAACAGCTAAAACCTTTGCTGGGATGTTTAGTTAGGTATAATGCCTTTGTTCAGTTTCTTACCATCCCACCAGATGCCTGGAGGAGTAACCGTATTGTCATTTTCATTATGCATCAGGTCTTTCATATTATCATCAAAACTTTTATCCTTCACCTCGTCCGGAACAAAGTTCGCGTCAATATTCCTTTTACCTACCAGCATCCAGTTCACTTTTACGTTGGAAGTTCCCCCGCTATTTTCCTTGATGATCAATTTACCATCCCTTAACTCGGCGTAAATACCGTTTGTTTGTCCAGCCGGCGTAGTGATCACAGTTACTTCCTCCAAAGAAGCGAACTGGTTCAAAGTTTCCTGGTCAATAACAACACTCGCTAAACCTTTTTCCATTCTAACAACACCATGCACCTGGAGATCGGGTGTTGCCGAGGCCGGCGTATAATTTACCATCGTTTTATCATCCGATGTTCTTGTAAGCTGAATGATAGGTTGGTTCACAACGGTCTTTCCATCTACATACAGCGAAACCCTTTCTCCTTTAACTGCCATTCCGTAAATATCTCCTTTAGCCCAGCCTCCCATCAGGTTTCCAACAGCGCCCATCCCGATACTTTGTATAACCAGTGCCTGATGGTCCTGGTTTGCGAGCCTACCTGTACCGGTCGTTGTATTACCTGTACCGCCGCTACCATTAAAATAGCCTCCGTAAGTCGTTGCGGCAAGGGTTTTATATCCTAGTGTTCCCCAGATATTGGCTCCCCAATAACCCATTACACCTCCGCTGGGTGTTCCGGCACCAGCTATGCGACCATACACGGCAAAGGAATAAGCCATACTATTATTCATGTTCGCATACAATGTGTGGTTTGATAATGCGGTGCTAAATCCGGTACCCGCAACCGTTGGACTTACCACAGTATATATAGCAGAATAGTTAGGTGAACCCGTTGCGTTCGCGTAGATCGCATTGCTGGCGGTGTTCCCGGCGCTGACATCCGCATTGATCGCATTGATCGAAGATCCCGAAGGGACCGTTACATCCAGTGCCGCTCCCGGAGTTGCCGTACCAATACCCACTTTAGCAGAATTGGTGGCGCCATTCGTACCGCTGATGCTTCCTAATACAAGCGCGTCATTCGCTCCCGGCAAAGTAAAGGCGCCAACGCCCGTAGTATTGGTGTATGAGTTGGCAGACATCGCACTTCCATATCCTAAAAATGTATTGTAACTACCTGTTGTTACCTGGTAGTTGTTGGGTGTAGCGGCTCCGCTATTCCATCCGCTGCCGGCGCAAAAACCTAAAGCCGTGTTACCAACGCCGGTATTGCTGGCAGGTGTACTGGTGCCTTCAAGCGACCACATACCTACCGCGGTGTTGTAATTGGAATTGAAATAATACTGCGCATCCCCACCAATGGCGGTGTTCGCGGTACCCGTTGTATTGTTCTTTAAAGACGCGTAGCCCGAACTGGTATTAAAACTACCGGTGGTCAAAAGCTGGGAAGAAAAAATACCGAGCGCCGTATTATTGCTTCCGGTAGTTGTGTTCGATCCGTTATTGATCGCGTAATATCCAAGGGCCGTGTTATTTGTACCGGAAGAAATGGAAAAACCGGCGTTCGTACCTAAGGCCACGTTGGCGCTGCCGGTACAATAATTCAATGCCTGCAAACCAATAGCCGTGTTATCCGTCCCTGTAGTGTTCGACAATAACGCGTCAAATCCCAGGGCGGTATTACCTGTGCCACTGGTATTTGCTTTCCCCGCATTATATCCGAAGAAAGAATTCCAGGTGCCAGCTGATGTTGTATTCAATCCGGCCTGGTATCCAAAATACGTTTGGAAATTGGCAATATCGATCAAACCCGACCTGTTATTATTGGCATTGAACTGAAGATCTACGTTATCGGTTGTGCCTAAAAAATTTGTTCCCACAGTTGTACCTGCGTTTCCTGTCAATGCCCAGTCGTTACTATTAGGACCAGTAAGCGCTACCCATTTGGAACCGTCCCAATAATAATAACCCGGGTAAACAGCTGTGGAGCCCGAACTTGCAGTCGCTGTATTGTAAACAAGCAAACTGGTTGAAGGAGAAGTTACAGGATTCTGCGCATTGGTTGCCGTCAACGCAACGTTGGGGATCAAAAGCCCTTTCCCATTGGGGTTTGTAAATGTATTTCCTGTATTAAGATCGAGAATAGCCGATGAGTTTGGAGTGCTGCCCCCGGCGTTTATACCCACGTTCTGCGCAAATGACCCGGTAGCAAACACAAAACAAAACGCAAAAAATGGAAATTTGAAATAAGGTGGAAAATATCTTTTATTCATCCTGGTAAGATTTATATCAAGCCAAGATACTAAAAAAAGGGGTTTTTCAATAGCTTTTCATATCTAAATTCAAAAAATTCCCCAATAAAGAACACCTAAATCAGTTCAGAAAGTCTAAGCACCTGCGCCCCTGCCCCCAGCGACGCTTAAATTCTGCAGATCGCGGTCAAAGAAGTAAAGTCCTCCTTTATCATCGCCCACAAGTTTAAGCTTGTCAACCATGTCGCGCGCCAAAGCTTCTTCTTCTATTTGTTCAGACACATACCACTGTAAAAAATTATGCGTGGTGTAATCTTTTTCTTTCAGGGTTATATCCACCAGGATGTTGATCTCCTTGGTCACCGTCATCTCATGCTGCAGCACCATATCAAAAATATGCTTCACAGATTTGAAATTCTCGGGAGGTTGTTTCACAGAAGGCACAACGGCATGCGCGCCTCTTTCATTCACAAATCGTATGAGTTTAAGCATGTGCATGCGCTCTTCATCCGAATGTTTATAAAGAAAAGCGGCTACTCCCTTCAATCCTTTGGTCTCGGCCCACGAGGCCATAGCGAGGTAATATTGCGAAGAAGAACCTTCCAGTTCTATCTGTTTATTGAGCGCGTTGGTTACTTTTGTTGAAAGCATATTCGTTCTGTTTATTATTTAAATTTACGAATTATTTTCTTCCGAAGATGGATAAGGCCAAATATTTTTTAGCGATCGTCATTCCCGGGCCTTTTCAGCAGGAAATCATGGAATTTAAGCAACATGTTTGCAACAACTTTGGCAGCAAAGCCGCGCTGCGCTCGCCTGCGCACATAACCCTTCACATGCCTTTTGAATGGAAAGAGGAAAAAGAAGAGCGGCTTATCAAGACACTCGAAGAATTCAGTTTCACGCCCTCCATCTCCATACAACTCCGCGAGTTTTCCTGTTTCGCCCCGCGGGTTGTTTTCGTTGACGTGGTAGCAAATGAAACACTGAACCGGCTTCAGAAAGAACTGGTAAGATTTGTGATGCAAAACCTGAACATACTGAACGAGGCGGATAACAGGCGCGGCTTTCATCCGCACGCAACTATCGCGTTCCGCGATCTTAACAAGGATCGCTTTGCGAAGGCCTGGGAATATTTTAAGGACAAAAACTACAACGCGTCTTTCAATGCTGATAGTTTCCACCTGCTCAAGCACTCCCCCGGCAAATGGGAAACCTACAGAACCTTCAAACTAGGCTAAACTTGGGGATTTCGGGGGAATTGCGTACATTTGTGCCAGTTCTTTAAGTCGCCGTGAAAGCGGTAATGGTTCAAAAAATACTGAACTAACTTATCAAGAAAGGCCGAGGGATACGCCCGTGGAAGCCTTACCAACCCTTGTTAGGTCTAAAGTTAGAAAGTTTGAAGTTTAAAGTTTCACGGCCTTAAACTTTTCAATCTTAAACTCTAAACTTATAAAGAAGGTGGGAATTCGTTCTGCAGGAATGCAGGAAAGATAAGTCGGATCGATTATGATACAAATTCATTCAATCTCTTCCGGCTTTGTTGGAAGGGATTTTTTTTTGCCCTTCGACAGGCTCAGTACAGGAAAAGCGCTGATCAGAACGACAAAAAGAACAAAGAAAGTAAAATGAGCAAAGAGGTTTTAAATAGGTTTTCTGACAGGGTGGACAACTACGTCAAATATCGTCCGCATTACCCGGCAGAAGTATTCGATCATCTGGAAAGGGAGAGAATATTTCAAAAGGGAACAGCAGTTGCCGATATCGGCTCCGGCACTGGTATCTCCGCCGAACCATTGCTGAAAAGAGATTATACCGTATATGGCATAGAACCAAATAAAGACATGCGCGAAGCTGCAGAGAAGATCCTGGCGCAGTATCCTGGCTTTAAAAGTATAGACGGCACGGCAGAGAACACAAAACTGGAGGATGATTCAGTTGATTCTATCATTGCTGGACAGGCGTTCCATTGGTTCGACCGGCCCAAAACAAGAACCGAATTCAAAAGAATACTAAAACCCGGCGGACAAATTGCGCTGATGTGGAACGACAGGCAAACAGATACCACGGATTTCCTGAAAGTGTACGAGGATTTTCTGCAAATGTTCGGCACCGATTACAAAGAAGTGAATCACAAGAACACGCAGGACAAAAAGATATTCGATGAATTCTTCGGCGAAGGGAATTATACCGAAAAGACCTTCTTCAATTACCAGGATGTGGATTTTACCGGACTGAAAGGCCGTGTACTTTCTTCTTCTTACATGCCAAACGAGGGTCACAAGGATTTTGATTTCATGGTAGCCTGCCTGAAGAGAATATTCATGCGATACCAGGAAAAAGGACTTGTAAGATTAGCATACGATACGAAAATTTATTACGGAAGATTAAAATAGTTTATGACCAATATCAGAAAAGAATTAGAAAAAAGAGTACTCGTTATTGACGGCGCAATGGGCACCATGATCCAGCAATACAAACTGGAAGAAAAGGACTACCGCGGCAAGCGTTTTGCCGATTGGCCAAAAGACCTGAAAGGCAACAACGACCTGCTTTCAATAACACGCCCTGATATTATCAAGGCCATACATAAAGAATATCTGAAAGCGGGCGCCGATATCATTGAGACGAATACATTCAGCGGAACATCGATCGCCATGGCTGATTATAACATGGAAGAACTGGTATACGAGCTGAATTATGAATCAGCAAAGGTTGCCAAAGAATCCATCGTGGAATTTCTTGCTTCCCCCGAAGGGAAAGGAAGAGAATACGCTTTTGTGGCCGGCGCGATGGGACCAACAAACCGCACGCTTTCCTTATCTCCCAATGTAAATGACCCTGGATACCGTGCCGTAACTTTTGATGAAATGGTTGCTGCATATACTGAGCAGGTGCGTGGATTGATCGACGGTGGGGCGGACCTGTTGCTTATAGAAACCATCTTCGATACGCTAAACGCGAAAGCCGCATTATTCGCTATACAGAATTATTGCGAGAAGATAGACCGCAAAATGCCGGTAATGGTTTCTGGAACGATCACCGATGCCAGCGGCAGGACCTTATCTGGGCAAACCACCGAAGCCTTTTTAAATTCCGTTTCGCATGTTGACCTGCTTAGTATTGGATTGAACTGCGCATTAGGCGCCAAAGACATGAGGCCTTATCTGGAAGAGCTTGCTCTTAAGGCGCCCTTTTATGTGAGCGCGTATCCTAACGCCGGCTTGCCAAATCAATTTGGAGAGTACGATGAGGATGCCCATACGATGGGGCACCAGATAGAGGACTTTTTAAAGTCGGGATTTTTAAATATTGTTGGTGGTTGCTGCGGGACGACGCCATCTCACATCAAACGTATCGCTGAACTCGCAAAGACAGCCTCTCCACGCAAAAAACCAGAGCCTGATACACTCATGCATCTAAGCGGACTGGAGCCTGTTACACTGCGTCCTGAAAGTAATTTTATGAACGTTGGAGAACGCACGAATGTTACCGGTTCTAAAAAATTCCTGCGTTTGATCAAGGAAGAAAATTTTGAAGAGGCCCTTTCCATTGCACGCGAACAAGTGGAAGGCGGCGCGCAGGTGATAGATGTGAACATGGACGAAGGAATGCTTGACAGCGAGGCGGCCATGATCAAATTCCTCAACCTGATCGCTTCTGAACCCGATATTTCACGCGTTCCAATCATGATCGATTCTTCCAAATGGAGTGTGATAGAAGCCGGGTTGAAATGCGTACAGGGAAAAGCCATCGTAAACTCCATCTCCATGAAAGAAGGGGAAGAAAAATTCATTGAGCAGGCACGCAAAATAAAACAGTATGGCGCCGCTGTAATCGTGATGGCCTTTGATGAAGTTGGCCAGGCCGATACCTTACAACGCAGGATAGATATCTGCAAGCGTGCTTACGATATACTGGTGAACAAAGTCCATTTCCCGCCGCAGGATATTATTTTCGATCCTAATATATTCCCGGTTGCAACCGGCATGGAAGAGCATCGCCTGAACGCGCTCGATTTTTTCAATGCCACCAAATGGATAAAAGAAAACCTGCCGTTTGCCAAAGTAAGCGGCGGCGTCAGCAACGTTTCGTTCTCTTTCCGTGGAAATGACGTGGTGCGTGAAGCCATACACGGCGCCTTCTTATTCCACGCTGTAAGGAACGGAATGGATATGGGAATTGTGAACCCTTCCCAACTACAGGTGTATGATGACATAGATAAAACATTACTGGAACTTGTTGAAGATGTGCTGCTGAACAGAAGGGATGACGCGACGGAACGTTTGGTGGAACATGCCGAAACTTTAAAAGGCAAATCAAATCAAAAGGCGGAAAAAGATGAGGAATGGCGCAAAGGCACCGTGGAAGAGCGTCTAAGCCACGCTTTGGTAAAAGGATTGGTTGAATACATTGACGCTGACACAGAAGAAGCCCGGGTGAAATTAGGCAGACCACTGAATGTGATCGAAGGTCCGCTCATGGACGGAATGAACGTGGTGGGCGATCTTTTTGGAAGCGGGAAAATGTTCTTGCCGCAAGTGGTAAAGAGCGCACGTGTGATGAAAAAAGCGGTAGCATACCTCGAACCTTTTTTACAGGCCGAAAAAGAAGCTAATAGAAAAGCCGGTGTAGTGAATGGAAGACAGAACGCCGGGAAGATACTAATGGCTACCGTAAAAGGCGATGTTCACGATATTGGAAAGAACATCGTAGGTGTTGTATTGGCCTGCAACAATTACGAGATCGTTGACCTGGGCGTGATGGTCTCGTGCGATAAGATACTGGAAGAAGCTAAGAAACATAATGTAGACATCATTGGACTAAGCGGGCTCATCACTCCGTCACTAGATGAAATGGTGCATGTTGCCAAAGAAATGGAACGCTTGAAATTCAAAACGCCGCTTTTGATCGGCGGCGCAACAACTTCCAAGGTACATACAGCTGTGAAGATCGCGCAGAATTATTCGGGGCCTGTTGTGCACGTAAATGATGCAAGTAAATCGGTTCCGGTGGCCAGCAGTCTTATTTCGGATGAGCTTCGTGGCGATTTTATGACGGAGATCCACAAAGATTACGAGCGCGTGCGCGAGCAGAACAAGAACGCGCAGGGGCAGAACAAATTCATTTCGCTGGAAGAAGCGCGCAATAATAAATTACCGATCGATTGGGCAAATACAGAGATAACCAAACCATCCTTCCTGGGCAATAGGACCTTCGATAATTATTCATTGGCCGAAATAGCTGAATACATTGACTGGACGCCTTTCTTCCATAGCTGGGAGATGAAAGGCTCCTATCCCAAAATACTGAAAGACCCTGAGCGCGGAGCGGAAGCAACCAAATTGTTCAATGATGCGCAAGCCATGCTGAAAAAGATCATCTCCGAAAAATGGCTTACGGCTAAAGCTGTGATAGGGATCTATCCGGCTAACTCTGTAAATGACGATGATATTGAAGTTTATGATAAGGAAGGGGAAAAAGCGATCTTCAAATTCCATTCCATCAGGCAGCAAACCAAAAAACCGGCCGGACAACATAACATTGCCCTGGCCGATTTCATTGCCCCTAAAGGAAAACAAGATTATATCGGAAGCTTTGCATTGACAACGGGTATCGGTATTGACGAACACGTGAAACGTTTTGAAAAAGATCATGACGACTACAGCGCCATTATGTTAAAGGCTCTTGCAGACAGGCTTGCAGAAGGGTTTGCTGAACTGATGCATAAAAAAGTGCGTACAGAGATCTGGGGTTATGCAAAAAGCGAGAATCTTAGCAATGAACAATTGATAAAAGAGGAATACGCGGGAATTCGTCCGGCACCGGGGTATCCCGCACAGCCAGACCATACCGAAAAACTGACCATCTGGAAATTGCTCGGCGCAGAAAAGACTGCCGGCATCACTTTGACTGAAAGTATGGCCATGCTTCCAACGGCCGCCGTAAGCGGGTTATATTTCGCCAATAAGGGATCGCAGTATTTTGGCACCGGAAAGATCACGAAAGAACAGGTGGAAGACTACGCGAAACGTAAGAACATGCCCCTGGCTGAAACCGAAAGATGGTTGGGCCCGATACTGGGATATTAGGTAGTAAAACCTGCTTTTTTATGTAAGATATTGTTCTAAATTTGGTAAAAATTCAACCAAATGAAAAAGCTACTTACCCTCGCTGTTCTATCTATTCTATTTGCTGCCTTCAAATTCTTTCCATTGGAAACCGCTCCCTTATGGCTGCGGTATCCTTCCATTTCTCCGGATGGGAATACCATTGCCTTCTGTTACAAAGGTGATATCTATAAAATAAGCTCTAAAGGTGGAACGGCCTCCCTCCTGACACTCAACGAGGCACACGATTTTATGCCAGTATGGTCGCCCGATGGGAAATGGATAGCATTTGCCTCCGACCGAAGCGGGAATTTCGATATTTACATCATGCCTGCCGAAGGCGGCCCTGCTAAACGACTCACCTATTATTCCTCCGGTGATTTCCCAACCTCATTCACACCCGATGGATCTGCGGTACTTTTCATCTCTTCACGCATGGATAACGTGGACAACGTTATGTTCCCTACCAGCGCGTTGCAGGAATTATACAGTGTGCCCGTAAAAGGCGGTAAAGAAACCCAGGTTCTATCCATTCCGGCCGAAGATGCCAAATGGGACAAAGCAGGTAATCGCCTGGTGTTCCACGACAGGAAAGCCTACGAAGACAGCTGGAGGAAACACCAGGTATCTGCTTTCGCACGCGACCTCTGGATGTTCAGCAAAAAAGAAAATAAATTCACAAAGCTTACCGACTTTGATGGCGAAGATCGCAGCCCGGTATTCAGTACAGATGAGAATTCCTTGTATTATCTCTGTGAAAAGAGCGGAAGTTTTAACGTCTGGAAAATGGACCTCTCAAATCCCGCTCAAAGCACACAGGTAACCAAGTTCGAGAAGAACCCAGTCCGTTTTTTAAGTTCTTCCGTCAATGGCACCCTTTGCTTTGGATATAATGGAGAGATCTATACTAAAGCCGAAAACGCCGAACCACAAAAACTGGCCGTAAAAATAGAAACGGATGAACGCTACACCGAAACAAAAACAGAGACAATTACCAACGGCGTTACTTATTTCGATATCTCTCCCAATGGTAAAGAAGTTGTCTTCGTGGTTCGCGGCGAAGTTTTTGTAAGTTCGATCGAAGGAGGATTCACAAAACGAATCACCGATACTCCCGAGCAGGAAAGATCGGTTAGTTTTAGCCCGGATGGCAGAAGCATACTTTATGCCTCAGAAAGAAATAAGATCTGGGGATTGTATCAAACCTCGTTAACACGTAAAGAAGAAAGCCAGTTCTTCAATTCAACCATTATCAAAGAAGAGCCGATCCTTTCCGGGAATACAGAGGCTTTTCAGCCGCGCTACTCACCGGACGGGAACGAAGTAGCCTATCTCGAAGACAGGACCACGGTGAAGATCATCAACCTTAAAACCAAAGCCACGCGACTGATCCTATCGGGCGATAAAAATTACTCCTATGAAGATGGAGACCAGTGGTTCGATTGGTCGCCCGACGGGAAATATCTACTTGTGCAGTTCTTACAGGACGGCAGCTGGAGAGGAGAAGTAGGATTAATTGAAACAAGCGGCGTAGGCAAGTTAATCGATCTTACGAAAAGTGGTTTCGATTGTTACTACCAGAAATGGGCCATGGGTGGAAAAATGATGATCTATTTCTCGGGCCGTCATGGAATGAAAAATGTAGCCAGCGCGGGTAACCAGACGGATGTTTACGGCATGTTCTTTACGCAGGGCGCTTACGACCGGTTTAAAATGAACAAAGAGGATTACGCGTTATTGAAAGAGAAAGAAGAAAAAGATAAGCCTGCTGACAAGGATAAAGATAAGGACAAAGCAAAAAAAGATACAGCACAAAAAGTCACTGAAACCTTAAAACTTGAATTGGATGGGATCGAGAACAGGAAGGCACGCTTAACGATACATTCCTCCGACCTCGTGGACGCCGTACTTACAAAAGACGGTGAACAGCTTTATTATTTATGCCGCTTCGAAAAAGGATACAGCATCTGGCTCAACAAATTCAAGGAAAAAGAAACGAAGATGTTCCTTCGCCTCGATGTTTCAAGCGCCAGCAGTATGAAGCTGGATAAGGATGGGAAGAACATTTTCATAATTGGTGATGGTAACATCATCAAGGTGAACATTGACAAAACAGAAAGAAAAGACATTTCATTCAATGCAGAAATGAACCTGAACGCCCCCGCTGAACGCGGTTACGAATTTGAACATATGTGGAGGCAGGTGCAAAAGAAATTCTATGTTACAGACCTTCAAAAGACCGACTGGAATTATTATAAAGAGAATTACGCACGCTTCCTTCCTTATATTAACAACAACAGGGATTTTTCTGAAATGTGCAGTGAACTGCTGGGAGAGTTGAATGCCTCGCATACAGGCTGCGGTTACCGAAGCAAACCAAAAAACCCGGACGAAACAGCCGCATTAGGTGTTTTTTATGATGACAATTATACAGGCAGCGGGATGAAAATAGCTGAGATCATTGCGAAAGGTCCATTGGTACAATCTACCTCGCAGATAAAAGCGGGTACCATCATTGAAAAGATCGATGGTAAGGAAATAAATGCGGAGACCAATATTTACCAGTTACTGAATCGCAAAAGCGGTAAATACACTTTACTGTCGCTGTACGATGAAGCCAGCAAGAAAAGATGGGAAGAGACCGTGAAGCCTATCAGCCTTGGTCAGCAAAACGAACTATTATATCAACGCTGGATAAAAAGGATGCAGGACATGACCGATAAATTATCAAACGGCCAGATCGGTTATATGCACGTAAGAGGAATGGATGACGAGAGTTTCCGTGCTTTTTACGAGGAGGTATTGGGAAAATATCCCAACAAAAAAGCTTTGATAGTCGATACACGCTTTAATGGCGGAGGCTGGCTGCATGACGATCTTGCTACTTTCCTGAGCGGAAAAAAATATGTTGATTTCATTCCGCGCGAAAGAAAAGTAGGATACGATCCGCAGGGCAAATGGGTTAAACCATCAGCTGTTCTGATGAATGAGGGGAATTATTCTGACGCGCATATGTTCCCTGTTATCTACAAAACACTAGGTATCGGGAAACTTGTGGGAATGCCCGTTGCAGGAACCGGAACAGCGGTGTGGTGGGAAACCTTACAGGACCCTACTTTATATTTCGGTATTCCACAGGTTGGAGTGGTTACCTTAGATGGAAAATATTATGAGAACAACCAACTGGAACCAGACTACAAAGTATTTAACGAATACCTGGAAGTAACAAAAGGTAATGATCAGCAATTACAGAAGGCGGTAGAGATACTGAACAAGTAATTACCTGTAAAGCTCTTCCAGTTTCGCTTCCAGCGTCTTTCCACGCAAGCCTTTGGCAATGATCTTGCCTTCTTTATCCAGCAATACAGTAAACGGTATCGCATCTACTCCATATGCTTTCGCCACATCACTCTCCCACCCTTTCAGGTCACTTACATGATACCAGGGCAAACCATCCTTTGCAATTGCCTCCAGCCATTTATCTTTTTTATCATCCAAAGAAACTGCCAGTATCTCAAATCCTTTAGGGTGATACTTTTGGTAAACTTTTACCACATTCGGATTTTCTTTACGGCAAGGCCCGCACCAGCTCGCCCAGAAATCTATCAGGACAATCTTTCCTTTCAGGGAAGAAAGCGAGATCATTTTTCCTTCATTGGATGCCAATGTGAAGTCGGTTGCCTCAGCCCCTTCTATCATTTTAGAGTAAGACTCAACGCTCTTCTTAAGGTTGGCCAGGTACTTGCTTCCGGGGAACCGTTTCGCCAGGTCATTATACACTTTCTTGTATAGTTCCATATAGGTGTCTGGTGTTAATTGCTGGATGCCTGCGAGGGCTGCCAATGAACCAGAGTTCTTATCTACTACTTCCGCCACATGTTTTTGATGATCTGCTACCATGGCCATATAGGGCACTTCAATGACCCTGTTAATAGAATCCATAGTGGCTGAATCCTTTTTGCTGGTTGCCAGTAATGTTTGAAATACCTGTTGAAATGAATCTGCCCTGGCCTGAACCTTTTTTCCTAATTCGTTAATTTGCAAAAATACTTTTGTATCAGGAGAGCCTTCGGCTTTATAACTATTTCCCAGGTCTTTGAGATCGCCGGTAAGGGTGATCTTTTGCGTAGAATCCAGGATGAGCATCGCGAAATTAGCCTCATTCACTTTCACCCGGTAAAACCCTGCGGAAGGCGAACCTCCCTCAAAAGCAAAATTGCCGTTATTATCCAGCGTTGTTGAGTCGATCGTTAATTTACCGGTAGGCGATAATTCTTCAAAATAGATCGTCTCGCCGCCCAAAGCGTTACTCAAAGTCCCTTTCAATTCAAAGTCCCCTTTCTTCTTATTGCCACCGCAGGCAAAAAGCAGGAACATAGCCGATACACAAAAAACGATCTTTTTCATACTATAAAATATGATACAAAAATATCAATTAAAGCTTAATACCTGCTTGTAAAAATAAGGGGTTATCGTTTTTTATCCGAAAAGACGTCATTACCACGTTTCCGGTTACGGTGCCGCTCTTTACGCTGGCGACTTTGTATGCTCTCATGGCGGCCCTTGTTCCTCGACAGGATACGATGAAAGAGCTTGGATTGCTCACGGTCCTGCACCCTGCCCGGCTTGGTCTTTCTTAAAGAAGCATTCCTGGTTTGGCCACCGTTTGGATGGAATAATTTATAGAAGAATCCTTTGCTGCCGCTTATGCTGTTACTCGCAAAAGCATCCGCGTTTCCGCTGCTCCTGCTGCGCCTTTTAAAAATACCGTTACGCTTAGCGATAGTATTGGAAGTTCCTTTCTGGTTCTTTCTTTCCTTGCGGCGCTTTCCAAAAGGATTATGATTCTCCCTGAAATTTTCCTTCACGGTCTTTTTTTGCGCGAAAATATCCTGTGGAAAAAGAAAGAATAAGCCTCCCAGCAAAACTATGATCAAGACCCTGCTCATGCTACCTACAAGTATATCAATAAATAACGGGTTTTTAAAGGGTTAAGGTACGAAATTATTTTTTACTTTTAAACAATCAGATGCTGGATATTACAACTATACAATCGGGCAGTTTATCGGTCGAAAATTTCATTCGGGAGGGCTTTGAAGGCATCACTGTAGACGTGCGTTCACCCATTGAATACCAGCATGGACATATCCCCGGGGCGATCAACATCCCATTGTTTGACAACCATGAAAGAGCCGAAATAGGGACATTGTACAAAATGCGCGGCAAGGAAGACGCGGTATTACGAGGGATCGAGATCGTTTCACCCAAGCTGGCCGGTTTTATAAAAACCGTGAAAGAAAAAAAAGGGGAAAGCTCGGTTGTGCACATTTATTGCTTCAGGGGAGGTATGCGTAGCAGTAGTTTTTGCTGGCTGATGGATACCGCGGGAGTGAAAGCTATGAAACTGGAAGGAGGTTATAAAAAGTATCGTAACAAAACCCTGGAACTATTTGCTTCATCGCATAAGATCTGGCTGTTAGGTGGAAGTACCGGTAGCGGCAAGACCGAAGTACTGAAAAAATTGCAGGAAATGAACCTGCAGTCCATAGACCTCGAAGGAATTGCGAATCACAAAGGATCGGCCTTTGGCTTCATCGGGCAAAAAGAACAACCCACGCAACAGCAATTTGAGAATGAGCTCTACAGGAAAATGAGCACAACGAACAGGTCTGAGATTACGATACTGGAAGATGAATCGTATACCATCGGTAGTTTAAAACTCCCCTACCCGCTCTGGCTGCAAATGAAAGAGGCGCCTATTGTTAAATTGATGATACCTTTTGAACTGAGAGTTAAAAGGCTGGTTGAAGAATATGGGCAGGTATCTAAAGAAACACTGAGAAAACCTTTGCTGCAGATCAAAACAAGATTGGGTCCGCAACATTGCAAGACCGCTTTGGAACACCTGGAAAAAGGCGAGTTTGACAAAGTGGCCGAAATCACCCTCCACTATTACGATAAAGCTTACGATTTCAACCACGAAAAACGTGGTTATAAAAATGTGTTTAAAATAGAGACCCAAACAGACGATACCGACTTTAACGCGAAGCTTATTTATAACTTTGTGAACGATCCATCCTTTAAAAAGATCTATGGCTAAATTATTCATTGTCCCCACCCCTATTGGCAATCTCGAAGATATGACATTGCGTGCTATACGCATTTTGAAAGAAAGCGATGTGATCTTTGCCGAAGATACCCGCAATTCCATTCATCTCCTGAAACATTTTGAAATAGAGAAGCCATTGAAAGCATATCACATGCACAACGAACACAAAATCGTGAGCGAGATCGTTTCGTTTATTGAAGAAGGCAAAAATGTTTCATTGGTAAGTGATGCAGGAACACCCGGCATAAGCGACCCCGGCTTCCTGTTAGTTAGAGAATGTATAAGCGCGGGGATAGATGTTGAAACTTTACCCGGCGCAACAGCTTTTGTGCCTGCTCTTGTAAATAGCGGGCTGCCCTGCGACAGTTTCCTGTTCGTTGGGTTTTTGCCCGTAAAAAAAGGACGTCTCACAAAATTCAGATCATTAATTGAAGAAAAACATACCATGGTCTTTTATGAATCTCCGTATCGCCTGGTAAAAACACTGGAGGAGTTAAAAGTTCACCTGGGAGACAGAAGAGCTTCTGTTTCGAGAGAACTGAGTAAGATGTTCGAGGAAAATAAGCGGGGTACCCTGGGCGAACTGGGAAATTACTTTTCGCAGAAACAGGTTAAAGGAGAAATTGTTATTATTGTAGAAGGATTGAGCAAGCCAAAAGCCTCTAAAGATGGGCAAGAAGAAAAAGAAGCATAACGTAGGCGCCCCCCCGGGCGAACTTTACTACAGTGGCGTAGCTCATGCCGAACGGGTTAAACTTACACTCATACAGTATAACGACGTTGATTTTTTTGAGACCGATTTTTATGATCTTTCCGAACTTTTAAAACATAAAAAAGAAGGTTACCTGAAATGGATCAATGTGGATGGTATCCATAAGCTGGAATTGATAGAGCACATCGGGAAACACTACAACATTCACCCGCTTACTACAGAGGACATAGTACACGTAGAATCCCGCCCGAAGTTTGAGGACTACGGTAATTACGTTGTTACCATAATGAAAATGCTTTACTATGACAGTCACGTACGCAGTGAGCATTTGAGCATTATCCTTTTTGAAGACGCAGTGATCTCCTTCCAGGAACCGCACGGTGGCGATGCCTTTGATATTATTCGCAACCGATTGCGCCAGAATAAAGGCCGCATCCGAAAAATGGGCCCTGATTATCTTTACTACGCGCTGATAGATGCCGTAGTTGATTGCTATTTTAACGTACTTGAAAAAGTAGGCGAAAAAGTAGAGCAGCTCGACGAAGAGATCATCTACGAAAAACACCGCATGGCAAGCCTTAAGTTACACGATCTTAAGCGGGAAGTGATATTCCTGCGCAAGCAGTTATGGCCCGCCCGCGAGATGGTGAACAGCATTGTAAGAAACGAAACTGAACTGATACAGGACAACAATGACGCTTACCTCCGCGACCTGCAGGACCATATTGTGCGTGCTATAGATACTGTTGAGAGCTACCGCGAGACATTGTCCGGCATTATGGATGTTTATCTGAGCAATAACTCCTTTAAAATGAATGAGGCCATGAAGGCCCTCACCGTTATCTCTTCGATCTTCATTCCTGTAACTTTTATTGTTGGCGTTTACGGAATGAACTTCAAATACATGCCAGAGCTTAATTCCCCCTACGCCTACTGGATCGTGTGGGCCATCATGCTCTCCCTGATGATAGGCATGGGCGTTTACTTTAAGCGCAAAAAGTGGTGGTAGCCGGATAGGGTCAGGAACAAACAAGAAAAAACCAGGATAGATTTTATCCTGAAACCAGTTTTACCAATACTTCATTGAGGTTTTTTACCGCGAGTTCAATATCCCATTTAGACCGGTCACGTTTTTCCACATAATTGGAAACCGCTCTTACCTGCACGCATTTGGTCTTTTCCTGGTTGCAGGACCATAAAAAAGCGGCGCCTTCCATGCTTTCCACATCGGTTTGTAAACGACCGGAAAGCTTTTTTATACTCGCTTCATTGCCATGTACAGTATTTACCGAAATACCGCGGGCTATCTTTAAATTCGCTATGACAGTATTAGTATACGGGTTTTGATTTTTCACATAATAAGCGCCCGGGAGGTTGAGCTCGAGAACAGAAAGGAATTTCTCATCATCCTCAGCACCCAGATCGGCAAAATAATCCTCGTTTATACAAACCACATCTCCCAGCTTGATCAGCGATTTAAAACTACCGCAAATACCAGCGTTTATTGCAAGATCATAGCCATTCCTTAAATATCTTCCCAGGTAAAAGGCAGTTTGGGTCATACCCACACCTGTAAAAAGTATATCAATGTTGTGATCATTAAAAGTATGCGATGAAATGATAGAACCATCCGTTTCGGCCCCGATCTCCTTCAGAAAAGGCGCTATTTCAAGGCTTGTGGCCGATACTATAAGTATGTTCATTAATGGCTATATTTGCAGGGAATAAATATACTATGGTTTTCATTACAAGAAAAGAACATTTTAACGCCGCCCACAAATTAACCCGTACCGACTGGAGCGAGGAAAAGAATAAAGAGGTTTTTGGCAAATGCGCCAACCCAAACTGGCATGGGCATAATTATACATTGTATGTTACCGTAAAGGGCGAAGTGGATAAAGACACCGGGTTTTTGGTGAACTTAAAGGACCTTAGCAGCATTATACGTACCGAGATATGCGATAAGCTCGATCATAAGAACATTAACCTGGACGTTGATTTTATGAAGGGCATCATGGCGAGTACCGAGAATCTTGCGATAGCCATCTTCAACATACTTAAGCCGCAAATAAAACCGCTCGGAGGGGAATTACATTGTATTAAATTATACGAGACCGAGAATAACTACGTGGAATATTTTGGATAACAGGAGTAGTGAGGATCATTGATACCATACCGCATCCCTCTATCACTATCAGCATCTTCCAGATGAATGACAAATTCATTGTGCGTTTTGAAGCCGGCATGATGGAACAGGCATTCAAATTCTCAAATACAGAAGTAAAAGGCGTTGAACACATTAAACAGATCATTAACACGGATTTTATTGAGACCGTAAGAAAACGCTTCAATGAAATGTATTTGCAGTACAAGGAAGGGCTACCGGCCTAAAGCTGTTCTTTCAACTCAATTATGCAGACATTTTTAGTAGCAGGCGTGATCTTGAACCTGTCATCTATTCTCCTACCAATTACCCACACGATAGCATCCTTATTCCGGAGTATCCATTGATTATCCTTATCAAAAAGGCTCATTTTTTCCGAGACAAAGAAATCACTTAATTTTTTCGCCTGCCACATCCCTAACGGAACGAACCTGTCGCCATTTTGCCAACGGGTTATTTTCATCGGGAATTTCAGTTTATCCGCATCCAGGTACGCAATGTGTTTTAAAGCCGGTATCTTTACTTCCTCTCCCTTTTTGATCTTGTAATAAGATACTTCCAATTGAACAGGCTGCTTTATCTTATCTGTCTTCTTATAAATAGCTACTTCGTCTTCTTCAACTTCTGTTTTATCACGCACCAATAAATGTTTCCGGTCCTTTACCAGTTGATGCGTTTCGCTGAAGAATACTTTACCGGTTAACCCATCCAACCCATCATAAATGCTGGCCGATTGAGCCGAATTGAACCCAAAATCCTTCAGCAATTCATACAGAAAAAGTTTGGGGCTACCCGACCTTTTCAATTTCTCAATATCTATTTTCCGCAGGTTCTTTTTATCAAGAACCAGGGTCTTCTTTTTCTTTTCAACCTCCGCAAAGACAAGCTCATTTACCTGTTGAAGTATCTCTATCTCGGAAGCAAAGGTTTGTTCAAAAGAAGGATTCAGGCTTTTTAATTCGGGAACAAGGTGATGACGAATACGGTTACGCAGGTATTTATCTTCCACATTGCTGCTATCCTCACGATATAAAATACCTTTTTGCCTTACATAAGATTCGATCTCATCTCGTGTGGCAAACAAAAGAGGGCGAACTTTCTTACCTGTTTTCGGTACAATTCCTTTTAGCCCGTTTATGCCGCTTCCTCTTAAAAGGTTGATAAAAAAAGTCTCGATATTATCGTTCAGGTGATGCGCAGTAAGCAAGTAATCAAATTTGTTCTTTTTAATAAGCTCTTCAAACCAGGTATAGCGCAGTTCTCTGGCGGCCATTTGAGTGGAGATCTTCTTTTTGGAGGCGTAGGCAGCGGTGTCGAAAGAGTTATAATGGAATTTTATCCTGTTCTTTAAGCAATATCCCTCCACAAAGGTTGCATCTCCATCAGATTCCGCCCCGCGAAGCGTAAAATTGCAATGCGCCACAGCAAACGTATAACCCGCTTCCTTCAAAAGCGCACACAAGGCCATAGAGTCATTACCGCCGCTCACAGCCACCAATAATTTATGCTTGGCTGTGAAAAGACTCTCCTTTTTTATGTACTGCGTGAATTTTTGGAGCATTGGTTATTTAAATAACAAGGAGCATTTATTCAAATTGACATCCAGTATAACTTCCTTCCCAAAGATCAATCCAAGGTTCCTGTCGATATGTCCTGCCGGGAAATCAAAGCAAACCGGGTACTTATATTCCTTAACCGCATCGTAAACTATTTCTTCCGGGGATAACCCAAAAGGGATCGCATCATCTTTCATGTCGTTCAATCCGCCTACTACCAATCCCGCAAGACCAACTAATTTACCGCTACGCTTCAGGTGGATCATCATCCTGTCGAGATGATGTAAATTCTCGTCAAGGTCCTCAATGAACAGGATCTTACCTTTTGTATCAATATCTTCCGGGGTAGCCGACAACGTATGCAACAGGGAGATATTCCCTCCGGTAAGAAAACCGCTTGCTTTCCCGGGGCGGTTCAATTTATTCACTGCAAATTCATATTGAATTTTTTCCCCGAACAGAGATGCTCTTATACTTTCGACCGCCTCCCCATTTTTAGGATAAGCCGCCAGCATCACAGCATGCAGACTAGCCATGTTAAGTAACTTATGCAGGTGCGAGTGAATGATGGTCACATCGCTATAACCAACAACCCATTTGGGTGAAGTCTTGAGTTTTGAAAAGTCGACCTTGTCAATAATCCTGATAATACCGTTTCCGCCCCTCGCAAAAAAGACTGCCTTTATGTTTTGATCGTCAATTGCCCATTGGAGATCTTCAGCGCGTTGCTCATCGGTACCAGCCCATTGCCTGTCGACCGCAAAGAGGTTCCTTCCTTTGACCGGTTGCAAGCCCCATTTAACCAGGGTTTCCAGCCCCACCGCAAGCTCTGTTCCCGATACCTTACGGGAACAGGCTATAACAGCCACTTTATCACCGGGTTTTAAAAAAGGAGGAATGATCATAATTTATACAAACAAAGATAGTTTTTACAAACGATTTTTTACTTTTGGGCAAAAGAATTTTTATGGAGAACGGATATGTTAAAAGCAGCATAGAGAATGGTATAGCCACTGTTACTTTCTTTCACCCGCAAAGTAATTCACTGCCCGGGGAAATACTGAGGGCCCTGGCGGCCGAAATCACCAAGGTAGGAAACGACCCTTCCGCGAAAGTGATCGTTTTGAAAAGCGATGGGGAAAAAGCCTTCTGCGCAGGCGCTTCTTTCGATGAGCTGATCGCTATTAAAGATATAGAAGTAGGTAAAAAATTCTTTTCGGGCTTTGCAGGCGTTATAAACGCTATGCGTAAAGCGCCCAAATTCGTGATCACCCGCGTGCAGGGAAAAGCTGTTGGAGGCGGGGTTGGTTTAGCTTCAGCTGCTGATTACACTTTAGCTGTTGACAGCGCTGCCATAAAATTAAGCGAGCTTGCCGTTGGGATTGGTCCGTTTGTGGTGGGTCCCGCCGTTGAACGCAAGATGGGTACCTCCGCTTTTTGCCAGCTTACGATCAATGCTTCGGAATGGCACAGCGCTCAATATGCGAAAGAAAAAGGATTATACGCAGATATATTCATGACCACCGAAGAACTCGACGCGGCTGTGCTGAAACTTGCTCAAACGCTTGCAACCAGTAGCCCGGATGCCATGAAACAGCTCAAAAAGATCATGTGGGAGGGCACCGAACATTGGGATACGCTTTTGCTGGAGCGCGCCTTAATGAGCGGAACACTCGTGCTGAGTGATTTTACTAAAAATTTTATAGCCGGGTTTAAAAAGAAATAAGTGTATTCTTTTTATGGAAAGTGTAGTATGTTATTTTGCTTTCTTGTTCATGTATCAATGCCTTCTGAGGAAAAAACATAATCGAGGAAAAGTAAGTCTTAAAACAAACTCAACTGATCTTTATCTCCCTTAGGCGGTTTTGATTTTCCGAAAACGGTTCTGCCCCCATACTTATAAGCTTCCCGCCGCTCCTTCTCTATCACTTTGTAGAAATTAGCATTGGGCACAAATCGCTCTTCCAGCATTTGTGTTACGAGGGAAAGATTCTTAATTGCCAGTTGCTTATCTGTCACGCCAATTTTAGCTTTCTCCACCGCCTGCGTTAAAATATTTATAGTTTCGTCATACGTTTTCGTTGGGACCGGGAAAGGATGACCATCTTTTCCTCCATGAGCAAAGGAGAAACGGGCCGGGTCAGTAAAGCGGGACGGAGTTCCATGTATCACTTCACTTACGAGGGCCAATGATTGTAAAGTGCGTGGTCCAAGTCCCTGCAACATTAGTAACGATTCGAAATCCTTAACCTGGCTCTCGTGGGCCAGGGCCAAAACGCTCCCTAATCTTTTCAGATCAACATCTTCGGCGCGCACATCATGGTGACCCGGCATCACAATTTTGGTAAGCTCAGGCATCATCCGGGATGGATCTTCTTTTACGATCTCCATCATGGAGGTTTTAGCGTCAGCAGCTCCCCTGTGTGTTAGATTCAATATCTCGCCCTGGTTATGACCGTAAATAAAAGTATGTGGCTCTTCAACAAACGACTTAAGCTGTGCAGAATGCCAGTGATACCGTCGCGCCATGCCACTGGTATCATTCATTCCTTGTTGGATAACAGCCCATTCTCCCTCGCTGCTCACTACAAACGAATGCAGATACAACTGAAATCCATCCTGTATAGCGGTGTTATCAACTTTTGCGCTTAATTTGCTGCTATGCACTAAAGCGTTACCATCCATGCCGGTTCTTTCCGCAAGCGCTAACAATTCATGAGGTGTCTGGCGGGAGTACTTTCCTTTTCCCCCACAAATATAAATTCCAAGTTCTTTGAACTTAGGATTAAGGGCGCCTTTTAAAGCTCCCATCACCGAAGTAGTAATTCCGGAAGAATGCCAATCCATACCCAGCACGCAACCCAGCGACTGGAACCATAAAGGGTCGCTCATGCGGTTCAATACGGCAGATCTTCCATAATCAAGAATGATCGATTCAATAATGGCTCCGCCCAGCCGGCCCATACGCTCAGCCAGCCAGGGAGGGACTTTTCCGTAATGAAGCGGAAGATCCGCATACCTTTTATTGTCGAAATATAACTTCGGCATTCCTTAAAATTACGGAATTTCAGGGGCGAAAAAAAGTTCATTCGACCAATGAAAAAGGGGCGAAGATCGCCCCCTTTATTGCTTCGGTAAATACCTGCTAATTCTCCTTTTGAAGATCTTCCGGCGTGTATTTGGTCAATCCCTTAAGGGAACTTAGCTGTGGGCCGACTTTTGATTCATCCCCGGCGATCACCAGTTTATAAGTATCAGGGGTGAAGTATTTTTTCACCGCTTTCTGAACATCTTCCAGTTTCAGGGCGGCAAGGTCATTCAGGAAATTCTTCCGCTTATTGAAATCATAAACTACCGGGTTATAGAATGACAGAACACTTTCAGGCATCTCAGACGACATAATACTGAGTTTTGTACTGATGATGGCTTTATCAAATTCTTCTTTTGAAACGGGATTTGTATTAAAATCCTTCAGTGTTTTGTCGAACAGGTTAACAGTATTCAGCATTTCCTCATTCCTTACGGAGCAAAAAACCTGGAAGAGATTAGCGAATAAAGTAGCCTGGTGCGCACTCTGTATCGAATACGTCTTCCCTCCCTTCTCCCTGATCTCGGAGAAAAGATAACGGCCAAATATGGAATTCGCCACCCTGAAAGCCATGTAATCTTTGTCCTTCACGCCCGGCGCTATCTTGTTCCACTGCAACGCGCATTGCGTACCATTGCTACGATTTACAAAACCCATTTCTTTCTTCTTAACAGATGGTGTCTCAAGCGCTACTCCGTTAACCTCCCCATAAGTAGATTGCCAGCTCCCAAAATACTTTTCTACCACTGCCTTCACTTCCGCAGCATTGAAATTACCGCAAACGACTACAGAAGCGTTCTTAGGCGTAAAATTGAACTGGTAATACCCCCTTATTTTTTCAGGAGTGATCTCCTGCAGTTGCTTCTTATGAAAATATCTTCCCAATGGATTTGAGCCGCCATGCAATGCATATGCGCTATAAACAGCTGCAAGATTTGTAATATCCATTTTATTGGGAGCATTATAATCTACCAAATATGATATTTCCTGGTCCAGCTCTTCCTTATCAAATGTTGGGGAAAGGATCGCTGCGCTTATCAAGTCCATTCCCGCATCGAAGTCTTTGAACAGCATATTCGCGGTAATGCTTGTATAATCGCTGTTGGATGCGTCGCTTAATTCTGCACCTAACCTGAAAGCTTTATCCGACTGCTCTTCTTGGGTGTATTTTTTATTGCCACGTAACAACATTGTGCCGGTCAAAGCGCAATATCCCTGCTGCCCGGGAATCTCGTTCTTTCTTCCCGAATTAACGATAAACCGCACACTTACAGCCGGAATCTTCCCATATTGCATAAGATAGATCTTCAGTCCGTTCTTTAATGTATAGGTTTCAAGCGTGGGTACTTCCTGCGCCGAAATAACAGTTGCGGCGCACATCAGTATAGCAAACAATATTCTTTTCATGTAAGTATTTTCAGTTATTGATTATTCCGAAACAGGCTTAATATTTATCACTTTGAGTTTTTCAGGATTGAAATAGGTTGCCGCGATCGCTTTTAGATCCTCCGCTTTTATTTTCTTATATGCGTCAACCATGGCATTGAACTTCCTGTAATCATTATAATAATACTCCGCGTATCCCAGTTCTTCCGCAATATTTTGATTAGAATAATTGGCAAAGACCTTACGGGCCTCCAGGTTACTGATGTAATCATCGATCAGCTTCTGTTCCATTCCTTCATTGATGATCTCGTTGATCTGCTTTGAGATCGCCTTTTTCACTTTGGCGTTCCCGATTCCGGCCTGCATCACCACATCAAAATAAGAATAGTTATTATACATGCGGGCCGGATCTATATTCCCCAATATCTGGTAGGCCATGTTGCCACTCATCACCAATTGATTGTTAAGGATAGAATTGCTATTGACAAACAGCAGGTCGGTCAGAAGGTTGAACCCATAGAAGTCCTTATGTCCAAAAGCAGGTGAAGGCACCACATATGTATAGATCTGCACCGGGAAATCGATATTCATTTCTTCCGTCTCAATAACGTGACCGAATATATCCGGTTCTTGCTTTTTTGTATTGACAGGTAATTGTTTCGTGATCGGGCCAAAATATTTCTTCGCGTAAGCAAATACATCTTCCGCTTTCGCGTTGCCTGACACTATAATAAAAGCGTTATTCGGGCTATAGTACTTATCATAGAAATCCTGGCATTGCTTTGTAGTGAACGATGTGATCTCGGGTAAATACCCTATTACATCCACCGCGTATGGATGGCCTGACGGGTATAATTTCCTGTAACGATCTTCCGCCATTCTCCTGTACCAGTTATTTTGCCCTAAACGTAATTCCTCGCCTACGACTTCGCGTTCGGTATCCAATACTTTCTGGCTAAGTACAAGATTTGCCATACGATCCGCCTCCATTTCAAATACTTTTTCAAGATGGATCGATTGCACTTCCTCGTGATACACTGTCCTATCAAAGGTTGTATACGCATTTACATTGCCGCCCATCTTTTCGAGCAGTTTTATATAAACATCTCCCTCTCCGTTAAAATTCTTAGAACCACGGAACATCATATGTTCGAACATATGCGCCATACCCCTCACTCCATCCCATTCATCCTTACTCCCCACGCGATACCAAACTTCCATTTCCACCATGGGATTAGTTGTTTTCTCACAAACAATGACCTTAAGGCCATTATCCAGCGTGGTTGACTTGAGCGGGTAATCCTGGGCTTTTACAAAAGAAACCAAGAAGACCGACATAATTAGAGGAGTATACTTCATTGCTATTAATTAAAAATTTGTTCCTATTCCAATTAAAAATCCATTCTTCAGCTGACCGTTCATGCCATATGCCAGTACGTAATCAACACGAACGATCCTGAAAATATTTTCCAAAGCGAAATTTACCTCATAGTACTGGTTGAGCTTATCAGTATAAAGGAAATGTCCGCCCACAACTTCCTGTATCTTGGTTTTCCTGAGCAGGGGAAGTTTATTGAAGATAAATCCGTTGAAATGATGCTCCGCATGCGCCTCGGCATAATATTTATTGGTACTGTAAGTATAATAAGGTAACAACTTGAAGGAATTGAGATAATCTGAATTGGCCAGTATGGTTTGGTTACCATTGAAATGTTTATAGTCCATAAAATACATGGTGGCGTTATTCAGGAAATATCCGCCTTTTATACGATAAGCGAAGGTCCCGAATAATCCAAAGCGAACATCATCCTCTATACTGGAGCTTACAAGATCATAATCAGCCACAGCCCCCAATACAGGGATCGCTTTCTTATACCCGATAAAAATATTAGGATATTTTGAGCCAGTATTGATCTTACGATGCGGAACAGTATAATATCGTTGCTTAAAGCGAATACGGAACGTTACATCAGCAACAAACGCGTTATTTGTCTTGAATAATTTCTCATCGGTGGCAGGGTTCAAAGGATCATTGCTGGTAAATATCTTATTAGTGTCATCCAATATAAGGTACGGGCTCATATTCTTCAATCCCTGTCGCTCGGCATATTCGGCGTTGGCGTAGAACATCAGTCCGTTCACCAATTCCCGCCGGTAAGAGAACATGGCGGAACTCTTTCTGTATAATTTCAGGTAATTATCATTGGTTAACAAGGTATAGATCGTATTGATGAAAGGAGGTACCGGGTTGGTAGGGTTATACTGCTGCACGAGCGACTGTCCCGTAAGCATAAAGTACTGGAACTTCTCAGGTTTTTGCACATAAAGCCATTTTGCATATCCTCCCCACAGGTAATTTGCCACGCCATAGCGTGCACCGGCATTTACTTCATGCCTGCGAAAATCCTCGTACTCTTTTTCAAAATTGAGGTTCATACTGGCATTGACCCCTTCCACGGTATTATACTGCACACCGCTATTAACTATACCCGTTGTGCTGAAAGTGATTTTTTTGAAAGAATTCTGGTATTTATATCCCATTAAGAGCGATCCAAACTTAAATTTATTGGCACGCTTATCGATCGAATCCTTGTAGGGCTTGCTGTTCTTGATCTTTGCCAGACTATCCTTTTTATGATAATCTGTCACTTCTTCGGAGGTTAGAGGTATAGGCCGGTTATCCTTCCAATAACCGGTATCCTTTTTATTGGCTTCTTCCTCCACTTTCAATATTTCATTCTTAAAGAATTTCTTGGGGAAGGTTGGATTGACCTCGTAATCTGAGATCACCGCGTTATAATAACCATCACCCTTAAACCCAAGGAACTTAAAATAAAATCCGAAGTTCATCGAGATAGGCATCCAGATACTGTCTCCTTTTACAGGCGCCTGCAGCTGCCGTATCTTCAGTGTATCTACAAAATCTATCTTGGCATCCTTCGTCAGGTACATATCCACGCTGTGAATGCGCCAGCTGTTATCCTGTATATAGATCACTCCATGGAAACACGGATCGGTCTTACGCTTAGGCATCACTAATATCTTATTCACTACTTTACCATCTTCTGTAATTGTGCCCAATAAACGGTAACGATAAGAAAGGAAAGCACTCTCATTGATAGGGGAAATAAAGGGCCTGTCGCTTATTCCATCAATATAAACGAGATTCTCGTAGAAATTGAATTTCATATCGCTGAGCTGGTTAAAACTGAAGGCTTTATTGTCGCCGCTAACCTTACTGGAGAACATCACTTCTTTTTCGTCGCTCGGTCTCCTGAAATGATATTTACTTTCACTCTCAGAAAGGTAAACGACCCCGAGCATGGAGGAATCCAGTTTTTCGCCATTATTGGCCGCTGTTAGGAATTTAGGGAGTTTTGGAATATCTTTCAGGCGCTGCAGTCCTTTTATATACGCACGACACGAAAAAGAATTTACCTGTTGTAAATAGTATTTCCTCTTTCTTATGGCTTGCCGAATGATAGGATAGGCAGGATCCTCACCGGCCTTTACCGTAACTTCCTTCAATTCATAACTATCAGCCGCAAGGATGGCATTGATCACTTCATCCTTTTCAATTTTCACGGTCTTTACAAGTTTCTTATACCCGATGTATTGAAAGACGATCTCATACTGGCCGGGATCGAGTTTCAGTGTATAAAAACCATCCGCATTACTATTGGTACCAACAGTAGTTCCTTTCACAAAAACAGAAGCGAAAGGCAAAGCCTCTTTTTTATCGTCCGTTATTTTCCCGGAAAGTATAAAGGACTGAGCGCAAAGATCAAAACTCAAACAAAATGCGACGAGTACAATAAAAACATACTTTTTTACTCTCATATTAACATACGACGAATAAGCCGGCCTTAAAGTTACATTTTAACTTCATAAATCAACGTAAAAGTGAATGGATTATTTTGGGCGTTTTCAAACAAAAAAAGAGGGTTAAAATAACCCTCTCTTTAGAATTGTCGGCCAAAACTATTATTTATAGCCACCATTTCTGTGATGCGCCATATGGTGCTGGTGTTCTTCTGAAGCGTTTCCCGCAATATGACTTCCGTCCTTATCGAACCAGGTAGTCTTACCATTGTCGGTAACGTAATATTTTATAGCACCATTCTTGTTTTGTTCCCATACTTTATAATTCCTGTCTTTGCCAGGATTCTTTTCAAAGTATGTACCGATCTCAGACGGGTAATCGCTTTTACCCAATTCTCTTTCTGAGCTTATTAAATTACCCTCTTTATCGTAAGTGGCCATAGATTCTGTTGAGCCGTTCTTGAAACTTACGATGTAATAAGCGCCTTCCTTTCTCCATGTCGGTTTGATATCGTTCGTATAATATCCATTATTAAAAGCGATCTTTACTTTCTCAGGAACATCCACGTCACGTTGTTCAGGCGTTTGCTGATAAGTTGTTTCAGAAATCCCTGTTTTCGGTAAGCCGTTCCCGGTATTATCCGAACTACTATTGATATCAACACCTTTTTCACCTTCTTTTACCCCCGCGTTATAATAATAATCGTCTGTACCATTACTATTCCTGTGGGTACCGGCTTTATTACTTTTGCTTGTTTTGCCCGCAGTGGATTTATGAGGCGTTGTCTTCAGATCATCACCTCTTTTATCAGTTTTACCAGAACCGGGGTTATTCTGGGCCGACATTGCGAACGTTGCTCCGCAAATTGCCAGCATTGCAATTATCTTTTTCATGGCTTACGTTTTTATGGTTAATACTTTCATTTCATCCCATGAACCATGATACGTGCCAATTTATAATTTACTGCAAAATAATTAGTTTAATATGCCCTATTGCCGGATGATTATCATTTTTAGAAAATTTGTACAGATGCTGGAATTAACCGGAGGATCGCATAGAAAAATAAAAGCGGGTGCCTTTTCCTGGTTCACTTTCAAAACCAATCTCGCCACCATTTTGCTCAATGATCCGTTTACACATAGCAAGACCTAAGCCTGTGCCATAAGACTTGGTGGAAAAATTGGGCTGGAATATTTTTGATTTCACGTGCTCATCGATCCCTTTGCCATTATCAGTAACTGACACAATATACTTATCACCATCTGCCGCAACAGAAAGAACAATAGTTCCACTTTCGTACAATGCCTGTACCGCGTTATTGACCAGGTTATTTAAAACCCGCAGAAGCTGATCCTTATCGGCATTTACATAGGCATGTTGCAGGTTCGACTGAAATTTAAATTCGTTCCCTGAATCGGTATTATACAATGGCAGCAGCGATCCGATCACTGAAACAAGATCTATTTGTTCAAATTTAGGCGCTGGCAATTGCCAGAAATTACTGAACTCCGTAGCGATATGAGAGAGCGCATCAATCTGTTCTAAAAGTATTGGGCTTATTCTTTTAATGTGTTCTGTAGCGGCCCCGGGGTCAGTCTCCATCAAACGCTGAACATGCTGTATACTCAGTTTCATTGGGGTAAGCGGGTTTTTTACCTCGTGCGCTACCTGGCGCGCCATCTCCTTCCAGGCCCCTTCCCTCTCACTACGCGCAAGCTTTTCAGCGTTCTCTTTTAGTTGCACCAGCATATTGTTATATGCTGAGATAAGCACACCTATCTCATCATTTTTCTCGTATTTAATAGAATGATCCTGCCGGTTCAGTCCAATTTGCTTGAATTGTTCCTGCAAAAGCTGCAAAGGCCTTGTAAGCCAATTGGCCAATAAAGCAAGGCTGACGTTTATGATCATGAATGCAAGAATATAAATATTGAGCAGTGCCGACAGGTATCCAAATAATCTCGCCTGCAATTCGCTCTGGCGCGAAAAATACGGGAGATTGACCACGCACAATGTATGCCCGTTCTTATTCTTAACCAGGTTATATGCCGAGTAGAAATTCAAACTGCCAATACTCTCGTTCACTACATCCCTGCTTTCATTCTCATTCAACAGTGACGAATATACGGGAGGATTCAGCTTTTTTGATATAAGTCCTTCGTCAAATAATTTCGGGAGGCTGGTTGTATAATATTCACCATTCGTATAAAAAAGCGTGAGGTCGCTTTTAAAGAGCCCCGATGCTTTGGCTAATAGATAAGAAACGTAATCCTTGTGGGCGTTGGTCAATGTATCGTAATCCGCCAGGTTAACGCTAAGGTAATTACCTAATATTTGAGCTTTTTCCCTGATGGCATCGGTATTTTGTTTATCGGTTTGATTTTTTACTAGAGCAATAGTACTGATGGCGACAGGGATGAACAAAGCAAAGATTCCAACTGCTGCATAACGCTGTATCCTCGCTGAAAGTGACTTTTCGTTTTGATCTTTTAAAGATAAAACGAAGCTGAGAATAAGGAAAAAAGTACTGCTCGCAAGGAACAGGAAACCGATAGTAGAAAAAAGGTCGCTAAAATAATTGTACGACTTTGAAACAATGATACGTGTGTTGGTATCCGGCTTGTAGATAAGATGGCTGTACCCTTTCTGCTGATAAAGCCAGCTATCCTGTACATCATCCGGGTAGGAAAAGAAACCGGGATATTCATAGATACCCTGCCTGTTGCGAATATGCCCGGATTTATACACGGCATACGAATAATCTGTATTGGTGGAGAGAGCTGATTGATTAAGCAAGAGGTCCGGAAACCCGCGGTATTCAGGTGTTTTCTTTGATTCGATCACAAGATAAAGCAGGTGTGGCTTATGCGCTTTTTCCAACGGGGTCCTGTACAAATAAAAAGTAGTATCCCTCAATTGCTCATTGAAATACAGGTTGCTTTCAGCTGGTTTTAATTTTTGCGCTATGAGCTCGTCAAAATACGTATTGTTATTGTACAGATGCTGCGTATGTGGCACCAGAGGAAAACACAACGAATCGAAAACGCAAACAGAGATATTGTACTTGTCCCAATAACCCGTGAAATATTTTTTCAATACATACTGCTCTATTTCACCTGTTGTTTTATCCTTCTTAAGCGCCATTTTAAGCAGCTCAGGATCTTTTAGCATGCGGCTTTGAACGGAAGCAAAAAGATTTTCAGCTATCTGGTCTTTCGGACTGATAAGCTGCTTTGCCAGGTTCATCCTTTGCGCATAATCGATACGGTTCTTTTGATCGATGCTCAGGTAAGCCCCCAAAAAGGAAATAAAGAGGCACATCAAAATACCCAAAAGGAATTTATTATTGGCGCATAATCTGCGGGAAACCCCAAACGCACCAAATAATAAGCCAGGCCATGTGGCGGTCAATATATCCAGTTGTCCCATTAAATGATGAACAACAACACTTGCTATCGTGAACCCGATAAAGTAATATTGGTATAACCTGTTACCGTTCTCTAATTGCCGAAGGGCAATGCCGCAGAAGAAAACAAAACTCAGCAGCAGAACGAAGATAAGCAGGTAACTCAGGTATACCCCAAGAGAGGATGAAAACATAATATCAGAAAGATCCGCCGAAAGATAGGCCCTTCCGAACACTCTGCTTAAACAGATGTTTATTGAAAGTCCAAACAAATAAATACCTAATGGATATAGAAAAGAAGATACAGGAGAAATATTTTTGATCACAGAGGTATTTTTTCTTATAGCAGCAAGAAGCCATAATAATAAAAGGGTTGAAACGAATATAAATACCAATACCATCAGGTCACTTCTCTCACTTTCATCGAGACCTGACACAAAAAGCACCTCCATTTTGAAAATCAAAAGCCAGAAGAGGCCAACAGATACGAACATACCTGTTAACCACGCAACCGCTTGTTCGCCTTTTAAAAATAAAAGCGCCAAAAATACCGACAGGCAAAAAAGGCAGAAAGAAAGTACGGAAAATAACGGGTTCCTGAGGTCATTCCTGCTTTCCATTCCAAAAACAGGCTGACTTAAATGATTATTGATAATAATGCTCCCCGCTTTTTCATTTTCGTAGAACAACAGATCTTCCGGCAGGTCAAGCTTACGGTTAAAATCATTTTTCAGGTAACGATTTTCATAGGGAAAAGCGCTTTTTACAAGCACTAACGCATATAATTGAAACGGGCTAAAGACATTTTTGGGGTGTCTTATCACTTCGTAATACCCGTTCTTGAGTTTTACCAGTCGCTTTTCCAGGCAGACGTTAAGCATGTAGTTCTCAACCGCGGCATGGTTATCTGTCCAATACTGCAAACTATCATTCTCATAAATGAAACAGGCTATTCCCTCTTCACTGAAAGTGTTTTTATAGGTCGCGGCCAGGTAGTTTACAAAAGTGCGCTTAGGACTGTTATGCAAATGAAAATGAACGCTGTCCAGGTAAACGCCTGCCTTCTGCTCGAGCTTATGAAGCTCTTTTTCGGTTTGCCGTTTAACCTGTTCGTCCGAAACAAAGGAAAGGAAATAACACAGGAAGCCAAGCGCTGCCGTACTAAGTGACAACCATAGCCATCTGTTCTTTATCATCAGTTAACTTTTTGTTTTTCCCCGTCTATACGTTGTATAGAGATCACGCCCGGCACTTTTTTCAGGTTATTGATCAGCTGTGTTAAATGCTCTGTACTATGAACATATACCATAATAGTGCCATCAAATATCCCGTCCTCGGTATCAAACGTAATAGAACGCATATTAACGTTAAGCTGGGTTGAGATGATCTTAGTGATATTATTTACAATACCCAACGCATCGGTACCTTTTATTTTTATACCGGCAAGGAATGTAAGAAGCTGCTGGCTATTCCATTTAGCCTTTACAACACGATAAGCATAATTAGCAAGCAGTTTAGCCGCATTGGGGCAATTCACACGATGTATCTTGATTCCTTCACCCACCGTAATGAAACCAAACACATCATCTCCCGGTATTGGATTGCAGCATGGAGATAGATTGTAATCCAGCTTTTGCATGTCATCGCCAATTACCAGCAGGTCGTTCTTACCTCGCTTGGTGCTTACTAGTTCTTCAATAGTATGCTGGTGTTCCAGTTTTTTCTCAACATATCTTTCCGGGTGCTTTTTAAAGTTCGCGTAATCCTTTACTTCGGCGGCGCCTATAGCTTCCTTGGCTACACGGTAAAATAATTCCTGCGTAGAAGGAAGCTTTAAGAAATTAGCAAACTCCTGTATATTCTGGATAGTGAATTCCAGTTTATTCTTATAAAATCTTTTTTCCAGCGCTTCTCTTCCGGCGCCGGCCGTCTTTTTACGTTGTTCTTTTAGCGCATGTTTGATCTTTGATTTCGCTTTGGCCGTTATCACAAACTTCAACCAATCATCTTTAGGCAGTTGCTTATTGGAAGTAAGCAATTCCACCTGGTCGCCACTCTTTAACTCATAGCTCAGGGGCACTAACTTATGATTGACCTTGGCGCCTATACAATGCTCGCCAACTTTTGTGTGGATATCAAAAGCAAAGTCAAGCGCCGTAGCTCCTGACGGGATAGTTCGCATATCGCCTTTTGGAGTAAATACGAATATCTCCTCCGCAAATAGGTTGAGTTTAAAATCATCGATGAAATCGAGCGCGTTCTCTTCGGGGCTTTCCAGCATTTCCCGGATCTTGGATATCCATTCTTCCAATTGATGTTCCTTCTCTGAAGCAGTATCTTTATACTTCCAATGCGCAGCATATCCCTTCTCCGCGATGTCATCCATGCGCTCAGTACGTATCTGCACCTCTACCCATTTACCTTCGGGGCCCATAACAGTGGTGTGCAAACTTTCGTAGCCATTCGCTTTGGGAGTAGAGATCCAGTCGCGCAAACGTTCCGGACTGGGATGATAAAAATCGGTGATAATAGAATAGACCTTCCAGCAGTCTGATTTCTCGTTCTCCGCGACACTGTTTGTTATGATACGGATGGCGAACAGGTCGTAGATCTCATCAAACGCAACGCCTTTGTTCTTGATCTTGTTGTAAATGGAGTAGATGGATTTTGGCCTCCCAAAGATGCGGAACTTGAAACCCTGTTCCTTTAAAATATCCTTTATTGGCTCAATGAACTTGTTGATGAATTTTTTCCTTTCAGGCTCAGATTCCTTGAGCTTTTCAGCAATATCGTCATATGCATCCCTGTTGGTAAATTTCAGCCCGAGGTCTTCCAATTCAGATTTTATAGCGTTCAATCCCAGGCGGTGTGCCAGCGGGCCATAGAGATAAAGTGTCTCAGAAGCTATTTTAATTTGTTTGTCGCGTGCCATGCTGTCGAGCGTACGCATATTGTGTAACCTGTCGGCGAGTTTTATCAATATTACACGGATATCATCGCTTAGTGTAAGCAGCATTTTACGGAAGTTCTCCGCCTGCAGCGAGGAGGTTTGATCAAATACTCCCGAGATTTTTGTAAGTCCATCGATGATCTTTGCTACACGCTCGCCAAACATTCCCTGGATATCATCCAGGGTAATATCCGTATCCTCTACCGTATCATGCAAAAGCGCGCAAACAATAGATGTTGTACCAAGGCCAATTTCCTCGGCGCATATCTGGGCCACAGCGATGGGATGAAAAATATAGGGTTCCCCTGATTTTCGGCGCATGTGCTTATGCGCTTCCACGGCCATTTCAAAAGCTTTGCGAATGGTTTCCTTGTCGCCCTTTTCCATGCGGCGACGTGAAGCTTTCAATAAATTCTTGTAGCGGTTAAGTATCTCTTTCTTTTCCTGCGCTTCGTTCAGCTTGTACTCCATAAGTATTTCTCTCCCTATAAAATTACTAAATATTCAGGTCAGAATAGCAATATTGGCCCGTTTTTTTCGTTTTAAAGTAAGACTTTATACCTTTTAACCTTAATTTTGCGGCTATGTTCAAACTACCCTCTTCCCTGTTGCGTGCTGGACTTTTCCTTTGCTTTTTCTTTCCCTTATTTATTTACGGCCAGGAACTAAAGATCAAAAATAATTTTGGTGGTGTATTATCTCTTGGAGGCCGCAGCACTATCAGCACATTCAACGACGGCAAGTGGGGCGATATCGGTATTGGCACCGGTGGACAATTCCTGATACAGGCATCCAACCGCGTAAATACGGCCTGGTTCTTTGATTATATAACCGGAGGCGTAGGCGATTTTGCCAATAAAACAGATTATCACATCGGGTGGAGCGTGATGTATTATTTAATTCCCAATAGCACGGAATCAGTTGGAGGCAGTTTAATTACCAAAACTCCCAGAATCCAACCCTACATTTTAGCAGGTCATTGCTTCGATTACGCCAACCTGAGAGCGAATACGGATAATATGAACTTTGCCGAACGATGGAGCTCAGCCGTACAGGTGGGATCCGGATCTCATTTCAACCTTACAAACCGCTTCGATCTCATGGTACAGGCACAATACATGATACATCTTGGGAACGATATCGACGCTGAAAAAGAACCGGATGGGACAGTGAAATTCACTAATGAAAGCGGCGTTAACCTACAGGGACATATCCTGGTTACGATCGGTGTGAACTATAAAATTGCCGACCTATGGTAAAAAAGGTTTTCATATTACTATTGATGTTGACCTCGGTGTACATTCATTCGCAGGATTCAACACGCTTTCGGTATCACAGTTTATTGAAAGCATCTGCTACCATTACTCCCGGCTATATGCTCAACACACCGCAGACCAACATTTATATCAATGGCTTTTTAGAGTATTTTCCGGAAAACAGGGTGAGCTTGCGCGGAGAGAGTTTTGTGATGGTAGGTTCGCAACAAAAGCCGGCCCTCCTTAAGCAAAATAGCTGTACAATGTTTGGAGCAGCATACCACTTTCATAAAGACAAACTGGATTATTTTATCGGATTGGAAACCGGTGTCGCTATTGTAAAGCCAAACGATACGCATGATTCCATACCTATGATAGCCCCTATTGTTTCGGTAACTTATAAGAATGAATATAGCTTTAAGGTTTTACCGGTGCTCGTTCCTGTTACAGGGGTTACCTTTCACATGTCGGATTACTTTAATGTATTCCTCAATCTGCATTATGTGAAGGCACGATATTTTGGCTATCAATACGGGAAAACTTTACTGCTGGATGAACTGCGTGTATCAGCCGGCCTTGGCTTCAGCGTCCACCTAAAAAAGAAAAAATAATTACCATTTTCCTTCTTCTTCCTCTCCTTCAGCCTCTTCGGGTCCGCTCTCTTCGCTACCTTCCTGCTCTTCCTCATCTGCTCCACCCGGAACCAGGTCATTTTCATCTTCAGGAAGTTCTTCCTCATGTTCATCATATACAAGATCTTCATCGGATTTTATACGTGAACGTGGCTCAGGTTCCTCTTCATGCGGCGCTTTATCCATTAACAGGCTTTCTTCCTGTTCTTTTTTCAGTTTTTCGAGCAATTGCTGTTTGTATTGTTTCGGGGCTTGTCCAACTGTTTTCAAACAGCGCGGATATTTTGCCTTGAGATCTTCCTGGACCAATTTTATCAATTCGATCTGGAAAGACCACAACACCTGCTTATCGTACAGGTAAATGAAACGCTGGTTGGGTCGCTCTATAAAGGCCGATATCTTTGTATTCTTCATTAATTTCACCCCGGGCTCCAGATCTTCTTCCAGTAAAGTTATTTCAGTTCCTTTCCTCCAGAAATCATCGCTTGCAAAAAAGGAAGCAGCGTGTTTCATATCAAACCCGATGCTTTGCAAAATGATCTCATGAAAATCGAAAAAAGTATGCGTAGACTTTATTTCGATATCGCGGTAAATATCTTCGTAATCCTCAAATGTAACCCTGAACTTATAAACAGCCATGCGCGGTTTGGTTTAGGCGCACAAGTTACGCTTTTGTTGTAAAATCAAAGAAACTGTTCAAAAAATTTAAGCTTAAACTTCTATCTCGTCAACCGAAAAAGTAATGACTTTTATAAAGGCCACAATAATTGTGCCCACCGTTTGTTCAACTATTTGCCAACCTAGGTCAACCAGCAGGTTAACTATTGTGAATTTAGCCGAGAAAGATAAGCCAACTACCATCGCTACTGAATATAGGAAAATGGCGATCACCGGTCCGGCGATCAATGCCCGTGTGTAAATGCTTTTAACCTCCTTTTTGAAAAAGGCGGCATCCAGTAAAATACTCATGGCAAACCCTATGACCAGGTAAACAATGGCCGCAACTGATAAAAAGACGCTTTGCGGTATAGAACTTTTAAGGATATCGTTGGTAAGGATCCCATGAAAAACATAGAAAAGCAGGTACATAAGTCCCGCAGAGACAAGGCAAGCCACATAAAATCTTCCACTACGCATTACCATACAAAAGTACGCCATTTTTATGGTAAAATCAATTGAAAATAGCCTCCTTTTTAGGTTGAAATGGTCAAAAAAATATTTTTTTATATCATTAACTTTATTATTTTTGTTTTAACTGAACTTTAAAAGAAAATCTATGGGCGAAGAAAACGGGAAAAACTACGAAGAAGGTTTATACTCAAAATCGGTAAGGGCGGGCAAACGCACTTATTTCTTTGATGTGCGCTCCACACGCGCAGGCGATTATTACCTTACCATTACCGAAAGCAAAAAGCGTTTTAGTGATGATGGAAAATTCTTTTTTGAAAAACATAAGATCTTTTTGTACAAAGAAGACTTCGATAAGTTCAACGAGAGCCTGGCCGACGCGGTTGAGTTCGTTAAGAAGAACTCCCCCATCATTGAAAGCGCGCCTGCTGCCGCAGAAAGCGATATAAGTTTCGAAGACCTGGGCAAATAATACCCATTCAAAATAGTTAGAAGCAGGCTGTTCATTCCGCCTGCTTTTTTATTTCAGGAATCTTATGTTTTCTTTTGGTATCTGTAAGGCAGAAAGCATGGCCCCGGCTTTCAAAAGGCATTCATTCCACTCTTCTTCCGGAACACAGTTTGCTGTTATTGCGCTCCCTACATGAAAAGACACCCGCTTTTTCTTTTCATCGTAAATGATGGTCCGTATCACTACGCATAAGTCAAAATTGCCTTTATCATCCACTTGCCCAAGGGCGCCCGAGTAAATATTACGGGGAGATAATTCATACCGTTTTATTAGCTCAACTGCTTTCAATTTTGGGGCGCCCGTCATGGAAGCCGGGGGAAAAGTTGCCTCAATAACCTGTTCTAATGATATGTTTTCTTTTAATTTACAACTTACCGTACTTACCATCTGGTGTATGTTCTTAAAAGTCCGCACTCCAAATAGTTCTTCTGCTATAACGCTCCCTTTTTGCGCCACGATAGAAAGGTCATTACGCGCTACGTCAACTGCCATTACATTTTCGGTTTGCTCCTTCAGGCTCTTTGCTAAAGCAACCTTGATTTTCTCATCCTCCTCTGTATCCTGCCCCCTGCGAGCAGTACCTTTCATAGGTTGCGAAATGAGTTTGTTTCCCTCGCGCCTGATAAAACGCTCGGGGCTGGCGCAAATGATCCAGGTATGGCCGGTCTTGTACAACCCGGCAAAGGGTGCCTCTGTGAGGCCTTTCAGTTGGTTGAAAACGGCATGAGGGTCTATTTCGGCATTCTCAGCGAAGAATTCCACACAATAGTTTATCTCGTAAATATCGCCTCTTTTAATATGCTCAAGTAATCCTGCAACCGCAGCGAGGTAAGCCGTTTTACCCGTCGTACATTTAAATTCAGGGATGGAGATCTTCCCCCCTCCTCCTGGCCGCACCTCTACTGGTGTGATCTCCACCAGTTCCTTACTTTCAAATAAAACGGTAAAATACCTCATTGGCCTGCAAATTTGGTAAAATTACCAATATAATGCCCTGGCGGCTTTTATGAACAAATTATTAAATAAGGATCAATTCCCTTTTAATTAGGCTATTTTTACGCTTCGGTTTTTTCCGAATGATTTATCATTTTTACACATATAAAATGTCCATGATCGCAGTAACATCAACCGCTATGAACATTATGGGCATTCTATCTCACCTAATAAACAGATCATTTTAGATGAAAGCAGATGTATTACTTGGCCTGCAATGGGGCGACGAAGGAAAAGGAAAAGTAGTGGATGTTCTTACACCCGACTATGATATGATATGCCGCTTCCAGGGCGGGCCCAATGCCGGGCATACCTTAGAGTTCAACGGGATCAAACACGTATTACACACTATACCAAGTGGTATATTCCATAAGCATTGCAGCAACGTGATCGGTAACGGGGTGGTTATAGACCCTGTTATTTTAAAGCGCGAGATCGACGCGCTCGTAAAAATGGGCGTTGATATCAAAAAACAATTATTCGTCAGTAAACGCGCCCATTTGATCTTACCGACCCACCGTTTACTGGACGCGGCCTCCGAAGCCGCCAAAGGGAAAGAGAAGATAGGCTCTACTTTGAAAGGCATTGGTCCAACTTACATGGACAAAACAGGACGTAACGGATTGCGCGTGGGAGATATCACTTCCAGGAATTTCAAAGAAAAATATTCCTCGCTCGTTGATAAACACAAGCAATTACTCGCCTTCTATAATTTTGAGTATAAGTTAAATGAACTGGAGCCGGCATGGTTCGAGGCTATTGAAGCATTGAGGCAACTTACAATAATTGATAGCGAATATTTTGTGAACGAAGCATTAAAGAGTGGTAAAAAGGTACTTGCAGAAGGCGCACAGGGCTCTTTGCTGGATATTGATTTCGGGATGTATCCATTTGTAACTTCTTCCAATACTATGACCGCAGGAGCATGTACTGGATTAGGCGTTCCTCCGCGCGCTATCGGAAATGTAATCGGGATCTTCAAAGCTTATTGCACCCGTGTAGGCAGCGGCCCCTTCCCAACCGAATTGGATAACGAGATGGGCGAAACCTTAAGAAAGATCGGGAACGAGTTTGGTTCAACAACAGGCCGCGCACGCCGTTGCGGGTGGTTAGATCTTCCGGCGCTGAAATACGCTATCATGATAAACGGTGTTACCGAACTTACCATGATGAAAGCCGATGTGATGGATAACTTCGATACTATCAAAGTTTGTACGCATTACAAAATAAATGGAAAAAACACCGATGTACTTCCTTTTGACGTGATCGACGCGAATATAGAGCCCGTTTACGTAGACATGAAAGGATGGAAACAGAACATCACCTCAGCGAATAACCTTCCGGAAGAACTTATGAATTACATCGGTTTCATCGAAAAAGAAACCGGCGTACCTATCAGCATTGTATCTGTTGGCCCTGACAGGAAACAGACCATCATAATGAAAAAACAGCACGCCTGATCAGAACACGTGCTGCTCTAAAAATTGCCGGCTGTTAAGTACTTCCAGTTCGGAAAAGTGAAGATCTTTTGGGTTTTCGGTGATAATACACTTGCATCCGCTATCCAGCGCGGAATAATATTGGAGACCATCTTCAAAATCATGGATGCGCTTGTTCTCATTCGTTTCAAAAACGGTTTTCTCGTTAACCTGGGCAAACTTTAATTTCTCCGCCAGCAAATTCATTTTATGGCGGGCGGCGGCATTACCTGATTTCTTTTCCGCGAAATAAAACGCGATAGCCATGCAGATAGGCGACGTATACAGTTTAAATCCCGGAGAATCGGCAAGGCTTAAAAGACGGGAGCTATAAGTGAATTCAGGATACTCTTTGTTCAATACAGAAACAAGGATATTCGCGTCGAGAAAGACCTTCATTTTTTACGGTTATGATACTCCTCCTTCAATTTTGAGCGCTTGCGGTTTTTTGTTCGATACTCCGCGGGACCTTCGGCGATAAGATTTACCCAATCTGCCACGGGGAAATCCTCTAAAGAAGCGTATTGCCGCGATGTTATTTTATCTAAAAGTAACTCCATCAGGCGGGAAAGGCTCATGTTCTGGCTTTCAGCGTATTTTTTTGCCTTTTCAATGACTTGTTTATCAAAGGATAAAGTTATTTTGGCATCCATACCATTTCAATTTATACGACAAAAATAATAACTCAATACGTAAAAACAATTTCTCTTCGCATTTTATTGAAAATTGGCATTAAGTTTGCAAAAGGGCAGTCCCTTTATGACCCAGAACAAGACATATCTCATTTTTCTGCTTTTCCTCCTGGGGTTATTTTCCGCCACCGCGCAAAAACAGATCGAATACAAAGCCGACAAGATCAAATTTGTAAAGGGTTATAAAGGCGGTGCCAAACGTCTTATTGGTAATGTTCAATTCATTCATGATGGAATGACCATGACCTGCGATAGTTCTTATTTCCTGGACAATAATACGATCGAGGCATTCAGCAACATTTTCATTCGAAAAGGTGATTCATTGACCATAACCGGTACCAATGCAAAATATGATGGGAACACCAAATTGGGTTTGATAGAAGGAAATGTTGTATGCACGGAAAAAGACATGATCTTAACCACAGCTACTTTGAATTTTGATTCGAAAAATTCAATGGCCAGTTATATAACCGGCGGTAAGATCATTTCTAAAGAAAATACACTTACCAGTCAGCATGGCTACTACCACTCGCCCACCAAAACCGTTTCTTTCAGGCATGATGTGCGCCTGGTGAACCCGGAATACGTAATGACTGCCGATACTCTGCGGTATATTACAACCATAAAGACCGCGGTGTTTGCCGGGCCTACCAATATAAAGGGGAAAAACGATAACATGTACTGCGAAGAAGGCTGGTACAACACTCAATTGCAGTTCGCGCATCTTACGCGCAACGTTGTGATATATTCGGGCGTAAATATCCTGCATGCCGATAGCGTGCACTACGATAAGAAAAAACAAACCGGGATGGCCTATAGCAATGTACAGGTAATAGATAATTCCGAAAAAATAATACTGAGTGGCCAGCGCTCTTTTACCAACCAGAGAACAGGGCTCACCTGGATCACGGGTAAAACACTGATGGAAAAATTCATGGCTAAGGACACCTTATACGCCACTGCTGATACTATCTGGGCCGTGGAGAAAAAGATCAGATTAAAAAAAGATGGCATCCTTACCGACAAAGACACTGCATTGAAAAAGGATACTGTTAAATACAGGGATAGCACAGTGATACGCGCGTATCATAATGTTAAGGTATTTAAGAAAGACATGAGCGCGGTGGCGGATACCATGTATTATTCTGCCTATGATTCTATCGCTACGCTCAATTATTTACCGATATTGTGGTATAACCAAAATCAAATGAGCGGTAAAAAAGTATTGATCTATTTTTCCGATAATAAGATCAGCAAGATCAATATCCCTGAGAATGTATTTATGGTACAGGAGGCCGATAGCGCGCATTATACACAAATGAAAGGAAAAGAAATGTGGGCTCATTTCAGGAAAGATACTTTAGAGAAAATCGAGATAACCGGTAATGTGCAGGCAGTGTATTATGTAAAGAACAACAAGAACAAATTACAGGGCGCCAACGTGATCGAAAGCGCCTCCCTGCGAATATTGAGCAAAAGCCAGAAGATCGAGCAGGCAACTTTCATTAGCAAACCCAAAGGAAAAGTGATCCCAATAAAAGATGTAAATCCGAAAGAACTGGAATTAAAAGGTTTCAGCTGGCAAATTGAGAGAAAGCCTAAGAGTTTAAAAGACCTGAAAACACGGAAATAAGTTTATTTACATTTAAGGTATATCTGTGTAACGATCTTCTTCGTGTATAGAGGAAACTCCCCATTCATGATCCAATGATAGTAAGACGGTTCTTTTTTGAATACCTCTTCGATCGGTTTGTCTTTGTATTTCCCAAAATTGAATACTTCAATTCCTGCTTCATTCAATACTATTCTTCCTACAAGATCTACCACTTTATTATCGCCGGTCAATACAGATAATGCATTCACATTATTCTGAATGGGTTTTACAAGCTGGCCCTTTTTATTCTCTATTTCGGTGTTCTCATATTTTTTGACCTGCTCCAGCAAAACTTCGTATGTAGCTTTTACATCCGCCTCAGCCGAATGAGCATTCTCCAGTTTCTGGTTGCAATAAAATTTATACGCAGCTCCCAGGTTACGAGGTTCCATTAAGTGGAATATATGCTGCACATCCACGAGCTTCCGGTTCTTCAGGTCAAAATCCAGGCCGGCACGAAGACATTCTTCTATAAGCAGCGGTATATCGAATTTATTGGAATTATAACCTGCCAGGTCCGCGCTGCCAATAAAATCAAGTATTTGTGGCGCCACCTTTTGAAAAGGAGGTGCGTCCTTTACATCGGCATCTGTTATTTTATGGATCTTGGTTGTTGCAGGAGGAATAGGTATCCCAGGATTGACCCGCCAGGTTTTAAGCTCTGTTTGTCCACCAGGCAAAGCCTTAAGCAGAGCTACATCAATGATCTTATCTGTAACCGGGTTGATGCCGGTAGTTTCCAGGTCAAGGAATACAAGGGGTTTGGTAAGGTTCAGCATAACATGTTTCCACAAAGGTTCGAAAAATCGGGGAGATAAAAAATTTTCCACAAAACTGTCATTTAGCTAACAAACTCGTCATTTTCTGATGAAAAAATGTTAAAATATTACAAAAAAACGTATATATTGCATATAAATTAATCAATTAACCCTTACTAAAACTTTAATTATGGAAGAAACAAGTCAAACCGTATCCCTAAACATTGTTCATCAGGAAAGTTATTCCAGGGGGCAATTATTGCTTAGAAGCTTTTTCGGCTTTATCTACATTGCTATCCCTCACATGTTTGTATTAGCTTTCTTAGGAATTGCTGCGGCAGTATTAAGGATCATTGCGTGGTGGGCGATATTATTTACCGGGAAACATCCCAGAGGATTTTTCAAGTTCCAGGTTGATGTTCTTCGTTGGAGCACACGTGTCAATGCAAGACTATTAAATCTGTCGGATGGATATCCTCCGTTTGGCACGGACGTACCGGACCCCAATGTAAATATTGATATTGTATACCCGGAAAAGCTAAGCATTGGAAAGCATCTATTAAAAAGCTTCTTCGGTATCTTTTACGTTTATATACCACATGCTTTTTGCCTCATGTTCCTGGCAATTGGAGCGTATATTGCAGTTTTTATCGCCTGGTGGGCTGTTTTAATTACCGGCAGGTATCCAAAAGGAATGCATGATTATGTTGTTGGCATATTGCGCTGGGCATTACGTATAAATGCCTATATGGGATACCTGACAGACGAGTATCCTAAATTTTCCTTAAAACCTTAACAAAAACCCCGGTACTGCCGGGGTTTTTTATTTTATACCTATTTGTTCTTTATGATCCGTTGTGGCTTGCTTCCGTTCATTGTAAGCAGGTAAACCCCGCTTGCCCAGTCAGAACCAAGCGACAATTCCCCGCTCATACTTTCAAGCTTCTTTTCAAAGACCACATTACCCGAATAATCATATACTTTTATGATCGATCCGTTAGCTTCTGCATTAGAAAGGTAATAGATGAGTTTGACCTGTGTCTCAAACAAAGTATTATCTACCTCATAAAAAGTCTCAGTGGTCTGTACCGGTGCAATACCAAAGCCAACCGGAAGTAATTTTATGTTCAGCGTGGTCAATACGCCATTGGCAAGTGTAACATTGTTTATGATCCTTGTCTGGTACCCGCTCTTCGAGAATTGCACATTATATGTACCGGCCACCGCATATCCTGTAGCGTAATTTCCCAAAACATCCGAGAAGGTATTTGAGCTGCTTACTGATGTTATCTTGACTGTTACGTTCTGCAGGTTAGCGAGTGTCAAACTATCTTCCACATTGCCTTCCAGGTAACAGGCCCTTTTATAGGTGGGTGTAAAAACATACAAGCCGTCTTCAATGTTTGAGCAAATGATCGTTCCTGAAGGTAAAAACGGGTAAACACCCCAGGTACCATTAAAACCATTTCCCATTCCCGAATACATATCATAATACCCCACATCTATCAAATTACCAGGACGTGAACAATCAACAATGGAGAACCCATCACGATACCAGGAAGTAACCGCGAAAAGATCCTTTCTTATATGCGTATTATGCACAATGGAGCCTGCACTCAGCCCTTTAATTGTATCTAGCAGGGTAATATTTGAAAGATCTGAAATATCATAAGAGGTCAAAGATGATTTGGTCTTTTCGTCGGTCGTATAGACCGTCTTTTTATCCGGAGAAGGCCAGCTGTTATGCGTAAAGAATAAGGGTGTTTGCACGGTTGCAAGCACCTGTGGATTGGTTTTGTTGGAGCAGTCAATGACTTCCATAAACCCGTCGTAGATCTCGCAGGCATACAGTGTATCGTTATCAACATACCCATCATGTATATAACGGTTATCGAACCTTCCCAGGTACACGGGGGCCATCGGGTTAGCCAGGCTACCAATGATCGCGCCTTTGTTACTTACATTGCTTCCATATAAATAAACATTTTCTTTGGTGGTATCGATATGCAAAGCATGCACTGTATTTAATGTTTGTCCCTGAATAACAGGTTGCCAATATGCCACTGCGGGAGCTGTTGTTGCCGGTAATTTTGAGAGGTCAACGATCTGCAGGCCACTCCCTGCTTCCGATACAACGTAGGCATATTTTTTATATACTTTGATCTCTTTCCACTCGGATTTATTATTATTAACAGGCCACATGACCTGGTATACCTGGAACGGATTTGAAGGATCGGTAACGTCAACAACCGACATTCCATTGTCCACACCAACCAGCGCGTATTCCCTGCCTGTTGTGTCTACATAACCACAAATATTAGCGGAGGTGTGCCCAGGATAAGCAAGAGTCGATCTGTAAGAAACGTTAAGGCTATCGTATTGCCCGAAAAGGTTAATTGTGAGAAAGGAAAAGAAAAATAACAGTCTTTTCATTGTATAGTGTTTTACCAAACCTACATTATTTTTACGAAAAAAACTGTTAAAAGCCATAAAAATTGACCTGCGGTATTTAATACACGATGTAAGGCGCATACCATACGCTTAATTGCACCAAAAACCGTAATTTTAACAGGTGCAAGATACCGGGGAAATACTTTTAAAATATTGGGGGCATTCCACCTTCAGGCCTATGCAGAAGGACATCATAGATTCTGTATTGGCCAAAAAAGATACCCTTGCACTTTTACCTACCGGTGGGGGCAAATCGGTTTGCTACCAGGTGCCGGCCATGGTCATGGAAGGAATGTGCATAGTTGTTTCTCCATTGATCGCGTTGATGCAGGACCAGGTAGACCAGCTCCATAAAAAAGGCATTAAGGCAATTGCCATTACTTCTGCGATGAACTTCCGCGAGATCGATACCGCTTTCAATAACGCCAAATACAATTCGTACAAATTCCTGTATATATCGCCTGAACGTATCCAGACAAAACTTTTTTTGCGGATGCTCCCCAATTTACCTGTTAGTATGGTAGCAGTAGACGAAGCTCATTGCATCTCTCAATGGGGTTATGATTTCAGGCCTTCTTACCTGCTTGTAAAAAAGATCCGTGAGCTAAAGCCTGAAGTACCATTTCTTGCGGTAACTGCAACTGCCACAAAAAAAACGGCTGAAGATATTATTGAACAACTGGAATTCAAACCCGATCATAAAATATTCAGAACGTCGTTTGAACGTAAGAATTTACATTACCGCATTAAGCGCGAAGAGAACAAGTTTGAAACGCTTCTAAATATCTGCAACCGTACGAAAGGAACAGGCATAGTATATGTCCGCAATCGCAGGAAGACAAAAGAAATATCCGACGTGCTCAACCAGCATAACATCACCAGCGACTTTTATCATGCCGGACTGGAAGCAAGCGAGCGCGTAAAAAAACAAAGCGACTGGATAAACAACCGCCGCCGCGTGATCGTAAGCACCAACGCATTTGGAATGGGTATTGACAAACCCGACGTACGTTTTGTAGTACATATGGACCTTCCGGATAGCCTGGAAGCATGGTTCCAGGAAGCAGGGCGTGGTGGCCGTGACGGGAATATCGCCCATGCTATCACACTTTTTCATCGATCGGATATTGTGAGCCTGGAAGAACAATTGGAACAGGCTTTCCCGGAAATAGAACAGATAAAACAGGTATACGGCGCTATTTGCAATTACTACCAGGTAGCTGTAGGAGCCGGCGAAGGCATGAGCTTTGTTTTTAACCTGGAGGAAGTATCTTCCCGTTACAAATTACATCCAACTGTAGTTTATAACGCTGTGAAATTCCTGGAGAAAGAAAATTATTTTGTTTACAGTGACACAGGTTACCAGCAGCCAAAATTGCATTTGCTTGTAAACAAGGACGAATTATATAATTTCCAGGTACAAAACCCCGCGCTGGATCCCTTCGTTAAGATACTTTTACGCACCTACGCCGGGTTGTTTGAGGATTATATTCCAATCAACGAATTTAAGCTTGCACGCGCTTTGAAAGGAGATGTCGCTTTCGTAACGAATACGCTCAACAAACTGCACAATCTTCAGTTAGTGGACTATATCCAGCAAACAAGCAAGCCGAAACTGGTGATGCTGCAACCCCGCATGGATTCCAGGTTCCTGACCATCTCCAAGGAGAATTATTCCAAATTGAAAAAACAGGCGCAGTCGAGAATAAACGCGGTAATTGATTTTGTAACCGATAATACCACATGCCGCAACAGGAAGATCCTGCAATATTTTGACGAAACTACCTTTGAAGATTGCCAGACCTGTGATGTTTGCCTGGGGAAAAGTAAAAAGAACCACGGAGAAACCCAGCAAAAAATAAAAGAACAATTATTCATGCTGCTCGATCATAAGAGCTATCCACTGGACGAACTGGTAAGCCTGATGTATCATTACAGCAAAGAAGATGTAGTAGATACAATCAACCAAATGGCCGATGATAGGAAAATAAGCATAGATAAAAAGCAACTTGTGTCTAAAATATGAGCGAAACCACTTTATACCTGTTACCTACCCCGCTAAGCGAAGGGGATATTTTGCAACAAACCGTTCCGCACAATATTTCCATTATAAACTCGTGCCGATATTTTATCGTGGAAGAATTAAAGACGGCGAGACGTTATTTGAGAATGCTCGATAAAGGCTTTGATATTGATGGACGCACATTTATGGAGTTGAATGAACATACTTCTCCAACGGAAATAACCGGGATCTTTAACGCACTGAAAGAAAATAAGACCGGCATTTTAATGAGTGAAGCGGGTTGCCCCGGCGTAGCCGATCCGGGGGCATCGCTGGTAAAAATGGCACATTCCAACAATGTAAAAGTTGTTCCGCTCATCGGGCCGTCTTCCATTTTAATGGCGGTCATGTCATCCGGGCTCAACGGGCAAAGCTTTGCATTCAACGGTTATCTTCCAAAGGAAAAAGCAGCCCTTACACAAAAGATACGTACGCTCGAAAAGCTTTCGCAGCAACAATCGCAGTGGTTCATTGAAACACCTTATCGAAACATCCAATTATTGGAAGAATTATTGACTACGCTGAATGGGGAGACAAAACTCTGTGTAGCTGCAAATATCAATGGAGCGGAAGAATTCATCAGAACAAAAAAGGTTTCCGACTGGAAAAAAGAAAGACCAGAGATAAATAAGGTGCCGGCAGTATTTGGCATAGGATCGTAATAAAACCACAGCATTGAAAAAGAACTTAATCATTTTCGCTAAGATACTCATCGGGGTTTTGTGCATTGGATTGATAGCCCAGCGACTTTACGCATCTTATTCCCCACAAAATATCAGTTCGGTAAAACAAATATTCCAACCAGAAAATCATTTACTGCTTGCGCTCACTTTTTTGTTTCTCATTCCAAACTGGATGTTAGAGACCTGGAAATGGAAAGTAATAACTGCTCCTATTGAGAATATCTCTTTCTCAAAGGCCTGGCAGTCGGTTTGGACCGGCTTGTGCATTGGCAATTTAACACCGGGGCGACTGGGCGAGTTTGCCGGGAGAATACTGTATTTTGAACCGCAGAACCGCGCCAAAGTAGCCACCGCCCATTTTGTAAGCGGTATCTCGCAACTTGTTATTACGATAATCGCCGGTTGTACAGGATTACTTACTTTTTACGGACAAATAAACAGCGGTTTTTTTATTGTAACAATGGTTATCGAGGTTATACTGCTTATTTTACTCCTGGTAGCTTTGACAAGGATAAACAAAGTAATTACCTGGCTTCTGCGCACTTCTTTTTTGAAAAGATTTGACCTTGAAGGCTTGTCTTTCGGGCGATCTTTGATCAATAAACTTTTACTGTTATCACTTATACGGTATACTGTTTTCTCGCTGCAATTCTATTTTCTGTTGCTTTGCTGCGGTATCCGGGTCGATCTCTTTGATATAGCCGGGGCTATTGCCATTATGTATCTTTTACTTAGCACGATCCCCATGATAAGTTTCGTGGAATTAGGTGTAAGGGCTTATGTAGCCGTGCTGTTGTTTGCTCCCTTCCATATAAACGAATGGCAGCTTTCTGTGATCGCCACTTTATTATGGGGAATAAACATTGCTTTACCCTCACTTTTTGGCTATATCTTTATTTTGAAGAACAAATTCTCATTCGGAAAACTAAAAAATGGAGTGGCTTAAGATAGTATACCTCGGCATTTTGCTGCTATATACAGTATTTATACTGGCCAATATGCCTTTTGGGGCGCAAAAAAACTCTTCATTAAAAAGTGTTCCTCCCGCTACGCCTGTTACTATTATTATTCCTGCAAGAAATGAAGAAAGTATCATTGAAAAATGCCTCGAAAGTATTTCCAAACAACATTTTCCAAAAGAACTTTTACAGGTTATTGTGGTAAATGACCACTCCTCTGATAATACCCAACAAGTCGTTCTGGAATTCCTCAATAAAAATTTCCAGAGCCCGATCCTGCTTGATCTTCAAAATGAAGAAGGTAAAAAAAGCGCTATCGAGCAGGCTATCCAGAAAGCCACAGGCACGATCGTTATCACCCGCGATGCCGATACAATTACAGACGATCCAAATTGGTTGAGTGATATTGTACAAGACTTTGAAAAGACCAATTGCGACCTGCTGATCTCCCCTGTGTTTCTTTCTGTGAATGGCTCGTTCCTGCAAACCTTTCAGCAATACGAGAATATTGCTATTACAAGTCTTGGCTTATCCATGGCAAAAAAGAACTTGCCTTTTGTTTGCAGTGGTGCAAACCTGGCATATAAAAAAGATGCTTTCCTGACCGGGCAACCGTATAAGAACAACAAACATATCGCTTCGGGAGACGATATGTTCCTCCTGGCTAGTTTTTATAAAACTGGCCGCAAAATATCGGCCAATACCTCAACTTCATCCATCGCGCAAACCCCGGCCGAAAATTCCCTGGAAAAAATGCTCTGGCAAAGGCTTCGCTGGGCTTCCAAAACTACCTCCGTAAACACAGCCCCCGTTTTTTCCATCGGGCTATTAGTACTGTTAATTAATGTGTTATATATTCCTATCCTTTGCCTGGGCCTCTTTAATACCTCGTATTTATGGTTTGGTCTATTAACCTTCATATTAAAATTCATAATTGACTTTTTGTTGTTATTTTTAAGCGCCCGTATGTTTAAGCAAAAAGTCAACTGGCTGTGGTTTCCCGCGGCATTTGTTTTTAATGGCCTGTATATGCCCGCGGTAGCCCTTGCCTCCACATTCGTTAAACCAACCTGGCGTTCGCGCAGATCTTAATGCTTAGAAGAAAAAGGAAAATAAGCCTAGAAAGATCACGCTCGCTCAGCTACATGGCATGGAAGCGCTTTAAACGGAACAAACTTTCTTTGACCGGCCTGGGCGTTATCATTATCGCGGCTATCATCTTTATTTCGGGATACCTCATCACACCTGATAATACGCCTGACTGCAACGATCAAAAACCGGAACTACAAATAAAACCTCCCGGATTCAGTATCCGTCTTTTAAAAGTAAGGAAGAACGAAGAATCGCATAAGGTAAACTGGTTTACGCGTATGCTGTTCGGCCAGCAGAGTGATTTCACCTACCTCACCATGTATGACTATACATTCTCCGGTAATGATATTGTGGTGGAAGAATATACGGGCAACGAGCCGAACCGTGGCACCAAAATGCGCTATAACCTGGCGGATGTTGTGTATGATATCAATTACAACCTGCCCGTGAAGAATGATGAGAAGAACGGAACGGTGGAGTTCTACCAGTATTCCACCAATCAGAAGTTAACACAGAATGTAAAAGACCTGCAGGCCGAAGTAGAGAAAAAACATATCGTTACCAAAAAATACCTTTTAGGTACCGACAGGCTGGGCCGCGACATGTTCAGTCGGATGTTAATAGGCACACGTATCTCTCTTTCTGTTGGATTCATCGCAGTTATTATTTCGCTTGTGATAGGGATTTTAATGGGGGCCCTTGCCGGCTACTTCCGTGGCTGGATCGATGATGTGATCATGTGGCTCATCAACGTGGTATGGTCGATACCAACTTTACTTCTTGTAATTGCCATCACGCTCGTTTTAGGGAAAGGGTTCTGGCAAGTGTTTGTGGCCGTGGGATTGACCATGTGGGTGGAAGTTGCGCGTATCGTGCGTGGACAAGTAATGGGCCTTCGCGAAAAAGAATTCATTGAAGCTGGACGCGCTTTAGGTTTCCGCAACTACAGGCTTATTTCCAAACACGTTCTTCCCAATGTAATGGGACCTGTTATCGTTATCGCCGCCTCTAACTTTGCCAATGCGATCTTAACCGAGGCCGGGCTTAGCTTTTTAGGTATAGGGGCGCAACCTCCCATGGCCAGCTGGGGAAAAATGATCAACGATCATCGCGCATTCATCTTTACGCCAAATGCTTTCTACCTGGCTTTTATCCCGGGTATTGCTATTATGATCCTCGTACTTGCCTTCATGTTAGTAGGTAACGGTCTCCGCGATGCGCTCGATTCTAAAGCTACAGATCAGCAGCAGCAGCATGTGATGGGTAGTTAAATCAATTCTTGTTCCTGTCAATAAAGCCGCCGCCTACCAGGTCATCTCCTTCATACATTACGCAGCTTTGCCCGGGCGCAACACCGCTAACTGCATTATGGAAAACCACATGCAAACGGTTACCTTCCGTATTGATCGTTGCCATAGTTCCCGGGTCTTTATAACGGATCTTGGTCAATGCTTCGAAATCGGCCGGGAGCTCAGCGTATTTTACCAGGTTGAAATCGCGCACATATAATTGCTGCTCGTTCAGATCTTCTTTGGTCCCTAAGACCACCGTATTCGTTTCGGGGATGATGTTCTTTACAAATACCGGTTCTCCCAATGCAATATCCAGTCCCTTACGCTGGCCAATAGTATAAAAAGGGTAGCCGCGGTGCGTCCCCACTTTTTCGTTCTTAAAAATAAAGTCGCCACCTTCTACTTTTCCTTCCAGTTCGGGCATGCGGTGCTTTAAGAATTTACGGTAATCGTTATCGGGTATGAAACAAATATCGTAGCTCTCGGGTTTGTTGGCCAGTTCGGCAAAGCCATATTCTTCCGCCATCTTCCTGATCTGCGGTTTTGTGAATTTTCCCAATGGGAAAATAGTACGCTTTAAACTTTCCTGCGTCAATCCCCACAATACATAGGATTGGTCTTTATTAAGGTCTAAACCCCGCGATACTACATATCTTCCATTCTCATTCCTCACCTGCGCGTAATGACCGGTAGCGATAAAATCACATTCCAGCATATCAGCGCGCTTTAAAAGGGCTTCCCATTTTATATGGGTATTGCATAACACGCAGGGGTTTGGTGTTCTGCCGGCCAGGTACTCATCCACAAAATTATTGATGATGAAATCACCGAATTCGCCGCGTATATCCAATATATAGTGCGGAAATCCAAGATTGACCGCTACCTGCCTGGCGTCGTTGATAGAATCCAGGCTGCAGCATCCCGTTTCCTTAGTTGAGCTACCTGAACTTTGATAATCCCATGTTTTCATGGTTATACCAATCACCTCATAACCCTGCTCGTGCAACATCATCGCTGTTACAGAACTATCGATACCGCCACTCATGGCCACCAGTACTTTTCCTTTACTGCTCATATTGCTGTCTCCTTATTGTTTTTTAGGAGTTGGGGTTTTTGTTGCCTTCTTGCCCGGGTTTACTGGCGTAGTTCCTGTAGAAGGCTTTTCTTTGTTCTTCTTTGTATATTCTTCCATCTCCTTAGAAGAAAGTTTTCGGCCATTTACCCAGATCTCTTTTTCTTTCAGTTTCCCGTCTTTCTCCTTATAGAGCCAAACGCCTTTCTTTACATTGTTCTCGTAAACGCCCTGCGCGGCCACCGCTTTATTAGGATAGTACCATGTGCATTTACCATTGTAATTATCGTTTATATAAGCTCCTTCAGCTTTTACACTCATATCTGAGTAATATTGCCTGAATGGGCCATTCAGCTTCCCATCCTTGTAATTCTTCTCTTCAGATACCTTCCCATCGGGCAGGAATATCTTTGCTAGGCCTTCTTTCTTCCCTTTATTGAATGTTTCTGTGGATATGAGCAATCCGGTCGCGTCATAAAAACTCCACACCGAATCTTTTTGTTCGCCCAGGTATTTTCCGCTCGCTTCCAGTTTACCTGTCATGTAATACAATTTTGCGTATCCTATTTTGCCATCCTGCCTGAAATCCATTTTTGTATGCACAGAATCCATTCCTTTATAATAGTAAATGAAAAGCCCTTGCGGCTTATCATCCTTGAAAGTGCCTTTATATATTATCTTCCCGGTTGAAGGGTCTACTTTCTCCCAATAGCCTTGCTTACGGCCCTTATCATCGGTCTTGTTCTCAGCTTTGGGTTGGGCAAATGAATATTGAGCGCCGAGTAGGGAGTATAAGGACAATAAAATTGCCAGGTGTTTCATGTGTATATTTTGTTTTTTAAAGCCACATGGTATATTCATTATCCTGTTAACTATCTCTTTAAGGTATGATGAATATTTCATGCCACAAAGGTACGCAAAAAAAATCCCCTTCCGCCAAAGACGAAAGGGGACTTTATGATGTGATATATTCTTAGAAATACATGTTGAAACGCAGCGTAGCAGCATTTCCAAATACTGTACCTAAGTTATCAGTATCGATACCGAATTTGCTGGTACCGCCTGTTTTGTAAACGTTCTGTTGAGTAGAAGTACCAGAAGTTGTTAACTCTTCTTTAGTAGTCTGACCATCACCTGTTTTTAAGAAAGTGATACCCCAGCCAAATTCACCACCGATCGACATTTTTGGCATAAAGAAGTATTCAGCTCCTACGAAACCACGAAGACCAAAACCGATAGAAGAACCGCTTTTAGAATCAGTAGTACGACCTAAACCAGAAGCAAGGGTATTGTATCCTCCACCCGCTGCAGGACTGTTAAAGTCTGAAGAAGTTGGGTTAAGACCATTGGTTGTTGTGCTCGCAGCGTTACCGTAGGTATATTTAGAGTGCGAACTACCACCGAACCAGATACCAACTTCACCGCCATAATAACCTTGTAAACGTGTTTTACCTTTACGTTTTTCGATACCAGCGCTGATGCCAATACCAGTTGTAGAGGTTTTTCTGCTGTCAAGAACCATAGCAGGAGGATTTGCCGGAGTACCAGAGATATCCTGTGTAACGTAGTTCTTCACTGTGTTAGAGGTAAATCCTAAACGGATCGCACCGCGATAAACAGTTTTCTCGTCAGAGAAATAACGACCAGTGATCGTTTGGTTGTTGGTGAAAAAGTTCCAGGTTGGATTAGCAGTGTTGCTGCTTTTCCCGAAGATACCCTGAGCGTAGGTCAGGAATGGATCTGCATCAATACCTAAACCCCAATCTCCCGCTTCCGGTAAGATAGGCTCACCTTTCTTTGATGTTAAGTCCTGCGCAAAAGCCGTGGTTACACCAAAGGCCAGTGCTAGAGCTAAAATTGATTTTTTCATGTTTGTTTTTGTTTTTACCCTAAGGCAAAGTATACTAAACCTTAGGGTTGGTTTAACTTTTGAGTTTAATTGGCGTAAAATTACCTCCTTTTGCCCCCGGACTTATTAACAAAGCTTATTGTTTTAAACAGGTTTTTGTTTATATCAGGCCTTGTTCTTGATCATAGGCACAAATTTGTATTTGCCTAATTCGGTTCTATCGAACACATTGCCTTCCTTCCGCGTTATCACATTCATGGTCTGTTCAGCGCCTTTCCCTATGGGAATCACCATGATAGCTCCTATCGCCATCTGTTTTAAAAGATCATCGGGCGGGTAAGGTGCGCCGGCCGTAACGATTATTTTATCAAAAGGGGCATGAAACGGCAATCCCTTATACCCATCTCCATAGAAAAAGCGGGCAGAATATCCCAAACGGGGCAGCTGAACCTTCGTTTTTTCAAATAATTTGGCTTGTCGCTCTATGGTAAATACCTTGGCGCCCATTTCAAGGAGTACAGCCGTTTGATACCCGCAACCAGTGCCAATCTCCAAAACCTTATCTCCTTTTTTTATCTGGAGTATCTCGGTCTGCATGGCAACCGTGCTGGGATGTGATATGGTCTGACCCTCACCTATCGGGAAAGCCTCGTCATCGTACGCAAAATTTAAAAAAGCGCTGTCTAAAAAGGCATGGCGCGGGACTTTCTCTATGGCCGCCAGGACCTGTTCGTTCTTAAAACCTTTTTCGCGCAACAGTTCAACCAGTTTCTTTCTTTTGCCCTTATGCAAAAAAGTATCTATCCTGTCTAACATAGCCGCAAAACTATCCAAAATTAACACCTCCGCATGAATATCTTTACCCGTTTACTAACATATTCTTTTTAATTACATGTAAGTTTGACAGAATTATGCTGAAAATTGGTGTAATAGGCGCGGGCCACCTGGGGAAGATCCATTTGTCACTTTTGCAAAAGATCGGTGCTTTTAAGATCGTGGGTTTTTATGATTCTGACGAACATGTTTCGGGAAAAGTTTCGAAAGAACTTGGTATTACCGCTTTTGAAAATGCCGATGAACTGATCGGGCAATGCGATGCTGTTAATATTGTTACCCCCACTTTATTTCATTTTGATTATGCCTGCAGGGCGATAAAGGCAGGAAAAAATATTTTTATAGAAAAGCCTGTAACTCCAAACTCCGCCGAGTCAAAAAAACTCGCGCAACTGGCAAACGAAGCGGGCATTACCGCGCAGGCCGGTTATGTTGAGCGTTTCAATCCGGCTTTCCTGACCGCGGAGCCGCTTATCACAAGGCCACTTTTTATTGATTGCCGGAGGGTTTCAACATATAACCCAAGGGGTACTGATGTTTCGGTTGTACTGGACCTTATGACGCATGATATTAACCTGGTTCTGTATCTTGTAAAATCGAACATTAAAAAGATAAGCGCAACGGGCTCGGCTGTTTTATGCGATACAGAAGATATTGCAGAAGCGCGTATTGAATTTGACAATGGCTGCGTAGCCAATCTTACGGCGAGCCGCATTGCGTTAAGCAACAATCGCCGGATGAATGTTTTTCAAAAAGATAATTACCTGGCCATTGACCTCATTAGAAAAACCGCAACGGCAGTAAAAATAAAGAAAGGCAAATTGCAGCATGCGGAAGCAGCGCACGCAACTTTTGGGGATAAAAGTCTTTTACATGAACACCTGGAAGTACAAACACATAACGCGATCGAGCAGGAACTATTGCTTTTTGCGGAAGCTATAAAGAAAAGGAAGACAGCTGCTGTTACCCTGGACGAAGCTTATCAAACCATGAAGGTCGCTGATGAGATATTGAATCTCATTCGCAAAAATAATTCCTGAGATCTTATTCTTCGTCTACGTGATCCTGGATAGCGCTCAGCTTTTTATCGTTGCATACGCCTTTTTCCACGTGGACGATCTTTCCGTCTTTATTCAATACGAAAATAAAAGGTTGATCGGTCTTTTCTATTTCAAGCGCTTTTTTATAGTCTTTTAATCCGCTGGTATAGAACATCAGGTTATCCCAGAATGCCTTGTCTGTCTGGTTCCTTATTTTATCCTGGCTCCCGCCCTGGGTTACCTGGTTAAGCAGGCTGAATTTAGGCATCATGTAAAAAGTAACATCGGTGGTTGCCGCAACGCCAAATGCTTCGTTCCCCTCGTGTTTAACCACGTAAGCGTTGTACAACGGGTTTAGCCAGGTTTGCAGGTCACCCTCGGCATTCTTATCGAAACACATTCCTATGATCGCGGGTTTTCCTTTCAGATCGGCAGGCAGGTTCAATGGTTTTTTCGAGAAGGTCTCGGCCTGCATTTCGGGGAATTGTTTTCCTTTTCCATTCTGCGCGTTCGCCATCGTGAAAGCGGCTAAAGATGCAAGTAAAATAATTTTTTTGATCATGTCTTCTAGTTTATGGATTTCTCTTCAAAGATGATGCCGTGCTTTTCAAGTTCGGACAACAAAGGCAAATATATTTGTTTATCGGTTGGTATCTGCACACCGGTCAAATTAAATTTTCCTGTCAGGAAGTTTTTCACACAAATGGCCAGGGGCAATCCTACCGTTTTTGCCATAGCGGTATGGTTTTGATCTGTACCCTTTACGACCAGGGAAGAAATGATCCCTTTTGGAAGATCGCTATTCTTTGAATTATCGATCTCAAAAAGGTGCTGCATTACTATCATATCCTTATCGTTATCTTTAAGCAGCCACTTTTTCTCCAGCAGGTCCTGTAATAATTGAGCCGGCGTTCCTTCCTTCCTGGAGATCTTTACCTCACCAAAGAACCCCAGCCATTCTATTTTATCCAATACTTCAGCATCAGCATCCTTCCCCATGAAATCAGCCAGTCGCCCGCGTAAATTCCCTTTTCCCTGTGGTATATAGGAAGAAAGAAGTGAAGCATAGGTGAATCTATCAGCGCCTTTGATCGTATAAGTATCATCTGTTAAGCCCAGTTTTACAAATACATTCCATGCTTTGCAATAACCGGGCATGCGCAATGTGCCGCGCAATAACGTTTTTACATCCTGTAATCCATAAGGAACCTGATAACTGAGCGAATCCCTGTTGGCATACCCATCGAAGTTACCATATCCTTTGACCGAAATATCCTCGGTTTGCGTAAAAACACGGTTATAGGGAATGTATTTTATCTCACCATTCTCGAGATAATGCGCCGTTCCTTGTCCGGCCAGCACAACATTTCTCGGGTTCCAGGAAAATTTATAGCCCCATGGGTTATCATTGCTCTCTGGGGCCACTAACCCTCCACAAAAAGATTTAAAGGAAGTGATCTCACCACCTTTTCCATGTACCTCATCAATTATTTTCATGGCGGAGGCGTGATCTATTCCCGGATCGAGACCACATTCGTTCAGCAACAGGATACCTTTTCTTTTCGCTTCCTCATTCAAGGCCTGCATCTGCTCCGAAACGTAACTCGCGGTAGCCAGGTGCTTACCCATCTCAACACAATTCTTTGCGACCGGGCCATGCATAAAGGCCGGAAGCATGGAAATTATAAGATCGACTTTCGCAATTTCGGCCTTACGTAATTCCTCATTTGAAACATCGAGTTGTATAGCTGTGGCACGGGCATTGCTCCCAGTTTTGCTTTGGGCCAGCTTAAGGTCCATATCGGCAACCGTTACATGCCAGTTACATGTTTCTGCATTTGCAATAAGATGATCTATCAACGAAACCGTTGAACGACCCGCGCCTATGACAAGAATTCTCTTCATAATTGATCTGCCCGACAAAAATAGTTTAATTTTGTATCCATGTACCTAAAGTACGTCTTAATTTGTTGCCTGTGTTTTAGCTTTTTATCAAAGGCGCAGAATAACCTGGTTATAGTAGATGAGAACGGACAAAAATTCTTTCTCTTTGTGGATGGCAAACAGGTCAATGACAGTGCGCAGGCTGAAGTGAAAGTCCTCAACATTTACGATGATACATGCCGCATCATGGCACTTTTTGCGGACAAGAGTATTCCTGAGTTCAGTGCGAAAATTTATCTTGAGCTTGGATCACTTTCCAGCACATTGGGATCCTAAGCTTAGAATTCCACGTGGACAAGTTGTCG
>JADMIO011346934.1_pt1 | contig 61275 bp, 43 predicted proteins | sample 8958161 | NCBI WGS metagenome assembly JADMIO01 (sample SAMN16585339, study PRJNA669376) | soil metagenome | isolation source: Crop rotation soil | place: USA: Cullars Rotation, Alabama | collected 2011
CGCGACAACTTGTCCACGTGGAATTCTAAGCTTAGGATCCCAATGTGCTGGAAAGGGTTTAAAAACGGCGATGACATAATCAGCTAACCTGCTTTAACAAGCGCCGCGTTTTGCGGTTTCACAAAGCGCGGAGATATAACCCGCTCGCCTGTGGCTGCCGGTTGACGAATGACAATCCATCCCGTGCTCAAGAGCATAAAACAGGTCTGGGGGATGGACGTGAGCAGTCCTGTGCCTATTAACCCCGTGACGAAATATGCTGCGCAGGCATACCACGCGAGCCGTCGCCCAAGATACCAGGGGTCGTTTCGTTGTATGGCCCGCCGGGTGAATGCCCAGATGATGAATGCTATCCACAGGCACAGGCCGGGTATCCCTTGCTCAAGCATTATCCGCGCGTATTCGTTCTCTAGTACAATGACTTTTTTTATGCGGTCCTGCAGGAAGTAAGGGAGACTCGTCCCGCCCCCGCCCAAACCGTTGCCGAGCGGGTATTCGATTGCGCGCTCGAAAAAGCTCTTGTTCACGCTCAATGAAAATCGGTCGGCCACTACGTCTGTATCCTGAAGCGTCATGAATCGTTGGAGTCGCTCTTCGCTCGACACCAGCCAGCCTATCCCTGCGAGCATGAGCAACCACCCGATCACGGATACTAATTTCAACTCCTTGAGAGTTGTCATTGAGAAGGTGACGATAATGAGCAATAAGAACAGGACTATCGTATGAATGCGCGCGGCGGCCAGGAATATGCCAAGCAGCGCGGCAGCCAGCCCCGGAATCAGCAAATACTTGCGCCACCCATCGCTTCGCTTCTGCAACCATGCGCCGACAAGCAGGGGAATCGTCAGAACCATAGTCCCTGCGTAAGCGTGCGCGCTCGTAAAAGTGGCCGGTATTCGGAAGGCTGTATAACCGGCAATATCTTTGCCGAGGTAGATGATTTGAGTGACCGGATTTTCGGGAAAGAACCTTTCAACTCCAAGAAAGAATTCCGCCGCCGCGAATGCGAAAGCGATCAGGTTCAGGGCCGCGATTCGCAACGCCAGTTCGTAAACTTCATCGCTTGCCAGCTTCGCCCCTATGAGCAAAAAGGGCAACAAAAATATGTTGCCTCTCAAGCCGACAAGCTCGACCAGGGTGTCTTGCAAGGGCAGTAAAAAAAGCAGCGCGGGCCAGACCATTAAGAAGGCAACCCAAAGTTTTAGCCTTTGCAGTTTGACTCGTCGCTTCGGGTCTGACCTCTTGAAGATTTCAGTAATGTATAATCCAGCCACGCCCGCGTCGAAAATAAAGTGCGAAGACGCCTCTGTGAGATTCGCGCGCACGATGCCATAGGCGTACCCTATGCCGAGCACGACCGTTAATCCTGCAACCAGCGAACGGCGGCTTGCGAGGATGCTGAAGATAAAAGCTAGAATGCAAAGAATCGCCGAAATCATAAATGCGACTTAGTTTCGCGACGGCCTAGACGTTTAATTTCCTGGCAATGATTCTGATTAAAGCGTGATTCAGTATGCAGTCTCTGGTTATAGGCTCGCCGCCGACGGTGAACGTCTCGTATCCGAGTTCTTCTAACAGCGATAGAGTTTCGCAAGGATTGCCGCCGCGCTCGCGTATCATCTGGTTATGAAGCTCGATGAAGAGCATCGGGGGCACTGGCTGAGAGAAAACCTGTTTCCCCCCTCTGATCACGACCGCCTCGCAGCCTTCCACGTCTATCTTCACATGAGTCGGCAGCATTTTAAATTCTTCGGCCAGATGATCGAGGGTGACCTCTCGCGTTTGCGTCAGCTCTCCTGCGGAGTGAACCTCGGTCGGGGCCACAAAGTACCCGGCTGCAAGCACGCCAACCGCAACCATGTTCTTTAATCCCACGCGGTCCCCGACCGATGCCTGCACTACGCGCAACCGGCCATCCGCATTATTCAGCCGGGCCTGAATTTTTGTGATCCTATAAGCCGTAGGCGAAGGATCAACTGCCAGGGCTTTCGCTTCAGCGCCGCCATATCGCAGGGCTGCGAGGCTGAAGAGTCCAAAATGAGCGCCTATATCAAACAGCACCATGCCCTGCGCGCAGTTAGAGATGAAGGCGTCGAATTCGGCTATCTGGTCAGGGTCGTTATCCTGAGCGCAATAAGCGAACCTGTAGGCCACGGGATGACAGGCCATAGACCAGCCCGGACGCATCTGGATCGTTTGATTGATCCCGAAAGCATGTTTGATTTCGCCCCAGGACCACCTTGCTGTGCTGACGGGTGATCGCAGGTAGTTGCGAATTCTACGCGGGATGGAAGTTCTGATTAGCCTTTTCGCGGTACTCATTTTTAGATACGCCAGCCAGAGTTTGATGCAGTCGTTGAATCTGCATTAACGGGTCGCAAAGCTCGCGCGCGCGGGCCGGGCCTGCTTCGCCCATTCGCGCGCGCAACGTTGGGTCTTCAATCATCTGCCGCAAAGAGGCTGCAAGCGCGCACGGGTCTTCGGCAGGCACCAGAATCCCGCAGGAGTCGTCTACGATCTCTTTCGGCCCGCCCATCGCCGTCGCCACAACAGGTCTTCGGGCGTAAAGCGCTTCGATGAATGTAATGCCGAACGGTTCGGCCACGGTGTTCGGCTGGCAATATATATCTGCGGCGGCAAGCAACCTGAGCGCGTCCGGCTGCCAGCCTAGAAATCGTGCGCGACCCGCGATATTTAATCGCTCTGCCGCCTCTTTTAATTCTCGCAGGTACTCAACCTCTTCAGGCCGCTGCGGCCCTCCCACTTGCCAGTAGACCCAGTCCTGCGCGCCGCTCAACTGGCTTAACGCTTCGAGCATTACACGGTGACCTTTATACTTTTCTAACCGGCTGATATGTATTATCACCACAGCGTTGTCAGGCGTGTTGAATTCGGCCCGCGCCGCTTTGCGATCATCAATCGAATAATTCAACTCGGGCGCGGCCACAGGGCAGTAAATCATCTCCGCTCGCGCCTGCGGGTAGATGAAGCGCCTTCTCGACGCCGTGAATTCGCTGTTGCAAATAATCAGATCGGGCCGCGTCCTGCGCGCCCATCGCTCAAGCCAGTGCTTGCCGTCGGTGGTGGCATGAAGCCAGAAGACCAGGGGTAATTCAACTGAGCGAATCAGGGGGCCGAACACCACAAGCGACCATGCCGAATGGCAGATGACCACATCGAATCGTTCCCGCGCTAACAATTGCTTGAGCGCAACACGCGACCTGATAACGCTCGCGGGCTGGCGGAGTCTTACGTTGCCAAGCCTGTAAACCTCGGAGCCTGCGGCTGCGAGTTCTTCGCTCAGTCGCCCCTCGAAGCAGAGCGCGAAACTCGTCTCCATTTCAGGGCGCAGGTGACGGTAACGGGCGAGAGTCACCAGCAGCGTTTCGATGCCTCCGTAAATATTCCCGGAGTGGACGTGCAGGACTCGCATCAGATTCGCCTCAGCACAAGAAGAATATCGTATGACGCCGCGCCGTAGTCGCAGCCTAAATCAAAATTCATCACTCGTTGCAGCGCGCGGAACGCCGCGCTGTTGATTCGCCTCGCCCTGTAAAAAGGCCAGCATGCTATGTCCATCAGCGGGAAGAGAAACAACCCTCCCGTGCGCCGCGCCTCGACCTCCCACCCGTCGCCCGCGAGCCGCATCAACTCTTCTTCGGTGAAGTGATGATGCCATACGACATCTTCCGAGCCATGCGCGTAGCCCGCGTCTCTGCGCCCTTCTTGTATGACGCGGTCGTATAACTTAGGCAGGCGAAAACGGAAATTGGCCGCGTCCATCCATGCGAACAGCCCTGCATGAGGCACGCGCAAAACCAGCCGCCCGCCTGGCCGCAACACTCGCCTGATTTCTGCCAGCGCGCGCTCTCTCAAATCTGCCGGGATGTGTTCGAGGACTTCTATGCACGTGACGCAATCGAAGCTCGCGTCAGGCAGCGGGAGCGATTCGGCCCCGGCTGTATGAAGCTCAGCGCCGGGAAGGTAACCGCGCACCTTCTCTAAAATATTGCTGTTCACATCAACCCCTGCCAGCCGCATCTCCGGGTACAGCGCGCGGCAATAGCCGAGCAACTCTCCGGCGTTGCAACCGACATCGAGCAACGCGCGAGCGTCAGGCGGAACCCACCGGATGGGATGCATAAAATTCTGCCTTGCAGGCGCATTCGGTGCGGGCAACGTTGTCAAAGCGCAGGTCTCAGTTCTTGACATATACTTGTAAGGTTGATTCTATTCGCGGCCCGGCAACGTCGTCACCGCGCGATAGATCGGGATCAACTCTGAGGCGAGGCGCGAGCGGTTGAAACGTTGCTCGGCAGACGTTCGCGCCGCCGAGCCTGATCTCTCGCGCAAAGACGGATCAATCGCTAATCGCTTGATGCGGTCTGCAAGCGCATAAGCGTCGCCGGGACTGTGGCCGAGCGAGTCAACCCCCTCGTTGATTATCTCCGCAGCGCCTCCGGCCTGGCTCGCGATGACAGCCCTGCCGCATGCCATGGCTTCGGCTATCACCAGCCCGAAAGGCTCCGGCTGCGTGCTGGCATGAACTACCACGTCTAAAGCCCTCATCGCGGCGGCTGGCTCTTCGACAAAACCTGTGAAGCCTACCTTTTCTGAAATGCCGAGTTGCGCGGCTAAGCCGCGAAGGTATTCGAGCGAGTGCTGGCTGCCATCCGTCTGGTAAAGCGCATCGCCTATGATGTACCCGCGAGCCTTTATGCCTGAAGGCAGCAGCGCGAGCGCCTTCAGGAAAACCGTATGCCCTTTCCATCGCCCAAGCGTTGCCAGCAGCCCCACTCTTAAAGTGCCCGCCTCGGCTGGCTCAAGCCCGGACAGTTCATCTAAATCAAGTTGAGGCCCGTTCGGAGAGAATCGCTCAAGGTCTACGCCGTTGTAGACCAGATAAACTTTCAACCGCCCATCGCATGCCGCTTGAATATCGTCGGCGACGCTGCGTGAATTGGCTACGACTGCGGCGCAGCGACCGGCATACCTTCGCAGCAATCGAGTCATGACGGGCCGCAGGCTGACGTAATCGTGAATGTGCCAGACGACGGGCGTGCGAGGCGGGCGCGACCATGCGCCGAGAATGTGCATCTTGAACCCGTTCGTGTGAATTAGATCAGGGGCCGCTTCGCTCAACGCGCGGCGCAATCGCCTGACGTAGATCGCGACTGCCGCGCTCGCCTGCGCGAGCCTGGCGGCGAGGGCGAGGCGACTGACTTGATTCCCGCTCGGCCCGCCGACTCCTGCGTCGCCCAGCCGTGCCAATGGGGCAGGGAAAAGCAGCACGGTTGTCTCTATCCCTAAAGCTCTGGCCCTTGATACGAGGGGGCCGTCTTCGGCTACGATCAGGCGGAGCGACCAATCAGGCTCGGCTGCCCGCAGGCTCGCAAGGAAATCTAATAAACTGATCTCAGCGCCGCCCAGTTGACCTGAAGGATTCAGGTAAGCGATCCTCATTTCATTCGCCCGTCACCCCTGCGTCTTCAGGCGCGTGACCGTAGTTGTAGCGCGAATAGTAATTATCATAACCGTCGCGCTTGAGGTCGAGATTGTTCAGCACGACGCCGAATATCTTCGCCCCTACGGTCGTCAACTCCTGGCGCGCGCGCCGCGCGGCAATGCGCGTGCTTTTGCCGCCGTGGACCACAAGTATCACCCCGTCAACCATCGTTGACAGGATCACGGAATCCGTCACGCTCAACAGCGGGGGCGAGTCTATCAGTATGTGATCGTAGCGTTCCGCAAGCATCGCCAGCATATTTTTCATCTTGTTGGAACTGAGCAACTCCGCGGGGTTCGGCGGGATCGGGCCGCACGGAAGCAGCGACAGGTTGCCTACGGGCAATTTCTGTATCAGGTCGTTGATCTCCGTCTCTCGCGAGAGGTACGTTGACAGCCCGCGATTATGCTCCACGTTCAGCATCTTGTGCGTGGAGGGCTTGCGAAGGTCGCAGTCAATGATGAGCACGGCAGCGCCTAGCTGGCCTAATGATATTGCGGTATTGATTACAGTCGTGGTCTTGCCTTCGCCCGCTTGCCCGCTCGTCACAAGTATCGTTCTGGGCGGGCGGTCTGCGGCTGACAGCAGCATCGAAGTTCTCAGCACGCGGTAGGCTTCAGCCGCCGTCGAGCGATTGTCCAGCACCATCATGCTGCCCGGCTGCGGTTCCTGCGCCGCGCCATCCGCTCCGTTAGAGGGTAACATCTTATTGTTCGCCTGCTTCGCAAGCCTCCGAGGCGAGCTTGACGAAATAGCGGGGATGACGCCAAGCGCGGGCAACTTGACGTAACGGCCAACGTCTTCAACCGTCTTGATGGAGTTGTCAATGTATTCAAGGAAGAAGGCCAGCCCGATGCCGCCCGCGCAGCTTAGCAGGAATCCGAAAAGTATGGTCCGCAATCGTCCCGGCCCGATGGGCGAGCGCGGGACTCGCGCGGGCTGAATCAATCGCAGGTTGTTGTGCTGCTGCGCCACTTCGACCTTCGCCTGATTAGTCTTTTGCAGAAAGTCCTGGTACATCTGCTTGTTGGTTTCGACTTCCTGCTTGAGTATGTTGTATTGAATGGCGTCCTGGTTCTGCTGCACCGCTTCGCCCTTTGCCAGATCGAGCGCGTTCTTGAGCGCGGTCTCGTCGCGCAGGGCAAGCTCGTATTCGCCCCTGAGTTTCTCTTCGAGCGACTTGCGGCTCGCCTCAATCTGCGACTTTGTCGTTATGACCTGCTGCTTGATGTCAACGACCATAGGATTATCGGGTCCGTACTTAACGTCGAGGCGGTCGGATTGAGCCTGAAGCTCGTCGAGCTTTGCCTGAAGCCCGGTGATTTTCGGGTCCTGAAAGGCGGCGGGCAATTGCGCTGCGCGGCCCGCTTTCACTTCTTCGTAAATTGATTGCTTCAGTATGCGGTCAGTCTCCACGCGTGTGGCCTGTTCGTGCAATCGGGAGAGCTTGTCGGTCGTGAGCGTCTCTTTGCCCTCGGTCGAAAAGATGTTATGCGTGCGCGTGTAATCGGCAAGCTGCTGCTCCGCCTGCTGCACTTTCGATTTAAGCTCGCGGGTCGTGCGTTCAAGCCAGTCGGATGCGCTCGTGAATTTCTCCGTGCGGCTCCTGAAACTGTTGTCAATGAAAGTCTGCGCGATGCCGTTGGCGACAGCCGCCGCGATGTCAGGGTCTATGTGGGTGTAGGTTACTCTCAACGCGCGGGTGTCTTTGATCTGCTCGACTTCCAGCCCGCCCGCGATGATGCCGACGTAAGGCGCGAGGCGCTCGCTTTCTTCCGGGGTTCGCGCGACATCTTCGCTCAATTGCACGGACGACGATTCGATCACCGTCCGCGCGGGCTCTTCTTGTTTCTGCCCGCTCAAACGGCTCCCCAGCGACTGCAACGCTTCCCAGTAAGTTTTTTTCTGCGCCACGTCGGAGAACCTTGGGTTCTTGTCCAGGTTCAAGGTGACGACAACGTCTTCGAGCAGGGGCTCGCTCGTCAGCTTGAGCATCTTGGTCTTGATGCTCAGCAGCGGGTAATAAAGGTCCGTATCGTCCGTCTGTATCACCACGTCGCCCGTGCCCGACTTCACCATAGTCGTATTCTCTTTGCCAAGCTCGATCACGGATGTCGCCGTGTAGGCGGGCTTGGTGCGATAGGCTTCGATTGTGACTACGCTTGTGACTACGGTTGCGATTGTGAAGATGAGCCATTTGTGCTTGCGTATGGTGCGCCACAACTCGCGCAGGTGTATGCGGTCGTCTTCCTCGCCGTAGCCATAGCCGTACCCGTAGCCGGATTCTACGTAACCCGGCGCTCTGGGATAACCGGCGTGCGCGAGCGGCGCGTCTTCCTGGGGAGCGACCCTCTCAAGCTCTACCCGTCCATCTGCCATTAGTTAGCCTCCAACGCCCGAGCCATAAGCCATGAAATAAGGCGGCATTGTATCACTCATCGTCCGCCGTTTTGTATGCATTTCTTGCCCGTCAAAAACCGTCGGGCGCGCAGGCTGCGCCCTTGAATTGATAAACCCCAAAGGGAAGCCGCAAGGTGCGGCGATATCATTTGCAAAAACGCTCAATAAAGCAAGCGCTTCGATGCGCCTTTGAGGGGTGACCGTCGGAACCAAAGGCTGTCAGATAATGATTGAGAGCGCGCTCGGAACAGGATGATTACCTCACCCTGCGGCTAAAAATTTATACTGATGTTCTCTTTCCTCTACCGTGTTGCCGTACAACGGACTTTGGACAACGAGGGGCTGACATATGAAGCACCTTCCTAATTTAGAATCCTGCTGGGCCGGGGGTGTGCCAAACGATAGCGCTTTCAAAATCGCTCAAAAGATACGTTAGTCTTACCCCGCTGTCAATAATAAGTGATGTTTTAATCATTACATTCCCCATTTAGGCGCGATTAATCGGTTTCGTATATCTTGCAATCGCTTGCGCTTCGCGGCATGTCACTTTCATTAATTCGAGAGGAGCCCGCTGCGTTTGTAAACGGTATTACTTAAGTATTGACTTGGGCCGGGCGGCATCTTACGATAACGCGCGAATAGCTGTCCCTGCGATGGAACCCCTTTAAGGTCCGGCAGGTGGTTTGGCGCTCGACAACGTCCCCCGGTGTATGACGCCACGCCTAGATGGAGAGACTCCTGCAATTCTAGGAGAAAGCCCGGCTCAGTTTAACAACAGCTCAGGGAGTATAAACTTTATGAGGCCCTACGCCCGACTTATCGCTTACCTCACAACGCTGCCGGAGTCGCAAGCTTCCGGCTCTTTACCTCTCGCCGCGCAGAGCAGGTCTCGACGACCGAGATTGCCGAGAGCATCTCTAATAACGCGGAAAGCTACCGGCAATTTCATGCTATTGCTTAATAGTATTATTCTGACTCTCGCACTTGCGGGCGCGGCCCTCCCGCGCGGGCTGGCGAAGGCAGGGGCGGCGCTCGCCCCTCAGATTAAGGGAGGCCAGAAAGGCAACGCGGGCGGCGGAGGTAAAGATATTGCGCCTAACGCATCCGCCATGTTCTCAAACGCGACCTCTATTACAATCCCGGCGTCAGGCGCGGCTTCTCTTTACCCATCAAACATCACAGTCGCGGGTTTGACTGGCACTGTGGAAAATGTCGTGGTGAAACTAAATGGCCTGAGCCATGTCAGGCCCGACGATATAGACATTCTGCTGGTAGGGCCGACGGGCGCGAACCTGATCATAATGTCTGACGTGGGGGGATCAAACGCGGTCACCAACCTGACAATTGCGCTCGACGACCTTGCGACCGCCTCGCTGCCCGATAGCGCCGCGCTTTCGTCAGGCACGTTCAAGCCGACTAACAGCGGCACGGGCGATACGTTCGCCGCTCCCGCTCCCGCCGCATCAGCTAACACGACTTTCTCCGCCGCCTTCGATGGAACGAATCCCAACGGGACGTGGAGCCTTTACGTGTTTGATGACGCCAACAACAATGGAGGGAGCATCTCTGGCGGTTGGAGCCTGAACATACTTACAAGAGACACGTTCACGGGCGGGTCCATAACCATTCCCGACAATACTGTCGCCTCGCCCTACCCATCAACCATAAACGTGTCCGGCCTGGGCTCCACAATAAGCAAAGTCACAGTCGTGCTCACGAACATGACTCACACGTTCCCCGATGACATAGCCATATTGCTGGTCAGCCCCGGCGGTCAAAAAGTAATACTCATGGAGGATGCTGGCGGCGCTTCTAACATTACGAACGTATCCTTAACATTTGATGACGCGGCAGCGGCGTCACTGGCGGATAACGCGCAGCTTGTGACGGGGACTTTCAAGCCTACTGTCGGCACTCCCAACGGTGGCAGCATTGCCCCCCCGACTAATTTCACCGCGCCTGCCCCGGCCTCGCCCTACGCAAGGACTTTGGCCTCCTTCATCGGGTCTAACCCCAACGGGACCTGGAGCCTTTACGTCCTTGACGACACGGCCCAGGACATAGGGACAATAGCTAGCTGGAGCCTCATTATCGCCTCACCCACGGCAGTCGAGATGGCGTCGTTCGCAAGCACTGCTTACGATGACGGTGTTTTCCTTGAATGGCAGACCGGGTACGAAGTCAACAATCTCGGCTTCAACATCTACCGCGACGAATCGGGCAAGCGCAGTCGCATCTCGCCTTCGATCATCGCGGGGTCGGCTCTGATGGCCGGTCCCGGCACGGCGCTCACCGCTGGCCGCCAGTACGCGTGGTGGGACGCTGCGGCCAAAGGCAAGCAGCAGTATTATGCTACGTACTGGATCGAAGACATTGACCTCAACGGCACGCGCACGATGCACGGGCCTGTCATTCCCCGGCACGTCGGCGGCAAGCCGCCCGAACGCAGTTCTGCCGACCTTCTGAGCCGCGCGACAAACGGCGAAGTCCGAATCGGCCAGCCCGCGCTTGCGGGGCAATCTTTGCGCTTGAGCGCAACGCCGCCATCCAACAGCCTGCAAGCTCAGTGGGAGATAGCCGCTAAAGCTGCGGTGAAGATAATGATTCGCAAAGAAGGATGGTATCGCGTGAATCAACCGGACCTTGCCGCCGCAGGGCTCGACGTGTCGCGCGACCCGCGACTGCTTCAGATGTTTGTTGACGGGTTGGAGCAACCTATACTTGTCAAAGGCGGCCTGTCAGGTCGCCTTGAGCCTTCCGACTACATTGAGTTTTACGCGACCGGGCTCGACACGTCTTCGACGGACGTTCGCACCTACTGGCTTATGAGCGGTCAACAGTTCGGGCGGCGCATAAGCAAAGCATCGAGCAGTGGAAACCCCGTCAAGTCTCAGAGCTTCTCGTTTACCGTCGAACGCCGCGAGCGCTCGGTATATTTCGTCGCGCTCAAGAACGGCGACACGGACAACTGGTTTGGGCCGATCCTCACTTCGGAGCCGGTAACACAGGCTATCACGCTTGAGCACTTGGACCGGGATTCGTCAGTCGAGGCGACGGTCGAAGTCGCGCTGCAAGGGGTGACCGATTTGCCCGGCAGTGATCTCGATCACAGCGTCAGAGTTTTGCTTAATGGCAGCGACATAGGCTCTGTGAGCTTTGACGGGCAGGCGCGACAGGTCAGCAAGCTTGCGATAACCAATCGCGATTTGAGGGAGGGCGATAATACCGTCACGCTCGCGTCGCAAAATGGCGAGACGGACATCAGCCTGCTCGACTACGTCCGCATCACCTATGCGCACTCATTCAAAGCGGACAACTCGCCTTTGCGCTTGAACGCCAGCGGCGGAGAGGCCATGACGATTGGAGGGTTCCCGTCAGCGCCTCGCGTAATGGACATTACTGACCCATACAATACGCAGGAAGTTCTGGGCCTCACACGCCCGCAGGCCGATGGCTACGAGATCACAGTCGCGCCGCCCGACCAAGCCCCGCGAATCTTGCTGGCGTTCGGCGATGGGCAGGCCATGCGGCCCGACGGCGTGATTGCCAACCGGCCTTCGGCGTGGAACCTGAAAAGTCAGGGCGCGGACTTGATGATTATTTCGCATAAAGATTTCATCCCTGCGCTTGGGCCGCTCGCGGAACTCAGGAGAAAGCAAGGGTATTCAACGGCGGTCGCGGACGTTGAGGACATCTATGATGAATTCGGGTATGGCAACAAGTCGCCGCAAGCGATCAAAGACTTTCTCACTTACGCGAGGTCGTGGAAGAAGCCGCCGCGATTCGTCATGCTGGTGGGCGATTCGAGCAGCGACCCGCGCAACTATCTTGGCTTAGGGAACTGGGACTTCACCCCGACGAAGCTTGTGGACACGTCGCAGATGGAAACAGCTTCAGACGATTGGCTCGCGGACTTCAACAACGATGGGCTGCCTGATATTGCAATCGGGCGCTTGCCCGCGCGCAGCGCTGCGGAAGCTTCGTTGCTGGTTTCAAAGATCGTTAATTACGATACGTCGCTGCCGGAAGGCGTGTTGCTGGTCGCAGACCGCAATGACGATTACAACTTTGAAATTGCGGCGAGCCGCGCGCGGAATCTGATACCTGCTCAGGTGGCCGTCGAGCAGGTGTTCAGAAGCCAGATGGATGATTCTACGGCGAGGGACAGGATTATTGACGGCATCAATCGTGGGCCGAAGATAGTGAATTACCTGGGGCACGGTTCATTCGGGCTGTGGAGGGGCAACCTGATGACCAACGCCGACGCTGCGCAGTTGAGGAGCGAAGCGGGCCTGTCTTTCATCCTGGCGATGACCTGCTTGAACGGTCAGTTTCAAGACCCTTACGCCGACAGCCTCGCCGAAGCCCTGCTGAAATCTCAGGCGGGAGGGGCCGTGGCCGTGTGGGCGTCATCTGCCTTGACAGAGCCGAACGGTCAGGACGGGATGAATCAGGAGTTGTTAAGGCTTATATTCGGCGGCGGGTCGCTGACCTTGGGCGAGGCGGCGATGAAAGCGAAGGCCGCCGTCGGCGATAATGACATTCGCAGAAGCTGGATATTCTTCGGCGACCCGACGACACGGCTCAGATAAAAAGCGGTCTTCTTCCCGGCATTGCAAAGATCACGCAGAATAGCAAAGCGATGCTACTTTGTGTGATCTTTGCAGTTTGAGCCGGGCGGGCGATCCGGGCGGGGCAGAAGGTTTCCTTTGACAGCGTGTGAGCTTATATCTAGAATAGGGCCGTGCTCCTTAGGGACGAACGGTCGTATCGTCCGCCGAGTTTAAGCAAGAGTCCCCGATAGATTGCGCTCGCGCTGGCCGAGAAGTTTTATCGTTTCGCATTCTTCATAGCGGTTTCCATCTTATTAATGCGGCGGGCAAATTATTAGAACAGAGAGGCAGTAAGATATTGAGCAAGCGGTTTGTCAAAGATAACAGCTCAGTCACGCGGTCAATCGCCGAAGAGACGATCATCGTACCCATCCGAAGCGGCGTGGGCGACCTCGACTCCATATACACGCTGAACGAAGTAGGCACGAGCATATGGAAGATGATTGACGGCACGCGCTCAGGCGAGCAGATCGTCGAAGAGATCAGCAATGAATACGACGTTGAGAGAGAGCAAGCTGCGAAAGACGTTTTCGAGTTTTTAGGCATGCTCGAAGCCGAGGGCCTCATTCGCCCTTCGGCTGAAGGCGAGGAATAAATACATGTCGGCATCAACCTTGAGTTACGGTGACTTCAGCCTGAGCCTGCATCAGAAGCTTTCAAGCATGCGCCAGGGCGGGCAGGGAATCCCATCGAGCGGGACCATCGAAGTCACGAGGCGCTGCCCCCTGGAATGCGCTCATTGCTATAACAATCTCCCGATGAACGACCGCGCGGCGCGGCGCGGCGAGATGACTTATGAAGAGCATTGCCGCCTGCTTGACGAGATAACCGAAGCGGGCTGTTTCTGGCTCCTCTACACGGGCGGCGAGATCTTTGCGCGGCGCGACTTCCTCGACATATACACTTATGCCAGGAGCAAGGGGCTGATCATAACCCTCTTCACCAATGGAACGCTCATCACAGAAAAGATAGCCGACTACCTGACTGAGTATCGCCCTTTCAACCTTGAGATAACGCTCTACGGTCGAACCAAAGAGACATACGAGCGGCTTACGGGCATCCCCGGCTCTTATGAAAAATGCCTGCGCGGCATAGAGCTTCTCAGAGCCCGCCGCCTGCCGCTGAAAGTCAAAACCGTGGCCGTCACGATCAATAAGCATGAGATATGGGACATGCGGAGGTTCGTCGAAGAAGAGCTTGGCGTAGAATTCAAGTTCGACTCGATGATGAGCCCGCGCATTGACTGCTCGCAAAGCCCGCTCGCCGTCCGGCTGAAGCCGGAAGAGATTGTCGAACTGGACCTCGAAGACCCGGCCCGGATAGCGGAGTGGAAAAGGATCGCGACGCAGTTCGCGCCGCCGCCTGAGCCGAGCGGCGAAGTCTATCACTGCGGCGGCGGGATTGACTCGTTCGCCATAGACCCCGAAGGGAAGATGAGCATATGCGTGCTTTCGCACTTTGACACATACGACCTGCGCCGGGGGAGTTTCCGCGAAGGGTGGGAGGGTTTCATCAATAAAGCGCGGCGCAAGAAGACCACGCGAATAACCAAATGCTCTACCTGCGCCCTCGTGTCCATGTGCGGAATGTGCCCGGCCAACGGCGAGCTTGAGAACGGCGATGCCGAATCTCCCGTTGATTTTCTTTGTCAGACGGCGCACATGCGCGCTCACGCCTTCGACATATCGGTGAGGCCGCACGGCGATTGCGAATACTGCGAAGCGGGCGCGGGCTACGACGAGATGATGAAGTCTGTCGCCGCACTTCAAGTGCGAGTCAAAGAAGAAGGTACGTTATCTGCGCGCAACAGGTATCTGCCCGTCATGGCTAACGGCGGCGGCTGTTCATCCTGCCATTAGGATGTTTGTGATTTAAGCCGCATATTGAATTTGATAGGAGAGGCAATGAATAAGACCAGAAGACCGGAGACAAACGCGCATCAATCGAAGAAACTGTATGCCAGGCCGGAACTGATGCGAGTCCAACTGAGGCCCGAAGAAGCTGTGCTTGGCGCTTGCAAATCCGCGGGTGGCACGGTCGGCGGCGGGGCTGGCGGCACTTGCAGTGCGGTATCTTGCCAGACGGCTGGCTCATAGGAGACGGCGAGCGCACCGCAGTTCAACGATGAACGACTCGCGCTCTTATTTCTCAGCCTGCGCTCTATTGCAGTTAGACGATTATGATAGATTGCTCGCCAGTTGAAACCGCTCACCCAGCCGCCCCCGGCGCAGACAGAATCTGCGTCAGGATCGGCGGCATCACTATATCCCTCGTGAGCGGTGACCCCGAACTGAAACTGCGGATCGAAGGTGCCATGGAGAAGTTCGTCGTTGACGCGGGCGAGCCCGATGTGACGGTGCGAACATCCTGGGCCGAGTTGAGCGAGGTGGAGCTTGGCGAAAAAATCTTTGACTCAGGCGGCGTGTGGCAATTGTACCGGGGCAACGATCATAATCAATTTCGATTCGCGGCCCCATTCTCAAACTGGCTTCCGTACAAAATCGCCCGCTTCAACTCCGACTTCACTTCCGGCGAAGTCCTGTGCGATCCCCGCCACTTCAATACCGAAAAACCTGTTTACCCTTTGGAGTACCCTTTAGATGAATTGTTGTTCGTCAACCTGCTGGCTGCGGGCAGAGGCGTTGAGGTGCATGCATGCGGCCTCGCCGACAGCACAGGAGACGGTTACCTGTTCGCTGGCCAGTCGGGCGCGGGGAAATCAACTACTGCGCTGCTGTGGGCGAGCCAGGCAGGCGTAAAAATACTGAGCGATGAGCGCATCGTGCTGCGCAGGGATGGCGAGCGCGTCTGGATGCACGGCACGCCCTGGCATGGCAACGCGAACCTTGCTCAAGCTGACAGAGCTTCACTGACTAAAGTATTCTTCCTCAAACACTGGCACGAAAACCAGATCGTGCCGCTCACTTGCATTCAAGCGGCGGCCCGCTTCGTTGCTTGCAGCTTTCCGCCTTTTCATAACCCTGTAGGTTTAGATTTCACACTCGGCTTTTTTGTTGACCTGTTAAAATCAGTACCGGCATACGAGCTAGGATTCCTGCCCGACGCGAGCGCCATTGAATTCGCTCGGCGGAAGGCGTAACGGTCGGCGCGGTCAATTGCGACTCTCAGGGGCTCTCGCATGAGTCAAGAGACCTCTTTAGGGAATTGACTATTGGAGTTCTTATTGTATAGTAATGCCTGCGCCTGCTTTCGACGGTAGCTCAGAAAATCAAGCGCCTTTCTAATAACTCAGGAATTGCTCACCCACTGACCTGATACCTTGTATGGTTGTTAACAAGTCGCGAATCTTTACGGAAGCAAGCCATGAGCTTTTAAAGCTCGGCTACGCGGTGCGCTTTCGCGCGGGCGGGCAAAGCATGTTTCCGACGATCAAAGACGGCGAGATGATAACGGTCGAGCCCGTGGCGACGGACGAGATCAAGCGGGGCGATATAGTGTTGTACCGCTTCAAACGGGGCGTGATCGCGCACCGTGTCGTGAGCATAGAAAAGCAAGCTGGCTCTGGCCATCGCTTCATCCTGCGAGGCGATTCGTCGGCTATGTGCGATGCGCCTGTAGAAGCAGAGAAGGTTTTAGGCCGCGTGATTTCAGTCGAGCGCGAAGGCCGCAACATCAATCTCGCGAGCCGAAAAGCAAAGCTGATTCGCGCCGCTCGCTCTCGCGCTTCACGATTGAAATCGCGAGCCTACTCCCTGGCTGGAAGAAATGAATAAGAGTTTCTGAAGGGACGGAGGATTTATGAAGCAACTCACACACTTTTTAGTATTGAGAATGACCATTGTTCGTATGATCTCTGCCGTCACAACGCTTCTTTTGTTTGCGGCTATAACGAGCATGACAGCGGGCGCGCAAACACTATTATTCCAGCAGGATTTCTCAAGCTCTAACACTGTAAGTTCGTATGTTAGCGCCACCCCGAATAACGGCCAGTTTAACTCAATAACAAGCCAGGGGGCATCAAACGTTGCGATAACCGGAGGCGCGCTTACATTCACTCGCGGGAATCAAAACACTTCCTTCTCGCGCACTACTGATTTCAGTCCGACGCCGCAGGTACTCGTTTATCAGGTGGATGTTACCGTATCCGGTAATACAGCGGCGCAACAAACAGCGGCCATATTTAGAGTCGGTTCTGGATTTACGACAAACAATGCTGATGAGGCGAATGCAAGTACATTTGCAAAATTTGCGATCAATCTAACCGCGACCAATGGCACGTTCCAAGTTCGTGATATTACGAATGCGACAAACAGCGCAAACTTTAGCGGCACTCAAACTATAAGCTGGATTTTGAATAATTCGGGCAGCCCTCTTACCTATAACGCGCCGGACGGTTCATCGGCCACGCTTGCCAACGACAGGGCTGATTTATATGTCGGGAACACTTTAGTCTTTAACGACGTGGCTGTTGAAACACCGACGCAGACAATGACAGACCTGAAATTCGTCTTTACTACTGGAACAGCGTCCATAGCTCTGGATAACTTTCTCATCACTGAAATACCTCTCGCCCCAACGGCAGTCGAGTTGATGTCATTTAATGCCTTGAGCGATGAGAGCGGCAAAGTATTCCTTCAATGGAAGACTGGCTATGAGGTAGACAATCTCGGCTTCAATATCTATCGCGAAGTCGCGGGCCGTCGGGCTCGCGTCAACCCCTCTCTGGTTGCGGGCTCGGCCCTGATGGCCGGGAGGACCACTCTGACTGCGGGCTATTCATACGCATGGCTCGACCCTTTCGGCAGCAAAGAGTACGCGCAGTACTGGCTCGAAGACGTTGACCTCAATGGCAAGACAACGCTTCACGGCCCCATCAGCCCAATGCCTGGCGGCAAGCTTCCTCCGCAGGCTAATGCCTTGCTCCTGAGCAGGCTGAACTCAAACGCGCCCGCTGTTCAACAGCAGATCATCACGCCTTCAATTAGAGCATCCGCCGGATCAGGCAAGGCGGGCGTCAAACCCGTTAATTCGCTTCAAGCGCAGTGGGACATCGCCGGTCAGGCGGGAGCTAAACTGTCAGTCCGCGCGGACGGCTGGTATCGAGTGACACAGCCCGAACTGGTTGCGGCTGGCTTTGACGTATCGCGCGACCCGCGCTTCCTTCAGCTTTATGTCGAAGGAAGCGAAGCGCCTATCATAGTCAAAGGCGGGGCAAGCGGTCGCCTTGAACCGGGCGACTCGATTGAGTTTTATGCTAAAGGCATAGACACGCCTTCGACAGACCTGCACGCTTACTATTTGGTCAACGGAAAGACGCCGGGCCGCCGCATCAACGTGGTCAACAGCAACGGAATCGTATCGAACAATCTGAGCTTTTCTGCGACGATAGAGCGCAAAGAGCGCAGCACCTACTTCGCCGCTTTGAAAAACGGAGACGCGGATAACTGGTTCGGCTCAATCATCACGACCGATGTTGTAACGCAGACTCTTTCCGTTCAGCACATGGATTCAAGCTCTGCGGCGGGGGCCGTGCTGGAAGTCGCGCTCCAGGGGGTGACCGCCGATACAAGCCACAGCGTCAAGGTGATGTTGAACGGCAGCGATGCGGGTACTATCAACTTCGGCGGGCAGGCTCATCAGGTCAGCACTCTGACCGTAGCCGCTGGCGCGCTGCTTGAAGGCAACAACGTTGTGACGCTTCAGGCGCAGGGCGGCGAAATGGACATCAATCTTCTGGACTATGTCCGCCTGACCTACGCTCACACATTCGCAGCCGACAACAACCAATTGCTTTTCACTGCGGCGGGGCAAACGCTGGTTACTGTAGGCGGCTTCAACGCGGCAGGCATAAGGGCGCTCGACATAACCGACCCGAATAACGTCAAGGAGATAATAGGAACGATCAGCGCGACAGGCGGAAGCTACTCGATTATCGTCGGGGCGCAAGACGGCGGGCCGCGCGTGCTTTATGCGTTCGCGGATTCTGCCATAGCTCACCCTGCGAAGATAGCAGCTAACCTTCCTTCGAGCTGGAACCGCACAAATCAGGTCGCCGATCTCGTCATAATCTCGCATAGCAATTTTCTGGCGAGCCTCGATTCGCTCAAGGCATTGCGCAGGTCGCAAGGCTACGCGGTGTCTGTAGCTGATGTCGAAGACATTTATGACGAATTCAGCTACGGCATGCGCGCGCCGCAAGCCATCCGTGATTTCCTTGCGCGAGCCAGGAGCGTGTGGAAGCGCGCGCCGCGATTTGTGCTGCTGGTCGGTGACGCGAGCAGCGATCCGAGAAATTATCTGGGGCTTGGCGATTTCGATTTTGTGCCGACGAAGCTTATAGACACTGCGCAGATGGAGACGGCTTCCGACGATTGGTTCGCGGACTTCAACGATGACGGGTTGCCCGAACTGGCTGTGGGAAGATTGCCCGCGCGCACGGCGAGCGAAAGCTCAACGATGGCGAGGAAGATAGTGGACTACGCTCAACTGGCAAGGCCGGAAGAAGTGTTGCTGGTTACTGACAGAAACGATGGCTTCAACTTCGAGGCGGCGTCAAACGATGTGAAGGCGTTGATACCGTCTTCGGTGGTGGTTCGAGAAGTGTTCAGAAGCGCGCTCGACGACGCCACGGCGCACTCGCGGATCGTGCAGTATATGGATCGAGGCCCGAAGATAGTCAATTACATCGGGCACGGCTCGTTCGGGCTGTGGAGAGGAAATTCGCTGACCAGCGCGGACGCGCCGAATCTTGGCAACGGGCCGAATTATTCATTTGTAATGACGATGACTTGTTTGAACGGACAGTTTCAAGACCCTTACGCAGACGGGCTGGCGGAATCTCTGATTAAAGCAGAGCAGGGAGGGGCCGTGGCCGTGTGGGCGTCATCGGCCCTGACAGAGCCAGCCGCGCAGGCGTTGATGAATAAAGAAGTGATGAGACAGTTATTCGCCGGAGCGGGGACGAATGACCCGGCTGTTACGCTTGGCGAAGCCGTGATGAGGGCAAAAGCATTAAGCAATGATAGCGACGTTCGGCGCACATGGATTCTGCTTGGCGACCCCCTGACCAGACTTCGGTGAGAGGTGGGCTTCAAATCTCTGCCGACGATAAGAGAAAGGGCCGGGCATAAAGGAAGCCCGGCCTTTTTGTTGCGCTCGCCTCTGGTCTCGCTTACTATGGGGCCGATTGCCATGCAGACTCGCTCGCTCGCTAAATCCCGCTCTGATGCCGGACGCTTTGAAGGTCGCCCTGAGCATGAATTGCTTTTGCTCTGCGCGCGGACTTCGCTCGATGCGGGGCTTCGCGCGCGGATCAGAGATTTACTTGAAAAGGGAATGGACTGGCAGCATCTGGCGCATACAGCCGAGCGACATGGCCTTTTGCCGCTTCTATGCAGCAACCTGATCGAGGCTTGCCCTGATGCCGTTCCCGCTTCTCACTTGAACGAGCTTGAAACTCGCTTTCGCAAAAACATGATAAGCAACCTGCTCCTTGCGAGCGAGATGTTAAGCATCGTCAAGATGTTTGAATCGCACGGCATCAACGCTGTCCCCTTCAAAGGGCCTACGCTTGCGCTCGTCGCCTACAAAGACATAGCGCTGCGCCAGTTTCACGACATTGACCTTCTGCTTCCGAGAGAAGACGTGTTGAAAGCCAAAGCTCTGCTCGTCTCGCGCGGTTACATGCCGGACCGCCGGTTGACTTGCGCACAGGAAGCGGCTTATCTGAAATGCGATTGCGAATACACTTTCAAGGGCGGCGTCTATGTCGAGCTTCAATGGGAGATCGTGACTAGAAATTACTCGTTCGCAATCAATGATGAGGCGTTATGGGGGCGATTGGGGCGAGTCGAGATCGAAGGCGTAAGCCTCGCGGCGCTCTCTCCCGAAGATTTGCTTATGATGCTGAGCGCGCACGGAACCAAACACGCCTGGGCTCGATTGGCATGGATTTGCGACGTTGCCGAACTGGCGCGCGCGCGCGCGGACATGGATTGGCCGGCGTTGATCGAGCGAGCCCGGCGGCTCGGCGGAGAGCGCATGTTATTGCTTGCCCTCTTTTTGGCAAGTGACCTGCTGGGCGCGGTGTTACCGGAGGCTGTGCTTGAAAGAATGAATGCCGATCAGGCGGTCAAACAACTCGGCGCGCAGGTGAGGGAGCGACTCTTCGCTGAACACGGCGATTCATCTCAAGTGATAAACGATTCGCGATTTTTCATTAGCGCGCGCGAGCGTTTGATTGACAGGGCGCGATGCCGCATCCGAATGGCGTTTGCCCCGACTGTAAATGATCTTACATTTTTTCGGCTGCCGCGCGCTCTCTCATTTTTTTATTACCTGCTGCGCCCTGTCAGGCTGATCGGCAAGTATGGCTTGAGATTGCTCATGCGATCCGTCGTGTGAACCTCTTCTAAGGCCCGACACTCACGCATCGCCACCTTTCATCATTCATACCTGAGCGCGACCATCGGATCAACTTTAGTAGCTCTCAGAGCAGGCACAGCGCAGGCTCCCAGAGCCACTCCCAGCAGTATTACCGGAATAATGATGAAGGTCACGGGGTCTGTCGCGCTCACGGCGTAGAGCAGGCTCGCCATCAAGCGCGTGACTGAAAACGTAGCGCCGAGTCCGAGCGCGAGCCCCAACGCGACAAGAACTATTCCTTCGCCCATCACAAGCTTCATGACTTGCGAACGCCCCGCGCCGAGCGCCATGCGTATGCCTATCTCCCGCGTGCGGCGGCTGACTGAATAAGCCATCACGCCGTAGATGCCGACTGCCGCAAGCAGCAGCGCAATCGCGCCGAAAAATCCCGAAAGCGTCGCCGCTAGTCGCGCGACGTAGAGCGAGTTGGCCTTCTGCTGCGCGAGCGTCTTGACGTTATAGACGGGCAGGTTCTGATCGAGCGATTGCACTTCGCGGCGAACGGCTGCCAGAAGCGCTTTCGCCTCGCCCGCCGTTCGCACGTGCAGCGCCATGTTCGGCAGGTAGTTTTGCGCCATAGGCAAAAACATGGCCGTCTGCGGCTCTTCGGTCAGGCTGCGATACTTGCTGTCTTTGACTACGCCTATGATCTCTATGAAATTAGGGGGCCTGCTGCCGCCTACGCCGCCGAAGTTCAGGCGCTTGCCTACCGCTTCCTGATCGGGCCAGAAACGCCGGGCTACCGTCTCGTTTACTATCACGACTTTTTGCGACCCTTCCCTGTCTTGCGGGCCGAAGTCTCGCCCTCGCACGAGCGGCATTCCGAGGGTCTGAAAATAGTTCGGCGCGATTATGTTCATGTTGAAATTAAGCGGCGGAGTATCGGGCGGCGGCGTGTATCCTTCGATCTTGACCGAACGCCGCATGCCGCCTCCGCCCAGAGGGACTATCGCGCCTAAGCTGACGGATTCGACGCCCGGCAATGCCGAGACGCGCTCGGTCATCTCGGAATAAAATTGCTCGCCCTGCGGTTGCTTATAGCCATTGAGCGCAAGATCGAGCGACATCACCATCACGCGCGCGGGCTCGAACCCCGCATCAATCGCCACCAGCTTCTGCAAGCTTCTCACGCAAAGCCCCGCGCTGATTAACACCACTAAGGACAACGCGACCTGCCCGACGACGAGCATATTGCGAAGGCTTAAACGACGCCTGCGCCCGCCGGGCGATGTCTCGTCTTTGAGCGCAGAAACCAGGTCGGGCTTCGATGCCTGGAAGGCGGGCGCGAGGCCGAAGATGATACCCGTCAGCAGCGACAGGGCAAGCGAGAAACCAAGCACGCGCTTATCAAGGCTCGCGTCTAAGGAGAAGGTGTTGGGCGGCTGAAATGAGATCAGAAGGTCGGTGAGCCATCGCGCTACGATCAAACCTAACGCCCCGCCTGAGAGTGAGAGCAAGACGCTTTCTGTAAGCAACTGGCGAATAAGTCGCCCGCGCGCCGCGCCGACTGCGAGGCGAATGGCAATCTCTTTTCGACGCGCGGTTGCGCGAGCAAGCAGCAGGTTTGCCACGTTCGCGCAGGCTATCAGCAATACCAGTCCGACGATGAGCATCAGCCACAGCAGCGGGCGCGAAACATCCTGCACCATGTAATCCTGCCCTTTGCTGCCGTCGCCCAGAACTATGTCGCGGCTGACGTTCATCGGGTTGTCCTGCGCGATCTGATCTGAAGTGACCGCGAGCGCCGCCTGCGCCTGCTGGCGCGTGACGCCGGGACTGAGTCGCCCGATCATTTCCAGCCATGACATGGTGCGAGCGGTGAGTGCGTCTTTCCATGAAGGCATAGCTTCAGTTTGCATCATCATCGGGACGTAAATTTCCGGCGACGTTCCGCGCACGACGCCCGTGAACTCCGCGGGCGCGACGCCGATGATGGTAAAGGTGAAGTTGTTCAAGCTGATTGTCTTGTTAATCGCAGCCGGGTCGAGGTTGAAATGGCGCTTCCATAAACCGTAGCTCAAGACCGCTACCGGGTGCGAGCCCGGAGTCTGATCTTCGTCGGGCAGAAAGAATCGCCCAAGCGCGGGACTGACTCCGAGCACAGAGAAATAATTGCCCGTGACTATACTGCCGGTGATGCGCTCGGTCTGACCTGCATCGCTCAAGCTGAAAGCCGCAGATGAATAAGCCAGGATGCCGGAGAAGACATCGTTGCGGTCTCTGTAGTCAACGTAGAGCGGGTAAGAGAAGCTCGTGTTTTCGCCATTGTAACTTGCGATGGTGACGAGTTGTTCGGGCTGCTCAACTGGCAGCGTCCTCAGCAAGAGCTTGTCAACGAGGGTGAAGATGGCGGTGTTTGCGCCTATGCCCAAGGCGAGCGAAATCACAGCCACAATCGTCAAGCCGGGACTCTTGACGAGCATACGAAATCCGTATCGAACATCCTTCAGTAAAGTCTCCATCCATCAACCCCCTCGCCATTTCGGATTTTCATAGCGGATGATGCGCACCATAGGTGCGACCCTTCGCGCGCCGCGATTGTGGATTTTGGCTTAAGGCAGCACTCGCATTAAATTCGGTTAAACTCCGGCAATCTAAAATCCAAAATTTAGAATTGGCTCATTCGTAGCGCAGCGCCATCATCGGGTCCACTTTCATGGCTCGGCGGGCGGGAATATAACAGGCCAGCATCGCCACCGCAACTAACAGCAGCGAGACGGCTGCGAAGGTCGGCACGTCCGTGGCGCTCACGCCGAACAGCAAGCTTGCAAGCGCCCGCGTCGCCGCGAATGAACCGGCCAATCCGACCGCAATTCCTATCAAGGTCAATCTCAACCCCTGCCCGACGACCAGCCTCAGCATGTCCTTGCGATTGGCTCCCAGAGCCATTCTTATGCCAATCTCGCGGGTTCGCTGGCTGACCGTATAGGCAAGCACGCCGTATATTCCGACCGCGCCCAGAATCAGCGCGATGCTTGCGAATAGTGCGAGCATCAGCATTGTCGAGCGCGGTTTCATAAGCGACCTGGAAACGACTTCGCTCATGGTCTGAACGTCGGCAACGGGCACATTGCCGTCTACGGCCCAGACCTCGCCGCGAATAGCACCCGCGAGCGATGCGGGATCGGATTTCGTTCGCGCCATCACGGTCATGAAAGGCATGAAAGGGGCTTGATCGTATGGGCGGTACATTTCCGGCCTCACCTTAGAGTCCAAACCGTGACCCTTAACGTCTCCGACTACGCCGACGATTGGAACCCATTCGTTTCGCTCGAAGCCGGTGCTGATTCGCTTGCCTAATGGGTTTTGATCGGGCCAGTACTGGCGGGCCAGCGTTTCGTTGATGATCGCTACCGCCACCCCTTTTTCGTTGTCCGTCTTCTCAAAGAAGCGCCCTCTTAGAAGCGGCACCTCCATAGCCCGGAAATAGTCGGGCGTGACTAATCGCCAATCAACGGAAGGCAGCGCCGCGCCCGCGGGAAGCGGGTGGTCTTCGACCTTCAAGCCGGGGTTCCAGTTGTTCCCGCCCAGAGGCAAAAGGTGAATGCCTCCGACCCATTCAACGCCGGGCAAAGCCGCGATTCGATCAATCACCTCATGATAGAAAGCCCGCTTGCGCCCTTCGTCCGCGTACTCGGTGCCGGGCGGGGCCAGTTGCAATGACAGCACGTGCTCTGCCGTAAACCCCGGATCAACCTGTTGAAGCAGCCAGAAACTTTTAATCATCAAGCCCGCGCCGATCACGAGCATCAAGGCCAGCGCTACTTCAGACACGACAAGCAAGCTGCGCAAGCGCCCGCCCGAAACGGCGGTTGATTTGCCGCCGCCTTCTTTGAGCGCGGATTGCAGGTCAGGCTTTGAAGATTGAAACGCGGGCGCGAGGCCGAACAGCGCGCCCGTCAGAAAAGAGATGGCTAAAGTGAATCGAAGCACGAGCGAGTCAATCGCAATCTCTTTTAGACGAGGCGTATCGGCAGGGAGCAAATTGACCAGCAGTTTGACTCCCCAGAAGGCAAGCAGCAACCCAAGCACCCCTCCGAGCATGGAAAGCATCATGCTTTCAGTCAATAGCTGGCGCACGATCTGCCAGCGATTCGCACCCATCGCACTGCGTATGGCTATCTCTTTTTGCCTGCCGTTCGTTCGAGCCAGTTGCAGGTTCGCCACGTTCGCGCAAGCTACAGCCAGCACGAATCCGACCGCGCCGAGCAAAATAAGAAGCGTCGGGCGAAGGTCGCCGATCACCTCTTTTTGAAGCGAAGTAATCGAAGCGTTCAGCCCATAATTGTCAGGCGTCCTCGGAAACTTCACGCGGGCGGCGCGGGCTATTGTTACAAGTTCCGCCTGCGCTTGCTCAATCGTCACTCCCTGCTTCAACCGGCCTACTACGTTCAGGTAGTTGGCCGTGAAGTCGCTCTTATCGCCCGGATCAACCGGCGCAAGCGCAAGCAAGTCGAGATTGGATTTCGGAAACTCCGGGTCGGGGAAACCAAAGTCTGAAGGCATCACGCCTACGACCGTGTGGCTTTCACCATCAATCGTGATCGCGCGCCCGATCACGTTCTGATCTGAGCCGAAGCGCCGAACCCATAGGCCATGACTGAGTATGACGACGCGGCTGCGCGCGGGCTGGTCTTCACCGGGCAGGAAAGTGCGACCGAGCGCGGCATTCGCGCCCAGAAGCGAAAAGAAACTCGCCGTCATTCGAGCGCCGCTTAACTTTTCGGGCTCGCCGCCGCCCGTCAACGTGAAGGCCCAGCCGCTGAACGCCGCGAGATCATCGAAGGACTGGCTCTGGTTCTTGATTTCAACGAACTCAGCTTTCGAGACAGATGTTCGATACTTTCCCGGCCATACTTTTACCAGTTGATCGGGCTCCCTGAAAGGCAGAGGGCGAAGCAGCACGGCGTTGACCACGCTGAAGATGGCGGTGTTGGCCCCTATGCCGAGCGCGAGCGTAATGACGGCAATGGCGGTGAAGGACGGACGCCGCGCGAGCATGCGAATGCCGTAGCGAATATCTTTCAACAGGATTTCCATCAATAGCCTCCGGCAGGTGTCGGGTATCTATGGCGCATGATGCGCTCACGCGCGGCGCGGTGCCGGGTTTCAGAAAAGAATCAAAGATAAATAAATCACGTTTGCTTCTTGCTGACACCTGACACCCGACACGCTTTATTCATATCTGAGCGCGATCATCGGGTCTACTCTTATTGCTCTGCGCGCTGGCACGAAACTGGCTGCCAGAGCCACTCCTGTCAGAGCCGCCGAAATGGCCGCGAACGTTATGGGGTCAGTGGCGCTCACGCCATAAAGAAGGCTTTCCATGAGGCGAGTCAGGGCGAATGCGGCGATCAAGCCAATGGCTACCCCGGCAAGGGCGAGCGTCATGGCTTGCCCGACGACGAGCCTGAGAATATCGGAAGGCTGCGCGCCTACGGCCATGCGAATGCCTATTTCATGAGTGCGCTGGGTGACTGAATAGCTCAAGACGCCATAAATGCCTACGGCTGCAAGCGCCATCGCTACTGCCGCGAATATGCCGAGCAGTATCATATTCAAGCGGCGGTCAGAGACTGATTCCGCGATCACCGCTTCCATAGTCTCTACGCCATATACCGGCTGCGCGGCGTCAACCGCCTGCACCTCGCTGCGAATAGCAGAAACGAGATTCGTGGGGTCGGATGAAGCGCGAACGACAAGGCTCATGCTTTGCGTCAGGTATTGGTACTTCGCTTGAGCGTAAGAGAAATAGATTTCTGACCTCACCGCTTGCGTAAGCCCCGACTGCCTCACATCCCCGACCACGCCTATGATTGTTCTCCAATCCGGCCCGTCAACGCGTATGCGTTTGCCGACCGCGCTTTCATCGGGCCAGAATCGCTTCGCCATCGTCTGGTTTATCAAAATGACGGGGGGAGTCTTTTCAGTATCTTGATCCGTGTAAGCGCGGCCATCGAGCAAGGGGACTTGAAGCGCGCGGAAATAGCCGGGAGTAACCGCGCGGTATTCCGCGAGCGGGGCCTGACCGGGCGGGTAAGGGCCTTGCCCTTCAATCTCTATGTCGCCGTTAAATCCCCACCTCTGCAAAGGCAAGAGATTGATGGCCCCGGCTGCTTGAACTCCCGGCAGGGTAGAAATTCTTTCCAACGCCTGCTGATAAAAAGCTGTCGTCGCCTGCGTCGTTTGATACTTCGCGTCGGGGAGCGAGACTCGCATAGTCAAAACGTTCTCAGGCTGAAGCCCTGAGTTGATCTGCAAGAGCCGCGCGAAGCTCTTTATCAATAGCCCTGCCCCGATCAGCATGACGAGCGCCAGAGCGACTTCTGTGACGACCAGCACGCTCCTGAGCCGCGCGGTCCCGGCAGCAGACATCGCGCGCCCGCCGCCTTCCTTAAGCGTTTCGTGAACGTCGGTTTTTGAAACTTGAAGGGCGGGCACGATACCGAACCCCAGGCCGGTCAGCAATGACAGCAGCAGCGTAAATCCCAGCACGGGGAGGTCGAGGCCGATCTCGTTTGCGCGCGGAAGCGAAGTTGAAGCCATTGACAGGAGCAGGCCGAGCCCCAGATTCGCAAGCAGCAATCCTACGGCGCTTCCGAGGATTGACAGCATCAGGCTTTCGGTCAAAAACTGCCGTATCAACCTCCATCGCCCTGCCCCTAACGCTACGCGGATGGCGGACTCTTTGCGGCGCGAAGCCGCGCGAGCCAGCAGCAGGTTCGCCACGTTCGCGCATGCGATCAATAATACAAATCCCACTGCGCCGAGAAGCACCAGCAGAGACGCGCGCGAGCTTTGCACCATCTCTTCCTTCAAAGAGATCAGCCTCACACTCCTTCCCGCGTCTTCCGCATAATGCGATGCGAGCGAAGCTGCGATGGTCGTCATCTGCTCTCTCGCCTGCTCAATCGTCACGCCGGGTTTAAGTCGCCCGAGCGCGAAATAGGCGTGACCGCCGCGATTGGCCCAGCGTTCAGGGGTGAAGGCGAGCGGGACCCATAGCTCCACGTTTCGGAATGGGAATTGAAAACTGTCGGGCATGACGCCGACTATCGTTAAGCTCTCGCTACCCAGCGAAATGGTCTTGCCTACGATTTGCGGGTCCGCGCCGAAATTGCGCCGCCATAGCTGAGCGCCCAAAACGACCACCCGATCATTGCCGGGCTGCTCCTCTGCCGGAAGAAATCCGCGACCTATCATAGGCTGAGCTTCGAGCGTGTCGAAAAAATTAGAAGAAACTGTAACGCCCAATACACGCTCAGGGTTGTCGTTCCCCTGCAAGTTGAAGTTGCCGGATTGATAAGCGGCGATCTGGCTGAAAACATCATTCTGCTCTCGCCAGTCTTTAAGGTTTGCGGCGGAGACTGTCCCCCAGCCGTCCGGCAGGAAAGTTTCCCATAACTTGATAAGTTGGTCGGGCTCCCTGAAAGGCAGAGGGCGAAGCAGCACGGCGTTGACCACGCTGAAGATGGCGGTGTTGGCCCCTATGCCGAGCGCGAGCGTAATGACGGCAATGGCGGTGAAGGACGGACGCCGCGCGAGCATGCGAATGCCGTAGCGAATATCTTTCAACAAGGTTTCCATAGAGCCTCCTTATTGAGATGGCGCGCAGGTGCGCCTGCTAAACTCTCAGTGACCAGTCACTTTTTCAGCCCCGGAGGGGCAACAGATGATAGCCCGGTGCGTAAGCACCGGGTTGGCATTGCGCAATAATTACAAGCCCCGGAGGGGCGAAAGAAATTCAGCGCATCCTTTCGCCCCTCCGGGGCTTGCACGCAACATCAACATTCTTCCCAGAACTAACGTTCTGGGCTATCATCTTTCGCCCCTCCGGGGCTAATATCGTGTCCATTCGCATATCGCTTAAAGTCGCATATCTCTTAAAGCAATCAACTCAGGCATGACTTTTTGTTCTGTAACTAGCGATGGGGCGACTTCAAATGCAGAACGCAGTTTCTTGAGCGCGGCCTCTAACATCAGCCTAGCTGGCTCGTGTCATCCTGGCTTTTTCTTCCACGACGAGGCCGTCGAACATCTGTATAGTCTTGCCCGCGTATGCGGCGTACCTGGGGTCGTGCGTGACCATGCAGATGGTCGCGCCTTGCTGGTGAAGCTCGCCCAGCAAGTCCATCACCGCCTCGCCGTGCGCCGAGTCCAGATTGCCTGTCGGCTCGTCGGCCAGCAGTATCGAAGGGTCGCCCGCAACCGCGCGAGCCACCGCAACGCGCTGCTGCTGGCCGCCTGATAGCTGGCTCGGCACGTGTCGCTCGCGGTGCGACATGCCTACGCGCTCAAGCGCTTCTCTGACGCGCGAGCGCCGCTCCGAGGCTCTCATGCCTCTGTAAGTGAGGGGCAGTTCAACGTTCTCAAATACCGTGAGGTCGCCTATAAGATTGAAGCTTTGGAAAACGAAACCGACTTCGCAGTTGCGAATGCGAGCGCGCTCCGGGGTGAGCAGACCCGCGACAGGTTTGCCCGCCAGATAGTACTGGCCTTCGGTGGGCGAATCGAGCAGGCCGAGAATGGAAAGCAGCGTTGACTTGCCGCACCCCGAAGGCCCCGCGATGGAAACGAACTCGCCTTTTTTTATTTCAAGATAAATGCCTGAAAGCGCGTGCGTCTCGACTTCCTCTGCCGCAAATACTTTTGTCACCCCTTCCAGGCGAATCATTGATTGATCGAACACGTTCATATATCCCCCTGTTGCGCGCCCATGCCTGAAGCGAAAGCGCGATGACGGGTCGCGCTTCAATCAGGTGCTTACGGTCAGTTAGTGACAATATGACTCTGGAAGTTTCACCTTGCCCGAATGAATAAACTTCCGCCGCCGGTCATGAAGACGCGCGACGGGAGGAATGTGTTAACCGGGCCGGATCATTAATCAACAGCGAGCGGTCATCGGTTAGATGCTATGACCCGCTCGCTATGGCCCGGCGGTACTGTTCTTGTTTTCCGCGTAATCAATCGCTACCTTTTCAACATGGCTGATTTCGGCGTCCGCAATCTGATAAAAAGTCAGAAAAAGAAAGAGCCCGGATGGCGCGAGCGGGTTGCCGCGCTCCGATATATCCTGCCGCTCGTCAAGCTTGTCTGGCAGACGCATCGCGGCTACACGGCTGCGATGGTGGCGCTTCGCCTCGTCCGCGCGTTCATCCCGGTCGCGACTCTGTGGATAGGCAAGCTCATCATTGACGCGGTGGTTGCGATGCGCGATGCGCAGCCTGACCTCGCGCGGTTGTGGAAACTTGTAGGGATTGAAATAGCGATTGTGTTAATAGGAGAGACGCTCGCGCGCGTCTCGTCCCTGATCGAAAGCCTGCTTGGCGACCTCTTCTCTAATTACACGAGCGTGAGGTTGATGGAGCATGCCGCGAAGCTCGACCTCTATCACTTCGAGGACCCGAACTTCTACGATCAACTTGAGCGCGCGCGCAGGCAGACGACGCAGCGCGTGGCGATGCTCGCAGGTCTGATCTCGATGGGGCAGGACGGCATCACTTTGATTTCACTTGGCGGCGCGCTTCTGGTCTACAGCCCGTGGCTGTTGCTCCTGCTTGCGGTCGCCGTGCTGCCGGGATTTTTAGGCGAGACGCACTTCGCCGCGCTGCAATACTCGCTCTCTTTCGGCTGGACGCCTGAGCGAAGGCAGCTTGATTACCTTCGATATATAGGCGCGAGCGACGTGACGGCGAAAGAGGTGCAGATGTTCGACCTCGCGCCCTGGATCGTAGAGCGATTTCGCGCGCTTTCAGACAAGTTTTACGAAGAGAACAAGCGACTCTCAGTCCGAAAATCAATAGTCTCGACGGGGCTTTCTATAATCGGCACGGCGGGCTACTACGGCGCGTATGCCATCATCTTGATGCGAGCCGTTCTGGGCAGCATCACCATCGGCTCGCTTACGTTTCTGGCCGCATCGTTCTCGCGCAGCCGCGACCTGATTCAGCGACTGCTGCTGGGGGCGACAGACATTTACCAGCAGAGCCTTTACCTCAAAGACCTCTTCGATTTTTTCGAGATGAAGCCTTCGATTACCTCGCCGACCGACGCGCGAATGGTCCCCGATGTCATACGCGAAGGGTTCGTGTTTGAAGACGTGGGCTTTCGCTATCCGGGAAGCGACAGGTGGGCCGTGCGTCACGTGAATTTTCGACTCAGGCCCGGCGAGCGCGTGGCCTTTGTGGGCGAGAACGGCGCGGGCAAGACTACGCTCACAAAATTGGTGGCGCGGCTATACGACCCGACCGAGGGCCGGATTCTGCTCGATGGCCATGACCTTCGCGAGTATGATCTGGCATCGCTGCGCCGCGCCATCGGCGTGATCTTTCAAGACTACGTTCGCTACGCGCTTCGCTTCGACGAAAACATAGGGGTGGGCGAGATTGATAAAGTGCGATCTTATCTCGACCTTCCGCGCGAGGATAAAGGCGAGGGCGACGCTAATCTAAATGGCGAAGAAGACGCTAAAGATATTCCCGATTCGATAATCTCTGCGGCGGAGAAATCGCTTGCGGCCACGCTCCTGCCGCGCTTCACGGAAGGCTACAGGCAGATGCTTGGCCGCAGGTTTGAAGGCGGGGTTGACCTGTCGGGCGGCGAGTGGCAGAAGGTCGCGCTCGCGAGAGCTTACATGCGAGACGCGCAGGTGCTGATTCTCGACGAACCGACGGCGGCGCTCGACGCGCGGGCGGAATACGAAGTCTTCGTGCGCTTTTCTGAACTTGTGGCAGGCCGTATGGCAGTAATTATCTCGCATCGCTTCTCGACCGTGCGCATGGCTGACCGGATCATCGTGCTCAAAGACGGCCATGTAATAGAAGATGGCTCGCATGATGAATTGCTGGCGCGCGGCGGATTATACCGCGAGCTTTTCACGCTCCAGGCTGAAGGCTATCGCTGAAGCCGTTGCCTGCTAAAAAAAGATTCGATTTCAACAAAGATTTCGCTTGACAATTTTCGGTTATTTTCGTATCCTTTCGGCAGATTTTCATTCCCCCTAATAAGCAGGCAAAAACAGTTCGGAGGGGTCTTTTCATGACGCTTCAGCAAGCTATCCAGGCCAACGTGCGGATAGAGCCGGGACAGAAGATCAGGACCTTTGGCGGGTGGTGCCGTCACGACCGCGTCCTTCAGAATGGCTACGAAATAGGAAAGATTCAGACGCGGCGCGGCAGGGACCGCATCGAGGTAATCACCATCACGGGCAACACTTGCGCGCCTGGCTACGACGTTGATTGGCTCGTAGCGCGGGGGGAGACTAATTATGGTGCTAACTCCTCGGCAGCATGAAGTCTATAACTTCATCTGCCGCTTCCGAGAGGCTCACGGTTACGCGCCGACGATTGCTGAGATCAGGGCGCATCTTGGGCTCAACTCGCCCGCCACAGTGCATCAACTGCTCTCCACGTTAGAGCGCGAAGGGTTGATACGTCGCATTCCGAACGTGAGCCGGGGCATTGAGATTGCGAAGCAGGAATCAAGCGAGCAAGCCTGCGAGATACCGCTGCTGGGAGTTGTCGCCGCTGGCCAGCCTATCGAAGCGATATTAAGCCATGAAGTTGTTAGCATCCCACCTGACCTGCTCGGTCGAGGCCGGACGTTCGCGCTCAAGGTGCGCGGCGATTCGATGATAGACGAGCACATCCGAGAGGGCGATTTTTTGATAGTCGAAGCCCGCCAGACAGCAGAGAATGGCCAGACCGTAGTTGCGCTTGTTGACGGCAGCGACGCTACGGTCAAACGTTTTTACAGAGACTCTAACCAGGTCAGGCTGGAACCGGCCAACCCGGCCTATAAGCCGATCCTGATCAAACCCGCTGAACGCGTCAGCATTCAGGGAATAGTAATAGGCGTAATTCGCAAGTATCACCACTGACAAAAAATTGTTAAGCGGCCTTAGCTGGTCGCGCTTATTTGGAAACGTTGCATGCGGAAGCATAAGCCTGTCGGCTGGTGCGCCAGGCCCGGATTGCGCCGCCTGTGATGCTGGAAACGCCTGCGCTCGAAGCAGAGCCAAAGTTAAATAGAAAAAGTTAAACAGAATAGGAGAAATCTATGACAAGCAATACGAACCCGATCCCTGACGGCTACCACACTGTGACGCCGTACTTGATCGTCAGCAAGGCAGCCGCAGCCATAGAGTTTTACAAGAATGCGTTCGGAGCAACGGAGATAATGCGTATGGCGGAGCCGGGCGGGAAAGTCGGCCACGCCGAAATCAAGATCGGCAATTCGCACATTATGCTGGCCGACGAAATGCCTGAGATGGGCTACCTCGGCCCGCAGGCGCTCGGCGGCACGCCGGTCAGCATACTTCTCTACGTCGAAGACGTAGACGCGCTTGCCGCGCAGGCTGTAGCCGCCGGAGCAAAGGTGTTGAGGCAGGTCGCGGATCAGTTCTACGGTGACCGATCAGGCAGCTTCGCCGACCCCTTCGGACACCAGTGGCATATCGCGACTCACGTGGAAGACGTGTCGCCCGAAGAGATGACCAGGCGCATGGAGGCCGCGAAGGGGCAACACGCGCAAGCCTGAATCGGGGTCGCTATCCCTGCCGAAGACCCTGGATCAAGACGGGATTTATAACTGGTAAGACCAGACGCGCCGGAGGGCTTTCGCGCAATGGCGCTGCGCGCTTAGCCCTCGGCTGACTGGATGTTTCATTCGCCGGTCTAATTAAGACGGCTTGCCTGAATGCGCGGCAAGCTTAAAATTCTCACCTGCAAAGGAGATTGAAAACATGACAACAGAAGTTAAACCTGTTCAAGAGGGGTTTCACACCATCACACCTTCTATCATCGTTAGCGATGCGGCCAAAGCGTTAGATTTTTACAAGAGGGCGCTCGGAGCCGAAGTGCTCTTCAGCCAGACCACGCCCGACGGCAGCAAGGTCGTGCATTCGGAGATCAAAGTCGGCAACAGCATCTTTTTCCTTAATGACGAATTCCCGGAGATGGGCGCTCGCTCGCCACTATCGCTTGGCGGCAGCAGCATCACGCTCGTCCTTAGCGTCGAAGATGCGGACTCAGGGTTCGCGAGAGCGGTTGAGGCGGGCGCGACTTCGATTATGCCTGTCGCGGAGATGTTCTGGGGTGATCGCTGGGGCATGGTGACAGACCCCTTCGGCCACAACTGGGCTTTCTGCACTCACGTCAAGGATCTATCTCCCGAAGAAGTCGCCCGCGCCTCGGAAGAATTCTTCAGTAAGATGGGTGACAAAGCTGAAGCCTCGCATAAGGCGTGACGGAGGTGACCGCAACGCTGTTGGGACGCGCGCAGCATTCCGGCGGCTGTTCTTGTTGAGGCGTGACGCCTCCGAGACGAAAGGAAGAAAATATGAAACTGCGAATATTTCTTTTTGCGATTGCAATTGCTGCCGCGCTGGTGCTGAGCATCAGCCGGACCGACGCGCAGGACAAGGCTAAGCCTGATGCCGATATGCAAGAGATGATGAAGAAGTGGGCCGAAGTCTCAACCCCCGGCGAAGGCCACAAGATGCTTGAACAATTCGTCGGCAAGTGGGACACAGTCATACGCATGTGGACGGAAGGGCCGGGAAAGCCGCCAGCGGAATCGAAAGGCTCTTGCGAGACTAAATGGGTATTAGACGGGCGATTCCTGCTCGAAGAAGCTGCGTCCCAGATGATGGGCATGCCTTACAAAAGCATGAACCTGATCGGGTTCGATAACTACAAAAAGAAGTACGTCATGTCATACGCGGATAACCTGGGCACGGCGATATACACGGGCGAAGGCAAGCTCGATCCGTCGAACAAGGTTATGACCTCGTTCGGCAAGATGGACGAGTTCATGACGGGTGAGCGCGACAAGCCTGTGAAGTATGTCATGCGAATTAGCGGCAAGGACAAGCACGTCTTTGAAATCTATGACGAAGTTGGCAGCCCTAACGAATTCAAAGCTGTCGAGATCACTTACACGCGGAAGCAGTAGCTTCGATCTCATCCTTGATGCGCGCAGCGATCAGGTGATGCGCGCCTGTTTCGACTTTTTGACTCACGGCTGGCTGTGATACCGCCATGCCGGTTTGATTGTTCGGAGGAAAGCATGTCAATAAGTGAAGCGTTGTTGCCGGAATTCGATCTGGAGATGGCCAGCACACGCAAGACGCTCGAAAGAATCCCGGAAGATAAATTCGATTGGAAGCCGCACGAAAAGTCCGCGCCGCTTGGGCATCTGGCGATTCACCTTGCCACACTGATTGGCTGGGCCGTAGAGACGATCAATAAGGATTCTATAGATATTGCCCCGCCGGACAGCCCGCCTTATGAACCGCCGAAAGCAGATTCGCGGGAAGAGGTTTTAGAAATGTTCGACAAGAACGCCGCCGCAGCGCGAGACGCGATTGCAGGAGCGAGCGACGAAGAACTTTCTAAGCCCTGGTCGCTGCTGTCGGGCGGGAAGCCCCTCTTTACTATGCCTCGGGCCGCCGTTGTGCGGGGCATGGTGATGAATCACAGCATACACCACCGCGCACAGCTTGGGGTTTACCTGCGGCTCAACGATGTGCCTGTGCCTGCGATCTATGGCCCCTCGGCTGATGAAGGTGAAATGTAAAGGCCGCCGCCTGATCGGGCCCGAAAGCTTGAGGCAGGTAAGCGACTGCTCGCTTGAAGACTTAGCTCGAAGACAATAGGTTTAGCCCTCGCAAAGCGAGAAGGAATCCGCCCCCATTTTCTTCTCGCTTTTTTTTTCAGTGCCGAGCGGGCAGGCATGGCGCAACAGAATCAGCCTGCGCCTTCGATGTTTTGATCGAACAAGATTTTATTTGCCTTGCGCTTTGCCTTGCGTTAGGCATCTTGTGTTAGACGGCGATCTCTCTTGTTCAAAGTTCAGCCGCGCTCAACTTGCGGGCGTTCTGAGGCACTGCCGCTGGCTGGAACTTCCGAGCGTAGGTCCAGACGTAGCTTCTGAGCGTGTAGTAATAAGGATTAAAGCCCCAATCGTCCATCTCTTTGAGGGCTTGCTCTATATTCCACTTATGCTGCGCGATACGGTATATGGCGCTCATCTCGCCCGTGCGGTTCAGGCCATCGTAGCAGAAGACGTAGAACGGCCCTTTAGATTTATCCGTCACGACCGATACGAATTCTTTAGCCTGCTCGTCCGTAGGCGGGTTCCACACGCTCATGGGCAGCCAGTAATATCTAACCCCCGCGCGCTCGGCTGCAACGCCTATCTCGTCCGTATGATCGTAAATCGAGCGCAGGTCTACGATTGTTTTAACGCCCAATTGCGCAAGCGTTTCTATCCCGCCGTGCGCAGGCTGCGACCCGCGCATGTAATTCTCATCCAGGCGATGAAATAAAGGCAGCGTCGCGGTGATCCTTGCGCTGCGGTCGTCAAGCGGAGCCTTATCATCACCGGCAGAAACGATTGCGGGCGAAAGTTTCTCAGCAGAGCTTGAGTTACCCAGGACTATAGTTGTCACTGCAACTGCTATGGCTACGGCTGCGACTATTGCGACTATTAAAAACTTATTTCGATGCACTTACTTTCTACACCCCTGCTTCACGGGCCACACGCTTCAATAATTTATACCCTACACCGTTCTTCTACGTAAAGCCGGACCGATCCGGTTTTATTCCTTAAAGAAGCAAATTGACCGAAGGCATTCATTCAATCTGATGCATTTTTTTCAATAGCTCTGCCCCGTTCATTTGCGCCCGGCGCGGATCAGTTTGAAAGCAGGTAACTTAGCCGCCGGTTGAAGTTGTGGAATGATCCTCGCCTTACTGTATCCGATTTCCATCTTTAAGAAGCCGCGAAGGCCTTTCATGAAGCAAGTGAGCATAGATCGGAAGATCAGGATGACCGGCCTTTTCACGACTACGGTTTCCGTTGTCGGGCTGATGACGCTCGCCTACTCGGCAGGCATACTGGCTCTCTCCCCTATGAATTTCGAGTGGGTTCTTCTAACCTGCGTCACTATAATGCTGGTTTCGCGGATTGATCTTGGCATTCCGAGAGTATCCAGCAGCCTCACGCTTTCCGACACATTCATCTTCATCTCTGTGTTTCTATTCGGCACGCATGCAACGGTAGTCCTGGCCGGGGCCGATGCCGCAATCTGCTCGCTTCAATTAAAGAGCAGGCGCAATCAACTCTGGTACAACACTGCCGTCATAAGCCTTGCGGCCTTCGCATCAAGCGCGGTCGTGGGCGCAGTGTTCGGAGACCAGAAAGCAGTGTCATCCGACCTGTCTAATCTTGCGATGGCGTCGGGGTTACTGGCTTTGATTCATTTAGCAATAAATTCCGGGCTGACCATCGCCCTGACCGCGCTCAAAAGCGGGCGCAGCCTCTTCACGATCTGGAAAGACTCTTTCCTCTGGACATCAATCTCGTACCTGGCGGGCGCATTGACGGCGTGCCTCGTCGTCAAGCTGATCACAGTAATATCGTTATACGCTTTCGTAATCTCGATTCCAATACTTGCCATCACTTACTTCACCTACAAAGTCTACCTCGATAAAGTGGAGACCTCGAATCGCCACACGGAGCAGATGGCAGACCTTCACCTGAGAACAATAGAAGCCCTCGCCATAGCTATTGACGCGAAGGACGAAGTAACGCACGACCATGTGCATCGCGTGCAGATATACGCTACAGGGCTGGCGCGATTGTTCGGGCTGTCGGAGCCTGAGATAGAGGCGCTCAAAGCGGGAGCCCTGCTGCACGACATAGGAAAGCTCGCCGTGCCTGATTACATCCTCAACAAGCCTGGGCCGCTCACCCCCGCGGAATTCGACCGCATGAAAGTACACACCATCGTCGGCGCGGAGATTCTTGAGCGGGTCGGGTTCCCTTACCCCGTGGTTCCTGTGGTCCGCCACCATCACGAGAGGTGGGACGGGCGCGGCTATCCCGATGGGCTGCGAGGGGACGAGATACCGATCACGGCCAGGATCATGACGATTTCCGACTCGTTTGACTCCATGCGCGAAGAGCGACAGTACCGCAAGGCTATGACGCGCGAAGAGGCTATCGCTGTGTTGAAGGAAGGCAGCGGAACTTTCTTTGACCCGAACATCGTCGCCGCATTCTTAGATCATCTGGACATGTTTGAAGAAGAGATACGCTCCAAGCGTGTAGAGCCGCAGATGACCGGGCCTCGCAAAGCTCAGGGGGTCGAACGCCAGGTGCGCTACGAAACGGGGCCTCTGGTATTCGAGAGCATACGCAGCGCGCACCGCGAAGTGATAACGCTCTACGACATAGCGCAGACCATCGGCACGAGCCTCGACCTGCGCGACACCTTTGCCGTCTTCTCTTCGCGCTTGCAGGATATAGTCAACTACACGACCTGCATTCTGTATCTGGTGAAGCCGGACTCTACGGAAGTGGAAGCGGCGCATGTTTCGGGGCGCAACATTGACCAGTTCAGGGGCAAGCGCATACCGTCGGGCGCAGGCATAGCGGGGTGGGTCGTGGCCAATCGCCACCCGATGCACAACTGTGACCCTATGCTCGACTTCGACGCGATGAGCCTGGTGCCGGATGAAAAATATAACACCGCGACGGTCGTTCCTTTGACTAAGGACGGAACGGTGCTGGGCGCGCTCGCGCTTTACTCTGCGGAACTGGACTCGTATACGGCAGACCACCTGAGATTGATGGAAGCGGTCGCAAAGCTGGCTTCCGACGCGATAGCCAATGCCATGCAGCACGAGCGAACTGAGACGAGCGCGCTCACTGATTTGCTCACCGGCCTGCCCAACGCCAGAGCCCTCCGCTATCGGTTCGAGGAAGAAGCCGACCGCGCGCGGCGACATCGCGATACTTTCTGCGTGTTGATGATGGACCTTGATGGGTTCAAAACGGTAAACGATAAACTGGGCCATCAGGCGGGCGATCAACTGCTCAAAGAGTTGTCCGCCCTACTGCTAGGGCAAATCCGCTCTTCGGATTTCATAAGCCGGTATGCGGGCGACGAATTCGTCGCGGTGCTTCAAGCGGGGCAGGACGAAGTGCAGGAAGCTGCGATACGAATACAGAAGGCGTTAGACAGGCACGATTTTGCAATCGCCAATACAAAGCTCTTTGCGGGCGTGAGCATCGGCTGGGCCTGCTTCGGAGTTGATGGAAATACCCTGGACGAACTCCTTCTGGCCGCAGACCGCGCGATGTACGCTGATAAGACCAGGCGCAAAACGCTTCTCGATCATGCCCGCCCTCTCAACTCAAATGAATCCGGGCAATACAGGGTCATGTAAACAGGGTCATGTAAATCTGCCAGCAGCGCGGCTCATTCGCGCATAAAAGAAGGCAAAGTTCCGGCGAATCATTTCATTCGAATCATTTGACTTTGATTATCAAAACCGTGAGGTCGTCTTCGGGGCCATTCATGTCAAATGAATGATCGTACACGGCGCTGGTGATCGCCTGGACAATCTCGTAAGCGCGGCGGTCTTTTGCCATCCTCACCACATCTTCCAGGCGCTGCAATCCGAACTCTTCATCGCGCGCATTCCTCGCTTCAACCACCCCGTCCGTGTATATCACGAGCACGTCGCCTGAGCGGAAATCAACAACGGATTCCGAATAGCGCGAGACATCGAATATGCCCAGAGGCAGGCCGCCCTGCGAGAGCAATTCGCTGGCGGCGTCGGCGCGCAGCAGCAGCGGCGGGTTGTGACCCGCGTTGATGTAAAGCAGTCGCTTGTTTTCAGGGTCAATCAGCCCGTAGAAGGTCGTGATAAAGCGGTCGCCGCTCGTCGCTTCATGGACGAGGCGATTGACGCGCGCCATCACCACGCGCATGGCCAATTCGTTAATCACCGTCGCGTGAATGTAAGCGCGAAACGTCACCATTATGAGCGCGGCGGCCAACCCTTTGCCCGACACGTCTGCGACCAGCACGCCAAGCCTGTCGGATATTGAAGCGATAAGGTCGAGATAATCGCCGCCCACTTCGCGCACAGGAATCGTCGTGCCGTAGATGTCCAACCCTTCGATGAGCGGGAACGAGCGAGGCAGAAGGCTTTCGACCACTTTGCGGGCAAGCTCCATCTCGCTTTCGGCCCTGCGCTGGCGCATTACCTCTCGGTAGAGAAGCGTATGGTCAATAGCCGTTGCCGCGAGCGATGCGAACATCGTAAGCAGTTCGAGGTCGCGCTCGTTGTAGCCGCTAACCCAATCAGCTTCGAGGTTGATGACGCCTATGACCTGGCCGTCCGCGCGGATGATCGGGGCGGCTATCTCGGAGCGAGTCTCCGCGCGAACTTTAACGTAGCGCGTATCACTTTTAACATCGTCAACGATCTCACCGCGCCCGTTCTTAATTACCCAGCCGATGATGCCGCTGCCCGACGTGAGAAATTGATCGGGTATTGATTGCGGCGGGTAGCCCAGAGTCTTCAATTCGAGTAGCGCATGGCTGTGCGCGTCTATCACGCAAATGACCGCAGCCGAGTAATCAATCAATTCTTTGAGCGACTGAAATATGGTGTCAATCACTTCGTCCAGGTCGAGCGTGCCGCTGACCTTGCGCACCGCTTCAACGAGCGTTTTGATTGTGTTTTCGTTCACGGCCATCGAAGTCTATATGCTCCATTGTCAAAAACAAATATGCTAGATGCTCGCGGGCGCATTGGCAAGCAAAGTAAGTATCAAGCAAAGACTTTACCAATCATCGCCGATTTTGTGATATTCATTCCATTCGCGCCGCCTGCTTTTCCTTTTGCCCCTGCAATCAAAGCGAGTATAATCGCATCAGACGGGGTGTTGATTCCAAAGCCATTCTTTGTTCGGCGCAACCGAACCGCCGGGTTGCCAGCGAGGGGATGAAGCGCAAAGGTCGGGCTCTGCAAAAGGAGATTGTATGAAGTTCACCAGAATACATCTAGCGATAATTGTTATTTTAATTACCTTCGGCTCTGTCGTTGCGCAAGATCGAAAGCCGCTCCCGCCCGACGAGCAAAGCATGTACGTCGTCTCGGCAAAAGCGGGAGTGATTAACCTCGTCGAAGGCGATGTCAGCTTTAAGCGTGACAACGCTGATTGGGCGAAAGTGGTTTCAGGTGACGAGCTTCGCGAAGGCGATTCGGTAAAGACGGGCGCGAGCAGCTACGCCGAGATATTGCTCACCCCCGGCTGCTATCTCCGCCTTGCCGGTGATACGAAGTTCACTTTGTCGGATACGTCCGCGATCAAATTCAAGGTAATGCTCTTGAGCGGTTCGGCCATCGTGGAAGCCTCAGTTATTGAAGCCCCGATGACGGTCGCGACCCCTGGAACTGAATTTTCGATCATTCGCCAGGGACTCTATCGCTTCAACGTCGCCGCTGGTGGAAAGGTCGAGGCCGCCGTGCGCAAGGGCCGAGTCGCCTTTGATAAAACAGTAATCAAGGGAGACAAGAAAGCGGTCATTGATAATGGCGCGTCTGCTGTCGCGCCGTATGACAAGAAGGCTGTTGATAGCTTCGACCAGTGGAGCAAAGACCGCGCAAAGTCTTTGATCGCTGCCAATCGTCGTCTGTCGAATCGCACTATACAGGGCAGCGCGCTGCTCGGATTTTTTTCAAACGTATGGATTCGTGATTCGTCCTGTGGCTGCTACACGTTCTTGCCGTTCGGCGTAGGCTTCTCTTCGCCTTACGGATGGGATTATGCCGTTTGCAATCCGTTCTGGTACAGGTACAACCAGTGGTCGGGCCGCCAGCGTGACTGGAACAACGGAGGCGGCAGCACGAGCGGCGGTTCGGGCGGTAGCGGCGGCTCAGGCGGCGGAGGACATTCAGGCGGTGGCTCAGGCGGTGGCGGCGGCAGCGTTATCTCTCGCCCTGTCGAATCTCACCCGCGATTCGATCAGGGTGATCGCAGCAGGGGAAGCGACGCCGGTAGGCCGACGCCGCGTCGTCCTTAATAAGGGTCGTCCTTAATAAGGGCCGAACAATTGATGAATCGAATAAGGCGCTCCTTGATTATCGGGAGCGCCTTTCGCTTTTCTTCAGAGGTAAGGCGCTTTCAATCGAAAACGAATAGGGCTAGAATTGGCTCACAGGAAAAGAATCAGTGTGAGCGCATCTGATGGCTTACATCGTTGACGGCAACAACGTGATGGGGCAGACGCCCGGATGGCACAAAGACAAGTCGGGCGCGCGACGAAGACTGGCCGAGCAACTGGCCACGTTCGCGCGCGTAAAAAAAGCGCGCGTGACTGTCGTGTTCGACGGTGAACCGGATAGATTGATGCCCGAAGCGTCGGCCTTTCGCGGGGTGAAAATCTATTACGCCGAGAAAGGCTCGGACGCAGACGCGCGAATCGAGCGCCTTGTTGAATCTTCGCATGACCCGCGCGGGCTGACCGTAATTACCTCTGATCGTCGCCTCGCTTCCGCCGTGCGCGCGCGGGGGGCAGCGGTCATTCGCTCAGGGGAATTCAGGAAGCAGGTAGAGCAGGCGCTTGCTTCAGAGCCCGCGATTGAAGACGGCGAGCAGTATGAAGTTGACAACGTCAACGCATGGCTCAGGTACTTCGGCGCTTTGCCCGAAGACGATAAGTGATTGCGGGATGCCTGCCTGCGATTAAACATTTCAGGTCGAGGGGCGAGGTTTGATTTCGCCGTTTCTCATCTCGCAATTTCAGAAGGAGAGAACGCATGCCAACTGGAGAAGCTGCGGAAAGACCTCGCGCCTACCGCGACGTGAAGGTGGGCGAGTTGCTGACTTGGCTTGCGAGGGACTACCCGCAGAAAGAAGCGCTCATCTATCCAGACCGCGCGCTGCGATACGATTTCAGCCAGCTTGAGCGGGCGAGCAGGCAGGTCGCTAAAGGGCTGCTCAGCTATTCGATACAAAGAGGCGACCGCGTGGCGCTGTGGGCTCCAAACATTCCCGAATGGGTCGTGCTGCAATTCGCGCTCGCAAAGATAGGCGCGATACTGGTCACCGTCAACACGTCTCTGCGCGCAGCCGAGCTTGAATACCTGCTCAAGCAATCGGAAGCGAGCGCGCTCATCACCGTCGCAGGTTTCCGCGATATTGATTATGTCGAGACCATATACGAAATCATGCCTGAGCTTCGCGGCTCTGAAGAAGGCGCGGCATGCTCGTCGAGACTCCCCTACTTGCGTAATGCAGTTTACATAGGCGACGATCATCCGAGCGGAATGATTCGCTATGACTCGCTGCTTGCTCGTTCCGAGAAGGTAGCCGACGACCGACTCGACGCGCTCGCGCGGGCGCAAGACCTTGACGACGTTATAAACATGCAATACACGTCGGGGACAACCGGGTTCCCTAAAGGCGTGATGCTCACTCACCGCAACATAGTCAACAACGGCTACTGGCTCGGAGAAGGGATCGCGCTCACGCCCGAAGACAAGCTCTGCCTGCCCGTGCCTTTGTTTCATTGTTTCGGCTGCGTGATCGGCGTGCTCGGCGCGTACACTCACGCGGCGGCGCTCGTCCCGCTCGAATCCTTCGACGCGCTTCGCGCGCTTCAATACATCGAGGGCGAGCGTTGCACTGCCGTCTATGGCGTGCCGACCATGTTCATCTCAGAGCTTGAGCAGTTGGATTATCACGCCTTCGATCTTTCGAGCTTGAGGACGGGCATAATGGCGGGCGCTCTCTGCCCTGAGCCGCTGATGCGCAAGGCGATTGAGCGGATGAACCTCACGGAGATGACCATCGCTTACGGATTGACGGAAGCGTCGCCGGGGATAACGCTCACGCCGCGCACGGACAGCATAGCGCTTCGCACGCAGACCGCAGGCAGGGTGTTGCCCGAAATGGAAGTGAAGATCGTTGACCCCGCGACGGGCGGCGAGTGCGCGGCGTGCGCGGAAGGCGAGTTATGCTGTCGCGGCTACAACGTGATGAAAGGCTATTACAATAACCCGAAGGCGACTGCTGATGCGATTGACTCGGAAGGCTGGCTGCATACGGGCGACCTGGCGACGATTGATAGGGAAGGCTACGTGCGAATCACGGGCCGCATAAAGGAGTTGATAATTCGCGGCGGCGAGAACATCGCCCCGAAAGAGATTGAAGACCTGCTGCGCAGACATCCGAAGATCGCGGATGCGTATGTCTACGGCGTGCCGGACGAAAAGCTGGGCGAAGAAGTGGCGGCGGCGATAAGGTTGAATTCGGGCGAGTCGTCCACGCCTGAAGAGATACGCGAGTTCTGCAATGGCCGCATAGCGAGATTCAAAATTCCGCGTCGCATTCGGTTCGTTGATTCATTCCCGATGACGGCATCGGGCAAGGTGCAGAAATTCAAGCTGCGCGAAATGACAGTTCAAGAGACAGGCTTTGATGGCGGGCAGCCGTGATAAAGAAATAGCGATATGCTTGATCCGCATCAGCCGCGATTGCGGTTAACGGTCAAGCACGACGGAATAAAGCTGCAATAAAAAATCATTCAACGCTTGCTGTCTGACTTAATTGAAATGCTTTCTTATTTCCTCTACGCCTCTTTCTATTCTATCCAGCGCTTCTTTGATGTCGCCGCCTTCGTTAATTTCCGCCCCGCAGTGCGAGCAGAATTCTTCCCGCCCGCCTCTGAAACTATCTCTTTCGCGCGCGCCATCCGCTTCTGATTTTACAAACTCTATCGCCTTTTCAAGCCCCGCGCGGAACGAATCAAGATTCTCCTCGAATACCATCACCCGATGCCGCTCCAGATCATCCCCCACCTGCGTAAGCTCGCCGATCACGATGTACTTCGACCCGTCTTTAGTCTCTTTCACATCGAAAAAGTAAGTCCTTCTTCCGCCTAACACCTTCTCAGAAAAAATTTCACTCATGACGTTCTCCTGTTTCTGTTTATCGAAGGGCGTTAACTGTCAGAGATCTAGATCGTATCGTTGTTCTGTTACTGTTGCCCCCCACAGCTTGCGCGTGTTATCCTCCGTCGGTCGAAACCCTGCTGATAGGTAGAGCTTAGCCGCTTGAGTTAGCGCGCTAACAGTCCAAAGGTAAACCAGCGAGTAAGCACTATCTTTGCAAAAGCGAATGGCCTCTTCTATCAAAATGCGGCCAATTCCCTGGCCTCGCAGATCAGGATGAAGCAGGAACCAGCGTAGTTGAGCTTCCTCTTTAGAAGCTTCGATGATGGCAAGCGAGCCAGCAACCATACCATCTCTTTCAACTATCCAAATCCGTTCTCGCTCACCATACGATTTGGCAAACTCAGCCAGAGGCCCGGCCACATACGCCTCAAAAGTATAGTCCCATCCATATTCTTCCGCATACAAAACGCCGTGCAAATAGGCGATATAGCCGATATCGCCCGGCTTCAGGTCGTGTCTTATTTTAATATTTGGCTGAAGCTTGTCTGTGTCAGATACTTCCATTGCTATTAAGTCCTCTGCAAAGTCAAAGGTGCGTATCTAACGCGGGCGCGGCACGTAACAATTAGGGAACTATAAGAGATTCACTCGCCACGCTTCAGCCCCGAAAATTGTTGGGTGCGCGCCTTCAACTGCTTTAGAAGCGAGCCGCAGCCATTCTAGCTTACCCACGTTCATGTTTACGTAACACACTGGCGCGAATTGATGCTGTGAAGTCATCAGCGCATCCATTGCGCTCAGCCAGGTCTAAAATCTTCAGCGCGCCCTCCGCATCACCTGCATCCAGCCGCGCTTTGGCTTCGTCGCTGTAGAACGCCGGGTCCCGGCTGCCAGATTGAATCATTGCCATGCGCAGGGCTGTAGCTTCATCTTTCTTACCAGACTGCTGCAATACGCTGGCGCGAATTGATGCTGTGAAGTCATTAGCGCATCCATTGCGCTCAGCCAGGTCTAAAATCTTCAGCGCGCCCTCCGCATCACCTGCATCCAGCCGCGCTTTGGCTTCGTCGCTGTAGAACGCCGGGTCCCGGCTGCCAGATTGAATCATTGCCATGCGCAGGGCTGTAGCTTCATCTTTCTTACCAGACTGCTGCAATACGCTGGCGCGAATTGATGCTGTGAAGTCATTAGCGCATCCATTGCGCTCAGCCAGGTCTAAAATCTTCAGCGCGCCCTCCGCATCACCTGCATCCAGCCGCGCTTTGGCTTCGTCGCTGTAGAACGCCGGGTTGCGGCTGCCGGATTGAATCATTGCCATGCGCAGGGCTCCGGCTTGATCCCCTTGGCCAGTCAATTCAAGGCAATCAGATTGGATTGATCGCACATGGTCATCAATGGCGTGTGGACAGTCTATTTCTAACGCTTCAAGTTCTTTGAGGAATACAATCGCGCCCGCTTTTCCTTGGGCCAGCAAGGTTCTCCCGATGTTCGCCCAATAGGGCGGAAAGTCGCGGCGCAAGCGGCATGCCTCTTCAAAGCACTTGAGTGCCTTGGGGCTCCCCCGGCCTTCTTCCTTTGCCCAGCATTCGCCGAGAAACCGTTGCACCTTATGATCATCAGGGTCCAGGATTGCAGCATACTCTAAAGCGCGTCGTAGTTGCCCTATAGGTGCTCTGGATTGGTGCAAATATTCGTAAAGGTCTTTGATGCGATTACGTGCCCATTCCAGATTCCCTGTAAGCAATTTGACGGCGATGCCCTGCACACGGTCTGCCTCGCCTGCGGCCACAAGATGATGAAATGCTTCGAGCGCCCGGCTTATGTTTTGAATAGTAACGCGCTGGCTGCCTCCCAGTTGTTCCAGCCAGCACGTAGCGATGGCTGAATGCAGCTTGCGGGCTTTTTGTTGAGTATTACCATCTGTAGTCTCAGAGAAGTCTGCCTCGTCATCTTCACCATGTCCTGCATAACCCATACGAGTTCGCAACCAGCCAGCGATGAAGCTGTGAAGATAGTAGAACGATTGGTCTGCATTAGGCGAGAGCAGACAACGACGGTCTAGTCCATCCCAAGCGCCGGGAATATTCAAGTGGCGCTCCAAAGCGTCCGCATGGTCGTGCGGAATCGCAGAGCGATACAATGCCAGCGCCTGAATTAAACGTTGCTCAGGAGCGCTCAGCACGTTAGTGTACAGGTCGCCCATCAGCCTATCTTCGACTTTTTGCTCAAAGTCGCCGCGATGACGTAATAACGCTTCGAGCGGAGTTTCGTTTCGTCCCCGTGCCACCTCTATCAAAAGTTGAATGGCAAGGGCGTGGGCTTGAGCCCCGTGACCTCCTCCCAGCCACTGGTAAATGCTCTTAAGTTTATCGCCGCTAAAGCGCCATTCAACTTCCTGTCCTGCGGGAGCACCATAAGCCAAACAGTCTGCCAGGCTGGATTTATCAAGACCTGGCACCTCACACTCGGAGGCGCTTACACCTAGCAATGCTTGGGCTGGACGCTCGCGTAACTCAAACACCCAGTGCCATTGCATCCCGAGCGCGGCCTGCAATCCCAGTAGCAGGTTGCGAATCTCTGTATTAAGAAAGCCTCGACCGTCTAACAAATGGTGCGCACGATCAATCCATATCCAAGCCGGGCGAGGCTTTGGATAACGTTGCCGTAGTTCTGCTGCAATCGCCCCAGCGTCACCCGAAGGGGAATTTGGAAACTCAGCAGTTTCACCGAGCAGAGTAACGATTTGTCGAAACAATTCGTTGGCCGTAGTAGCAAGGGTGACGGAAAATCGAAGGGGTTCCTTGCTGGCCAATGGTTCAACTTTCCCCATCGCCTCAATCAATGAGGTCTTCCCATTACCTCGCAAGCCATAGACAAAAAGAAAGGGCTGGCGCTGTAACTTGCTCGTTACGTCCTTAATTAAAGTTTCTCTGCCAAATAATCTGGGCGTCCGTTTGGGAGGCAAGGACGCGGCAGTAGCAATTGATTCAGGAAAAGATTTCTTGCGAAGAGCAGACGGCAAGTCGAAAGACCATTGACCATTTGGTGCGAGTCTTGCGACCGGCTTAATGGTCCAGCCATCGTCTTGTGGTGCGTAGGCGTGAAGATGAGCCATGCCCTTTGATTCGGCCAAGTCAAGGCGAACCAGATTGATGCCGAACTCATCACTTGTCTCTGCGCCCACCGCCCCGGCAGCAATTGTAATGTGGGTCTGGGCTGGTTCAAGCCAGGCGTTGTGGATATGACCATGAAGCCAAATGTGGAAGTCAGCAGCAATGCGACGCTTCGCGAAGTCTTGATCAGCCGCATTCAACCAATCAGTTGGATGATGTATCAGCCCGATGCGCACATCGGCATCCTTGATTTCGGCTTTGATTGAATTGAACTGCCATTCGGCGGCCAGCCATAAAGTACGGTCATCCTCCGGGCCTGCGCAAGACCACGCAGAATTGAAACCTGCAATGCCCACCTTGAGACCGCCAATATCAACAATGCTGGCATAGCAATGCCGCCCATTCGAATCATGCTGATGAGGGAGATAGTCTCGTATGAACTGGGCATATTCGTCTAGCCGCTTGATGGTGTCCTTAAACTCTATCGGACGGCTATCAAATCGCTGATTGATTAGTCCAACATGATCTTTTGGCTGTCTGGCCTAATTGGTTAGCGTAGACTGAGCGTCTGAATTAATACTATTTCTGTTGACATCATGATTGCCGGGAACAACAAACAAGCGCTCCTTAGGCAATGGCAAACTGTTTGGCCCGCAAGCAGCAAGCAAGGAATCAAAGAAGGCTTTTGCCTGTTCATATTGATTAACTAATGGTGATGAACCAGTTTGGCCAAACGCTATGTCGCCCGTGCAGAAGATCAGGTCGGGTCGCAACGATTCATTGCTAATATAAATATCCTTGAGATAATCGAGCAGGGAGTTTCTGGCAGTACTATCACGCCATTCAGTTTTCGGGTGAAAATGAATGTCTGAAATATGAAGCCAGGTCAGTTTCTTACTCACTGCAACTCCAGATGAATTATGATGGCCACGTGCATTCCAGCGCGGCCTAACAGATTTTCATCCCTTTCTGCTAGTGCTTGATCTTTTCCCATGCGGCTTGGGCGTCGAAGTTGGGGCTTATATCCGGCGTGTGGCATGCGGAGCAGGCAGCTTGAATATTTGCTATGCGCCCGTAGCCTTTGCCGGGCCGAGCCGCGTGATCGCCGCCCGGGCCGTGACACTGTTCGCACTGCACGTTTTGCAGCTTAGCCATCTCGACTGAGATGCCCGCGCTCGCCTTTTGTTGTCCCGTCGCGTGGCAGTTCAAGCAACTCACTTCAAACTCGAACTGTCTCGGAGGCAGCGGGTCTATGGAATGCGCGTGCGCGCTGTTGGACCAGCGAATGTATTGATCGGTGTGACATTGAGCGCAAGCGGCGGATGAAACGTAAGCAGGCGATGATTCGCCTGCGGGCTTGCGCCCGCGAGTGTTCGCCAGCCAGTCGGCCAGAAGAGTCTTCGACGCGGCGCGCGCGCCCTCTTCCGCCTCGCGCGCCGCGTTGACGACCTGCAAAGCCGCAGGGTCGTCCGGCACCACCGTGTCGAGCGATATGAATCGCGTCCTCGCGGAGAAATTCCCTTGCGCGTCTCGATAGAAGAGAAGCTCGCCGAGCATTCGCGTCTCGTAGGGCGTGAACACGATCAGCGTCTTTCCGACTGTAACCGGAGGGGTGAAGAACGCGCCATCATTCTGGCCGTTGCCCGCTATGATGGCGTCAATGCCGGGCACTTCGCTCGCGATGCGCGAGGCGTCTTCGGTCTTGAGCGAAGCAAGCACGATCACAACGTCCGCGCGCTTTCTGGCTTCGAGCGCATTGCGCCGAGCAGCTTCAACCTTATCAGTGAACTTGAACCCGCGCGGCGCGGCGACCCCCGTTTCGGTCAACCCTATGAAAGCTACTCGCACGGGCTTCGTCGCCGCGCCGCCGGACGGCCTGCCCGGCAGCTCGCGGATGACGAATGGCTGCGGCGCGATTGCGCCCGGCGAATCGCTCGCGATGTTGGCGGAGATTAATCGTTTCAGCGCAGGCTGAGCTTCAGCCCTGCCGGCGAACTCTGATCTTGCGAGCAAGCCCGATAAGTATCGAAGGTCGTGCGATGAGATATTAATTACATCAACCGGAAACTGGTCATAAGTCTTAAATACCCACTCGTCTTTCGTGAACACATCGGGGCGGAGCCCGCCGTGCGCGTTGCGATCATCGGTCAGGAAATCGCCGCTCTCTACGACGAGCGAGGGGACCTGGCCCAGTTTTTCCTTGAACAGTTTTTCGTAGCTGACACGCCGTGCCAGTCCCCCCATCCGGGGGGGCTTTCAGCCGCAGGGTTCGAGGATGCCGTGCGTGCTTCCTATGAAATGAATGGCGAAGGCGGCCCCATCATCAACCCCTGCGCGCGTTTCAAAAGGCGCGTTTATGCTTACGAACTCCATCTGTTTTCGCGGTTGATCTTGCCCGGCGCTTGCGAGACCCTGCTGCCCAGGCGTCGAAGAGCAAGCCAGCGCTGCGATGAATGTTACGATGAGCTTTATTCTCTTGATAGCGTTTTGATTTTGCATTGCTTTGAATCTGTCTTCAGATTATCTGCGCGGTCAATTAGACGATAATTGATGAGCATTCATTGCGCAAGGAAGCCGGAATGAAGAGCGGCAGGGCATTAAGCTTCTGAAATAAGTATTGAACGCGCGCATGTTCTATAGTACGCTTGCCCCGGTTTTGAATATTGCCCCCGCCGGTAAGATATAACCCCGGCGGGGTTTTGATTTACAGAGGGCCGCAATGAAGCTGGAAACCCTTACCCAATTCCTTACACTGGCCGTCAATAACAAGGCTTCCGACGTGCATCTGCAAGTCGGCGAGCATCCGCTGTTTCGCATCAACGGGCAGTTGGCTCAGGTCAAATATCACCCGCTCACCTCCGAAGAGATGACCGACATAGTCAGCACGCTTGCAGGCCATGACCGTTTCGAGAAGCGCTTGTCGAATGAAGACGAGTTCGATGTTTCATACGAAATACCGGGCGTGGGACGTTTCCGCGCAAACGTCTACAAGCAGCGCGGCATGTACGGCGCGGTCTTGCGCGTGGTCCCGCTTGAGATAAAGAGCTTCGAGGATTTGCACCTGCCGAAGGTTATGGAGCGACTTGCCAATCTCAGGCGCGGGCTCGTGCTGGCATCGGGTGCGACAGGCAACGGCAAATCAACGACCATCGCTTCCATCATCGAGCACATCAACGAAACGCGCAAAGCGCACATTGTGACTATCGAAGAGCCAATCGAGTTCCTCTTTAAGAACAAGACTGCCGTTATATCTCAACGCGAAGTCGGGACAGATACGAGCAGCTTCAAGGCCGCGCTGCACGCGGCGATGCGCCAGGACCCCGACGTGATCGTCGTCGGAGAGATGCGCGACCGCGAGACTGTAGACATAGCGTTGAAGGCCGCAGAGACGGGCCACCTCGTGATCTCGACCATTCATACGCCCGACGCTCAACGAACTATACACCGCCTGATTAGCTTCTACCCCATAGAAGAGCACTCGGTCGTGCGGACGCGAATCGCCCAAAACCTGATGGCCGTCGTCAGCCTGCGACTGATTCCGAGTTGCAACGGCAGCGGGAGACTCCCCGCGGTCGAAGTGATGTTAGTTACACGAAGCATAGAAGAGTGCATACGCCACCCTGAGAAAACTTCCGAGATTCAGCCCTACATTCAAAAGAGCCGCGAGATAGGAATGCAGACTTTCGATCAGCACCTGGTTGAGATGCTTCAGGCGGGCCGGATCTCGCTCGAAACGGCTAAACTCGCCGCGACCAATCCGGCTGAGGTCGAGTTGATGCTCACTATCGAATAGCGATTGGCTTCAATCGCATGGCAGGTCAGCTTGCATCATTCGCCAGCGCCGAGGTGATGAATTCCGATACCGCATGGGCGAGTTCCGGCAGATGGCCCTCGAAGAAATGATCCGCGCCTTCGATAATCTTCAAACTCTTAGGCTCAGCCAATCTCGCGACGAACTTCTCTAAATCTTCCCTTGATCCGAATTCGTCAAGCGCGCCTTGAACAAACAGCTTCGGCTTAGGGCAGGTGATGACGTGGCTGAAATCATATTTGGACACGGGCGCTCCGGCTGCGACGAGCGCGCGAATCGAAGGGTCGCCGCAAGCCGCGCGAAGCATCACGGCTGAGCCGAACGAAAATCCCGCGAGCCAGATTTCTTCATACCCGCGCGCGCCGTTCATGAAGTTTATGGCCGCGCGAAGGTCGTCTTGCTCCCCGCGCCCCTCGTCGTGACGGCCCGCGCTTCGGCCCGCGCCGCGAAAGTTGAACCTCAGCACCGCAAAGCCCGCGTCCTGAAACGCCCGCGCTATTCGGTAAACGACTTTGTTGTGCATCGTCCCGCCAAAGAGCGGGTGAGGGTGGCATACGATAGCCGCGCGGGCGGCGGGCGTCTGAGGCTCCTTCAGTATCGCCTCAATGCGGCCCGCTGGCCCATCAAAGAAAGTATTGCCGGTCAGGTCAGTCATAAACGCTACCTTAGTTTTATCATCCTATCACGCGATTTCGAGACGGGCGAGTTGACTAAGGTAAGCCAACTGCGATAAGAGCATTTAGTGAGGGCGCTGTTACGAAGAGGTTGTTAGCTGTTCGTCGAAGGAGGTTGCGACGGTGAAAACGTTATTGCTGCTGCGCCATGCGAAATCAAGCTGGGATCATCCTTCAATGCGCGATTTTGATCGCCCGCTTGCTGATCGCGGCAAACGCGACGCCCCGCGCATGGGCCGTGCGCTCAAAGAGCGCGGACCTGCTGCGCCTGACCTGATCATAAGCTCGCCCGCCGCTCGCGCCAGAGAGACGGTCGAAGCCGTAATCCAATCTGCGAGCCTGACTGCTCCTTTGCGGTTTGACGAAAGCATCTACGACGCTTCGTTAGCCGAGTTGATGCGTTTGGTTCGCGGCCTGCCCGATAACATCTCCTGCGTTTTGATGGTCGGTCATAATCCCGGCTTTGCAGGTTTAGTCAATCGCCTGACCGGAGCAAGCGAGCGAATGCCTACGGCTGCGCTTGCCTCGATAGAGTTTCAGGTTGACCATTGGGCGGATGTCGAAGACGGTCAAGGAAAGCTCTTGTCGGTTTTGATTCCCAGGCAGCTTCATGACGAAGCGGACGATTAATGGGGGTGCGCATATGCAAGATTCTGTGTTGAGAGAAAATCTGGTTGAGTTTTTGCGCGGCGGTCAAGCTCACGTCTCGGCGGAAAAAGCGCTGGCCGGTGTTAAACCTGAGCTTCGCAACGTTCGCCCCGCCGACGGGCTGCACTCGGTATGGGAAGAGCTTGAGCATCTGAGGATCGCGCAAGAAGACATATTGCGCTACACGCTTGACGAAGGGTGGCAGTCGCCGGAATTCCCTAAAGGGTACTGGCCTGCTGATACGGAAAGCGTCACGGAAGATATGTGGTCTGCTTCCGTGAAAGGGTTCTTCGCTGACCTTGAAGAGCTAATCCAACTGGCCCGAAACACGGAGATTGATCTGACGGCAAAGGTTCCGCATGGCGAATGGCGCACCTACCTGCGCCAGATATTGCTCGTTGCGGATCATAACGCATATCACCTGGGGCAGATCACTCAGACGCGCAAAGCTCTGGGCGATTGGCCCGGCTAAAAAAAACAGGTCTCGCATAGCCAATTCTGGTGGCGGCAATACGAGGTTGCCGCGAAGGGACCGCCTCGCATACCGGAGCGCACATAAGATTCAAACATCTAAGCTTCAAACATCTGATCATGCTCCGCGCATCTCATTTCGCCCGGTCGCGCGAAGCATATCCCTCATCTTCCCTGCGCCGGTGCTCCTTCCTGCGCGGCGTCGAGTTTGCGCCAGTTATATTAAATTTACTAATTGCGCAAATTCTGCATTACTCTTGCGAACATTTACGTCTATAGCCCATGAAGCAATAACCAGAACGATTTCGCGGTTAAATAATTTCGCGACTAAATAGTTGTCAGGCATTTGAGCCGCTTTAAACCCATGTTTAAGGCAAGAACCAGCGGCCCGGTTTCTCAAATGGCCTGCTGACAGAACCAATAATTATCAATCTCAATTGATAGCAAGCACGGAAGGAGAAATGTCTATGCGGCACATATCTGGAATCAGGCTCTTTCTACTGGTGTTGATTGCGTTCATAGTGGGGATGTGCAATCTCACGATCAATCGGACTGCTGCCAAAAGTGATTCACCCGCGCAGAGATATAAGGCGCAAAGCTCTCAGGAACGCCGTATCGGAAGAGCCCCTGAAATAGCAAAACTTAGCTCCTATCTGAGCCCGCTCCCCGCTGATGAGCGGATGAAGATGGTAATTTCTTTTGAACCCGGCGACGAAGCAGGCTTGCTGCAATTAATAAACGAGCTATACGACCCGGCATCCCCGCGCTATCACCAATGGCTGACGCCGGAAGAGTTCGGGGAAAAATTCGGTCGCCCGAAGGCTGAATTTGATAGCGCCATTGATTGGCTGAAGTCAAACGGGTTTCAAATAGATCAGGCATGGCCTAACAATCTCTCAATAAGTTTCAGCGGCACTGTTGATGTCGTTGAACGGGCATTTAATGTGGACATGGGCCGCTTCATCAACCAGAGCGATAACAGGATTTTTTACTCGAATCGCCAGTCGCCGTCCTTGCCGCCTGAACTTGAGTCAATCGCGTCAAGTCTGATCGGGCTCAACGACGCAGACGAGTACAAGCCTGCCCTGAATGCGCGCCCCTCTATGGCTGATAATCACCACGGGGACGGGTCGAGTGACAAAGCTCTGATCTCGCCTCAAGGCAAGACGACCACGGGCGGAAACTATCTTGCCCCGGTTGACCTGGCTGTGGCCTATAACTACAAGCCATTGACTGACGCAGGGCTTCGCGGGCAGGGCCAGCAAGTAGGCATCGTGATTGATTCGGACATGGCGAATTCCGACATCGCGCTCTACCGCAGTTTTTACAGCTTGCCCCCGGCCAACGTCAGGCGATTCGTGGCCCCCGGATACGTCAGTCCCGGCATCAAGACCGATGGGTTTTCTGCCCTTGAGTGCGCGCTCGATGTGGCCTCGATCAGCGCCGTCGTCCCTTCGGCAGAGATAGATATTGTACTGACTCCCAACCTCCAGTTTCGCTCCATAATGGACGCCGAATTATTCATCGTCAACACGCTTAGGATTCCCATAGTCAATGAAAGCTTCGGCGGCTGCGAAGAGAATGTCTTCTCCGTGCTGGGCACTTCAGAGCAGACCTTGATGCGTCAGGCCGTGACTCAGGGCATAGCATTCTTCGCTTCTTCAGGGGACGAAGGCATAGAGTGTTCGCCGGGACAGGCGGGCAGAGCGGTCACCGCTTGCCCCGCCTGTTACGACGCCGTGACGAGCGTTGGCGGCACTCAAATAGATGGCAATTACAACTTTGCTGGTGACCTTACTTCAATCGCGCTTGAAAGCGTCTGGAATGATCCTCCCGGCGTGCGTTTCGGTTGCGATGATAAACCGCTCCAACAAGGCGGCGGCGCGGGCGGCGGCGGCTTCAGCCAGAGGGTAAGCAGGCCCGACTACCAGACAAGCGCGTCCGGTTTCGGCGGCGTGCCTGCCAGCTCAGGCCGTGTCGTTCCAGATATATCCGCGCTCGCTGGCAGGCCCCGCACGGCTGTCGCCACGGGGGGCAGGCTTTCTGTTATCGGCGGAGGGACAAGCCAAGCCTCGCCTTTATGGGCAGGGATGATGGCGCTCATTAATCAGTTCAAAGGGTCTGTTCAAGGGTCGCCAAATCGCGAATTGTACAGGCTGGGCGTCAACCAATACAGGAGCGGCGGCCCTGCGGTCTTCCGCGACATTACGGTGGGGAACAATTCGACGGGGCCGCGCACGCCCTGCGCGCCATTCGGTGTGACGGGGGTATCAGCCGCATTCGGCTATGATGCCGTCACCGGATGGGGCGTCCCTAATCTCGATTTGCTGGCAAGAAATTTTGGAACCGGCACTCCTCCGCCCGGCGGCGATACCGTGGCTTTGACTTCCGGCTCGCCGCAAATAGGCTCGATACCTGCCCCGCCCCCCGGTCAAGGAGTGCTCGGCGCGACTCAATACACTATTCAAGTTCCCAGCGGGGCCGCGCAGTTGAGAATTGACCTCAGTGGTAATCAAGACGTTGACCTCTTCGTTCGCTTTGGTCAGAAAATCATCATTGACGGCGGAGGGGTCGTATCTGATTTCAAGGCGGACTCCGCATCAAGCAGCGAATCAATAACGATAACCCCTGCAAGCTCTCCCTCACTTCAGGCAGGGACTTATTTCATCGCCGTAGGTAATATCGGGCCGGGCGCGGCCAGTTTCTCCGTCACAGCAACAGTGACCCCCGGAGCGCCTCCGGGCGGCGATACGGTGACGCTGACTTCAGGCGTGGCGATTAACGGCACAGTGCAGGCCCCAAGCCCGGGCTTTTGCCTGCTCGCCTCTCCTCAGTACACGCTTAACATCCCCGCCAACACCATCCAGGTTTCAGCAGAAATCAGAGCGCCTTTGGGCGTCACGCTGTTCCTACGCTTCGGCCAGAGGGTGACTATTGAATCGAACGCGCCGGTATTTGATCGCTCGGTTGAATCGAATGGCGGAGTCACCTTGCTCCAACTCAGCGGCAGCGAGGTGCGCTCCGGCCCATGTTTCTTCGCTCTGGGTAATTGCGCAACCAGCTCGATAAATTTTACTCTCACGGTTACCGCGCAGGCGGGCTCAAGCGGTAATAACGCGCCCGTCATCAGGAGCCTCGTCGCAAGTCTGGATGGCGATGTGCTGAAATTCACCGGAACGGCTACGGACGCCGATGGCGATATAGTGCAGGGGCAGTCGAGAACGTTTAACATCTCAGGCGGGCTCGTCAGCCAGACTTCTGTGTTTAGCGCACCGTTCAACTCCGCCACTTCAGCCAATTTCACTATACAGGTTACAAACCTTAACTCGTTTCCCACTGCCATGAGAGGCAGCCTCATCTTGATTGACAGTCGCGGCAATCGCAGCTTGGAAGTGATAGCCGATTTCAGCCAGCCTGATCCGGGAGGGCCGACCCTGTCGAGCATCTCTTATGACGGGGCGAGAATGAAGATCAAAGGGAAAGGGCTTATAGGCACTCTGTCGCTTGAAGTGAACGGGCAATTAGTCGCGACACGCTCGAACGATACGAACAAGAAAGCAAAAATCAGTGGCAGCCCCTCCGCGCTCAATTTGCGATTCGGTCCCAATCGCGTTCGACTGCGAAGGGGCTCGCTGCGCTCTAACCTGTTCCTGCTTGACTTCTGAAATTCGGTTTCAGGCTTGCGCGAGCGGGTGGATTTATAAATCTACCCGCTCGCGGTACTGCTCAGTATGCTCAATTACAATTCAAAATGTCTTAATCGCTCGTATCTCTCAGCCCCATCACTTCATAAAGCAGGTACTCGCCGCTCTTACCGGGGAGCGTGGCCCTGACAGTACTGCCCGTGCGGATATGCTCTTTCACTTCATCGTAAGCGTCTTCCGAGATTAGAAAACGCGCGCCCGCCTGCTTGGTCGCAGACTCTATTCGGCTCGCGAGATTCACCGCATCGCCTATGGCCGTCACCCTTTTCATATTCGTTGCGCCTATCGCGCCGACAACGGCCTCGCCGTAATGAACGCCTATGCCGATCTGAAAACTTCTGCCATAGATCGCTTCCATATAAGGCTTCAGGTGCTCTACGGCCTCGATCATCCCAAGCCCCGCCTTCACGGCCCTGAGCGCGGCCTGGTCTTCTTCTTCCATGCCAAACAGAGCCATCAGCCCATCCCCCATGTAATTGTCTATTCGCCCGCCGTTGTTTTTGATCACATCGCCCACTTCGTAATAGTAGCGGTTCAGCACATGCACCACGTCATATGGAAGAAGGTGCTCGGCGAAAGGAGTGAACCCGCGAATGTCGGCAAACAGTATGGCAAGTTTCTTCTCCTCCCCAGCCGATGTGGGTGTCGTGCCTGCGCCCATTTGATCCGTCAGCTCAACATCTTCTTCGTCCATTACAAGCCGCCGGAGCTTAACGTCTCCGCTTACCGTAGTCTGACACGCCAGCCGAATCTCGTTGCCGAAATGCAATCGCTCGGCGAGCTTCTGCTCTTTCTCGTTGCGCGCGTTGCAGTGCTCAAGCCCTTGAGCTACAAGCACGCGGCAAGTCGAGCAGCGGGCATTGCCTCCGCAGGTGTGAGCGTGCGCGATGGAGGCGCGCAAAGAGGCTTGCAGAATGGTTTCTGCCTCTTCCGTCTCGACTTGCTTCTCTTCAACTAGATAGAAAAGGTTCGCCATAGCATCAGCCTTTCATCTTAACGGCGGGGCTTCTTAACAGCGGGCTCCGCCTCTCACGCCCGACCGAGCTTTTCAAGCAGCGCGCGGGCAAGCCCCTGGTCACGGCGATTCTCGAACTCCCATTCAGGGTCAACCGGCGATTCGATAATCTGTTTAAGCAAAGATTCGGCGCGGTCGCGGTCGCCTTCGTCAACCGCAAGCTCTGCCGCGTAGAGCCGCGTCACGCTGTTTGCGGGCGCGATGCTGAGCGCACGGTCAAAGCATTGGCGGCTGCGATTGCGGCTGCCGCCGAGCAGCTTTGGCGCTTTGTGCTCAAGCCGCCCAAGCACGCGCAGCGGGCCTGCGTCATGATAATTCTCATTCAGCTTCGCGGCGAGTTTCAATTCGCTCCGCGCCCACATCATCGCCCGCGCGCCCCTTATCCCGCCCCGGCTTTCAGCGAACAGGGCGAGATTCACTCCCGCCCAGAAATGCCCTTCCACCCGCTCGCGGTTCAGCGCGATTGCACGCTCGCCCGCGTTAATTCCTGCGGCATGAAGTTGTCGCCGGGCTCCCTTCGAGTCCGCTTCCTGGCCTAGAAAAAACATCGCCCGCGAAAGACGCCATTGCACTTCGTAACGCTCATTACCGCCGCGAGCGCCTGAAAGCACCATCACAGACTCCCTGATTATGCCGGGACGCGCGCGCTGGCGATACAGCTCATCGGCGCGGCCCACTACGGCGAGCAGTTCATCTGTTGGCATAGAAAATGGTCGTCCGTGACGAACCCCGCGCGGCGTCGGGCGTCAGAGGAGAATCAAAGATAAAAGAATCGCGCCGATTTCTTGCCGGCACCGCCGCGCGCGAAGCGCATCATCGGCCATGACCCCTACTTCGAGGCTAATTTCTTCAAATGCTCGCGCGTGAAAAGCGCGTCGCTCGGATTCTGATCGTATTTGGCTTCAAGGGTTTCAAACTCGATCTTTTTTTGTCGCGCGGGATTATCCACCGTCCAACGCATTCTAGTCCAGTGCCCCGCGACCTGCTCTGCGCGCTCTACGGTCAAGCGCCGCATCAACTCGTTATGATTATCGTAGAATTCCGCGACGAGCGAGGCGTTATTCTCTTTGGAGATTAACATCACAAGACGCGGGAACTTCGATTCAGCGCCCGGCTTGAGCTTGCCCTCGATCCTGTAGGCGGGGGTCGAGCCTGCGGTCTCTTCCCCGATCAGCTTGAAGTCATATTTTTCAGGCTGCCCGTCGTCAAGCTCCTGCAAGGTCATCCCGAAAAGCGAGTCCTCGTTCAACGCGCCCTTCGCGCTGACGAAATTGTCACCGCTTTGAATGTAGCGAACGCCTTCGATTTCGCCCTGCGGGCTGGTGGTCACAAGCGCGTCGCGGTCGCGTTCTTGCGCGGGGGAGGTGAATTCTACGAGCATGAGCTTAGTGCCATCCGCCGCGCGCTTGCGATAGACGGTCATCTGGACTTCGGGCGGCCCCCCGTCCTGTCCTTGTATTCGCGCGCGTATCTTCATCATGCTGTCGCGGCTGTTGTCGAGCGCGCGATACCGCTCAACGATCTGCGCGACATCAACTGCTGCCGGAGCTTGCGCGCTGCTCTGCGGCGCGTTCTTGTTGAGATTGCTCTCACCCTTATCGCAGCCGTTAAGCGCGATTGAAATCATGCAGGCGAGCAGGAGCGCGCGGCCCCACGGCTCGAATGATTTCATGATTTTTGTAATGTTCTTCACTTGATAACCTTTTCGAGATTGGAGTATTGCTCTTCAGGCAATTGATCGCTCGTTTTACTTCCGGGCGACGGCTCGGCGAAGGGCTTTGATTTCATCAAGACCGGAAGAAAAATCAAATCGGCGGCCAGGCACGCGAAAATCGTCACTGCCCAGAGCAGCCCGGCCACGCGAACCGGCACAAATGAAGATAGCATGAATATCAGAAACGCGGCCATGAGCATCAGGTTCGCGAGCACCATCGGCTTGCCCGTCCTCAGTAACGTTAGCCACATCGCCCACCCTTCGTCCTCGGATGCGTATTCGCCGCCCGCCGCGCGCTTGCGCTCGGACTGGCACTGGCGGTAGCGGCGAATCATGTGGACCGCGTTGTCAACCGCAAGCCCGAGCACTGCGCTTGCGACAAGGCTCGTCGTGATGTCGAGCGGGATCTGCGCCCACCCTAGAAACCCGAAGTAACACACGATGGGCAAAAGGTTAGGTATCAACGCCAGCAGCCCCGTGACGAATGACCGGAAGAGAATCACCATCATCAGGTAGATTGACACCAGCGCGATTGCAAGGCTTGAGGCTTGCGAGTCCGCGACGGCGTCGGAAGCGTCGTTGAGCAGTATGATAGAGCCCGTTGCGCGGGCCGTCATCCCGGCAGGCAGATTCAATCGCGCCCATGAGTCAATATTACGTGTCATCTCGCTCAGTTCATTCGAGCCGAAGAGACTTGTTCTTAGAATTATGACCGCGCGCGAATAGTCGCGGCTGACCAGGCGATAAAGCGATTCGTCCTGCGAGAGGTAGTTGTCAAACAGGCTGCGGAGTTGCTGCTTATCCTGCGGTATCGCTTCGACGGTTTGATCAGATTTGCTTGCCAGCGCGCCGTTCAATCGTTTGACGATGTCGGCGACGGAGATTGCCGAATCAACGCCCGATTGATCGAGGGCGAAGCGCTCAAGCGATTCGACTGCGCGCAGGAAATCCGGCTCGTTCGCCTGCCCGCGCGCCCCGCTCACGACAAGCTGAACGGTCGCCGCGCCAGCCAATCGCTCATGAAGCTTCTCAGCCGCCTGCACGGTTTCGCTCTTGCGCGGGAATATTCGCAGGTAGTCCGTGTTCACGCGCATACGCATTGCGCCCGCGCCGATCAGAGCGGTCGCCGCGAGAGTCGTGATAAGCACGGCCCGCCTGCGGAACAGGATCAGCGCGGTTATATTTTGCAGAGAGCCGTTGAGCCAGGTCGCGTAATCTTTCTGCTGCGAGCGGCCTATCGCTTCAGGCGGCAGCAGAGAGAGAGCGGCGGGAATGAAGGCGAGCGTGAGCGCGAGCATTATCAGCACGCCGATGGCTTCAAATATTCCCATGTCTCGCGCAGTCGGGACCGCGCTTGATGCCAGCGCGCCGAAGCCCGCCATGGTCGTCGTGCCGGAAACGAGCCTTTCCAGCACAGTGGGATCCGAAGCTTGGAATTCACGTGACTTGAAGTCGCGGC
>JADMIO011121652.1_pt1 | contig 61273 bp, 52 predicted proteins | sample 8958161 | NCBI WGS metagenome assembly JADMIO01 (sample SAMN16585339, study PRJNA669376) | soil metagenome | isolation source: Crop rotation soil | place: USA: Cullars Rotation, Alabama | collected 2011
GCGACAACTTGTCCACGTGGAATTCTAAGCTTAGGATCCCAATGTGCTGGAAAGAGACTCGCGGGAGAGGTCGCTCCGCCCGCGCTCGCACAGGCGCCTCTAACCGGCGCGGACGATGACATGAAGTCAGTACCACCTGCGTCAGCGGGTGGGTTAAAGCGGACCTCGCGTCCGATGAACATAGTCGAGAAAATCATCGCCCGTCACGCCTTCGTCAAAGCCGGAACCATCGGTGTGGAATCAGTCAAGCCCCGCGACGCGTTATTCGCCGTGGCTGACGTGCGCTTCTCACATGAATACGTCACACCCATGGCCGCCTCGCTTTTCACTCAGGCTCTCGGTGACGTTGCGATCACCGAACCCGCGTCCGTTTTCGCCTTCCGCGATCACCTGACTTTCCTGAGTAAGGTCATGTCGCCGAAACATCGCGAGATGGGACTGCTCGAAAAAGCCGAAGGCCTGGCGACGACGCAGGAGAGCTTCACTGAAAAGCAGGGAATCAAACTCTACGGCGAGAATGCTGAAGGTGGATCGGAAGCGATATGTCACAACGCCGTCGTGGAAGATTTAGCGTTGCCGGGTCAAATCGTGATTGGCACCGACTCGCACACGTGCATGGCCGGTGTCCTGGGGTGCTTCGCTTTCGGCGTCGGCTCGACTGACATGGCGAACGCTTGGTTCACCAAAGACATTCGCATCCGCGTTCCCGAAACTGTTCGTTATGTCCTGAAAGGCAAGAAGCGCGCGGACGTGGCGGCTAAAGACGTGATGCTCTACATCCTCGCGACCGATTACATGAAGTCGAGCAAAGGCATCGGCAAGGTGCTGGAGTTCGCGGGTGAAGATCTGATGAACTGGTCGATGGACGAGCGCTCGACGTTGACGAACATGTCAGTCGAAGCGGGCGGCTTTACCGGCATCATCGAACCTGACGAAGCCACGCTCGCTTACATTGTCACCATGCGTGGACTCGACGCCGAAGAGGTGCGCAAGGGATTTGTTTATAGCGACGCCGATGCTCAATACGCGGCAACTTTCGAAATCGATCTCGATGAGATCCGGCCGATGATCGCGTTGCCGGGCGATCCGCGCAATGGCATTCCCATCGATCAATTACAGGAAGAGGTGCGCATCGATGCTGCGTACGGCGGTTCATGCACCGGCGGCAAGATGGCCGACATGGATATGTACGCGCGCGTCCTGCAGAACGCTCTGGCGCACGGCAAGCGGGTCGCGCCCGGCGTCCATCTTTATCTGCAATTCGGCTCGCAGAAGATCAAGCAGTATGCGCGACAGAAAGGCTACATCGAAATCTTCACCGAAGCCGGCGCCGAATTGATCGACCCGTCGTGTGGCGCCTGCATCAACGCCGGACCCGGCGCGTCAAAGACCGCCGAGACCGTGACCGTCAGCGCGCAGAACCGAAACTTCCCCGGGCGCAGCGGCCCCGGCAAGCTTTATCTGGCGTCCCCTTACGTCGTGGCAGCCTCAGCCATCGCCGGAAAGATTGTCGAGCCGGATGAATTTTTGGAAAACCCATCCTGACGTTCGACCACTCGGACGCTATAACTTGCATCATAGACTCGTCTCTAGGGCCCCTCCCGAGTTCCACGAGTAAGTCAACCAACAAACTGGAGGATATATGTTGAAACAATCAGCCTCAGGTTTAGTTCTGGTCCTTCTGTTCACTTTTGGATTTGTTACCGCTCAGGCTCAGTCGGACGACGAGAAGTTTGAAGTCGGCGGCCAGTTTTCGGTGATGCGGGTGCCGACGGGAGTCGTCACCGTGACGGTGTTTCCCTGCATCGTGGCCCCTTGCCCGACTACCATTACCAACTCTGAGCACCGTAACACCAATTATGGTTTTGGCGGACGCTTCGGTTACCGGGCGTCGAAGTACTTTACGCTGGAAGGCGAAGGGAATTTTTTTCCACATGACGGCGTGCTGGATGGCGGCCGCAAGATTCAGGGTTTCTTTGGGGTGAAGGCGGGCAAGCGATTTGAGAAGGTCGGCGTTTTCGCGAAAGCCAGACCTGGGTTTGTTCGATATTCAAGGGGAGACTATCGTGAACCCGGCGGTCCCTGCATCGCTGTGTTCCCGCAGCCACTCGGTTGTTTCCAGGCTCTCGGCCGCACAAGTTTCGCCCTCGACGTCGGCGGAGTTTTCGAGTATTACCCGACTAAGCGAACCATTATTCGCTTCGATGGAGGGGACACGATCGTCTGGTTGCCGGCGCGAAACATCGCTGCGTTTCAATCGAATTTGGCTGCATTCCCGAATCCAGTGGTCGTCGCGGCGCCGGCTGAAACCAGGAACCATTTTCAGGCCAGCGTCGGGTTTGGCTACCGGTTCTGAAGCCCACATCTAATTCAGTCTCAAACTGAGGCTTGGCCTTCTCGAATCGACGGCTGACCGCGTCGAGTCGTCCTCTAGCCGTGCCAAGTTGCCCTCTGACGCTCTCAATATAGCTTCCGACACTTTCGCTTGGTGCTGCGTTCAAGGACAATCAGCCAAAACCGGTTTCGATAATCGGCATCAATCTCGATGATGCTTCCAATTTCCGCGGTCTCGTGTATCATACCGCCGCTTTTTGATCCCTTGTTTCGTAATCCAGGTTGGCGTCGGCCGAGCCTGGAAGGAGTAGAACCCGATGTTGAGAAAGTCCCTTTTTGTGTTTTTCATTTTGTGTGCCGCCATTTTGATCGGTTGCAGCAAAACCGAAACCGGCAACAGCAACGGTTCGGGCACTAGCAGCAATACCGCCGGTTCGGGCAGCAGCAATACCAGTGGTACCAGCACCACCGCCTCCACCGGCGACAAGATCGGTATTCCGGAATGCGACGACTTCCTAGCGAAGTACGAAGCCTGCGTTTCGGGCAAAGTCCCTGAACAAGCGCGCGCTGCCTATCAAAGCTCGCTGAAGCAGTGGAAGGATTCATGGAAGCAACTCGCTGCCAACCCGCAAACCAAAGGAACGCTGGCCGCGGCCTGTAAACAGTCTCGCGATCAGGCGGAAACCTCAATGAAATCCTTTGGCTGCACCTGGTAAGCAACTCACAATTGATGAGGCTCGTCTAACGCGCAGCCTTCAAGTAATGCGAGCAAGGGATGCGGAAGTAATTCGCATCCCTTGATTTCCGCCAAAAGCAAACTATTTAGCCGTCCGGCAGTAAGGAATCTCGACATGAAAACACATCTCTATCGTTCAATCGCAGTTGCGCTTCTGGCGCTGTTCTTCGCGCAATCGTCCTTCGCTACCTGCGGCGGCGGCGGTGGTGGAGGTGGCGGCGGCACGTCGGGCAATGGTGGCGGTGGCGGCGGTACTCCGCCGCCGGTTTATAACGTGCCGTGGAGCATCAAGCCGACGGCTCAGCCTGGTGGTCTGGTTCTGTTCTGGTTCCCGGCAACGGTTACCGAAGCTCAGAATTCAAGTCTGAAAAACTCGCGCATTCTTCAGTTGTATGCGGCCCAATGCGTAGCGATGCAGGTCGCGAACACGGACATCACGAATGCCGACAAGCTGATTGGCGAATCGAAACTGCCGGTCGTCGTCTTGGCGAAATCAGACGGCACGCCGATCAACAAGGTCGAGAACACGGGCGGCAAACTGAAAGTTGCTGACGTTGAGAAGCTGGTCGATACAGAAATGAAGCAGCGCAAGTCCACGGCCTCGGCCCAGATGAAGGACGCCGCCGATAAAGCAAAAGCCGGTGACAAAGACGGCGCGGTGGCTCTCTACAAATCAGTGGCCGAACAAAAGTGCCTGCTGAAGAAGGAAGCCAACGACGCTGCGAAAGAATTGAAGAAGCTCGGCGTCGCTGAGGTCGGATCGATTCAAACGATTCGCGAACCAATCTTCGAACGGCGGGAGAGCGCCCTGATCGAGCGGACGATGCGGCAAGGTCTCATCGCTGAGATGAATGCGAAGTATCCGCTCGCAAACACGTTCTATCTGCGCGCGCATCAGATGGATCCAGCCGACCCAACGCCGCTGCGTTATCTCGGCGAAAATTATCGTCACAACATCGGCGCGTGGGACAAAGCGCGCGACGTCTTCAATCAGATTCTCGAGATGCCGGCTGATCCTTTGTCGCGAGCGGTCGCTTTTCATGGGCTCGGCAAGATGACGATTCACGATGGCGAATTCAAGAAGGGTCTGGCGTTAATGGAGCAATCGGTCGCGGAATATCCGTTAGCGCTTGCGTATCGCAATCTGGCGGTCTACTGGAATTCGGAAAACGATCCGGCGAAGGGCAACGACTACACGCAGAAAGCCCTGGCCCTCGATCCGAAAGATCCTTACAACCTCGTGTTCGCGGCCGTGTTCATGGCAGCCAATGGCAAGAAGGCAGAGGCGCTCAAGATCGCCAAGGCGAACATGAATTTGATGCCGGCGTCTTACAACCTGGCGGCGATCTTCGCGCAGAACGGAGACAAGGAAAGAGCGCTACAGTTCCTGCGACGTCACTTCTACAAGTATGAGCGTTACCATGCGGTGCGCGAGAAAGAGATGATGGAAGCGCGCGTCGATGCTGTTTTTGAATCGATTCGCACGGACAAGGACTTCGTCGCGCTGACGAAGGACGCCGACGGCCGTCTGCCGATTCCGATGAAGGGAATGCCGGCGACCCAAGCGCAGCCGAACCGGTAATCAGAAACCCGACCGTGAGGGAGGGTGCTTTCGTTTATTCAGAGGCGGGCTGCGGCCCGCCTTTATTGTCGAAAAGATGAAACTTAACGTCGCCACCATTGCCAAGCTTCGCTTCGTCCCGTAGGCAGGACATATTCATAGAAGCGTTCTGAAATGGGTTTGAAGGCCCGATGGGAGCGCGGTTGCGTTCCCATCGGGCCAATTATTTCGTGGTTCGGTTGTTCTATAAATATGCTGCTCCTGGCGGAGCAGTGAACAATCGCGTGGTTGTGCTTTGCCACACTGACCCGTATCCTAACTGTTTGCCTTTAGCGGCAAATTCATGACAAAGGCACTAGTTGAATGGAAACCAGCAAGATTCGCAATATCGCCATTATCGCGCACGTCGACCACGGCAAGACCACGCTCGTCGATGCCATGCTCAAACAAGCGGGAACTTATCGTGACAACGAAACCATCGTCGAACGCGTCATGGACTCGATGGACCTCGAGCGCGAGCGCGGCATCACCATCATGGCCAAGAACACGGCGGTGCGTTATGGCGAATACAAAATCAATATCGTCGACACGCCGGGGCACGCAGACTTTGGTGGCGAGGTCGAACGCGTTTTGAAGATGGTCGATGGCGTGATGCTTTTGGTTGACGCCGCCGAAGGCTGTCTGCCGCAGACACGTTTCGTTTTGCGTAAAGCGTTGGAACAGAGGCTGCCGGCGATTGCGGTTGTGAACAAGATTGACCGGCACGACTCGCGTCCGGAAGAAGTGGTCAATGAAATCTATGAACTATTCATCGATCTCGATGCGACGGACGAACAGATCGAGTTTCCAATTCTGTATGCGATCTCGCGCGATGGAATGGCGAAGAAGAATCTGAGTGATGAGTCGAACAGTCTGAAGCCACTCTTCGATCAGATTGTCGCGACCATTCCAGCGCCACATGCGCTGCGCGACGATTCGTTGCAGTTGCTGGTGGCGAACGTCGATTACAACGAATACGTGGGCCGGCTGGCGATCGGCAGAATCGTTTCGGGTGAAATAGCGCGTAACCAGGAAATTGCGATTGCCAAGCGCGATGGTTCGATTCAAAAAACGCGCGTCAAAGAGCTGTATGTCTTCGAAGGATTGAAACGCGAAGCAACCGAACGCGCCGGGGTGGGGGAGATCGTCGCGCTGGCCGGCGTCGAGGGCATCAACATCGGCGAGACTATTACGTCGCCCGACAATCCCAGACCCTTGCCGTCGATTGCCGTCGATGAGCCGACCATCGCGATGATCTTCAGTGTGAATAATTCGCCATTCTCCGGACTTGAAGGCCAGTACGTGACGTCGCGGCAAATCAAGGAACGGCTCGACCGCGAAGTGCTGGGCAACGTCGCCATTCGTGTTGAGGAAACTGAGTCGCCGGACCAGTTCAGAGTTTCAGGGCGCGGTGAACTGCAGCTCTCGATTCTCATCGAGATGATGCGCCGCGAAGGTTACGAGGTTCAGGTGTCGAAACCGGAAGTCATCACCCGCCGGATTGACGGCCAAGTGCAGGAACCGATCGAACTCGTGGTGGTCGATTGTCCGGAAGAATTTATCGGGGTCGTCACCGAAGCGATGGGCCGGCGCAAAGGCCAGATGATGAAGATGGTGAATCACGGCACCGGCCGTGTGCGCATGGAATTTGAAGCACCGTCTCGCGGGCTCATCGGATTTCGCGGCGAGTTTCTGACGGAAACCAAAGGCACCGGTTTGCTGAATACGCTCTTTCTCCGTTTCGACAAGTGGACAGGCGAGATGAAAGGGCGCGGCACCGGTTCGCTGGTCGCGGACCGTCTCGGCGATTCGACGACTTACGCGCTTTACAATTTGCAGGAACGCGGCACGCTCTTCATTCGGCCGGGCACGAAGGTCTACGAAGGAATGATCATTGGCGAGAACGCGCGCGCCGTCGATCTCGACGTCAATGGCGTCAAGGAAAAGAAGCTCACGAACATGCGGGCCTCGGGCTCTGACGAGGCAATGCGGCTGGTGCCGGTGAAGGATTTGTCGTTGGAAGAGGCCCTCGAGTTCATCGCTGGAGACGAACTGGTCGAAGTGACGCCCAAGTCGATTCGTTTGCGAAAGCGCGTGCTGAAATCGAACGAGCGACCCAAGAAGGAAAGCTAATTCCTTCGGTGGATTTTTTCTCTAGCCCAGGCGTTCACGCCTGACCATTGAGCAATTTGAAAATAGAAGCCCCATTCATGGGGCTTTGATCGGCTTTTAAGCCTCCTGAAGGAGGCTGATTCCTTACCGCTTCTATTCCCAGCCGTAAACGGCTGGGCGAGAGAAAGCCCAACGCACTAAATCATTTCGCGAAACAATCAATCATGCTATGCTCGGCCCGACCCAGAGCGCACTTATTGAAACCAGACCTCGCGGGCTGCGTGTAATCAACAATTTTCTGAACGCGGCATTGATATTTTGAAACCTTTTTCTATCGAAGAACACAAACTGTAAGCACGACCCGGCATTCGTCTTTAGCAAAACTTGTTGGTGCCTTTCCCAGGAGCTTTATGAACGGCTTCGCATCAAGACAATTGCTCATCTTTGCGCTGCTGCTCACGCTGGCCGCCAGCGCTTTCTCGCAGCAGAGTTCTGTCTCAATTAAGGGAACCGTGACGGACCAGCTCGGCGGTTTGGTCGTGGGCGCGAGCATCGTGGCGAGGGACAGTAAGGGCAACTCCGCCACGGTCACCACCAACGAAGACGGCATCTATCAATTTCACAATCTGCTTCCCGGGCGCTATGACCTCGTCGTTACCGCGGCGGGTTTTAGTACGCTCGACGAGAAAAATCTCGACCTCAAGTCCGGCAAGACGCTCGTTCACGATATGGTCCTGGCCATCGGTTCGGTCGAACAGATCGTTACGGTTGATAACAAAGGCGTCAGCACAGATTCCGATCGAAACGGCGACGCGCTGGTGCTGGGGTTGAAAGAACTCGAGGCGTTGCCGACCGACCCGGACGCGCTGGCCGCGGCGTTGCAGGCGATGGCGGGCCCGGGCGCGCTCGGTGATGAGAGCGGCGGCGGCAACGGCGCGCAAATCAAGGTCGATGGATTTTCGAATGGCAAAATTCCGCCGAAGGAACAGATTCGCGAAGTTCGTTTCAATCAGAATCCTTACTCGGCGGAAAACGAATACCCCGGCTGGGGCGGGATTGAAATTTACACGCAACCCGGCTCGGACAAATTTCATGGCAGCGCCAACTTCAATTTTGCTGATGAAAGCCTGAACTCACGCAATCCATTCGCGCGAGTGCGAGCGCCCTTTCAGCAACGCCAGTGGGGTTTCAATCTGACTGGCCCGATCAAGAAGAAGCGCGCATCGTTCAGCACTTATTTCGGACGTTACGCGACCGACAGCAACGCTATCATTAACGCGACCACGCTTGATCCGACCACCCTGAAGCCGACAACGGTTAATCAAACGATCGTGACGCCGAACGTCTGGAACAATCTCGGCGGCCGCGGCGATTTCAAATTAAATAAGAAGCACACACTGGTAGCCGGTTACGAATTCAGCAACAGCTATCAGGACCCGGCGGGCATCGGCGGTTTCTCGCTGCCCTTGCGCGGCTATCGTTCCGAGAACGTCTATCACTCGTTGCAAATGACCGAGACGAACATGATCAACGAGAAGATGGTCAACGAAACGCGCTTTCAGTACACGCACAGCATCTATCGCCAGATCGCCAAGAATGCGATTCCCGCGTTGAATGTTTCCGAATCGTTTTTTGGCGGCGGCGCGCAGGTAGGCAATTCGTCGAACAGGCAAGATCGGGGCGAGGTGCAGAACTTTACTTCGTGGCAGTCGGGCAAGCATTTCATAAAAATTGGCGGCCGATTGCGCTACGTCAGCATCAAGAGTATTTCGCCTTCGAATTTTGGCGGCACATACACTTTCTCTGGCGGCGCGGGGCCGGCCCTGGATGCGAACGATCAGATTATTCCCGGTGCAGCGCCTTTGGCACTTACCAGTTTGGAGCGTTACCGGCGGACGCTCGCGTTTCAGCGCGCAGGTTTGACCGGCGAGCAGATTCGCGCTCTGGGCGGCGGCCCAACCCAGTTCTCGATCGCCGGTGGCAACCCGCAGGCGGATGTCACTCAGACCGACGTCAGCTTTTATGTGCAGGATGATTGGAAGCTGCGGCAGCACCTGACCATTTCACCGGGACTGCGTTACGAAAACCAGAACAACATCAGCAGCAATTTCAATTTCGCGCCGCGCATCGGCTTTGCCTGGTCGCCCATGTTCCTGGCCAAGGCGCCTTCACTTCCGAAGACGGTCGCGCCGCCCGCTGCGACCGCAGCTACAACTGCGACGGCCACAGCCACGACGACAACATCCGCAGCCGCAACTAAACCGGCTGATGCAAAGGCCGGCTCTACGGCCGCGACGACTACCACAACGTCAACTACCGCAACCGCTACAGACGTCAAGAGTCCCGCGACAGTTCCACCGGCCGCCGCCGCAAAACCAGCGGCGCCGCCAAAACAACCAACAACGGTCATTCGCGGTGGTATCGGGATCTTCTACAGCCGTATTTCAGAAGACTTGATTCTCAATGCCGAGCGCTTCAATGGAACGAATCAACAATCGTTTGTCGTGACGGATCCGGCCGTGCTCAATCTCTTCCCTTTGATTCCGCCCATCGAAGCGCTGAATGCTTTTAAGGTGCCACAGACGCGGCGTCAGATCTCTGAGAACCTCATTCCGTATACGACTCTGCGTGGCTCGGTGAGCGTGGACCAGCAGATAAACAAAATCTTTCGCGTGTCCATTAATTACTCATACGCGCGCAACCTGCACACGATGCGTACGCCCAACATCAACGCGCCGCTGGGTGGGACCTTTAATCCGATCGATCCAAACAGCGGCATCCGGCCGCTCGGGAAGAGCGCGGGCAATATCCTTGAATACCAATCGAACGGCCACGCTGAAAGTAATAACCTCAGCGTCAACGCGAGTGGCGCTTTGTTCAAAGTACAGTTTTGGGCCACGTATAATTTCGGCAAGATCAGCAACCTCGACAACGGTTTCAGCGGTTCGCCCATTGATGCGTACGACTATACGAACGAATGGGGCCGCGCTTCTTACGATGTGCGGCATCGCTTCTACACCGGTTTGAATTGGCAGAATAAATCGGGTTGGGGCTTTAGCTCGTTCATCGTGGGCAGCACCGGTGCGCCGTTCAATATCACTACGGGTCACGACACAAACGGCGATAACTCGTTCAGCGAGCGGCCGGCCTTTGCGACTGATTTGAATAAGCCCGGTGTGATCGTCACGCCTTACGGCGCGCTCGATCCAAATCCGGTTGCGGGCCAGCAGATCATCCCGCGTAATTTTGGTCAAGGCCCGGGTTTCTTTTCGGTGAGCGCCGGCGCCTCAAAGACCTGGAAGTTCGGCAAGGCAATTCCACCGCCATCTCCTCCGGCCATGGCCGGGGTTGTGGTCGCGGCTGCCCCGCCGCCCGCCGGCGCCAAGCCGCCCGCAAAGCCACCGATCCAGCGCCCGTATTCGCTGACCTTCTCGGTTTACGCGAGTAACCTTTTGAACCGGAACAATCGAAGTAATCCGGTGGGCAACATGTCCTCGCCCTATTTCCTGCAGACAACCAGTTCGTCAGGTATCTCGTTTTTCACCCCGAGCGGCGGTGGCTCAGGCAGCAATCGCAATATCACGATGCGCCTGCGACTGGGCTTTTAAAACGCCCTGGAGTGGGACCCAAACTCTTCCCTGTAGTCGCCTGATGTGCTATAAGCCTCGCCGATATCACTGGGCGTGTTCCTTTTAAGCCAGGTTGCAGTAACCACGCCGAAACCAGCTCCCGGATCAATTCATGCAGGCGGACTTCGACCGAAAGATCACTTTGTTGCAGCGCGCGCAGTTAATTTCGCGAGGCGAGATTCGTACGAGTGTGATCATCGCGGCGGCGGTGTTCGTCGCCGGGCTCATCGGCGCTTTGCTGGTTAATCGATTTGCGCCGGCGGATCTCGGCACCGCGAAATTGGCGCTGACTGTCTGTACCGGCTTTGGATCATTTCTGTCGGGCATCCCCATCAAGGACGTGTTCAGTAAGCGGCTGAGAATCGAAGCGCTCTCATTTCTGATCAGCGAATACCAGGATGTGGAGACTTCGACCTCGGGATCCGATCCGCAGCGGCTCACGGAAATCGAGAAGCGCTTTTGGGGATTGATCGATAAGACAGTCTGAAGATCATGAGTCAGGAACGATCACTCGATCATTTTGTCGACGGGCTGGAGAAGCGCGCTCGCGCAGCGCGCACCATCAGCGTGGCGATTACGATCGGCGTGGTGGTAATCGGCGCAGCCACCGTGTTCTTCACCATTCGCCAAATTCGCAAACAGATTAACAGCGAGCGAGAAAAGCTCGTCGGGCTACAACAGGAAACGCTGGACACGCAAACCAAGCTCGGCAACGCGAAAGAAGATCTGGCGCTGACGCAACATCAACTTGACGTTGCGCGCAACGCCTTAAGTCAGGTGCCGGCTGACCAGCGTCAGGAGTTACTCAAGAAAGGCGAAGAGATCACCAACGAGCAGGACACGAAAGATGGCTCGGCGACGCCCTCGGTGTTTCTGCAGATTCTCGATAACAGCCAACGCGCGCAGGCGAACGCCATCGCGGGTAAACTGAAGAGTAGTGGATTTAAGGTGCAGGGTGTTGAATGGGTGCGAGTTCCAGTCGGCATCAAGCAAACAGTGGTCAAATATTTTCAGCCGGAATTCGCTGATGAAGCGCAGAAGATTGTCGGGATACTCAAACAGTCGGGCGTCCAGGCGTCGGCCCTTTCTCAGAACGCTTCCGTAGGTCAGGTCGAAATCTGGTTTTCCACTGACGCGTTTCCGGCAAAGGACGCGAGCAGCAATAACTCGCAACCAGGTGAGAATCCGGCGTTAGCCAAAGCGGTCGAGGATGTCATGTTTGAATTCTTCGAAGCCCTGCAACGCCCGGAAGACAAGAATGAGGCAGTGAACCGGCTGCAAAAAATATTTGCGCGACTCGAAGGTGACAAGGAAATTGCGCCGTACGCAAAAGCCAGCGGGATGTCTTCGAAAGACACGGCCGTCCTGAGGAATGGTCTGATAAATATTCGACGCACGGTCCTCACGGACAAGAAAACTAGTTTGCTCGAAAGAATCGACAAAATTATTGTCGAAATCGGACAGCCAAGTTACAAGCCCAAGTCCTAATCAATTCACTTCGGAATCTTTCCAGTCTTCAACATCGACGAAGGGCAGAGCGTTTCGACCTGGCACTCTTCACAGAGCGGGCGGCGGGCTTTGCAGACGCGGCGGCCGTGAAAGATGAGCAGATGCGAGAAGATGATCCAATCTTTTTTCGGCACCAACTTCAACAAGTCGTTTTCGATCTTCACTGCGTCCTTCTGTTTCGTTAAGCCGAGACGATTCGAGAGCCGGCTGACGTGCGTATCGACGACGATCCCGACGGCGATTTCGTAAGCAACGCCGAGCACGACGTTCGCCGTCTTGCGCGCGACGCCGGGAAGCTTTAGCAATTCGTCCATGGTCTTCGGCACTTCGCCGTTGAATTCTTCCACCAGCATCTTACAGGCGCCCTGAATCGATTTTGTCTTGTTGCGATAGAAGCCGGTCGTCTTAATGTCCTGCTGAAGTTCCGTGTCGCGCACCTTCAGATAGTCTTCCGGCTTGCGATATTTGCGAAACAGATCGGCGGTGACGATGTTCACCCGTTCGTCCGTGCACTGCGCCGAGAGGATGGTGGCAATCAATAATTCAAAAGCGTTCGAATGGTTCAGCGCACAATGTGCGTCAGGATGCGCGCGCTTCAGGAGCTTGATGATGTCGAGCGTACGAGCTTGTTTCTCGGATTTGGTTTCGCGCATGGCGTGTCAGAAGCCCGACCGTAAGGGAGGGCAGGTTGCGAATTCGTTATCCCGCTGGAAACGTGTCACGTGAATGCCCTCCCGCACGGTCGGGCTTCTGACACGCTAATTTTTCAATCGTCCCATCAGCATCAGGGCGAACATCTTCCAATCGCCCATGAATGACCAGAGCGGGTACGTGAACGTCGCCGGTTTATTCTTCTCAATAAAAAAATGTCCGATCCACGCGCAGCCATAACCGGGAACCAACGCCACTGGAAATAGCCACCACCTGCCGATGGCGATCATCAAAACGATGAACGCGATTGCTACGAGCGTGCCGATGCAATGCAACACGCGAGTCGCGGGCCGGCTGTGCTCGCTCAGATAATAAGGCCAGAAATCGGCGAAGGAATTGAAGGCGCGTTCAGACATCGAATGTAATGCAAACGGTTAGTTTGCGATCGGATAGGGCGCCGCCTGCCGACCCCATCAATCAAAAATTCGCAAACTGACGGTTTCCGTTACAAAGGATTCTAACTTGACCATGATGTCAATGGACAGGCAAGATCAGGCTCTATGTTTGGCAGTACCAGGGCGTTCCTCCGCAATACTTCCCCGTTAGTTCTAATGCTCTCGCTGCTTCCGGCGGCCATGACGCCCGTCCGCGCGCAGGCTTACGAAAAAGAATTGAGCACTAGCGCGAAGTCCTTACTGACGATTAAGAATCGCGCGGGACGCGTCTCAGTCATCGCGACCGACAGCGAAAAAGATAAACCGAATTTGAAGGCCACTTCTTCCACGGGCGTGGCAGTCGAACCTGGCGACATCATTGTGGCAGGCAATGAAATTACGGTGCGTGAACGTCCTTATCGAATCGACCTGATCGTGCGTGTGCCGAAGCGCGCGCGCGTCAAGATCGAAAGCGACGCGGGCATGATTGATGTGATTGGCGATTTGGAAATGGCCGACGTCATCACCAACACCGGAACGATTCACGCCGACGTTCCGACCGACGCGCTGAAGGTGAAATTTCAATGGGAATCGAGTCGTCCGCGATTTCTCAGTGACGTGGAACTGCCGCGAGTGAAAGAGGGCAAAGCCGGCGCGTTCTCGATCTCCGCCACACTGGGTCCCGATGCGAAGCGTAAGAAAGAGAAGAAGCCAAAATCCAGTGAGAAGCCTGCTCCCGATCCCGACAACAGTGCGACCGATGGAAAGGGCGAGAAAGCGGTTGAAGCAGCTGAGAACGGCTCGGATGGTGCTGAGAAGCCGCCGGAAAGGCAGCAATTGGTCCAGCTCAATTTTACGACGCAACGCGGAGTCATTCTTCTGAACGTCGATCCGAGCATGGCCCCGAATGATCTGCGCGAGCGTCCGCTGACGCAGGCGGCGAAAGCCATCGTGCGGAGCGGCGATGGCCCCTTGTCGGACGCCATCCGCAAAGTTAGTCCGCGCATGTTCGGCGAGTATTCGAAGAGCCTGCCGCCCCCGCAACGCGAGCCGTCTTTGGTCGCTTCGCGCGCGCCCGACGAACTCGTGACTGCGGTAACTCCGCAATTGATGCGCGTCAACGCGAGCGTCACCGATCGCAACGGGCGCGCGATTCCCGGAATGCGGAATGCAGATTTTTCCGTTTACGAAGATGGCGCGCTCCGCAACATCGTCGATGTGACACCGGCAAATGAGCCGTTCAATCTGGTTTTGTTGCTGGACGTTTCCGGCAGCGTCGAGGAGCGGATCGATTTTATTCGCAAAGTGGCGCGCGACTTTTTGCGCACTGCGAGTCCGCAGGACCGCATCTCGATCATCAGTTTTCACGACGACATCCAAATCATTTCTGACTTCACCAGGGACCGCGCGTTGCTCTCGCAGAAACTGGATGAACTCGATGCCGGCGGCGCCACCGCGCTCTACGATGCGCTGGGTTACACGCTGGTCCAGACTCTGAAGCCGATGCGCGGCGCGCGCACGGCCGTGGTCGTCATGTCCGACGGCGACGACAACAGATCGTTCGTGCCGTTTCCCGCGATTCTCGAAGCCACGATCGAATCCGGGGCGCTGGTTTATCCACTTTACGTGCCGTCGGGTTTGATTCCTGAAAACAGCGTACCGACTCCCTCGCTGACCGTCGATCCCATGCGCACGAAGTATTTGACGATTACCACGCGGGCAGCGGAAGAGGGCGCGAAGCTCGCGCAGGTTTCCGGCGGCGTCTTTTATTCCATCAAGCGTCTCGACGATTTGCAGAAGGCGTACGACGACATCGTGGCGCAAATGCGGACCGCTTACACGATCACTTACAACTCCAATGCGAGCAGCCATCGCCGCGTGCTGGTGCGCGCGAACCGCGATGGCGCGTCGGTCCGACTGAGTCCGGCCGTGACTGCGCCGCACTGAACTGCAGAAGCTTGATCCGCAGATTACGCGGAACCGACAGAACAGGTGTGAGAGGGTAACGCCGCGAGGTCCAGCTCGAAATCAACCGGCCAAGTTCTTCAATCTGTGTCATCTGCGTAATCGGCGGATTATCTTTTTTTGCAAGCTGAACCTTCACAAATTGCCGACGACGATCTGCTGCGGGCTGTGGCGCGGGGCGACGAATCAGCGCTCGCCGCGCTTTATGATCGCTACCGGCTAATCCTGTTTGGCCTCATTCTTCGTATATTGCATGACCGGCAGGAGGCCGAGGACGTTTTGCAGGAGGCATTTTTGCAGGTTTGGCGCCGCGGGAGTGACTTTGATCCAGCCCGTGGGCGCGCCTTTACCTGGCTGGTTACGATCGCCCGCAGTCGTGCGCTTGATCGTCTGCGCATGCTGGGATCCCGGTCCCGATTTGTAGACGCAGACGAGCACGCGGCCGCGGATGAAGTCATCGATACCGCGCAGGAGCTGATCAAGTCTGAAGAAGGCGAGACCGTGCGGCGGGCTCTGCGCGAATTGCCGAGCGAGCAGCGGCGGACTTTGCTGCTGGCCTATTTCGAAGGATTGACACAGGCCGAGATCGCCGAACGTTTAGGCGATCCATTGGGTACTGTGAAGACACGTATGCGTTCGGGATTGATTAAGTTGAGGGAGCTTTTGCGCGACCGCTCGCGCGGAATGGCTTAATGGAACACAGCGAATATCAAGAGCTGCTGGCAGCGCACGCAATCGATGCGCTCGATGCGCGCGATGCCCGGGCGCTGCGCGAGCATCTCGAAAGCTGTGCCGATTGTGGCGCTGAACTCGATGAACTGCGCGACTCGGCGGCGTTAATGGCCCACGCCGCGGAACCCGCGTCTCCGAGTGATGAAGTGCGCCGGCGAATCATGCGCGACATTCGCAGCCAGTCGCGGACCGTCACAGACGAACCATCAGTTGTCATGCCGCTGAGCCAGGGTTTGTCCGCTGCGTGGCCGAGCGTATGGCGGGTCGCAGCGGCAGTTGCTTTCGTCGCGCTGCTTTTGGGAATTATCGTCCTCTGGCGTCGTGACGTGGCCTCACGAAGAGAGATCGCCGAACTCGCGCGTAAGCTAAATCGCCAGCAGCGCGAACTGCAAATTGAGCGCGATAACCGCACGCAGCAAAACGAAGCGCTCGCGTTGATGAACTCGCCAGACGCGAAGAAGATGGCGTTGACTGGCACGATCACGGCACAGTCAGCCCGCGCGACCTTTATGTACGACGAGAAATCGAGAAATGGCATGCTGCTGATTGAAGGTCTCCCGGCGACGCCCGCGGACAAGGCTTACGAAGTTTGGTTCATCCCCAAAGGACTCGCTCCCATTCCGGGCCGGACGTTTACGGTCACTGCCAACGGTCCGGCCATGGTATCGGATAGCCTTCCCGTTGCGGCCGGATCGGCGATGGTGGTCGCAATCACGCTCGAACCAAAGGGCGGATCCGCGACTCCGACTGGTCCAATCTATCTCGCCAGTCCTGCCGGTTAAGCATTCAGAATTATCCACAGATTACACAGATTGCACAGATTTGAAAGCACGGAAGTCGAAGGGCTGCGAATCCGTTAAGGGCTCTCCGCTTGTTTTTCTAATCTGTGTAATCTGTGTAATCCGTGGATAATTCCTAACGATCAATAACCCACCTAAAAGCCTGCCGGCGAAATGGTTCTCGCCAAAGAAATCCAAACGCATCATCCGCCTCGTATAGCCTTCAGATTTTTCAGCAACAACAAAGCTAGAAGGAGAATTGGAAATGAAAAGGCTATACGCCATTCTGTTTACGTTGGTCGCCATGATGTTCATGAGTTCGGCCGCGTCGGCGCAGATGATGAAAGACAGTCCGATGGTCGGCGGCGCCGCGATGTATCCGACAAAGACAATCGTCGACAATGCGATGAATTCCGCGGATCACACCACGCTGGTCGCAGCGGTCAAGGCCGCCGGCCTGGTTGATACGCTCAAAGGGAATGGTCCCTTTACCGTCTTTGCGCCGACGAACGCGGCTTTCGATCAATTGCCGGCCGGCACAGTCGATAACCTGCTCAAGCCCGAAAACAAAGCGATGCTGACCAGGGTCCTGACCTATCATGTCGTCGCCGGTAAATACGATTCGCAGGCACTCGCCAAACTCATCGCCAAAGGAAAAGGCAAGGCGAGCCTCAAGACCGTGAGCGGTGGAATTCTTTGGGCCATGATGGATGGCGGCAACATCGTCTTGCGCGATGAGAAGGGCGGCACCTCGACGGTCACGACCGCAGATGTTTACCAATCGAACGGCGTCATTCACGTGGTCAACACGGTGCTGATGCCAAACTAAACTCGACCCTCATTGAATTTCGCGAGACGGTCTGATATATGGCAGGCCGTCTTGCTTTGTCGCCGCGTCCGGAAAGGCGCGACTTAACCCAAGAGGAGAATCGAAATGATCAAAAGACTCTCAATCGCGATTTGTTTGTTGGTGGTGTTGGCCAGTGCGTCTGCGGTTTGCGCCCAGGCGCCGAAGGCGACCGCGACATCCGGCGCGATGACGACGGTGCAGGAGAAGAAATCGCTCTACGCGCGGCTTGGTGGTTACGATGCAGTCGCGCTGGTCGTGGATGACTTTATTCACCGGCTCGCTACCGATAAGCGTTTCGAAAAATTCTTCAGCGGATTCAGCGAAGATTCGCAGAAGCGCCTGCGTCAGCACATTCTCGATCAATTCTGCGCGGCCGCTGGCGGTCCATGCGTGTACACCGGACGCGAGATGCGAACTGTGCACAAAGGCCTCGGGATTACGGAAGCCGACTGGGACGCGGCGGCCAAGCACCTGGTCGCAGCGCTCGATAAGTACAAGGTTCCGGAAGCTGAGAAGAACGAGCTGCTGGCGTTCGTGGTAACGCAGAAGAAAGACATCGTTGAGAAGTGAGTTGGACGCAACTTGTTAAAGTTGCAAAGGGTGTTTAGAGGCGGGCGTTGCCCGCCGCCCTCTTGTTCCGGTGAGAACCAGTCAATGCTGCGGGCGGCGGGCGACGCCCGCCTCTAAACGTGAGCGAGTGTCGTTAGAATCTTCCGCTCCGGCCAATCGCATATGCGCCTGTTAGAAACGGGTTCGTGCGTCGCTCGTAACCGAGAGTGGTGTTTTCTCCGTGGCCGGAGAACACTTCAACGTCGTCTCCCAGCGGCAGGAGCTTATTGAAAAGAGAATCCATCAGTTGTTCGGTTGAGCCACCCGGCAAATCTGTCCGTCCGATCGAACCTGCGAAAAGACAATCGCCAACAAATACTTTCATTTCGTTTGGCTCGAAGAGCACGACGTGCCCGGGCGTATGACCGGGGCAGTGGATGACTTTGAAACTCAGCTCGCCGACTTCGTAAACCTGACCGTCTGTCCAATGTTCATCGATTTTCGGCGGCGCCTGATATTCAAATCCAAACTCGGGCCACTGCGAACGGGGAATACCAATCCACGACGGCTGTTCAGGTAATTGCTCGTAGATGAATTCATCAGCAGCATGGATGATGATGCGCGCGTCCGGCTTTCGCTTTTTTAATCCGGCAACGCCGCCGATGTGGTCCATGTGTGCATGCGTACAGGCGATGGCCTGCAACTCGAAGCCATGCCGATCGACGGCTTCACAGATCGCGTCTGAGTCGTCACCGGGATCGATACAGATCGCGCGCTTCGTCTTTTCGCAGCCGACGACGCGAGTGTGTTGTTGAAATGCAGTTACGGTGACGGTTTCGATGATCATAGAAGTGGAGTACTTAGTACTTTGATTCCAATTGCCGTCATTCTGGAATGCTGAGCAAAGCCGAATCCAAGAACGAAGTACGAAGGACTTAGTACGCTTTCCACTGACAACGGACGACGGGCATCTGACATCCAAGCGAGTATAATTCCTCATAGGAGTTTCTGCATTACCAATCATGCCGCTCACCGCCACAGCAGCTTCACTCGCCGAAGTTTTGGACGAACTGACCGCAGAAGGTGCGGCCGAGTTGACCGAGCATCTGCCAAAGAACGCGCTCAAGTGTTACGCGTGCGGCCATCGTTGCGTCATCAATGAAGGCAAGCGGGGGATTTGCAAAGTACGCTTTAATGAAGGCGGGCATCTGCGCGTACCCGTGAATTACGTCGCCGCGCTGGCGTGTGATCCGACGGAGAAGAAACCTTTCTTTCATGCGCTGCCCGGATCAGACACGTTGACGTTCGGGATGCTCGGGTGCGATTTGCACTGCGCGTATTGTCAGAATTGGTTGACCTCACAAGCACTGCGCGACGACGCGGCCGTGTCTTCGCCGAATATCGTTTCCGCGGATCGTCTGGTGGCCATGGCGAAAGCACACGGCGCTGCGATGGTAGGCTCGAGTTACAACGAACCTCTCATCACGGCAGAATGGGCCGTCGAAGTTTTTAAGCGAGCCAAACCGGAGGGGTTTCGCACCGCGTTCATCTCAAATGGCAACGCGACACCGCAGGTGCTCGACTATCTGCGGCCATGGACGGACTGTTACAAGATCGATTTGAAATCGATGAGCGATCGCAATTACCGGCAACTCGGCGGCGTGGTCGATAACATTCTTGACACCGTGAAGATGGTGCATGAGCGTGGTTTCTGGGAAGAGATCGTGACGCTGGTGATTCCCGGCTTCAATAGTTCCGAAGACGAACTAAAGCGCGCGGCCGATTTCATCGCTGCCGTATCACCAGACATTCCCTGGCACGTCACTGCCTTTCATCAGGACTATCACATGCAGGACAAGTCGAACACGACGGCCGAGCAATTAATTCGCGCGTGTGAGATTGGACGCGACGCAGGTTTGCGGTACGTGTATGCGGGGAACCAGCCCGGGCGAGTCGGACGTTGGGAGAACACTTACTGTCCGAATTGCGATGAGCTGCTGGTCGAGCGTTACGGATACATCATTCGCCAAATGAAGGTCACCGCAGCTGGCTGTTGTCCCAAATGCGCCACCGGCATTCCCGGCATTTGGACATAAAAGAAAAGGGCGAAGCAGGCGCCCGCCCTTTTCAATTGTCCTCGAAGCCCGTTACTTCTTTTCCGGACTCTTTTGCGAAGCGGGCAGCGCGGTCAAATCCTCTGCGGGCGTGCCCATGTGAAAGAAGGCGCGCCACTTGCCGTCACGTTTGATCCAGATGGTCGAGTGATAACCGGTGTCCGGCTTCATGCCCGGAACTTTGACTTTGTAAGTTACCACCGAAGCATCGTCGTCAAACTTAACGCTCTTCCAATCACTGACTTCACTCTTCGACGCGTCGAACATCTGCACACCCTTGATTGAGCCGGCCTTGTCGAAAGTCCCTTCCTCCTCAATCTCTATCGCGTTGTCCGCCAGATAGGAACCGAAAGCATCGTAGTTGTGGCTCTTCAGCGCGTCCCATACCAGCTTCTCATTCGCGACGGGGTCATCGGTTGTATCAGCAGGTGTGGCGGCCGCGCTCGCCGCGGGTTTCGCTGTTGGCGATGCAGCCGGTGGCGGCGGCATGTCGCGCTTGAGCGTCTCCTGGTAATAGACGTTCACCCACTCGCCATTGCGATTGACGTAGGCTGATGCTTCGTAATACGGACCATTCGGGATTGGCTTGCCTTTATACGTCCCTTTCACGTTCGCGGTGTAGGTTAGCAAGACTGCGTCCTTATCGATTGTTGTCATTTTCCAATCACTGAATGTGGCTTCAGTCAGGTCGGTGTCTTTCATGCCGGTGAGCGAGGCGGCTGTATCCGAGACGCCGCTGGCGGTCACACCAAAGTAATCGGGTGAAAGGCTCTTCTTAAAAAGAGCTTCATCCTTTTGTTTGAAACCGTCCCAGGAACCTTTCTCTTTAGCGATGATGTCGGCTTCAGATGGCGGCGCGGTAGTTTTCGTGTCTGCTGACTTATTAGCGTTGCTGTTGGCGTTGGCAGTCGTGTTGTTGCTGGGGGGTGCGGGCGCGCAAGCAGCGGCCAGAACCAGCAAAGACACGAGTGCGAATATTTTTTTCATGAGCAATCTCCTTGGATTCTAATTTGTTAACCGATGCTTCTATGTCAAAAACAGAATCAGGTCAAGAAAAATTCGCAGGTAGCGCGAATTGTTGACCTGCGATCCCGTTGCGCTGCGAGCGGCGCGACGCAAATTAACAATTTGCGTCAACGGGTGTGAATCATTGCGGGGAGGGTTTCCTGCCCGGCGATCCATTATTAGCAGGGGAGGTGGTCAGATTCGGCCGGGCCGGCGATCCATTTGGCGAGGCGGGCGAACCCGGACTTGAAGAGGGGGTGCTGCTCGGACCCGGGTTGCGCACGGGCACGGTTGCCGAGGCGACGATTTGCCATTGACCATTGCGGCGCGCAAACGTATCGATGGTCCGAAATTCACGAATGATTGTCTGACACTTGCCGTCAGAGAGAACGTGTTTATCGCCTTTGACGATCGTGCGTGATCGAACCACGGCCGAATCGTTGTCGAGTACGTTGACGGTTATGTCGGTTATCTCCTGAGGATCGTCGGCCATCTGACCCGACTCAATGTCCTGGATGTCGCCGTCCTTGGTGCCGTCTGAGCCGTCGGGCGAAAGAATCATGACGTCGTCGGCCTCCAGCTTTCTGACTGCCGCTCCGTCACGTTCCTTTAAGACGCGCGGCCAGTCGTATTCCAGCGCTTTCAATTGCGCTTCAATCGCAGCTTTATCCGGAGTCGGCTCCGCGACCACCGCGTTGGCGTTGCCATTTGACTTCGATTGATTACTGCAAGCTGTGAGGGCAGCCAGGGTGGTTGAGATGACAACGAAAAGGATCACGGGCGACAAAGGACTCCTCATGCTTTTCTCCTTAAGAAATTGAATGGGCCCGCGAATTCGGGTGCCCCATGCTTCTATTCTATCTGGCGCAGTGCGCAATCACCATTTGCTGCTCATTTGCGAACGTGCGAACCGGCGCGCGAAAGCGTATTGACTTGCGTTGACCCATGTCATATTGTTCGTGCGAATTGCGGCGAGCCAATGCTAAGTTGCAATTTAACCCATCCACCGCGCAAGTCTTTGCGCGGTTAAGCTCGAAGGAGGAAGCAGATGTTTTGTGTTTCTCTTAGGCTCTGGCCAAGACGAATCATGGTGTCATCGTGTCTGTTGGTGGCGATGAACGGCGCGGCGCTCGCATCGTACGCGCAGAAAGTTGACGATCCTGTATTCAGTGAGTTCAAAGGTGTGCGGATCGGAACGCCCACCGATGAAGTCCGGAAGAAACTGGGGAACCCGAAAGAGAAGGGTGACGAACAGGACTATTTTCTTTTCAACGATAACCAGCAGGTTCAGGTCTATTACGATAAGGCTACGAAGAAGGTCACCGCCATTTCGATTGATTTCATGAATGGCGCCAACTCAATCCCATCTGCCAAGGAGGTCGTGGGCAGCGAAGCTGACGCCAAGGCTGATGGTTCGGCATACAAGCTGGTCCGTTATCCCAAAGCCGGTTACTGGGTCTCGTACAGCCGCACCGCCGGCAAAGAACCGACCATTTCAATTACTATGCAAAAGATCGAGTAACAACGTACGGCGATTTCAATTTTCCCAGCCGGGCGACGCTTCGTCCGGCTTTCTTTTTGCGCACTGGACAACGCGCGGCCGGCATGTTGAAGTGTAGAATTCATCAAAAGGAAGGATTTGTCTCAGGGCTATGCTGCGCGCAGGATTTGTCGGTCTACCCAACACCGGAAAAACAACTCTCTTTAACGCGGTGACGTTGCAGACGACGGCTGTCACCGCCAACTACGCCTTCTCCACGAGCAAGCCGAATGTCGGTGTGGTGGCGGTGCCGGACGAGCGACTTGAGCCGCTCGCAAAGTTAGTCAAGACCGACAAGATCGTGTCGGCGACGGTCGAATTTGTGGATATCGCCGGACTCGTGCGCGGATCGTCGCAGGGCGAAGGAATCGGCAATCAGTTTCTGCATGCGATTCGCGAAACCGACACGATGATTCACGTCGTGCGCTGCTTTGAAAACGAGTCTGTGCCTCACGTGGAAGATTCGCTTGATGCGCGGCGCGATATTGAAACGATTCAGATCGAACTGGCGTTGGCAGATTTGGCGGCCGTGGAACGCCGCCGCGAGCGCGTGCAGAAGACCGCCAAGAGCGGAGACAAGACCGCAAAAGCTGAATTAGTGGTGCTCGACAAACTGCAGCCGGCACTCGAAGAGTTTAAGCCGGCGCGCAGCGTCTCGTTAACAGATGAAGAAGCGGCCATCGCGCGCAATCTGTTTTTGCTGACGATGAAGCCGATCATCTACGCGGCGAATGTGAATGAATCGACGCTCGGCGCGCCCGATGAGGATGAACAAGTGACGGCGATTCGCGAAGTCGCCGCCAGCGAAGGTTCTGAATGCGTGGTGATCTGCGCCCAACTCGAAGCGGATCTGGTGGAGCTGTCACCGGCGGAAAGAGCCGAGTACCTGGATTCGTTAGGGGTAAAAAGCAGCGGCGTCGATCAGTTGATCAAGAGCGCTTATCGAGTGCTGGGCTTGATGTCGTTTCTGACGGCCGGTGAAAAAGAAGCGCGCGCCTGGACCATTCCGCAGAACTCGCGCGCGCAGGACGCCGCGGGAGCGATCCATTCCGACATCGCGCGCGGTTTCATTCGCGCCGAAATTGTTAGTTATGACGATCTGATTCGGGTAGGTTCTTACGCCGCTGCTCGTGATCAGGGTCTGCTAAGGCTTGAAGGCAAGGACTACATCATGCGGGAAGGCGACATTGTGAATTTTAGATTTAATGTGTGATGGAATCGGGTTAAATGAAAGTACGCGATGTCCTAAGGTTGCTTGGAGAAGACGGATGGTATCTGGTTGTAACTGAAGGTAGTCATCGTCAATTCAAACATCCAACGAAGCCAGGTCGCGTTACAGTGCCCGGAAAGCGAAACGACGATTTACCACACGGCACGCTGAATAGTATTCTTAAGCAGGCTGGCTTGAAGCGTTAAGGAGCAAGATCATGCGTTATGCGATAGTGATTGAAAAGGCCGAAAATAATTACGCAGCTTATGTGCCCGACTTACCGGGGTGTGTCGCGACTGGTCGAACTATCGAAGAGACGGAGAAGGAAATTCGCGAAGCAATCGATTTGCATCTACGAGGAATGCGTGAGGACGGGTTGCCGATTCCCGAGGCAAGCAGCAGTGTTGATTATGTTGAGATCGCTGCATGATCCTAGCGGAGTACGGCCCTGATGCCGACGATGATTAGATAGATAATCGCAACCACAATCGCGATCTTAATCAGCGCGATCGCCAGGCCCACCAGCATTCCGATAATCCCGAGCGCCACGCCCGCCGCCGCCAGCACCAAAGGCACGCCCACTGCCAACACAAACAGAACCAATAAAACCATGCCCACGATCTTGAGAATGTCGCCTGCTTCTTTCATCTTTGCTCCCTGAGACTGTCGCTCTTTTCGGCTTCGTCCGGGTCAATATACGAAGCCCTTTGCCGGATCGTTCCGTCAACCTGCCGTACTTCAATGCAAAAAAATAGGCCGCCCGAAGACGGCCTGAACAATGAGCGTGATTGCCCGATTATGGTCTGATGGTGATCACACCAACGCGATTGCCGGACGGAGCGATTATCGTCGCCGTCGGAGCGAGGACATTCTCAGTGGTCAGCAACAGTCCGAAGTCATCGAAATTCGTTTCCGATTCAATGCGGGCTTCGTTGCGGTTCTTGATGTTTATGATCTGGCCCAACTTCTGGAATTGATGATCCGGCGAGACGGCCCACAGAACGAAAGCCTGTCCCTTCGGCGCCTCATGCAGGTCATGGAACTGCATCAGGATTTCGGTCGTCTTGCCATGCTTGCGCGGTTCGATGAAAAGATTCGCGCGCGCGCCTTCCATCGATCCACTGAAATCAATCTTCAGCTTGGTGCTTTCATCTTTCTTCCATCCCGGGATGCCCAGCATCGGAACATTGTAATCAGCCACCACCGACGGGCCGGCCGGAGCAATCACACTCGCGACTTGCTCACCGGTAGCCACCACGCCACCGCCGATCGGTATGACGTTGAGTCCGGTTGGCACCGAGCTACGGAAGAAGACATGCGTGTTCGGATCGTAAGCCGTCAAGTTGCTGTCCGGCGATGCGAACAACATGAAACGTGTCAGCGGCGTTGTCGTGGTAAATGTGCCGACACCATTCGCAACCTCGATTGGACCAAGCGAGGTCACGGCTCCCGTGGGATCGACTGCATAAAAGTTTAGCGCCGACAGATCGGCCGGCAGGCTTTCCAGGTTGACTCTGATCGTGGTGCCGTCGCTGCCGCGCAGAATCGTCGCGCGACCTATGGCTCCCGTGACGCCGACCGGATTCAGAGTAACTACGGTCTCTTTTCCTACGGGATATTCAACGATGGTGTACGTGCCGTCGGGATTCTGGACAGATTGTCTTTGGACTTTAGTAACTGTGGTCGTCTGCACCTGGCTGACCGCCACAACAGCAAGGGATAGTGAGAGCAGCGCTGCTCCCAAAAATATTCCTACGAATTTGCGCATAAATTTCCTCCTTCAAAAACCATGGTTTGTGTTGTGTCGGGAAATTTTGAGGCTTTGCCGCAGGTCAAGGGTGCAATGAGCGTGCCGACTGGAAATGCCTTAAAACAGGCGATTGCGACTGAAAAAGTGGGCCGAGCAGAAACAAACGAATACGCAGAATTCACTCACACGTTCGAAAGCCGTTCAGCAGTCTGAGGGCCCGGCGCGGCGGCCTATGGAAGATTGCGATTAGATGATTCGCTTCAGGGCGACACGGGCGGAGTCTCCGCCAAGGGTTTGAAGAGCGGGATTCAAACTAGAAGTCAGTACCACCGGCTATCCATGACGGTACTGATGCGTTGGGCGAGCTTTAATAATTGTGCAACTCAACAATCGCCTTCAGCACGTCAGCACTTTGCGGCAGGATGGCGTCTTCTAATTGCGGCGCGTAGCCGACGAAGGTGTCCATGGCGCCCACACGCTGCACGGGCGCGTCCAGATATTCGAAGAGCTCGGTAGAAATGCGGGCCGCGATCTCTGCGCCATAACCCCACGACACTGAGTCCTCATGCGCGACGATGACTCGCGAAGTCTTCCTGACGGATTCGGTGATCGCGTTCCAGTCGTACGGATTGAGTGAGCGCAGGTCGATGATCTCGACACTGAGGCCTTGCTTCTCGGCTTCCCGGGCGGCGACGACTGAACGTTGGACCAGCGCGCCGTAGGTGATGATCGAGAGATCAGTTCCTTCGCGAACAGTCCTGGCTTTCCCGAACGGCACCATGAAGTCATCGCCGGGATAAGCCGACTTGTTGTAGGCCTGACGATAGAGGTGCTTGTGCTCGAGAAAAATCACGGGATCGTCGCAACGAATTGCCGTGCGCAAAAGTCCATTCGCATCGAGCGCGTTCGACGGATAGACGACGCGGAGCCCGGGAATCTGCGTGAACAATGAAACTCCGGACTGTGAGTGATAGATCGCACCGCCCTTCAGGTAACCACCCACGGGAACGCGAATCACAACCGGCGAAGAGAACTCATTGCCCGAGCGCCAGCGCATCAAGGCGAGTTCATTTCGGATTTGATGAAACGCCGGCCAGATGTAATCGAAGAACTGAATCTCAACCACAGGCTTCAGTCCACGCGTCGCCAAACCAATCGCCCGTCCGACGATGTTGGCTTCGGCCAGCGGCGAATTGTAGACGCGTTGGCTGCCGAACTCGCGTTGCAGATTCGCGGTGACTTTGAAAACCCCGCCCTTGCCTTTGACGTCATTGATGAACTTTTCGCGCGAGCAATCAGCGACGTCCTCGCCGAAGACGACGATGCGCGCGTCACGCTTCATCTCCGTGTGCAGGCAACGATTGATCAAATCGACCACCGTCCCCGGGTTGCCGCTCAATTCAACCTGATCTTCGGTGTCGAACGCCGCCGAAGTTGGATCAACCTTCGGCGAGTAAACAAAATCGGTAGCCGTCTCGGCGGCGGGTTGCGGACTGGCCAGCGCCGCATCTGCGGCTTCATTCACTTCGCGATCAACTTCATCCTTCAAGCTCTGCAATTCGTCCGCGCTCGCCACACCTTCCTGTACCAGCAAGGCGCCGAACCGCTTGATCGGATCGCGTTCGGCATCAGCCACGCGTTCGGCTTCGTAGCGATACAACTTTTCATCGTCCGACAATGAATGCGAATAAGGACGAATGACTTTCGCGTGTACGAACGACGGGCCGCGGTTCTTGCGGCAGTTATCAACGGCGCGTTGCATCACCGCCAACGATTCGATCGGATCGGTGCCGTCACACTTTTGCCGGAACAAATTCGGAAAACCTGAAATGAGTTTCGAAGCATCACCGCCGGCGGTTTGAACTTCAACGGGCACACTGATCGCATAGCCGTTGTCTTCCAGCACAAACACGACCGGCAGACGCAGATTGCAGGCGGTGTTCAGAGCTTCCCAGAACTCGCCTTCACTTGTCGTGCCGTCGCCGAGCGACACGTAGACCACTTCATCACCATGAAAATTCTTAATTCGTCGCTTTAATTCTTTGACCAGCTTGATGCGATAAGTCGCTTCCGCACAGCCGACAGCCTGCAACAGTTGCGTGCCGGTCGGCGATGATTGCGAGACGATGTTGAGCTTGCTGTGTCCCCAGTGCGAAGGCATCTGCCGCCCATGCGAGTTCGGGTCAGCCTCAGCGCCGACACCCTGCAGCAGCATCTCCAGCGGCGTCATCCCCAGCTGCAAACACAAGGCGCGGTCGCGATAGTAAGGATAGAACCAGTCGTAACCCGGCCGCAGGCACATACCCGCGGCAGTCAGAATCGCTTCATGACCAGCACCGCTAATCTGAAAGAAGATGCGGTTCTGGTTCTTCATCTGAATCTCTTTATCGTCGAGCCGCCGCGACAGGTACATCGTGCGAAAGATCTTCAGCATCTCTTCACGGCTCAGTTGCGGCATCTCGGAAGTGCGCTCGCGTTTTTGCCGGCGCGGTCGCTTCGGCTTGCGCGGTGGCACGAGCCTGGTGATCGGAGAAGGCACGGCTTTGGGTTCGGCCTTCGCCACCGCCTTGCCGGTGAATGCCTCTTCCGGCAACTCACCTTCGCTTTTCTTTACCAGTCTGAGAACTTTCGTATCGCTCATGAGTGCCTCGAACAGAATTAGACGCTAGCGCTGCTCCAGGATTTGGCGGTAATCCTCGGCCATTCCCGGATGACCGTGGGCCATCGATACTTCAACGCCACGTTCATAAGTTTCGCGAGCCTTATCGGTTTGGTTCAGGCGGTCGTACGCGGCCGCCAGCATCCCGTACGCGTTGCCTTCATCATCAGCAGCGGCGAGATAACGCTCAATCGTCTCGATTAACTTCGCATCGTCACCGGCCTTTTCGTATTCCTTCGCGAGTCCAAACAGCACCGCAGTGTTCGCCGGATCAGCGACGAGCATTTGTTCGAAGATGTCGATGCGTGAAGTCATAAAGAAAGTGAAGTCGTTAATTGTAAATCGTGAATAGCCGGACTTTCTGACTGCTCGATTCTATTTACTATTCACGATTTACTAATGATCAGCTTCGCGATCGTCTGCAATTGCATGTTCGAAGTGCCTTCGTAAATCGCGCCGATCTTCGAATCGCGCCAGAATTTCTCGACGGGATAGTCCTTGACGTAACCGTAACCGCCGTAAAGTTCGATCGCTTTTGAAGTGATACGCTCAGCGGCGCGAGATGAATAAAGTTTGGCCATCGCGGCTTCTTTCACGAAATTCATTTTCGCGTCTTTCATGCGCGCCGCGTTGTAAACCATCAGGCGCGCGGCTTCCAGATCCGTCGCCATCTCTGCCAATTGAAACTGCACGCCCTGAAAATCGCTGATGCTCTTGCCGAACTGTTGCCGTTCTTTCGTGTAGTTAAGCGCCGCTTCCAGCGCGCCACGCGCAATACCAATCATCTGCGCGCCGATCCCGATGCGGCCTTCATTCAAAGTTTCGATCGAAACCTTGTAGCCTTTGCCGAATTCACCGAGCACGTTTTCTTTGGGCACCTTGCAGTCTTCCAAAATCAATTCGGTCGTCGAGGAAGCGCGAATGCCAAGCTTGTTCTCTTTCTTCCCGACGGTGAATCCTGCGAAACTTTTCTCGACGACAAAAGCGGTGATGCCGCGATAACCGGCTTCCGGATTGGCATTGGCGAAAAGCACAAAGACTTCGGCTTCCTTGCCGTTCGTAATCCAGAGCTTGCGTCCATTCAAAACAAAATGATCGCCGGCGTCGGTGGCGCGCGTCTGCATTGCAAAAGCGTCCGAGCCTGATCCCGCTTCGCTCAACGCATACGCTCCGACTTTCTCGGTCGCCAGCTGTGTCAGGTATTTCTTTTTCTGATCAGCGTTACCCCAGCGGATGAACGCGTTGTTGACCAGAGTGTTCTGCACGTCGACAAACACACCCAGCGAGGCATCGACCCGCGACAACTCTTCGACCGCCAGAATGGCCTGGAAGAAAGTACCGCCGGCGCCGTTGTATTCTTCGGGCGTTTCAATGCCCATCAAGCCGAGTTCGAAGCACTGTTTCATCATCGATGGATCGAGGTGTTGCTGCTCGTCCATCTCTTCGACGCGCTTGCGAATTTCACCTTCAGCAAATTCGCGGACGCTGTCGCGAAACATCCGTTCATCCTCGGAAAGCATCGTCAACGGACGCGCGAGAGATTCTTCCAAAGCTGTTTGAGTCTGAGTCATATAATTGCCGGACCGCAGGAAAGGATTTATTTGACGATCTTGAATCGACATCATAATCAACGGGCGAACTAAAACGCAAAAACGATTTGCGTGTCAGAAGCCCGACCGTGAGGGAGGGCAAGTCTCGCGACCAATGCCGCTATTAAGGATATGTGCTCCGGTGCGCTGCCCTCCCTTACGGTCGGGCTTCTGACACAACTGTCGCATTTATCCGACTGCCATGATTGAATACATAGCAATTGATGAAGGTTCGACTTGGGTGATGCGGCGGGCATAAACCTTGCTCTGAATTAGAATCGGTAACTGCTGCGAATGTGAAGATGAAGACGTCGTCAAACGCGAAACGAAGATTTACCCCGATCGGAATTATCCTCACGGCCGCGGGTCTCGTGCTGTTCATATATTTTGTGAATCGCGCAGGGCTTGGTCAGATTTACGACGGCATCCGGCGTTTGGGCGCGGGTTTCATCCTGATCATCGCCATCGCCGGCCTGCGACACGTGGTGCGGTCCGCTGCGTGGTGCCTCTGCATGGAAGCGCCGTATCGTTTGAAGTTTACCGACGCGTTGCGAGCACGGCTGATGGGTGATGCCATAGGCAACATCCTGCCGATTGGTAGTTTCGCGCTGGCTGAACCGTCGAAGCCAATTCTGATTCGAGATCGCGTCCCGCTCATGGCCGGGTTTTCCAGCTTCGTGATAGAAAACATTTTCTACGGGCTGTCGGTGGTTGTCTTCGTACTAGCGGGCATGATGGCGTTGCTAATGTCGTTTCATCTGCCGAAAGGCCTACGCATCGCGAGCATCGTCACGGTCGTCGTAGTTCTGGCGTTGATTGCGATTAGCCTGGTGTTCGTGCGACGGCAGGTGAGGTTTGTCAGCCGCGTCAGCGCCTTTGCGCACCGCCGCGGCTTCGATGCGAAGTGGATTGAGAAAAGCCGCGCGTTCGAGGATCGAGTCTATGGTTTCCTGCGCGGGAACTCGCAGCGCTTCCTGCCCATCCTGCTGCTGGAATTCAGTTTTCATTTTGCCGGCGTGTTAGAGATTTACACCGCGCTTTATTTCATCAGTCCCGAACAGGCGCCGACTTTCTTCACTGCCTTCATTCTTGAATCGGTAAATCGAATCATCACGATGGCTTTCAAGTTCATACCGTTGCGCATGGGCGTCGATGAAGCCGGCACTGCCAAGATTTCAAAGGTGCTGCGCTTCACCGAAGCCTCGGGCGTCACGTTGGCCATCGTTCGTAAAGGTCGCGATTTATTTTGGGCCATCGTTGGGATTGCCCTGCTCGTGCATCGAGGATTCTCTTTACGGTCGATTGCTGCCGAAGCGGAAGCGCTACAGCAATCCTCGACCAAACCGGTGATCCTCGCGAACGGGTCCGTACCATCCGCTTCGGCCGGTGGGATCACCAATCCGCTTTAAATCGCAGACGGCGGTTTGATCCATCCGCTCACGCGGACGGTACTGACTCCGCTCGCTTCTAAGCGATTTTGGTGGTTTCGATCTAGACTGTGCTCGACAGTCTCTAATCGAGGATCTCAAGATGAGGCGCATCACAGTCGTCATACTCACCGTTTTCCTTACGCTGATTGCAGCTATATCAGACGGTTTCGCGCAACGAACGGCATCACTGCGGGCGCATGTCGTTATTCTCAGCACCACTGACATGCATGGCCGCGTGTTTCCGATCGATTACTACACAAACAAATACGACAACGTCGGCATTACGAAAGTGGCGACGCTGGTGAAGGAAGCCCGCAAGAACGATCCCGATCTCTTGCTGCTCGATTCCGGTGATACGATCCAGGGCACACCGCTGGAATACTTTCACAACAAGCGCAACAACACGCCGCCTGATCCGATGATGCTGGCGATGAACGCACTGCATTACGACGCGATGGCCGTCGGCAATCACGAATACAACTTCGGTTTGCAGGTGCTCAATAAGGCGCGCGGCGAAGCGCAGTTTCCATTCCTTTCAGCGAATACTTACGACAATCAAGTCAAAGGGGACGCCTCGAACCATTACAAGCCTTACATCATTAAGGAGGTGCAAGGTGTCCGCGTAGGCGTGCTGGGACTGACCACGCCGGGCATTCCGAATTGGGAGAATCCGCCGAATTACGCTGGCCTGGAATTTCATGAAACGGTAAGCGAGGCAAAGAAGTGGGTGCCCATACTGCGCGACAAAGAGAAAGCAGACGTGGTCGTAATCGCCATGCACATGGGCACCGAAGAAGATCTGCGCACCGGAATCCCAAGTCCTTCACAGGTGCCGAACGAGAACGCCGCGTTGACTATTGCGCGCCAGGTACCGGGCGTCGATGTGATTCTGATGGGCCACACGCATCGCGAGGTTGGCGATCTGTTTGTGAACGGGGTGTTGCTCACCCAGGCGAACCGTTGGGCCAGTCACGTCGCGCGCGTCGATCTTTATCTGGACAAGAAGGACAGCGGCGGCTGGCAAGTGGTGATTAAATCGGCGCGCACGATTCCGGTGACCGACAAGACTGAAGTCGATCCGGAGATCGCGAAGATCGGTGAGCCTTATGACAAAGAGACGCAAGCCTGGCTGGGTCGCGCAATTGGCGAATCGACCGAGCAGCTAACTGCGAATGGTTGTCGCTTTCACGACAGCGCGATCATCGATCTGATTCAGCGCGTGCAACTCGAAGCAGGGAACGCGGACGTCTCGATGGCCGCATGTTTCAATCCATCGGCCCACATCCCCAAAGGCTCGGTGACGGTGCGCGACATTGCCGGACTCTACGAATACGAAAACACGCTGGTGACGATTGAACTGACGGGCCAGCAATTGAAAGACGCGCTGGAGCATTCGGCGAAGTACTTCAAAGAATATCAGCCGGGAAAATCCCTGAATGATTTGGTCGATACGCGCATTCCCGGCTACAACTTTGACGTAGCGCAGGGCGTTACTTACGACATCGATCTCACCAAGCCGATCGGCCAGCGAATTCAGAACCTCAAATTCAAAGGTCAACCGTTGTCACCGGTGCAGAAATTGAAAGTGGTGACGAACAACTATCGCGTGAATGGCGGCGGCGGCTTCACGATGTTCAAAAATGCGCCAGTCGTCTATCGCTCCAGCGCCGAAGTGCGTGAGCTCATCATCGATTGGGTGGAGAAGAACAAAACCATCCCCACTGAAACCGATAACAACTGGCGCATCATCGGGGCGCAGTAGTCAGGACCACCTGAGGTAGCGGGTGGGGCATCCGCTCAGCAACACGCATCTTTGAAGACTTTTGGACCGCCCGCTACCGCAGGCGGTTCTGACTCAAGGCCCGAATCGTCGCCGGTACTCAATTGACGTCAGAAAGGCCTTCACCATTTCGGCACTCACATAATTACCATTGGACTGATTCAGCTTCGTTAGCCAAAAGTCATATCCTGTGTAATCAGTGTCCTGAGGATCGTTCGGATTCCGGCGCAGGTATCCGAAGTACTCAATCAGCACGAACGCACGGGTTAGTTCCTGTTGCGCGAGGGTCGAATTCTCAGCCACCCGGCGCACTGCGCGCGCGCGTGCGTTGATATCGAGAGTGTTAGCAGCCGTCCCAAACTCGCCGATGATGGATGAGCGTTCACTGGTGTTGGGCGAAACTCCCGCCTTCGCAAAGAGCGCCTCGACGAATTGGGTTGGGGTCAATGAAGTTGGATACGCGCTCACAAACGTCCCGCGCTGAACAAAGTTCAAGATGAACGATTGCTTATTGTTGTCGAGCAGGGTTTCCCATCCTGTCTGATTCACGACGACGCCGTTGCCCAACCCGCGCGCATCGGACAGAAACTCATCGAAGCTCATCGTCGGCACCGCCAATGTGTGAATGCCGCCGAGAGTTGATGTCCCGGAAGGGCTACCGAAGCCGACGCGATAGATTCGTTCAGCCAGGTAGCCGGTGTTTTGGAATTCAATCGAAAGAAAAAATTCGCTCGAAACCTTCGTTCGCTTTTCGCTTATGCAGGCCTGATTGTTTCCGCACGAGGTGATGTCGCCGGTCCAGAATGCCAGGCCGGCCGCATCAGGTTGCCGGTTGAGAAAGTCATGATATTGCTGGCAGACAAAGTTTTGTGGATCGTCGATCGGGTTAGTTGCCGGTTCGGTCGCATCGTCGATGATGGTGATCGTTGCCGTGGAAGCGCCCAGCGCTGTGTTACTCGGGTTGCTCAAATTGACGCGGAAAGTTTCATCGCCCTCCACGTAAGAATCTTCATTAATCAACACCACCACTGATTTAGCAGTTTCGCCGGCCGCGAAAGTTAACCGGCCGCGGCTCGGAATGAAATCGCCACGATCGGTAGCGGTGAGATTTGCGGTGGCGTAATCGACTGAAGCTGCGGTGCAATCGCCGCCGGTTCGAGTGACTGTCAAAGCGACCGTGGTGCAGTCTTCCTGAACGGTGAACGTTGTAGCGCTGAACTGCACGCTCGGCGCCACCGCATCCGTTAACGCGCGGGCAATGTTATTGCGGGCTGTGCCGTTGTAGTGATTGAACAGACCGCCGAGCAAAAGTCTGTTGTCGGCCTGTAGCACGAGTGCCTCGACCCAGCGATCCGTCCCCATGCCGCTGTTAAAGGTGAGATCGAGCGATCCGTCGCAACTGAGCCGCGCGATGTGATTTCGGCTGACGCCATTGTATTGATCGAAGTAGCCACCAATGACGACTTTACCGTCCGGTTGAATGACGAGCGCTCTCACGGCCCCGCCGCTCGGATATCGTGGTCCGCTGGTTCCGGCACCCGGGTTGAACGAGAGGTCAAGGGTTCCGTCGGTATTGACGCGGGCGATGTTATTGCGACTCACGCCGCTGTATCGATCGAATCGTCCGCCAATGACGATCTTTCCGTCAGGCTGAATGACGAGATCGTTTACCTGAGGATCAAAGTCCGGGTTGGTTTGCTCAACGCCTTTGGTGAAAGATGTGTCGCGCGACCCGTCGGGGTTCAGACGCACAAGATTTTGACCGCCGGCGAGAATTTTCCCGTCCGATTGAAAGATGATGGCCGAAGTTCCGACAACGTCTGAGCCTGCGCCTGGGTCAAAGGAAGTATCCAAGCTTCCGTTCGCATTGAGACGGGCCATGCCTGCGCGCGCCACACCATTGAATTGGCCAAACGCTCCGCCGACGAGAATCTTTCCATCCGCCTGGATGGCGAACGCTCGTACTTCGCTATTAGTCCCGGCGCCTGGATCAAACGTGGTGTCGAGGGATCCATCAGGGTTGAGGCGCGCGAGGCGATTGCGAGCCACGCCGGCGTACGTTGTGAACCAACCGCCGATCAGAATTTTGCCGTCTGCCTGAATCGCGATCGTATTAATTAGACCGCCAAAAATGAAAAGGTCGCCGCTGGTTCCGGCGCCGGGATTGAATGAAGCATCGAGCGAGCCGTCTGAGTTGAGACGCGCGATGTTCGTGCGGCCGACGCCGTTGTAGTGCGTGAAGAATCCGGCGATCAAAATTTTTCCGTCGAGTTGCAGGGCCACCGCACGGACGGCGCTGCCTACCGGCGCGGCGAGGTTGAATGAAGTGTCGAGCGAGCCGTCGGTGTTGGCGCGGGCGATACCATTCCGTCCGCCGGCGTTGAATTGAGTGAATCCCCCGCCTACCAGAATCTTCCCGTCCGATAGAATCGCGAACGAGTTAACCGAATCGGTACTGGAGTCGAAGGTGTTGTCGAGCGAGCCGTTGACGTTCACCCGCACGACGCCTTTGTGAGTCACGCCGTTATATTGAGTGAGGAAGAAGCCACCGATTACGATCTTCCCATCGGTCTGACGAGCCATCTTGAAGGAATCAGCATTCGGTCCAGTGCCGGGATTGAACGTTGTGTCGAGTGCGCCGTTAGAGTTTAGACGCGCGAGGTGCGTGCGGCTCGTGAGTCCATAGTGCGTGAAGCGGCCGCCGATGAGAATTTTTCCGTCCGGTTGAATGAGTAATGCGGTAACGTCTGGAACGAGCGCAGCGCCGTCATTGTTGGATATTGTCTCCGGGACAAACGATGAGTCGAGCGAGCCATCGGCATTGATGCGGGCCACGTTGGTGCGCGCGGCGCCGTTGTAGCGTTCGAAAATACCGCCGATCAAAATCCGCCCATCGGGTTGGATCGCCAGAGTATCGAGCACCGGCATCTGGCTGAGAGTTCGAGTCTCGGTCAAGGTCCCGAGATTGAACGTAGTGTCGAGCGAACCGTCACTGTTGATGCGCGCCATCAAGTTGCGGTTAACGCCGGCGTATTGCGTGAACTTGCCGATGATCAGAATTTTACCGTCCGCCTGAACCGCCAAGCGATCGATTGGGCGATTCGGCCCGGCGCCGGGATTGAATGACGGATCGAGAGAGCCGTCGCTATTGAGACGGGCGAAACCGGGGCGAGCCACTCCGTTCAAAGAAGAGAATCCACGCGCGATGATGATCTTTCCGTCCGGTTGCAGCGCGACTAATGATGCGCTCGAAAGAAACTCGGAAACCGGGGTAGCAAACGACGAATCGATTGAGCCGTCGCTGTTGAGCCGGAGAATCACGCTACCCTCCACGTCGTCGAGGTGACTAAATCTCCCCACGATTACGGTCTTACCATCGGGCTGCACGGCTAGATCGAGCACGTTGAGCTCAATGCCGAACGGCCCAGGCGCCTGGGTGACCCCAGCGGCGGGATTAAACGTAATATCCACATCGCCGGCGGCAGCGTTTGCATTGCGCGACAGCAAGCAAAGCGAGGCTATCGCGATGATGCGTAAACCCTTCAACAGACGTTGACGACCGCGTGCGCGAGCAGTTTGATTCCAGCAGTGGGCGAATATTTTCGTGAGTAGGTTCATAGTAATTTCTCCTGGAGGCTCCTCGTTGGTAGCGCGATCCGACGGACGGAAACGTCATCAATCAGGCCTTGAAAGGCGGGCTCAGGAATCGTGGTTGCAAATTGCCGACTGTGTTTAGTCTCACAGACGCGAGAGTCTTACGGTTCCTCCATGAGGGATAATCGCGCTGAACTTGGAATGCGGAAAAATTAGACAGAGTCGGACAAAATAGTTGAGGCGCAGGTTTGCTCCAGTCTAAAAAGCGGCTAGAATTCGCCGGCCCCGACTTCCAAACCAAGGGTATGAGCCAGCAACAGGTCGCGGAAATCACGCAAATTCTCCAGGACTGGAACGATGGCCGTGAGGACGCCAAGGAGCGTCTGGTGCCGTTTGTTTATGACGAATTGAAGCGGCAAGCGCGGATTTTGATGTCGCGCGAGAGGGCCGATCACACCTTGCAGCCTACGGCGCTGGTCCACGAAGCGTTCCTCAGATTGAGCGAACAGACCGGGATTGATTGGAAGAACCGCGGCCATTTTTACGGCATCGCTTCGCGGCTCATGCGCCAGATCCTGGTGGACCACGCCCGCCTCTACGCTACCGAGAAGCGCGGCAATCATCCGATTCATTTTTCCATTGACGACGTCCAGGTTCCAGTCGAGCAACGCGCCGGCTCGATTCTATTTCTGGATCAGGCGCTCGAACGGCTAGAGCAACTCGACGAACAGCAGGCGCGGATCGTCGAGATGCGGTTCTTCGGTGGGATGAACAATCAGGAGATTGCCGAGACGCTGAATATCTCAGAACGCACCGTCGGGCGCGAGTGGCAGGCGGCGCGCATCTGGCTGTATCGCGAGTTGAATACATGAGTCCGCGTAGCGGACGGTGGCATAAAGCCCGGGGTGAGTCCGCGAACCCCGGGGAAAGGGATTCAATGAATATATTGAGTCCGCAAAGCGGCCGGCAGCTCCCGAATCCTGAGATGGCATTGAAGACAATCGACGCACATGTGACATCTTGGGCTGCCGGCCGCTCCGCGGACTGCAATCGTTCGCTGCCTGGTTCCCGGGGTTCGCGGACTCACCCCGGGCTTTATGCCGCCGGCCGCTCCGCGGACTGAGATATATCAATACCGTGTAAACGGTTTCCTTTAAGAATTGAGTTCGTTACACCCGGTCGCTTTTTGTGTCTGACTCCATCAACCCTTTTCGCATATGACACCAGAAACGCGCAAAGCGAATATGGAAGCCGACGATTGGAAAACCATCAAGCACGTCACGCTGGAAGCACTGGAACAAGATGTTTCGCGGCGGCGGCAATTTCTTGATCAAGCAAACCTGTCCGCTGAGGCTCGCGCTGAAGTCGAATCACTCCTGAGATTTGCTGCGGACGCGGCGAACTTTATGACGCTTTCAGTCGGCGAGTTTTCCAAAGACTTCATCGAAGACGTCACCCGCAGCCCACTCATCAATCAGCGAATCGGCGTTTATGAAATTGTCTCAGAGCTTGGCGTAGGCGGAATGGGCGCAGTCTACCTGGCGATGCGGGTCGATGGAAAGTTCGAGCAACGCGTGGCGATCAAGATGCTCAAACGGGAATTCAATACGGAAAAGATTCGCCGCACATTCACGCGCGAAAAAGAGATCCTCGCCGCGCTTTCACATCCCAACATCGCGACGCTCCTGGATGCGGGCACCACGCGCGACGGTATTCCGTACCTGGTGATGGAGTACGTTAAAGGCGAACCAATAGACAACTTCTGTCAAAAACAAAAGCTGTCTTTGGATGAACGTCTGAAACTATTCAATAAGGTTTGCGACGCAGTTGCTTTTGCGCATCGTAACTTGATTGTCCATCGCGACCTGAAACCGTCGAATATTCTGGTCAACGAAAAGGCAGAGCCTAAGCTGCTGGACTTCGGCATCTCGAAATTACTCGACACAAACGGGGATGACGCCGGCCAGGTTACGCAACTCGGGGCGCTGACGCCGCAATACGCGAGCCCCGAACAAATCAACGGCCAACCGGTAACCACCACCACCGACATTTACAGCCTCGGCGTCGTCTTGTTCAGAATTCTTACGGAGAATTTTCCGAATCAACCAGCCACTAAGGGCAACGGGCGCCTCTTACGCGAGATTACCGACAGCGGTCCCACGCTGCCGAGCTCGGCCGCTGTAACACCGGTGATACGCACTCGGTTAAAAGGCGATCTCGACAACATCATTCTCAAGGCGCTCAGCAAAGAACCCGAGCGACGCTATCAGACTGTCGAGCAATTCTCCGCGGACATCTGGCGATTCGTAGATGGTCTGCCGGTGCTGGCGCGTCCGGCGACCGTCAGCTATCGACTTTCAAAGTTCGTCACGAGAAATAAAGTACAGATCATCGCCGCGGGCTTCGTCGTCGTCGCCTTACTGGTGGGAATAACCGTAGCTCTGTCGCAAGCAAAAGCCGCGCGGGAACAGGCCCGAGTGGCGCGCGAACAAAGAGACGCCGCCCAACAGGAGAGAGCGCGCGCGGAAAAGACCAGCCGGTTCATGCAGAGCTTTCTCAACTATGCCAACCCGCATTGGTCAGGCCTCGGCAGCCGCGATGATGGCCGGACGGATTTCACTGTGCGTGAGGCGCTTCAGGAGGTCGTGAAGCGCATGGACGCGGAGTTGGCTGACTCGCCTGAGGTGAGGGCCGACCTCCATTACACGATTGGCGAAGTCGACGCCGGCTCAGGTGAGCGCGAGCCTGCTCAGCAGCACTTTCGCCTGTCACTGGAGCTGTATCGCCAGGTCCTCGGTGAAGAGCACCCGAAGGTCGCGCGAGCGATTTACTACGCAGCGGGCGCGGAGCCAAATGACGAAAAGGCGGAAATGCAGTTACGGCAGGCCGTCGCCATAATGCGCCGGACCGATCCTGACAACGTCAACCTGCCTCATATGCTGCAATCGCTGGCCGTACGGATCGCGGAAATCGAGAAGGAGCGCCGGACTCCTTCACACTTGGCGGAAGCCGAAGCATTTATTCTCGAAGCGCAGTCCCTATTCAAACGCCGTAATGGCGGAAGTGACTCTGCTACCGTTTCCACCTACAACACCCTGGCCTCCATTGCTCTGGCTCGCGGGGATCTAGTCGCGGCTGAGAGTTTCAGTGGAGTAGCGCTGAAACACTTCGAGCAAACACGCGCAGGCTTATGGGAACACATCTGGGCGTTAGCCTGGTTGGGTGAGGTCAAGCATAAGATGGGGAAAGAGTCAGAGGCCGAGGCTCTCTTCGGGCAGGCATTGGAGTTAGCACGGAAACGTTGGAGTGCGAATGATCGTCAGTTTGAGAAACTCGTGAGCTATATCAAGAAGACCCGCGCCGAAAAGTGAGGCGGAATCAGTGGCGGACCGTAAAAGGCCATCGACTGATCCGTTCGTTATGCCTCCAAAAACATTGAGTGCCTACTCCACCCTGCTGCGCGATGTCGCCCACCCGTTAGTTCTGATTCAATACCGCCAGCAGTTTTTCATGAATCCCGCCGAATCCTCCGTTCGACATTATTGCCACCACGTCTCCTGCCCGCAGCTCCTGCTTTAAGCTCTGGATGATCTCGTCGACTTCGGTAATCGCGACGGCCGGCTTCTCCAGGGTAGCGATGTCCGCGATCAGCTTCTCGATGTCCAGCACCCCGCCCATCTCAGCGGCCCGGTGCGCATCGTGCACACGCGCGACGATTACATAGTCAGCTGGCGAAAAGGCATCGATGTAATGTTGTTGAAAAGTAGAATGAGACGATGTCCGTGAACGGGGTTCGAAGATCGCAATCAATCGCCGACCGGCATATTTTTGCTTCAAGGCGGTGAGCGTTTCGCGCACCGCGGTCGGATGATGAGCGAAATCGTCGATGACGGTTACGCCGCCAACTTCGCCGCGCACTTCGCAACGGCGACGCACACTTTTGAAAGTGGCCAACGCTTCGCCAATCTGCTCGCGTGAGACTCCCCAAGCATCCGCCGCTACAATTGCCGCGAGGCAGTTACGCACATTGAATTCGCCAATCAGCGGCGTTCGGAAATCCGCCCACTTCTGACCTCCGCGAAAAACTGTGAAGGTTGTCATCGTCTCGCGCGTCTCGTCTGCCCTTCGTGACGGTCGAACTTCTGACACTTTGATGTCGCGCGCCTCCCACTTAGCATCTTCGCCGGTGCCAAAGGTTTCGAGACGGGTGAATAACTTCTTGCCGAATGAAGCGACGACGTCGCGTACCGGGGGGCTATCCCAGCCAACGATCAATCGACCATTTGTGGGCACCAGATTCATCAAACGCCGAAACGCGAGCTCGACCGCGTCGAGATCTTTGTAGATGTCCGCGTGATCGAATTCGATGTTGTTGACGATGGCGACCTCGGGCAGGTAGTGCATGAACTTCGGGCCCTTGTCGAAGTAGGCCGTGTCGTATTCATCGCCTTCGATGATGAAATAGTCGCTATCCGTGACGCGAAAGCTGACGCCGAAATTCTGCACGACGCCGCCCACCAGGAACGAAGGATTCAGGCCCGCCTGATCGATGATCCACGCCGCGAGACTGGTGGTGGTGGTTTTTCCATGGGTGCCGGCGACGACGAGTGAGCGGCGCCCGCGAATGAATTCATCCTTCAGTACTTCCGGCAACGATCGATAAACGAGGCGGCGATTCAGCGTCTCTTCCACTTCGGGATTGCCCCGCGGGATCGCGTTGCCGACGACGACACAGTCGGGCGTGGGATTCAGGTTCGCCGCGTTATACCCGCGCACGATCTGTATGCCAATCGACTCGAGCATGGTCGACATGGGCGGATAAACGTTCTCGTCCGATCCGCTGACGACGTGACCGCGCGCCTTGAGCATTCCGGCGAGGGAAGCCATGGCGGTACCGCAGATTCCGATCAGGTGATAGTGCATAGGAGACAGTGACGAGTGACGAACTCGTAAACCAGAAGAGTTTAACTTGTCACTAGTCGCGCGTCATCCGCAGAAGGCAGCGGCCGCACACGTGTTGAGAGGCCCGTGGGGTCTTTCTCTGGCCGAGGCATTTACGCCTGGGTTATCAGGCGATTGATCGAGAAAGCCCCATTCAATGGGGCTTCGATCCTTACATTCATTGTTAACCGAGCCGTGAACGGCTGGGCTACAGAAATCTGGAGGTGGGGTTCTGTGTTGATGTCTTTGGCCGCAGAGCGGCCAGATGTTTATAGCTTCGTGATGACGATGCGTCCCGGCTCCGTCGGAGCGCAATGGAACCGAGCTCAAAACATTACGCTCCTACGGAGCGTCCCCAGCTGTGGGATCGATGATTCTATAAATATCTCGTCCCTCCGGGACGAAACCGCGCCGGCATCAACACACGTACCCTCCCACCAAAAATCTAACTCGTCACCCGTCACCCGTCACTCGTCACCCGTCACCCGTCACCCGTCACTGCACTCTTGCGCGTGGCCGCGACTAAATCACGGAACTGCTGATCGAGTTGGTCGATGCATTGATTCCGTTCGAGATTGACGATGGCGAGCTCCTTAATCACTCCGTCTTTCTGATCCATCGGAATCGATTCGAACTCGTAAACTTTTTCCTGTACGTGCCAAAGCTTGCAAACCGTGTGGGCCAACTGAGCGAAGCTCTCGCCCAGCGTCCCATTGAATTCGGGCACGACGTTGCCTTCTTTTTTGTAGACTTTGTTTTGCGCAAACGTGAGTCGCTCGAGCGGAATGTCTCCGGACATTGCGGCGCCCATAAATTCATCGATCTCCTGCTGGAGTTGTTTCTCCTGGGCGCGCAGGCTTTCCAGGCGGGCCGCATCGTCGCTGTGCCATAACTTGAGCTTGACGGTCGCCAGCTTGTCGCACAATGAACCTAGAGTTTCAGCCAATCAAATCCTCCGTCAATCGATCTTAGGTTTGCGCGCCCATTGAATAAAAGCGTCGATGTCATTCTGCGCAATCATTGAGCGCGCGGCACGAAGCTCAGGCTCGGGCCAGTTCCACCAGGCGATGTCGAGCAGCTCTTTGATCCGCGATTCCGAAAAGCGGTAGCGAATCAATTTTGCCGGCACCCCGCCGACGACGGCGTAATTCGGCACGTTATCAACGACTACCGCGCCGGCGGCGATGATTGCGCCGTCGCCGATCTGCACGCCGTCGCGGATGAACACGCGAGCGCCGCTCCAGACATCGTTCCCGATTATCGTGCGATTTGATTCCTGGAATTCATCCTTGTCGGCGAAGCTCACACCGCACTGCTTACGCGTCGAATAAAAAACCGGACTCGTGCTCACAAAATCCATCGGGTGCGAACCGTAACCACAAATCAGCCCGGGCCCAATCGAACAAAATCTGCCGATCGTCGCGTACGAGATTACTGACTGTTCGGCGATGTAGCTGTACGACCCCAGGTTGATCTCAGTGATCGTGCAGTGATGACTGAGAAGTGAATTTGCCTGCAGGGTCGAATCAAAGACGTTACTGTCTCTTTCGATTGAAACCGCATCGCCGAGTTGCGCATTCACCACGTAACAGTTCGCGCCGATGGAAACGTTATCGCCTAGTTGACTGTTGCCCGCCACCCGCGAGCCGAACGCAATCCGCGCGCGCGGATACGCTGACTTGTTAGCCGCAAACTTCAGTAGGTTCCGCGCGAATGACATGCGTTAGCTGAGTAAACTACTTCCGGCTGTCAGCACTGATAATTGATTCGTACGATTGACGCTTGAACACGTCTAGAAATCCGCCGTGAGTCGCATTGATTATTTCGATGCCCTGAGCGTCGCCAATGCGCCGCAGCATCTCATAAATGTCCCACATCGTCAGCATCGCTTCCATCATGGTGCGATACGTCCATCCCGGCAGATTGCCCTCCGGCTGTTCGTCAACCGTCTGCTCGCTATAAAAGTTCAGGTGCTCGCCACCGTGAGCCAACCAGTCATGATCGAGTCCCAGGAGATAAATCGGAGAGCAGCCCATATACATGGCCGCCAGCACTGCCAACTGCACGACCGTTTGAGCTCCCGGAATTGTCTTTGTCAGATCGGGCCGCGCGCGCCAGGTTTCTTCCAGGCCACCGCAGGTAGCCAGATAGTAAGTCTGCTCTGATGTAAGCAGGTCACTCGTCGCCAGGAAATCTTTCGCGTAGTGCGGCACGAAAATAGGTGTGGAACCAATCGCCGCCGTCATCTGCGAAAACTCTTTTCGATCGACGCTGCCGTCGAAATAAACGGGATCGCTCAAAAAATAATAGGTCGGCAACCATGACTTAATTTGCGGATGCAAATAAAACGAGTTCACTGCGAAAGTGATTTCATTTTGCAGCGCCGAAAGATCCTGATGTTTCAATGACGGCCCGTTGCCGATCACAAAACAACGCCGGCCGCGTTGACAATCGCGAAACTTCTCGTTGCGGGCCAGCAGCTCGCCCACCTGGGCCTGGGCGCGATGCCGACAAATTTCAAACTGTAATCGGCCGAACCATTGTTTCGAGCGCACGGACAGCCGCCAAAGAAACGCATACTGTGCTCGATGATATAGCTCGATTAGACTGCCCCGTGGTGCGGCGTGGCTCTCTTCAGCCATGACTGGATGTGATTGCTTCGATGACTGTCTGTTGACCGCTGTGGGTCAGGCTGGCGGACGAGGGGAGACTCAACGCTTGTCTCTGAAGTCGCGCAGCGACCTCGCCACCAAAGGTTTGCAAATCCTGATTGACCGGCGACAGATGCAGCGGCTGCCAGAGCGGGCGTGACTGAATGCCCTCGGTCGCCAGACGTTGCATGAGCGCGCGACTGTCCATCCCGAATTCCGCTTCATCAATCAGAACTGTGTACAGCCAAAAGATGCTGCGCGCCCAGGGAGCCTCTGACATTGTCGTTAACCCGGTCAGTGACTTGAACGCCTCGCTGTAAGTTTCGGCGATGGATCGTTTCTTCGCGATGAAGCCCGGCAATTGCTCCATCTGCGCACAACCGAGTGCGGCCAGCACGTTCGGCAGACGATAATTGTAACCGACGTGGTTATGCACATATTCGATTGGATCGTCTTTCGCCTGCGTCGTGAGATAACGAGCGCGTTCCGCGATTTGCTGATTGTCGGTAACGATCATGCCGCCACCGCCGGTCGTCATGATTTTGTTTCCGTTAAAGCTGAAACAGGCCACGTCACCCAAATGACCGACCATCGTATTTCGATAATGAGCACCGAGACTTTCGGTGGCGTCTTCGATGATCAGCAGATCAAATTCCCGGGCGATCTGAATTATCGAATCCATTTCGCAGGGGTGACCGAGAATGTGAACCGGCAGCACCGCGCGCACGCGGCGGCCGGTTCGCTTATTCCGTAGCTCGCGATTGATCCAGTTGCATTCGAGTCTCAGAAAGTCTGTGAGCCGCTGCGGATCCATCTGCCAGTAGTTCGGTTCGGCATCGATGAGCACCGGCCATGCGCGCGCATAACGAATTGCGTTCGCAGGCGCGATGAAGGTAAGCGTCGAAACCAGCACTTCGTCGTCGGGTTCGATGTTCGCTGCGAGCAAAGCCGCATGCAGCGCCGCCGTCCCGTTAACGGTGGCAATCGCATGTTTGGTTTCCACAAAGTCCGCCACCATGCTTTCAAATCGATCGACATAGCGGCCAACGGAAGACACCCAATTTGTATCGAGACAGTCGTTGACATACTTCCACTCATTGCCGCCGAGGTGCGGCTCAGACAAAGGAATGAAAGTTTTTTCTGCGATTGCGTCCACCATGAAAGCTCTGCTTCTCGTTGCTCAGACTGCGTAGACTCCGATTCGGAATCTTTCCGTGTTTTGTTCAATCCAGGAAATAGTTTCGGCCAAACCCGTCTCCAGAGAATGCTGCGGTGACCATCCCAGAAGTTTTCGCGCTTTGCTCGCATCGGCGCAGAGGCGATCTACTTCACTGCGTTCGGGGCGGATTCTTTTGTCATCCGTAATGATCGGCAGGTCTTTTCCAATCGACCTGAGAATCGTTTGGGCGAGATCACCAATTGAGATCTCGCGGCCGGTGCCGAGATTAATGGTTTCCCCGATAGCGTGCGGGGACTCCGCCGCTTTGATAAAACCTTCGACCGTATCCGCCACATAGTTCAGGTCACGCGTCGGTTCGAGGTTGCCGAGCCGGATCGGTTCATCGCCGAGCGCCTGGGTAATGATCGTTGGAATCACTGCGCGCGCTGATTGCCGCGGCCCGAACGTATTGAACGGACGAACGGTCGTGACCGGCAGGCCGAACGAAAGATGAAACGACTCGGCGACTTTGTCGGCGCCAATCTTGGAGGCCGAGTACGGCGACTGGCCCTGCAGCGGATGAGTTTCACTGATCGGCACCGTGCGCGCGCTGCCGTAAACCTCGCTCGTGGAAGTATGGACCACGCGCTCCACGCCGTGCTTTTGCGCGGCTTGCAGAACGTTGAGCGTGCCTTCAACGTTGGTGCGCACGTAAGACAGCGGCGCCTGGTATGAATAGGGAATGGCGATTAGCGCGGCCAGATGGAAGACGACATCGCAGCCGTCGATCGCGGACTGGCAACTATCGGGATCGCGAATGTCACCCTGAAAGACCTGGATCTCATCTTTGTATTGCGATCCTTCCAACCAACCCCACGACGATGCAGAGTTGTAATGGACCAGCGCGCGGGTTTTCGCCCCGTGCGCGACCAGCCGCTCGGTCAGGTGACTGCCGATAAAACCACCGGCGCCGGTTACCAGCACCGTCTTGTCCGCCCATTGAAATTCAGCCATGCAACGTGCGCTTGTGGATCGATACTCTCAAAATCGGCCGGCGGCAACGTCTATTTTCGCCTGGTTGTAATCATCTGATTTGCCGATATCCAGCCAGTATTCGCGAATCGGAAAACAGACGACGCACCGATTGTTATTAATCAAGAACTGAATGAGCTCTGGAATGTCGTAGGGCTGGCCATTCGGAATCAGTTTTCTGACGGCGGGATTCAATAGATAAATACCGGCGTTGATAAATTGACGCAGGGTCGGCTTTTCCGAAATTCCCTTGACGTTTACGCCGTCAGTCTCGATGACGCCATAAGGGACGCGGAACTCGTACTCGCGTACGGCGATGGTCAGCTCAGCTTTGTGCTCGCGATGAAAATCGAGCATGGCGCGAAAGTCGACCCGCGTCAAAATGTCGCCGTTCATCACCAATAGCGGATCGTCCGATTCTTCGAGCAGGCTGAGCGCGCCCGCGGTGCCGAGCGGTTGATCTTCGCGCACGTAACGAATGTCAACGCCGAATCCTTCACCGTTTTTGAAGTGGTCGGAAATTGTGTCGCTCAAATAATGGGTGGCGACGTTGACCTGGCGAATGCCGGCTTCCTTCAGTTGATCGACGATGATTTCCAGCAGTGGGCGATCGCCCACCGGCAACATAGGCTTCGGGATTTGATTCGTCAGCGGCAACAGACGCGTGCCATAGCCTCCGGCCATGATGACGGCCCGCATTAAAGGGAGTTCGTACTCCTTGACCAGATCGGCAAGTAAAGCGAGATCCACCAGGCGGCCATCTTCGTCTACGACAGGAATCTGTCGCAGAGTGTGTTCGCTCATCAGGTGCAAAATCTCGGTCATCGGTGTTCCGGCCTTGACCGTTGTGGGAACGCTGTCCGGCAAGCTCGCTTTTTGGTCGAGCAGTTCCTGCACCGGCAGATCGAGGTTGGTGCCTGCCAGCACGGCGCGGCGCACATCACCGTCGGTCACGGTGGCAATCAGATGACGGTCGTCATCGACCACTAAGGCAATGCCCTTCGCATTGCGATCGATGCAATTCATCACTTCGCGAATGCGTGTGTTGGCGGTAACTAATAACGAATCAATATCCATTGAAACAACTAACTCTCTATTTTCTTTCCAGTGGCCGCGCGGGGACACCCACTACGGTGACATCGTCCGGAACATCGTGGATGACGACGGCGCCGGCGCCCACGATCGCGTTGCGTCCCACCTGCACTCCCTGCTTAATCGCGGCCCCGAGCCCGACATGAGCGCCATCGAGAACAGTCACGCCGCCACCCAGTCGCGCTCCGGTGGCGATGTGCACATGATTTCCAATGCGGCAGTCATGCTCCACAATCGCGCCGCTGTTGATTATGACATTGTCCCCGAGACGACTGTCGGCGTTGATTATTGCGCCCGGCATAACCATCGCGCCTTCACCAAGCACCGCGGACGGCGCGATGATTGAGCGCGGGTCGATCGCCGCAACGATTTCCAATCCATTTTCTCTGGCCATCATGTAAAGAGCCGCTCGCGGTCGATTATCTCCGGTACCGCCCAGGCCGACAAAAGCGTGCCGCACGCCCCGGGCCGACAGCCCGGACAGCATTGAATCATTACCCAAAACAGGGACGCGCAGAATGCTGGTACCGTGAACTTTCGGGTCGGCGTCGAGTAACCCGACGACTTCGAAATCGCCCAAAAGCCTCAGGATTTCGATGATAATCTTAGCATGTCCGCCTGCGCATAGCCCTATGACCTGCTTCATGATTCTTGAAAATGCTTCTTCAGCAACCGTTGGCCCAGCTCGACAGATTGTAGCTTGTCGACGATTTTTTCCGCTGCGTGACCATCTCCATATGGATTGTGCAGAGCGGCGAGACTGTTCCGAAACTCAGGATCGAGCGCGCGCTCTAAACCGGCCTCGATTTCTCCTTGACTCTCGCCGACGTCGATAACATTAGCCGGACGCACCCGCCCGGCTTGACGGTTCCCAATGTTAACCACAGGCAAGCGAAAAGACGCAGCCTCGATGATACCACTTGATGAATTTCCGACGACCGCCGCAGCGCGATTCATCAGACTGAAGTACACGTGCGAACCCAGGCTGCGGAAGACGCGTGTGCGAGGTGACTGCGCAGCATAAGCTTCGAGTCTTGAGACTATCCTGTTGCTGCCGGCGTCGGCATTCGGATAGGTAAAAACGATCGGCAGATTCACCTTGGCCAGCACCGAGAGCATCTGTTCGAACTTGCCTTCGATGTTTTCGTTTTCCAGCGTCACGGGATGATACGTCGCCAGGAGGAACGGCTGACGAATGTCGAGCCCGACGCGTTCAGAAAGTTCAGCGTCTCCGAGTGGATTAAATGTTCTGAGATTGTCGAGCGATGGTGCGCCGCTGATCGTGATTCTCCAGGACTCTTCTCCCATTTGCGCGATCCGATTCGCATATAGTTGCGTCGCGGGAAAATGCAAGTGACTCAGTTTCGTGATCGAATGTCGCAGCGCGTCATCAATTGCGCCTTCAGTCAATTCGCCACCATGAATGTGCGTCACCGGAATCAGAAATGGCACGGCGGCCGTGACCGCCGCATGCATCTCGTAGCGGTCTCCGAGCACCAGCAGCAAATCGGGACGCGCAGCGGCGTAGTAATCGGCGAAGCCCTCCATTGCGTGGCCGGTTGATTTAACGATTGCCGCCGGAGTGTCCGCCGACAGGAGCCATTCAACGCGACCACTGGTGTCGTAGCCGTCAGCCTCGATTTCCTCGACAGTCATGCCGAACTGACTTGAAAGATGCGAGCCGGTAATCAGCAGACGCAATTCCAACTCGGGACGTTGAGTGATCTCTCGCAGCACCGGACGATAGATTCCATAGTCGGCGCGACTGGTGGTGACAACACAGATTCGTCTCACAATAGATCGTCCCAGAGAATCATCTCATTGCGCTCGAGTTTGCGCGTCAGTTTTTTGCCGATCACTTCGGCCGCCGAACTGGGCGGGATGCCCGTGCCCGGCCGTTTCTCGCACAACATGTCCGCTTGCAGCACCGTATCGGCGGCCAGCGCGGTCGCGGCAACCAGACTCCGCCGGGCCACACTGCGCGTGTTGGCTTCGGACTCGGCCGGCGCCTTCACGCCGCCGCCAAGCGACGATTCGACTTTGCGAATTTCGGTGACGAGTGCTTTCAACTCGCCGGGTTCCAGCGACGCGCGATGATCGGGCCCCGGAAGATTTCGATCCAGGGTCAGATGTTTTTCGATTAGACACGCACCCAAAGCGACCGCGGCCAGCGCGACAGTAAAGCCTTCGGTGTGATCCGAGAAGCCGATCGGCACTTGAAGTTTCGCGGCCATCGTTTGCATCGCGCGCAGGTTTGCGTCGGCGGGCGCCGCCGGATAATTCGATACGCAGTGCAACGCGATGATCTCAGGATTCCCGGCTTCGCGAATGACTTCAACGGCGGCGCTGACTTCGTCCAGGTAAGACATCCCGGTCGATAGAATTACCGGTTTTCCGAACCGCGCCAGATGTCGCAGCAACGGCCAATCGGTGAGATCACCTGAGGACACTTTGAAGGCCGGCACACCCAGCCGTTGTAATAAGTCCGCGCTACCTCGATCAAACGGCGTCGATAGAAATTGAATTCCGGCGGCCGCGCAGCGATCGCGGATCGCTTCGTGGCTCGCCTGTGAAAGCTCGAGCCTCTTAATCATATCGTACTGGCTTTCAGCGGCGTCGGTGCTTGCCAATTGATAATCTGCTTTTGGCGCTGACGCACTTACTAGTTCGTCGGCGAGGAACGACTGGAACTTGATCGCGTCGGCGCCGGCCGCGACGGCCGCGTCCACCAAATCAAGCGCCAGCTGCAGCTCACCATTGTGGTTTACGCCGGCTTCGGCAATTACAAATACCGGTGCGCCGGGCCCCACCAAACGATCGCCGATTTGAATTTGGGTGATTGACATGCCGGCAAGAGGAGAGAATCAATTGACGAGTTGCGGCGTCAGCAGGGTTTGCGTATCAGCCAGAAACGGAAAGCGTTTGCGAATCTCGTTCACGTCGTGCAAGTCGATCTCAGTCGCGAACACGCCTTCGCTTTCATCAGCTTCGACGAGAACATCGCCCCACGGATTGACGATCATCGAGTGTCCGCAAAAAACATTTCCGTTGCCGGCGCCGACCGTGTTGCAGGCGGCCACGAATGATTGATTCTCAATCGCGCGCGCGATCAGCAAAGTTCGCCAATGCGCGGATCGCGGATGCGGCCATTCCGCCGACATCAGAATTAACTGACTGCCTTGCAGCGCATAAGTGCGGAAGAGTTCGGGAAAACGAAGATCGTAACAGATCGACATGCCAATGTTTCCCCACGGGAGATCGACTGTCAACGGTTGTGTTCCGGGTGACAGAAACTTTGGTTCGTCCATCAATCCGAACAAATGAATCTTGCGATAGAAGCCCAGCTTCGCGCCGTTTGGCGCGCAAAGCACCTGCGTATTGAAATAACGTCCGCCCGCTGCTTCCAGCACGGAGCCGCACAGGAACAAACCGAATTCCCGCGCCATCTGGCTCATCTCGTCAAAGATGCCCGCATCTTTTTCGCAGGCAAGCTCCGGGGCGCGCTCAAGATCGTATCCAGTGGACCAGAGTTCCGGGAGCAACGCCAGGCCCATACCGAGCTTGGCTTCACGCAGGTGCGAGCGCAAACGGCGAATGTTTTCCTCTGGTTGGCCCAGCGCGATTTCGAATTGCACCAGACCGATTTTCAGTTTGCCCATGTTAATTAAATCTTCTGAAGACAGGTTTGACCGGCGGACCGACGAGATAATTCTCGACGCCGTCTTCGAGTGCGCGGGCATAAACCTGAAAAGCTTCGGTGGCGGCTGCCAACGTACGCTCAACCTCAGCCTGTTGATGGGCGAAGCTCACCACGATGTAAGGCATGAGGACACCGTGCGCAGTCAATTCCTGAAGCAAAAGCGTCCGCAGCGGCAGCGAGATCTGGCCGTCGCGATCGCGAGTGATGACCGCCGAGTTACATGGATAACCGATGCAGTTAATGTAATCAGCGAGGCCCATCTCGCGCGCTAAATTATTGAGACCGTCCTGCAGAGACTTCCCGATCTTCCAGATGTGGCTGATGACGTCCTTCTCTTCCAACTCACGGATTGTCGCGACGCACGCAGCCAGCGAATGTGTCTCCGCGCCGTGCGTCGTCGAAAGCAGGAACACGCGCGGCCGGTCATGATTGAGGCCGCCCAATTCCATCACGTCGCGCCGGCCCGCCAGCACCGCGACGGAAAACCCATTGCCGATCGCTTTGCCGAAAGTCGACATGTCCGGAATGACATTGAAATAAGTCTGGGCGCCTTGCAGATGCCAGCGAAATCCGGAAATCATCTCATCGAAGATCAGGAGTGCGCCATGCCGGCGAGTTAAGTCGCGAACCTTTTCGAGGAAGTTGTCCTTTGGCTCTTCGAGCGTCACCGGCTCCATAATCACAGCTGCAATTTGTCCCGGATGTTTTTCAAACAGCGCTTCCAGGCTGGACAGATCGTTGTAGTGAAAGGCGAGACTGTGCTCGTAACTCTCTTCGGGGATGCCGGCGTTGGGCGGCGTGGTGCCGATGAACCAATCGTCAAAACTGAAGAACGGATGTTCGCGACAAAAAGCGATGTAAGAACGGCCCGTGTACGCGCGCGCCAGACGAATAGCCGCTGAAGTTACGTTCGATCCATTCTTGGCGAACTTGACCATTTCGGCTGACGGAATCAGTCGCGTCAGTTCTTCAGCAAGTTCAACTTCAACTGGTGAAGGCAAAAGAAAATTCGGGCCTTTGGCGATCTCGCGTTCGACGGCTTCGATCACTCGCGGATATGAATAGCCCAGCACCACCGAGCGCAGGCCCATACCCCAATCAATAAATTCATTGCCGTCAACATCGATGACGCGGCAGCCCTGGGCGCGTTCGATGAAGCCGGGTGAATTGAAAGGGAATTGATCGGGACCCTTGCTGTAGGTGTGCGCGCCACCGGGAATCAATTCGCGCGCGCGGCTGGCCAGCGCCTTTGATTTTTCGAAATTCTCGATACGCTTCATCTTATTCACACCCGGCTTCAGCCGGGTGTCCGCGAATTCTGCTCAACGCCAGTACACCCGGCTGAAGCCAGGTGTGAATGGGGAGCTAGACTTCTATCTGCCGGCGCTCGTCGCTGCTCGTCTCGATTTGCTGTAGCAGATCCAGCGTCGCTTTATCCTGTGCGAGCGTGTATCCCCACGGCTTTTCTCCGCGGCACGCGGCAATGAAGTCGCGCATCTCGTCGATGTAAGGGTTCTCTGAATAGACGTAGCCGGGCTCCTGAATGCGCTCGGGTTCGGGAATGATTTCCCAGTCGCCGCCGGCGCGAAAGATTCTCACCTGCTTGGTCCCGGTCGCGTCCCACTCGATAGTTGCTCGCTCGCTACACAGTCGAAAATATCTGACCGGCGACCGTGCGATCACATCAACCAGGAGATGCCCCAGCGCGCCCGACTCAAATTTCAAAAGCACCTGATACGCATCATCGATATCCACGTCGAGTGTCGACAGTTTGTCGCGCATGCCGGTGACCATCGCAATCGGCCCGATAATCCACGTCAGCCAGGACAATTCAAACGGCACGATTTCGCGGCAAGCTCCGGTCGCGCGGCGAGCCACATAAAACGAACGATAATCCTCCCACGGATGCCAATCGGGAAGCCATTGCCCCGAGTGGTAGGTCAAGAGCAGCGGTTTTCCGAAATCATCATCGACCAACTGCTTGATGGTTTGAATCGATGGGTGATATCGCAGCGTGCACGAAGGCGCGGCGACCAGCTCCGGATTCGCATGCGATAAAGCGATCAGCTCGTCCATGCCATCGTCGACCACGCTCGCTTCCGAAAAGTAGTGGTGACCATTTTGCAGTGCCAACTTTGCGTACTGCACATGCAGATCGGGCGGAGTCGAGATCACTACCGCGTCGGGTTTGAAGGTGTTGCAGGCTTCGTCGAAATCGCTAAAGGTCTGGATGCCATACTTCGACGCTGCTTCTTCTCGCCGGTCAGCGCGTGGGTCGAAGCCGGCGATGTCGCCGGCCTGCAGATGCTGAAGATTGCGTACGCGGCGCTTGCCCATCGAGCCAAGGCCGGTAATTAAGAACTTCATGCTGATGTCGTATTCACCAAAACCGCGAGGCTACTCAATGACGATATAAGAAGGCATGGGGGCCAGCGCAGACCGCCGAATGCTGAAGCGGTCGAGACCAAAAACTTCCTTGACCGCGAGCGTCTCGCCGGGGAATTGAGGATAGTTCAACTCATCAAAGCCGATGACGGTGCCCTTGGTCACGTGGCCCTTTAGCAATTCCAGGCAACGCTTCGTTGGTTCATACAGGTCGAGGTCGATGTAGGCCAGCGCGACAATCGTCTCGGGGTGATCATGAAGATATCGTTCCAGCGTCTCGGTCGCATCGCCTTTCACGATTTCGTATTTCTTGATGTGCGACAGCGGGCTTTCCGATTCGTGATAAGTGAGTATCTGGTCGAGATAGTCTTCGTAGTTGTCCGAGACCTGCAGCGCGCCGACCTTAATGATTCCGTCCGTGCCGTCCTTGTCGGAAACTGAAGGGAATCCGCCGAAGGTATCAAATCCAATAACCTTGCGCCCGTAGTTATATGGTTCGTAAATTCCGCGAAACGTCGAGAGCAACGCCAGGTTTTGTCCCCAACGCACGCCAAACTCCATCACGACGCCATGGATGTTGAGTATCTGCTGATAGAGCTCGTGAAAGAAGAGATAGCGCGACATGGTCTGCCGGTTAATGAACAGGCCGAGGTTACGCATGATTTCATAATCGGGTATGGGACAGTTGCTGAAGAGCTTCTGGATATGATCCCGCTGCGTTAGTTCGGCAGCCGAAGATTGACCCGTCTTAATAATGTCAATTACTTCATCCATTTGATTTTTCCGTTTCCAATTTATCGGCCGGCGAGGTCGCGTGGCTTTTCAACCAGTCCTCAGCGCTGATCTGGCAAATCACATAGTCCTGATATTTTCCATCGGCCCAAAACAACTCTTTGTACGTGCCGACATGCTTGAACCGCAAAACCGCGAGCAACTTTTCCGTATATTCATTAACGACTGCGTATCCGCCGCGGACCGTTTTGAAATTCAATCGCAGAAAAGCCACCCGCAGCATCAGCGAGCAGCATTCAAAAGCATAAGGTCCTTTACGAAAATCTTTGTCGCCGATTACCAGCGCCATGTCGCCGTAGCGGTGAACCCAGCTGATATTGCTCAGGCTGCAAACGCCGATGTGCTTGTCGCTGGCGATGTCGACGATCGAAAGCAGTAAGCGCCCCCGACTGTTCATGCTGGTCCGGTAAAACTCGAGCTGGGCTTCCTGTGAATTGGGCCAGTATCTGTCGCCGATATATTTTGTAGTTTCTTCGTCGCTGAACCATTGGTGCCAGCCGCCCAGGACATCAGCTTCGGTGGGATGCCGGAGATAGATATGTTTTCCAACGATGTAAGGATTGTACATAGTCGCAGTTAATAAGCTGCGCGAGCCATCGTGCCGGATTTCGTCAGGATTTACCGCGGGCTTCGGCCACAGCGAGCACGACCAATTTCGCGTTAAGCATATCCACGATCTGCGCTTCCGTGAACTGAACTGCCAACTCTTCTTCGAGGGCCAGCACCAGATTCATATGGGCCAGCGAGTCCCAGCTGGCGATCGTATCGGGCGAAGAGTCTTCATTGATGCTCTCAGACGTCACGCCGAGCACGCGCCCCATGATCGCAAACACGCTTGCTTCCAATTCCCCTTCGCCGGTCGCCATTTTTGCTTGTTGAGTCAACTAAAAATCGCTATTGATCGATTTGAAATAGGCAGGCTCCTCGCGCGGTGCTTGATCCAGAAGGTAGTGAAAAACCTTCTCAGCTCCCGAACTTGCAGCTTCAATCTCCAGGAATCCCTGTCGCGCATAGAATAACTTCACCTGCTGATTTTTGCTAGTTGGTCGGTATTCGCCAACTGCCAGCTCGCACCCGCGTTGGCGGGCCAGATTCAGCGCGCGAGCAAGGAACACATCCTCGACTCCACGACCCAGCACGCGGCATGAAAGCAGAAACGAATCGAGGACCGCGCGGCCCTCGGAATAGGTGAGTATGCAGACGCCGACGATTCCCGAGTCGCCATACTGATCAGAGAGCTTGAGATAGATGACGTCGGCCGCCGGGTCGGTTCTGAAGCGGGCAATGTCCGCCTCAGAATATCGACGAGTGGTCAGATTGAACTGGTTAGTCTTCTGCGTCAGCTGCGCGATCCGCGGAACGGCAAAGTCGTCAGCGAGATGGATGTCGACGATCATCTCCAACGATCGAAAGTAACTTTCCAGGTCCGTCGCCTGCGCTTGCAGATTCTTTCGAACGGCCTCGGCGCGATACATCGCCCCGCGATTGACGTCTTCATTCGACAAAGTCAGCTGATCGAAGTAACCGCAGCCGGCCAGCGTTGAGGCATAGGCGACCGAATTGTTCGGCGGCAAGTGGATGACGGCGATCTCTGGAATTTCACGGCTCACCAGACCCGTTTCAAACTCGCTGTCGTCGACGTAGACCATGCTGTCGAGTCCAATATTCAGATCAAGGGCGAGCTGGCGAAGGTTCGCGGCTTTGTCATTCCAGTTAATCTGCGCCGCCGCGATCTGGTCCTCTTTCAACAACATGTCCGGATGATTGCGGAAGACTTCCCAGACGTCGGCTTCATTGTTCTTGCTGCACAGCGCGATGATCACGCCGCGACGATGCAAGTTCACGATTTCTTGTTGGAGCTCATAGAAGGCCGACCCGGGATAAGTCGTCCCCAGTTTAATTCCCTCGAGTCCGTCTTCGCCGACGATGCCGCCCCACAGAGTGTTGTCGCAATCGAGCACCAGACATTTTCGGCTCTTCCCAAGTCTGGCGCGCATGAACCGCAGATCATATTTGGCAATCTCGCGCATGGCGCCGCGCGTGTACGGTGCGCGCCCGATATGCCAATAACGCAAGTCGTACCAATCGCGCGCGCCCATCTGCGCCATGAGCCCGTTGAGGTCGACGAAATAGGCGTTCGAAGTCTCACGAAGTTTCAGGCGCAAATAATCATTCAGTCGCGCGATGCTCGCGGTTTGCCCGTCGATCTGCGCATCGAGAATTCCCGGGACGGGATTCGACGGCAGCTCCCATGAATGCCAGAGAATCGTCGCGTCGGTCTGCTGCCTGATGCCGCCCAACACCAGATCGATGTGTGCTTTGATCCGATCTATTTCGCCGTCGACTTCAGCGGCGGTGAGGCCAGGGAAATTACGCGAGAGATTTCGTGAAAGCGTCTCGAGGAAATCGAAGACGAGCACGTAATCAGGTTTGTCGGCGAGCAGCGCGGCGCCCCCCATTGCCTCCTGCACGATGTTGTCATACTCGCCGAATTTGACGCTGGCCCGATAGCCTAATTCGAAAGCTCCATAGCGGAGGTACGACTCGATCGGTTCCAGCATTATGTTGCGCAGAATCGCGATCCTGATCTCGGGAAGCGATCGCAGATCCATCTGGCTGAGCTTTTCCTGGATTTGTGAGTAGGTCAGTTCCTGCATTCGACCGGATCGAAGAAATCGTGGTGTCGGTTATGACATGCCCTAGGACATGATCGTTCCGCCGTTGACGCGGATGTTCTGGCCGGTGACGAAAGCGGCGTCTTCACTGAATAAGAAAGCGACCACGCCGGCGACGTCCTGCGGCGCAGCCAGCCGGCGCAAGGGAGTCTGCATCCTGGTGACCATCTTGATTTTTTCGGGGACATTCGCGATGAGGTCGGTGTCAGTCATGCTTGGCGAAACGCAATTGGCGCGCAGACCCTGCGGACCAAACTCGACGGCCAGCGACTTGGCAAACGAAACCAGGGCGGCCTTGACCATGCTGTATGGCAACAGCCTCGTGGGCGGCTGGTCTGCATAACTGCTCGAGATGTTGACGACGACGCCGTGCTTCTGCTCCAGCAGAGTAGGCAGGGCAGTCTGGGTCAAATTAAAGGCGCCCCGCAATTGAACATTGATGTGCTCTTCAACGTCTGCCCAGGTCAGCGCCGCAAAATCTTTTGGCTCGATGTTGCCCGAAGCATTGTTCACCACTCCATCGAGGCGCTTGAATTGCTCGCAACCCCGTCCGACCATTTCACTCACGGCGCGCTGGTCTGAAATATCGGCTTGATGAATCAAAGCGCGGCCGCCGAAGTTGGTGATCTCTTCCGCGAGACCGCGGGCCTCGGCTTCGCTGCGCTTAAAATTAATCACTACCGCGTGGCCTTTTGCCGCCAGCTGCCGGGCGATAGCTGCGCCTATGCCGCGACTCGCGCCGGAAATAATGACCGCGCCTTTTTCATCTTCAACTCTGTCCATGATCTTTTTTTTTTCGAGCGCCAGTACTTTGACTTTGCCTTCGCCCTCAATCACGCGCCTTCCATCTTCGCCGAACACGACTGTCTCGAGCACGATCACCCGCTGAGCGACACTCTTGTGGTTGACTCTGACCCAGACCCTGATTTGTTCACCCACGCGCACCGGCGCGAGGAACTTTATGTGCTGTTCAAACCAAAGCGCGCCCGCACCGGGCAGCACAGTCCCGATGATCGTCGAGATGAAAGACGCGGTGAGCATTCCATGCACGACCGGTTGCTTGAAACTGGTCTGAGCGGCGAACGATTCATCAACATGCAGCGGGTTCGTGTCACCCGTCAGGCGCGCGAAAGTATCGACATCGGCAGCAGAGACGACGCGCGAGATTTCCGCTTCGTCTCCAACTTGAATTGTTTCAAACCGATCCGCCATAAACCGTCGAGCGCTAACTTCGCATGGTGAATTCGCCGTGCTCGCGATTGAACCGCTCCCAGTATTCAGTGTTCACCTGCTCGCTAATGGCCGCTATCTCAGGATGCTTGTCGAGAAAGTCGACAACCTCGCGCAGGTCCAGCCGTCCGGCATGTGCCGGATCAACTCCGCGCACCACCGCGCGAAAGAATTCCAGATCCTCGGGATAATCGAGCGTCATGCGATAGTGCGGACGCCTGACGTCTTCCTCGACTTCGATCTCTTTAGTCTTGAAAAGTCCGGAACGCACAAAATATTTTCCCCATCCCTGCGTCTCAGTCTCTGCTTTTCGCGCGCAGACTTCACGCAGGGCTTCGGTCTTCACGCCAATCGGCGCGGCGCCGAGGGGCAGTCCATTGCAGTGTATGTAGTCGGCGTTGGTCTGCCGATAACGCTCAATCAACTTGTCGACATATTCGGCGTCGCAGAAGAGATCGTCGCCATCGACGTTCACAAAGAAATCAATATCAAACTGAGTAGCCGCGCCCAAATACCGTTCGAGCACGTCCTCTTCGCTGCCACGAAAAACCTGCCAGCCCTGGCTCTCTGCCAACGCGGCGATCTCATCGTCTTCAGGATTGGTCGAGGTGCAGACGACGCGCACATCGGGCAGCGCCGGATGTTTCATTCTATCGAGCACATACCAGAGCGCCGGGCGTCCTTCGATGTCGGTCAACATTTTCCGCGGCAGACGCGAAGACTGTAACCGGGCGGTGACGAAGATGGCAGTGCGAGCAGTGCGCCAGCCGATGTCCCACTCGGCCATGTCGATGCCTTTTTCTTTCAGGTGGGCGCGCGCTTCAATCAGGCCATCGGCCATGAAGTTAAAAAGATGTGCGGTCGAGACGGCGAGCACACCGCCGCGCTCGATACCGTCTGCCAATTGATCAAAGCGACCGACGCCGCCGGACGCGATCAAAGGGACGCGCGTGGACTCGCTGACCCGGCGGATCGTGTTCAAATCATATCCCTGACCGGTGCCGTCAAGATCCATGCAGGTTAGATAAATCTCGCCGGCGCCCAGCGCTTCGGCGTTCGCGACTGCGCGCTCGACGGTCCAACCGGTTGCTTCACTGCCGTCTGCGATGAAGACTTCGGTGCTCTCTCCGCTGCGTTTGTAATCAATGGAAGCGACCACGCACTGGCTGCCGAAGGTGCTCACTAATTCCGAGACTAGTTCCGGTTGGCGCACGAGCGCGCTGTTGAGGACCAACTTGTCTGCCCCGGCGCTCATCATCGTGAAAGCATCTTCCATTGAGCGGATGCCGCCGCCGGCGGCCAGCGGGACAAAGCAATTTCGCACCAGCTCAGAGAGATGTCGCGCGAAATCTTTGACGTCCTTTTCGCCGCGACCGACATTCAGAACTACCAGTTCGTCGATCGAGAAAGCGATGGCGTCAAAATCGTAGTAGTCCTTGAGCCAGTTCAAATCGCCGACGTTTTGGAGACGGAAATTGCGGCTCAGCATGTAGGCGCCACGCTGAATCAGGAGGGTGAAAAGAAGTCGCGGCTTTAACAAACCTAGACTCCTGCGGCAGCCAGAACGCGCACGCCGGCGAAATTCTTCAGCAACTTCAGGCCATTGCTTTGACTTTTTTCGGGATGGAACTGCGTGCCGAAAATATTATCGCGTTCGACCGCGGCGACAAAAGGGCCACCATAATCGACCCACGCGCGGACGTCCCGTTCGCGATCACAAATCAAGTGATAGCTGTGCACGAAATAAAAATCTGCGTGATGGCCGAGGCCGGCAAATACCGAACTCTCAAGGGGCACAAAGGTCGCGGTGTTGAATCCAATGTGCGGCACTTTGAGAGCCGGATCGTTGAGCTTGAATCGTTCGACACGTCCGCGAATCCAACCCAGGCCGCGCGTTGGTCCATCCTCTTCGCCGACTTCGGCCAGCAGTTGCATGCCCAGGCAGATGCCCAGCACCGGCACGCCCCGACCGAGGACCATTTCGTTGAGCGGATTCTCGAGTTCCAGCCGCCGAATATTCCCCATGGCGGCCGCAAATGATCCGACGCCAGGGAGAATCAGCGTTTCACTCTGGAGAATTTCTTCCGGCGTGCTGACGAGTTGACTCTCAAACCCGAGGTAGCCGAGCGCACCTTGCACCGAGCGCAGGTTGCCCATTCCGTAATTGACGATCGAGATATTCAATTAACGCCTCCCCAGTCTCAATTCAAGGCAAACGTGGGACGCCAGCGGCCATCGACTTTCTTGAACAGATCGCGATTCGCATGGCGGTCAAGTGCATCGTCGAATTCTTCCTTCGTCATCTGAAAATAATCCAGATAATCCTGTTCGTACGCTTCGGGATATTCGCCGTCATATCTCTTGACCAGGGCCACGCCCTGCTTCCGCGTCATGGCGCCGCGCCGTATGTCTATGCCCACGTCCTGCGCACACCGGCCGAAGCCAAACTTCAGGTACATCAGGTAACAATGGAGATCGTAAAGCTTAGTATCAGTCTGGGCAAAATTGTTATAGGTACCGAGGCAGCGTTCAGGCTCTTCCTGAAGTCCGCACTTTTCTTTGGCCACGAGATAGTGTTCGTATGAGTCCCAGTTTTCGAAGTATGACCACTTAGCTATCTTAGGGTCAAGCGAACGAAATTCCTCTTCGGTGGGGAACAGCCACCAGAAAAGATCGTTTTCGCTGAATTCACCAACCAGCTTGCGCGCGTCATTGCCGCTCAGGTAAATCCGGACAGCATCGTCGAGATCATATGACGCCTGATTCTTGAGCTTGGTGGTGCCGCCATACTCGACCTCACCCTCTTCGCCATACATGATGAACGGGATATCGAAGATGGTCGCCACCTTAAGAATCGTGGACTGTACCGACATCATGAAAGCCATCATCGGCTGGCCCTGCTCGATCAAAGTGCGGCGGGCGATGCGGCGGCCGACTTCCGGGTCCGGGGTAACCCGCAAGTGATTAAAGCCGGCATTGATAAAGTTCTCGAGATTCTGTTCGCCGATGGCTTTCCAGCACAGTGGGATCCGAAGCTTGGAATTCACGTGACTTGAAGTCGCGGC
>JADMIO011006372.1_pt1 | contig 61269 bp, 92 predicted proteins | sample 8958161 | NCBI WGS metagenome assembly JADMIO01 (sample SAMN16585339, study PRJNA669376) | soil metagenome | isolation source: Crop rotation soil | place: USA: Cullars Rotation, Alabama | collected 2011
AGGTGAGCCAGTGTGATTACATTTGCGGCCTAACTGTGGCCAGTCCAGTTACGCTGGAGTCACTAGTATTTAGGTGACACTATAGAAGCGGCCGCGACAACTTGTCCACGTGGAATTCTAAGCTTAGGATCCCAATGTGCTGGAAAGAGCGGAGTCCCGTCGTCGCGCGGAGGGGGTGGGTGCCTGGGGGTGGGTAAGCGATTCCTTAGGAAAAAAGATTCCTTCCCTCGTCTCGGTACAGCGTGACGAGCTGCACGAGCGACGACCGAATGGCCGGTCATTCCTGATAGTCCTTATTATCAACGTCACTCAGTCGCAACAACGCACTCGCAGACGCTCGAAATACCAGTATCAGATATGCGCGTAACTCTATATCACTCGGCCTCTTACGTCACATACTCCGATCATAACATCACACAATAAAAGACATGACAACTGAACCGTTGAGCTACGGAAGCTCTTCCCCATCAACAGGTTGCACAATCTCCGCGTCAAGCGTTACGCCTTCCTGGGACTGTGCGGTGAGGTTGAGATTCATTTTGATGACTTGGTCGGCTGCGCTGTACCCACCAGCGATGGAGGCGGACTTCACATAGCTGTTAATGACCTGGGCGACCTCTTGCACCATCAGTTCGTCGTCGTCATATTTATCGGCCCGTTCGAGGGCGCGACGGGTGACGCGGAGAGCTGCTGCTCTGCCGTTGAGAGCGTCGTCTCTCATGGCCTGTTGAAGAGCATTTACGGGGCTCTTGGTTGCAACGGTTGCAGGCCGGACAACCGTTGGCGGCAACGGCTGAGAACGTGGCGCATCCGCCAACCATCTCCCACGTGCCGACCAAGCTTGTACCGTGCTTTCCGGAAGTCCTAATTGCCGAGCCGTCTCCCTCACTCCATACGTCAGCACGAGCATTTGCACCTGTTCCTTGTCGATATCGAGAGCGGCTGGCATGCCCGTACGCCTACTATACCTTCCTGGTATGCTCAAGCCCCAATTTCCCCCATGCGCTGCCCTTACCTGCGCGGCTGCAACGCGCTGGCGGGGCGTATAGCGCGCTGATTTCTGTTAGAATTGGGGACCTGGGCGATTTTTGGCTGTTTTGGTATCGCTCGCGAATCATCTGCCGCAGATGGATTGCGGGCTATCTTGTGTCGCTCGTAATTAAATTGTTGACGAAATTAGGAGAAGTGGTATTGTCCTCGTCGTTGGCAGTAATTCCGCTGCCGAAACGAACCCGATAAAACCTAAATATGAACACTGAATCCAACGAATCCACCACCCTCCTCTATGGCTGCTTTGACGGGCTCCGAGGCCGCGAGATTGCGATGACGCTTGAGCAAGCCCAGGCCGCCAGCCACGCGGGAGAATGCTACGGTGATTGCGCGATGTTGTCTCTCGACCCCGAAATCATGGCTCAATTTGCCTCCTACGATGACGAAGATTTGCGCAATTCGCTGGCGGAGACGGGTGGATGGAGCCGGGAGGAATTGGCGGACATGGAAACCGATGAGCTGCGGATCAAGTGCATCTGGATGGCTGCATGCGACATTCGCGAAAACAACAAATAGCCCGAAACGAACCCTGAAATCCGAACAATGAACATTGAATCCTCAACCAGTCAGCTTCTCAAGATGTCGGCCCGACAAATCCGGGAAGAATACCAGGCTTTGAAGCGCCACGTTTACTCGCTTTCCGAAGACGACCGTTGGATCTATGGCGCTGCCCTTAAGCGGCTTAAGGCTGCTTTCTTCGTCGCGCAGGAATCCGAACAGGTGCGCAGCGCTTAACCCGCTCTACGCCGCTCCCTGTCGCAGCAGGGGGCGGAAAGGGTGCGTTAAGCACTCAGGACACACTCCAAACCATGAATCCTACATCTATTGCCTCACGCGACACTCGCATCATCCCCGCTCAAAAGCCAAATCAGGCCCAGCAGGTCACTAAGAACGCAGACGGCTCCATGTGCGTTAATTTCAAGGACGGCACAGTGGGCACGCTTGACGCCGGGGACAAGGACCTGCAAGCGTTTGTCATCTGGACGATGCTCAACCCTGAGTGCCGCCGTTAATCCCATGCCCCGAAAACCCAAACGCAAGAACCGCCCCGGCCAAGGCCGCAAGCCGCTGGCGGATCCCTCGCAAAAGGTCATCGCCAAGTCGATCAGCATGCACCCCAGCGAATGGCAGCGCCTGGACGCCCTGCGCGGCACGCTGAAGCGCGGGCGCTACATCGCGAGCCTGCTGAAGTAGTCTGTGCGATTCTTTCACCATGACAAAAGAAATTGAACTCCGCAAACACGCACAACAGATCATCCTGGATGCTGGCCTTCCTCAAGATGCCGTAGACGAAGGGGATTTTTTTAACGAAAAACATACCTTTATTCACGACCTACCGGGTCAAGTGGAGGCTGTTCTCACCGATTGGCATATCCTTTCCAAAACGAAAGAAGCCCAGATGCGAAACCCACGTGGTAACGAAGAATTAGCATTACGGGAAAAGATCAAAGCTTTTGAAATTGAATGTCATAAATTCTACGCTCCCACTCCCGAACAACTTCAAAACGAAGAAGAAACTTACCTTTAAATCCTTCCATGCTCCTATTCGCAATAACTGGAATTAACCCACGCCCCTCTGCTCTCCGTCTCCCCAGACTGAGGGCAGCGGGGACGCAGGAAACAACACGCGACACTGAAACTCGAAAAACTCCTAAACCGAAAAACCAAATGAACCAGAATCAACCTCTCGAAATTCCCGAACATTCCACCATGCTGAAGTGCAAAAACTTCCGTCTTGGTCAGATGGACCGCAAAGCGGGCCGTCCTTGCTCCTCTACAAATGGCTCTTATTTGGATGGCTGGTATTCTCCCGAAAAGGAAATCCCGCCTTACGTCACCCGCGCCGAAATGGAAGCATTCAATCTCTAAACCGAAAAAACCAAATGAAAACTCCATACCAACCCAAAACCGGAATCCCTTGCTCCTGCCGTCCTGGCATCCAACGCGACAACTGCCCATCCTGCGAAGGAACGGGACAGCAAATCGATTTTAAAGCGATTCGCACGGCTTCCTCATTCTCGCGCCAAGATTACATTGATAGGAAATGCACCCATCGCCAGTATTACGCGCAATTTGTTTCTACTGGGACTAAGCAGCGCGTTCTCTCCCGCATTGGAGAGGAAGCGATCCGCAAGTCCACCGATCCGAATTTGAATGACATTCCGCTCGCCAAGTGGGACGCTATTTTTCAAGGCGGAGCGCCGTGGGAAGTCTCCAGCGCCATGAAAGCGCGGCACGACTATCCCACCGTGGCTGGCCTTGTGTGCATCGCCAAAGAAGCAGCGCGCCAGATCGTGGAGACTTCCCACGCCTAAAAACGGCGGCCCAGCACCATTGATTAACCTCCTCCGCTCGGGTAGAGCGTAGGAGGTTTTTCTTTTACCATTTGAGAGCCCACAAGGAGCGCCATTACCTAATTGCCCAAACACCCAGTTACCCGTAACACTTATATACCATATGTAAAATTTCATTTTTCATTCCTATATCTCTTTACCTCTAACTTTTTAATAGAACTCAATAGGTATTTGGGTAATTAGGTAATGAACAGAGTAAAAGTAATTACCTAGATACTTGTCTAGATGTCATTTTGTTTGGACTTTTTGTCCCTTCTGATTTTAGTTAAGCACTTTAATCTTTAATAGACGTTGATCTTTTATAGACTAAGGCAAACAGGTCAATTTTTCACCCAAACAAAACGCTTGCTAGAGACCTATCTAGGTTGTAAAATCCGAAAATGCTCACTCAAACCGAAAAAACCATTTTACACCACCTCTCCCGCGCCAAATCCTATCTCTTTATTCGGCAAACTTTGGGGATAAGCGCTGAGGCTTTGCATACTGCCTGCTGCCGTATTCGCCGTAAAACTGGCATCCAAAACACCCGCGATCCCCAGCAGTGTCGCCAATGGGAAAGAGACCAAAAAACTTCTGTCGTACAGAAGGAGCGAGGCCCATCTCCCAAGGAACGGGAAACGCTCTGGCTGCTCTCCAAAGGCATGAGCAATCAGCAGATCGCCCAGTTACGCAATGTGAAACCCGCTACCGTAATGACCCAAGCATACCTAGGACGCCAGCGGGCAGGCATCCGCGACCTTTCGCGCGCTTCCTTGGCCGCTTGGTTCCAACAGGACGAGCAGAAACGCGAAGCGGCACAGAAGGAAGTTTTCCGGAGTTGGGGACATCTCAACGGAGATCCCTGTTTTTAGTCCTTGACGAAAACGTCTAGCTTTGCTTTCATCCTTCCAACATGAAAACCGAAACCATCGCCGTTTACCACACCCGCTCGGGCCTTGTTGCCTTTGAAGTCAAGCGGTTCACCTCTGCTCAAGGTCGCGTGTCTTACTCTTACATGGGCAAGCATGGTGCCGGGAGCGGCACGGATTTGGATCATATCAAGTGCATGATCGCGCTCACCATGGAAACCAAGCGTGGGATCAAACTCGTCTCCGGAGGGCTGTAAATGTTCACCCGCTCCATCACTCTCGTCCCCCTGCGCCGTCCCCGTAACAAAGTCCAGATCGTCCTGGGACCGAAGGAAGATCCTGAAGATTGTTTCAAGGATCGGGCAGCATGGCTCCTGGAGGGCCTGAACGCTACTCACAGCCATCGGCACGGCTATTGTCTCTCCCCACAGCGGGCCGAAGCATTTCAGAGGCTCTACAATGCGGGCTTTCATGCTTCCCACCGGCTGCTCTTCAAGAGTGGCCCAGCTAAATTTCATCAGCACAATGGTCCCCAGCTTACCCTCAAGGAAGCATTGGCGCAGTGCCCACCACTCACCCCCTCACAAGGAGCTTGACACTCCCGTCAATCCTCCATACTCTCCCCGCATCATGCCAGCCAAACCGCCAGCTCTGCTTCCGACACCTCTGCGCACCGTGGGAGAAAATATCAAATTTTACCGAGAGCAAAAAGGAGTTACCCAGACTGCTCTCTCGTTTATCTTGGGTAATAAAACTGATGGTGGAGCATTTATCAGCCGCTTGGAAAGAGATGTGCAACAGCCTCGCCTTTCGACCCTTCGGAAACTCGCTGCTGCCCTGGATGTAGACGTGAACAAACTTTTTCAGAAATGAACGTTGACAAAAACCGCACCGTTGTGGTTAATAGTGCCAATGCGATGCAAAAAGAAAAAGATCCCGCCGCTGTTGCTCTGGGCCGAAAAGGTGGATCAAAAGGTACAGAAGCACAGCGCCAAGCCGCTCGACGAAACGGACTTCTCGGAGGCCGCCCGAAAAAGAATCTGGAAAAAGATAAGAGTCGGCAAGCCTGACGAATGCTGGGAATGGACCGGGGCCAGAAACCAGCTTAACTACGGAGTTTTACAGCATCGCGGCAGACAAGTATTTTCCCACCGGGTAGTCTTAGTAATCAGCGGCGTCCCTCTAGGTAAATTCTACGCCCTTCATTCTTGTGATAATCCGCCTTGCTGTAACCCAAACCATCTCAGACTAGGCACCAGTCTGGATAACGCTCGTGATGCGTGCGAAAGAAAACGGTTTCACGGTCGGCGAGATGCCTTAGCGGGCTACGCGAAGCTGACACCCCAAACAGTTTTAGAGATTCGAGATAAGTCTAAACGCGGAATGACGGGCCGTGCCATAGCCGCTCAATACGGCGTCGTTCCATCCACTATCTACCAAGCACTAAGCGGCAGAAGATGGAAAGATGTAGCTATGCCTAAATTGACGCCTCAACAACTCCACGCCAACGCCGAAGCCCTCCACGCCCTCGCAGACGGGAAGCAGATTGAGTATTACTCGCCTGTTTTGGCGAAGTGGTGTGACTGCGAGGACGTCTGCATGGAGTTCGAGCACCGCGTAAAGCCAGAGCAGGAACCTGCTCACAAGGAGCAAGCACCAGTTTCCCTTCGAGTTGAAGACTACTAAACCACATCACACCCATGTCCACGCCCGACCAAAAACGCCAAGCCGCCGCCATCTTCACCGCCGCCAGTGAGGGGAAGGTGATTGAACACTGTGACGCCTTCCGAAAATGGCAAGCAGTGGATGTTTTTCAGCATTCTGCATCGTATGTTTCAAACTACTCGCACCTCTTCCGCATCGCTCCCGACCCCATCGCGCCGGGACACAACCCGGCTGGTCTTACGGTCTCGCAGGTGGGCGAGGGGTGCAGGCTGCTAAGTTTCGAATTTCTTTCAAGCCACGTTGTGAAACCAGAAGAGCGGAAGCATTTTGAATTTTATGCAACGCATTCAGCAACGGGTTGGCTTAATCTTTGTCACCAATCTCATTACACTTACGGGCACCCGAATGCAGAAGTGAGTTTTGACAAGTCTATGACTTGGCGGACCCTCCTCAGCGTCGAAGCCCTCGCCGCGCTGGACAAGCCCGCATGGCGTCTCCCCGACCCGCCAGCGGGGAAGCGGTGGCATCGGGAGGGTGAGTGGAAGGAGAAATATTTACCCGTCGGATATCGTCCATTTTTGCTGGGAGAAAAAACCCAAGACGGAGACGAGCGATACGATGGAGAAGATGAATGGTCTGTATGGCACTTGGGATCATCTACTATCGACAGTGAATTTCAGGCCCTGTTTAGGACCACCCGCCCTCTCCCTGTCTTCAACCCCCGCGACCTCCCCGGCTTCCGCCCGCTGCTCCCAAGCGAGCAACCGCACCGCCTCGACTTCACCGAGGCCGACTTGCCGGAGGGGTACAGGCCATTGTTGCTCATGGAACATCGGCAAAAGGGAGACCAATACTGGGATAGCATCAGCAGCGCGTGGCTGGAATGCATGACCTGCTTTAACCCCGCTCGTGATAACCACAACAAGCTCCGCACCCGACGCCCGCTCCCCACCACCCCTCGCACCCGCCCGTGGTCCAAGCCGGAGGACGTGCCGGGGCCGGTGTGCTGGTTGCGATATGACGGACGACCTGAAATCCATCAGATCATCGGAATCCAACCATCAGGCGTTAAGGCGCGTTATGATTGGAACTGGGGTGACCTGAAACAAATGGAATACTCCCTCGACCGGAAGACCTGGTTTCCCTGCCAAACGGAGGAAAAATAATATGAGCATGCAATGCCGAAAATGTGGGGGCGAAATCCTCAAGAGGAAATATTTCAGCCGTACCCCTAAAAACGAAGGGCTATGCCGCAAGTGCATCAATCACGCAATTGCAACCAAGCACGAGCAGATCCACAGCATCACCTACACCACGTGGGCGTGCATGCTGAAGCGCGTGAAAGACCCGAATAAGCCTTACCTTTCCAAAGGCATTACGGTCTGCGAACGGTGGCAAGACTTCCGGAATTTCCTGCAAGACATGGGCGAGCGTCCGTCGCGGTTGCACTCCATAGACCGTAAAGACAACAACGGGAACTATGAGCCTATGAATTGCCGCTGGGCGACGAAACAACAGCAGGCTTCAAACACCTCTCGCAATGTATTCCTGATCGCCTTTGGAGAAACCAAAACCGCATCGGAATGGACTCGTGACGCCCGTTGCCGGGTAGGCATCACTACTTTCACGCGGCGTATGCAATCTGGATGGACTCCGGAAGCCATCATCACCAAGCCTTCCCGCATTCGGGCCAAGTGCGAAACCACGGATGCGGAATGAACACTATCAACCACCGCGAAGATATGACCACCGAACTCCCACCCCTCCCCGACTGGGGCAAAGCCCGTCTGCGCCAGCTCATCGCCTACCTGCGCGTCCTGCCACCCGAGCAGTTCGACTTCGGGGTCGTCATCGAGGAACGAGCGTGCGGCACCGTCGGCTGCGCGATGGGGCACTGTGCGATTCTGTTTCCGGAGTTGGTGGAGCGAGATACGTCTTGCAATACTTGGGATGTCCGGATGCGTGGCGTCAACAACCCAGGTCAGGATTACGGCACCGTTGGCCGGGACCTATTCGGAATGGGTTTAGATACGGCTGAACAGGTATTTACTCCCGAGTGGCAGCGTCTTGTGCATGATGATCTGCCGATGGTTTTCCACGACGACACCCCCTCCCAAGTTGCCGCCATGTTGGAGCGATTTATCGAGCTGACGGAGACGGAGGTGCAGGCGTGAAGGCGGGTCAGAAAGTCGTTTGTGTGGACAAGTCTCATAGCGTAGGACAACCTTGGATGTGGCCATTTGAAGACCTTTTGGACCTTCAAACAGTATATGTTCTGGCGGAAATTGAAGAATCTGGAATGGGTGGTTTTTGCACTTGGCCGGTAGGGTTTCCTGAAGCACCAATCCACGATAATGACCAATGGTGGTTTGAATTAGAACGTTTCCGCCTCGTCTCCGAGGTCGGACATCCTCCAGTTTCACTGGAGGTTCCGGAGGAGGCTGGAGTATGAACCGAATGACTCAAGAGATTCTTCTTTCCCTCGCCAGGCGATGCAAGGAAGATGCCAACTCAGCGTTCGCAGCGGGGGAGAAGGAAGAAAATCCGCTGCAAAAAGCGATGCTCAGAGGAAAGTGCAAACAAGCTTCCCAGACTTACAATTTCCTCCGGCAAAAATACCCCATTCTCAACCTTCCGCCCATCCACGATTGAACCGTTTTTTCCAAGGCACCACCGTCCAAGGGCCTGTCCGCGCCTCCGCCGCCCGCACGTTCCGCGAGGTGGTGGACTCGCTTCGCATCTGCCCCACCCTCTCCATGACGCGAGAGGCGTTTATGGCCCTCCCTAAGAAAGAGCGAAACGAAGCTAAACAGGTGCCTTTCTTCCTTCCGGCTACGTTCGATCAGTCTCCCAGCAAACGGACTTACGAGCACGCGATTCATTGCAATTTGATCTTCCTGGACCTGGACGAAACTCCGGACGGAAAATGCCCCGCTGCTCCGTTTTACCACCATCCGGAAGCTTTAGAGCTTGCTCTGCAAGGATTCAATTTCGCCGCACACATCACGGCGTCTTCGACGCCGGAAAAGCCACGAATGCGGATCATAGTGGAATCGAACGAAATCCCAGTGGAGCAATATGCCAGTGCCGTTGCCTCCGTGGCACAGATGCTCGGGCTTACCTCCATTACCACAGAGTCACGTGTGGCGGTTCAGCCGATGTTCGCGCCTGTGCTCTTCACTGACTCAACGGATGAGGACCACCCTTTGATCGCTTGGTGCACCGATGGACGGGCGTTTGAGGTGTCCGATATTCGCGGACAACTAGAAGGTTATCGAAATGGGAAATCCCGCAACGGGTCAAGTAATAATGGCCACACCTCGGACGGACTGGAGTTTCTCCGCGCCCCTGTGCAGGAAGTCACTCTGGCTATTGCCAAAGATGCGCTCTCCCATATCAGCCCGGATTGCGATTACTTTTCTTGGCTGGAGTGCGCGGCAGCTCTCAAGCATCAGTTCGATCATATTGCACCAGATGAGGCTTACATCCTTTTTGATGAGTGGTCCGGAGAAGGGTCAAAATACGAGTCTTCAGACGAGACCCGAGCAAAATGGGACTCGCTCCGTCCTACTCCTCACGGGCGTTGTCCCATAACTATTCGCTCGCTTCTCCATCGCGCCGTGCAAGCGGGATGGAACGACACCAAGGTCAAGCAGTCCTGTTTCAACGAAGTCGTGCGTTGGATGGAAGAGGTTTCGACTTTCACCGAGTTGATCGATAAAGCCGTGGCCAAGATCCTCGGTTGTCCGCTGCTCTCTTCGACGCAAGAGGACTTGCTGGTCAATATGGTCTGCAAACAGGCCAAGCAACGCTTCGCTTACACCATTTCCCCGACTGCCATTCGCAAGGACTTGACCAAGCTCAAAGCACAGAATAAGCCTCAAGCTGAAACGGAAAAGTCAAAAGAGCCGATGTGGGCTAAAGGTGTGTGCTACGTCTCCGCTTCGCAGGAATTTTACCGGCACCGCACGGGAGAGAAGTACAAAGCACCAGGGTTCGATGCCACCTATGGGCGATGGTTGCTCCCGACCGAGCAATCGCTCAAGGAAGCAGGTTTGCCCGTCACCCCGGCCAGCCTTTCCAAGCCCATCGTGACCCCTTCCGATTACGCCCTGAACTTTCTAAAACTCTCTACGGTGTATGACTACGCATACGATCCTTCCCGCCCTACAGAGATGTTTTTTACCCGACAGGGAAAGCGGTACGTGAACACCTACCACCCCACCTACCCGGAAGCAGACACAAGCGGAGCAGAGAACGCCGGGAAACTCCTTCAAGCTCACCTGTGCAATTTGGTCAAAGAGCCCCAACACCGCCGAACGCTAATCGACTTTCTCGCGTTCATGGTGCAAGTCCCAGGTCGAAAGATCCGTTGGGCTGTGATGCTCCAAGGCACGGAAGGATGTGGTAAGACCTTTTTAGCGGAGGTAATGAAAGCCGTTCTTGGTCACGTCCACGTCAAAACGCTCGACGGTGCAGCCATCAAAGGAAACTGGAATGAGTGGGCTTTTGGTCATCAACTCGTGGTGTTGGAAGAAGTTCGTGTGGCCGGGACCAATCGGCATGAGATGATGAACGCGTTGAAGCCGCTCATCACGAACGACGATATCAGCATGAACCAACGGTTTAGGGATAACCGAGTGGTAGAGAATATCTCGAACTACATCCTTTTCTCGAATGCGCACGATGCGCTTTCGCTGACGAACAATGACCGACGCTATTTTGTGATCAAGTCCCCTCTTCAGACCAAGCAACAGGTTGTTGCACTCGGGAAGGACTATTTCCCCTGCCTCTTTACCGCCCTTCGAGATAACCCCGGTGCTTTCCGCTCTTTCCTCCTAGACTGGCCCATTTCCCCGGATTTTCAACCGGACGATCATGCTCCCCGCACTTGCTACGCCCAAGAAATGGCACACGACTCCACCAACGAAGTGACAGCCACCGTGCGTCGGCTCATCGCTGAAGGAGATCATCCGCTCATCCAGTTCGATATTCTCTCCGCGAAGACCCTCCGCGACTTGCTTATTCTCGAAGAAGGGCAGAAGGTGACGGACCAGTATCTTGCGAAGGTGCTGCGCGAGGAAGGCTACCATCAGATTGGACGACACCTCATCGGCTCCGAGCGGCACTATCTCTGGACCCGGCCAGCCGTGGACACGAAGAAAGCGCCGGAGGAAGCCGCTGAACGGGTGAAGCTGGATCGGAAAAATCTGTGCATGGAGCTAATTTATTCTTGACTATTTCGTCTAGTCTGATATTCTTCTCCGCGTATGAAGACCCATCCCATTGCTAAAGGAACCGAAGTCACCATCCATTCCGCCACCATCAGTGGAAAGCCCATGATCGAAGGAACTGCGAAAATTGTTTCGCCGATCAAATCCACCGAGAACTATTACAAGGTCCGGTTTCCAGGCGAAGCACAAGCGTATCCGCGCTTTGTGATGCCGGAACATGTGGTGAAATATTAATCCACCCCCGACCATACGCCATGAAGACACAACCGACACCCGGACCCTACACGCTAGGTAATGCAGAAACGCACGGCACGTATCACGCCAACACGCTTTACCTAGACGGTGAACCAATCGCGCAATTCTCCGGATTGCCCATCAATACGACAGTCCAGGAAATGGAAGCTGGAGAAGGATTGTTGAAAATCTGGAAAGAAGATTGGGCACGAGCAAAGCGTGTCGTCTCCACACTCAACGCCGCTCCGAAGGCGATTGCGGCGCTGGAACGGGCAGAAAAGATTTTGCTTTCAAGCGTGCATGTAGGCGTATGGAAAACTGTGCGCGCCGCGCTCGCGGAACTGAAGGGAGAATAGCTTTATGAACACACTCGAACTGCCACCCAACCACGAACTCCTCCCGCCCGACTTCTTGCGCCAGCACGGCGCGGTGAAGGGGATGAAATTTTGGATGAATGACCACTGGGAAGACGACCATGAGCCCTGCGCGCCCATGGACGAAATCGACTTTCGATTTCCATGGTGCGCCCCGATCGGCACCGTCGCCGCCGCAACCACACCAGTGCCGGAGGGGGGGTGCGAGTGTTGCGAGGAAGAATGCCGTCGTATGGAGCCGGACCAGCCATACGGGCCTCACCATCCACACTGCCCCGCCCACCCTCGCAACGCTTACGTCCACATTCTCCCACACCTTCTCGCGCAGTTGCCGGAGAAACCGGAGGGGTTGCAATGGTCGGCAACTGGAACGCAAGGAACACCCAATTGGGAGCCCGGACCTATTTGCGCTGAGTTTCCTTGGGATGAATCGGAATGGGACGCTTACGGCAACGGAGATTTTGCGTTTTGCCTTCCGCGCCACGTCATGGACCGCATCGAGCAACAGCTTTCAACCAAAGGAGGTGATGAACCATGCTCGAATGGCCCAAACGAAAGTAAAACCGCCGCGCCTGAGCGGTCCCAACCCTCTCAGGAAGCGGCCCACATTTTCTACGAACGCGTAGCGTGGTGGGTGCAACACAATGCCCCCTACGATAACTGGTGGAAGGTGACGCTGGAGCAATTCCGTCCCGCTGCCATGAAGGAGGACGGGAAATGAGCGACACACCGAGAACGGATGCAGAATGTGCATTGGTTACTAATCCTCACTGGCTCCCCGCTTGGTTTTCCAGGATTCTCGAACGCGACCTCGCCGCCGCCCAAGCCCGGGTGCGGGAGTTGGAGACGGAAGTCAACGAGTGCCGTTCTAGCCTGCGCGATAATGGCTACCATGCTGCCGGGATTGACTATCCCGGAGACGAGTTGCCGCTAAAAGACTTGAGCGAACACTGGCACGGGGTGGCATGGGATCATTGGGTAGAGAAATTTGACACCCTCCGCACCGTCGCGGACCAGATGCGGGGTGCGCTGGAGGATGCACTGGAGGATGCACTGGAGGATATTCGCGACTACAAGATCATCGAGGGCGAGTCGTTCAAGGAATTGGCCGAGCGTCTGCACGCAAAAGCCCTCAACGCCCTCTCCACCCTCAAGCCGTAACGATATGAGCCGCGAAAAACACATCGAGTTCGACATGAACTACTGCCAGCATTACCAGCCAAAACCAGGGAGCGTGAAGCAGGATTACTGCGCGCTTTCCTGTGGCTATTCCGTGCGCATGGATGCCGCCCGCAAAGCTGGCGAACCCAACATGACGCCATGTATCGGTGGACATACCGCGAAGGACGTTCTGGCGCTCTGCCCGCACTGGATTCGCCGCACTCGTGAACATGCTGAGAAGCGAGCCGACGCCATCGAAGAGATGATGGAACGGATGTCCATCGTGATGCCAGTGGTTAGCGCATGGCGCGTGAAGCCAAAGCCGCAGCGCGACCGCCGCGAGGTCATCGAATGCCCGAAGTGCAAGGGCCGACTGCACCTCAGCCAGTCGTCTTATAACGGCCACGTCCACGGCCACTGCGAAACCAAGAACTGCGTATCTTGGATGGAGTAACGATATGAGCCAGGAACTGACACCGGAACAGATGAACCGAATGATCGCGGAGGCCGTTGGGTGGAAACGGGAAATCTTTGGACCGTTAGTTCAAGATTACCGATGGCACTTTGAAGGGCATCCGGTTCACCATGAACCCCCAAACTACTGCAACGACCTGAACGCCATGGCGCAGGCCGAAGCGATGCTGAGCGACGACGAATGGGACGAATACTGCGAGCAGCTTGGCGGGTCGCTCAGGGGGTGCGCCAGCGCCCCAGCATCCCGGAGATCAACCGCCTTCTGCCGCGTCCTGCAAACCCGAAAAGGAGAATGAAGATGAGCACTACTCAACCAGACAAACCACTCGGAATTTCCGAACTCGTTCGCCTCATCGGCGACGAAAACATCACGATCCAAAACGTGGCGCACAATACCACTGGAGTGAAAAACCCGAAACACGGAAACCACTCCGCGATTACCTTCAACACAGACCCGGCCATCGGCCAAGAGTTCGCCGCCGCTTTGGCCTGCGGTCAGACGCCGCGCAAGACGGGCCTGATCCTCTGGTTTGATACCGACAAGATCCCGAAGTGACCCAACCCGCCAAGCCTGAAACTATGAAGACCTATCGTATCCTTAACCCCAACGACATCCTCCAAAAAGGAGACCAGTTCAAACGCGGAAACCGCTGGCTGAACTGCAACATGTTCTTTGGCGACACCATCAGCCGCATTAGCTGGACGGTCTATCGTCGGAAGGGGGCCCGATGAACCCCACCCCTTCGCCTGCGCCGGAAGCACCGGAGCTGCTGCCGATTGACGCCAAAACCTTGGCCCTTCGCCAAGCCTACAGCTATCTCACGCACCCAAACGGGAAAGAGCCCAACGGCCTTCACCTCTCAGCGATCCTTGAGATTATCGGAGATGCGCTGGCCCTGTCGCCGATTGACACCCGAGCAACCGCCCCAGCGCCCGCCAGCGGGTGGACTGACGAAGCGCAGAAGCTTCTCGGCCATCTGCTTTACTGCATTGGTCCCGATTGCCAACTGGACGGCAACGGAAGGTGTCAAAAGCACTTTCTGGATTACGGTGAAGAGTGCATCGCCAAACGCGCCAACGTCTTCCTTGCTAAGCCCGCCCCTGACGTGGCCAAGCTGGAGGCGGAGGCTGAATCGCTCAAGCGGCGCTGGAACCTGCTTGATATTCAGCACTCGGAAAAGTGCGCGGAGGTTGCGGAGCTGAAGGCAGCACTGGGTTGGCTCCTTAACCGAGTCGATTGGCTCATCTCGAATGGGAAAACCAATATGACAGAGGTGGGCACCGAAGTCTCCAAGGCCCGCATGGCTCTCGAAGGAATTACCCCACAGGACATCCACGAAACCCGACCGGAGGCACAATGAGCGAACATCCAACAAAGTATTTCCTGTTCACCAGCCTATTGAACCCGAAGCGAAAGCGCGTGATGGGATTCGCGCTGGGTTCGGAAGAGGCAAACCATCGCAAGGCTTCCGAGGTGGCGCATACGCACAATGCCAGCGTCGAGCCATTCATTCCGCCGCACCTGAAGCATGGGGCACGCGGGCAGGCACTTAATACTCAAACACAAAATGAAACGGCTACGCTCCTTAAAGAAATCTAACTGCGACTGCGGGGCACCCCTACGCAGTCACCACGGGTTTATCTGCGCCAAGTGCGGGTGTCTTTTCTGCATGGCGTGCAAGCGCCGCGAGAATGGAAAAAACTTGTGCGGTGGATGCTCTAACGAGCCGCGCCCTAAAGACCACGCCAGCACTCGCGAGGCATGCGCCGCCGCCGATCATGCGCTGGAAATGCTGGAAAAGCGCGATGCAGGCGAACGAGTTGAGGAGGATGAAGTATGAGCGCACCAACAAATACCGATCTTGCATGGGACGAGGCAAAGCATCGCTATTTCCAGAGCAATAACCCTACACACGTAAATGCCCAGCAATGGATGGAGGTTGCGTTTGCGATTAGGGAGGCTTGCGCCGAGCAGGAACGATTGGCGCGGCGCATTGAGGGAAAACTAAACAAGGCCGAGCGGGAGATCGAAACGCTCCGCCGCCAACTTCCAACCCACTCAGGACACTGCTAATACTATGAACGGATGCCCCGATTGCCCATCGCTACAACACATCGCTGATGATGCGCTGGCACGACTCGTAGCGAGCCAAGAGGCTGCTGAATATTGGAAAAGCCAGTGGAACAAGCAAACTTCGGAACGCGACAAAGCGATAGCCGACCTCGCCGCCCTCGAAGCCGAGAAATCTCGCCTTTGGACAGCCTTGGAGCATTGCGCGCAATGGATGGATTCAAAGGCCGTCACGGACACGCCACAGCTTAACGCTGCGCTCACTGCGGCCCGCGAAACGATTACAGCCCTCGCCGCCTCACCCGCGCCGTCGGCGTGGCGGGAGACGGACAGCGCAACAGAGCAATGTCCTCATTGTCTTTGCCCGGATAAAAATCAATGCGGTTGCGAGATAAACGCTTGACGAAACAGTCAATTTCAAATACACACCAAAACCATGCTAAATAAAACCCAACTCGCTCAAGCATTTCGCTTCATCTCGGATCTACTTCTGCAAGATGTCAGAGAGGAAGCCAATGCAATTCCTGCTCTGGCTCCCAACACCGGCACAGCAGAGGCCACTCCTCCTGCCACCAAACGTCCAGGTCGTCCGCGCAAGACGGAGCAGGCCATCAATGAACCCCAGCAGGCTCTTCCTGCTGAACCGGAAACGAAGGTTGAACCTGCCCCGGCTCCCGAACCTGAAAAACCAAAAGTGACCGGAGGCAAGACGCTCGATGAGCTGCGCGCTCTGATCAACCCGCTCGTGCTGAAGGCACGCGGGCCGGAAGTCAAAGCCGTGCTGAACAAGTATGCTCCCGAGGGTCACTCGGGCGACTACACGCTCGCGCTGCTGAGCGAACGACCGGACACGCACGCTGCCTTCGCGGCGGACATCGAAGCTTTGCTGATCTAACCAATTCCCGGCAGTCGCCGGATTAGGGGAAACGAGCCGGGGAGGATGTGGGGACATTGCTCCCCGGCTCAACCTGAGATTTTTTATGAGCGAAATAACTATTTTAGGCAGCGCAAAAGGAAAGACCGTGCACTCTGTGCACACTACTATTAGCGATGGTAGAGTTACCTCTTTCATCTTTTGTTTCTCAGACGGAACTCGTGTGGAGGCTTCTGTGATTGTGAACTTTCAAAGCACTGAAGAGCAAGGTGCAGTTGTCTCAATGGAGATTTCAGAATGACCCCACGCCCTCCCCGCCTCGATCTGAACCCGTCCAGTGCTGACCGCTGGACTATTTGCACTGCTTCACCGGGATTTATTCTGGAGAATTGGGACAAGATCCCGAAGAGCACCGACACAATTTACAATCGGGAAGGCACTACCGCTCATGCGGTCGCAGCTCACCTGCTCGGTCTGCCGCTCGGACAAACGCCCACCGCTCCGGATGAGCAAATGTGGCTGCACGGATGGAACTATCACGAATACGTGCTCGCGCTCCGTGAACCTGGAAGCAAGCTCCTCGTCGAGCAAAAGCTCCCCCTCTGGTACATGCCTGCTCGGAACTGCATCGTGGATGCAGCCGTGATCAACAAAAACAACCTGCACATCATCGATTACAAGTACGGCGAGGGCATCGTCGTCTCTCCCGTCCGGTCGTTGCAAGCGACGATCTACGCTCAGACGATAGGCAGCGGGATGCTCCCCTTCCCGTCAGACGACTTCCCCGTTTTCGTCCATATCTATCAGCCACGCGGACGAGCGGGCGAATCCGGCCCCGGCCATGTCTGGGAAACAACGTGGGGGGAGATTGCGGAGATTGCCGGGGAAATTCACCAAAAGGCGATTCAGATTCAAGATAATTTCAACGTATTTCCTAGCTCGCGTCCCGAAAACGTCTTCGCCCCCTCCGATAAAGCCTGCCAGTGGTGTCCAGCAAAAGGATTTTGCACTGCGAGACAACAAAGTCTCGCAGAGGGATTCGAGGTTATCGAAACTCCAACCACCCCGCCAGCTCCTACTTCCCTCACCATCGAGCAGCGGGCGTTGATTCAGCGCCACGGAGCCGCGATGAAGAGCTGGATCGAAGACGTGCAGGAGTATAATCTTCAGCAGGCCAATGCGGGGGAGAATCTGCCAGGGTTCAAGCTCGTGATGAGTCGGGGAGGAAACCGCTACTGGAGCGATCCGAAGAAGGCAGCGGACCTGCTCGTTCAAGATACGATCCTAAAACGCGAGGAAGTGGTAGAAGAGAAAACGATTTCACCTTCGGCGGTTGAAAAACTGATCGGAAAGGGGAAATTTACTACTGAGCTTTCAGCCTTGATTCAGAAGCCCTCAGGGAGTGCCGTGCTTGCTCCGGAGGAGGACAAGAGGGAAGCAATTTCAGATGTGGCTGAAGTATTTGACGATGTCACCAAAACAGAAAAACCATAAGACCAAAAAAATGAAAATCGAAACGGACCTACGTCTAGCCATCAAATCCGCCGAAAAGGCGCAACCCGCCGAAAGCTGGGAAGAGCGCAACAAAGCCGAGCGCAAAGCCATCGAAGACTTGATCAAAAAGCCGCGTGTGTCGCTTGCGGTCAAGCGGCTCGTGCGGACCATTCAAAAGTCGTCTAAGAAGCTGGATGAGTGCCGCTCGCTGCTCTGCAAGGGCTTCGGTCTCCGGATTCGCGACACAAGCACTGGTGAACTGGAATTTGCCAATTGTGATGGCAACCGAACCGCTTTTGTGAAAGCTGGAGGAAAGGTACCTGTGAAAAATGTCCGATGGAGGTATGATAATGTGATGGCCCAGCTTGCGGCAGCATCGGACAAGGAGGGCCGCGCTATCCTCAAGAAGCTCGGCATCAACTGGGAATAAATTTGAATTTGAGCAAAAACGAAAACACACCAACAGAAAAACCATGAACGAAAAAACCGAAAACAAACTGCAAATCCGACTGGACAACGTGCGCTTGTCCTATCCCAATCTCTTCCAGGCGAAAGCGATGGAAGGCAGCAAGCCGAAATTCTCGGCAACCCTGCTGCTGAACAAGAAGACCCACGCGAAGGAGATCGCTCAACTGGAGAAGATGATCGAGCGCGCGGCTCTCGAAAAGTTCGGGAAGAAGGTCGTGCTCAAGAACGTCCCGCTCCATGACGGCAACGAGAAGGAGGACAAAGAAGGCTATGGCGATGAGGTCATGTACCTCGTGGCCAAGTCGGACAGCCGCCCGGCTGTGGTGGACCAGAAGAAGCAGCCGCTCACCGACCAAGATGGGAAAATCTACGGCGGCTGTTACGTCAATGCCTTCGTGGAGGTGTTTGCTTACAAACATCCCACGGGAGGCAACGGCGTCTCGTGCGGCCTGAAGGCCGTGCAGTTCTTCCGTGACGGGGAGAGCTTCGGAGCCGGTCCGGTAGACACGGATGCCGTCTTCGAAGAAGTCGGGGATGATGTGAGCAACTACTAGTCATGTCCTCTTCCATCAAAGTCGGAGTGGACGAGCTGCGTAATCAGGAAAAACTGCTCACCTCCAAACTGGAGAAAATCAAGGATGGCATTGCCGCGTTGCAGGAAATCTGCACGCACAACATGCAGCCCGATGGACATGACTCACACCATCGTTACTTCAAGTGCGAGTGGTGCGGAAAACAAGAGAGCGATTAAACTCTTTTTCGCGAGTAGCGAGTGCCGGATCGGACTTAGGGTGAGACCGGGGCATTCTGTGATTTCACATAGCCGAGGCCGTTCGTCTGCGTGATCCTCGCGAAAACCAATCTGGGACGCTGGCTCTCCCTAGAATCAAACCAGCATACTTTCTAAATGTCCTTCTCTGAAGCTGATATTTTGTCCCGTGGGGTGATGTGCTATATCTACACCTTGCACGCCTCCAATGACCCAGAGTGCCGCCCGAGGTATGTAGGGCTTACTCGTGATTTTGCACGGAGGGAAAAGGCACACAATTATGGCAAACCCCATGGGCGAAAAGGCGAGTGGGTAAAAGAAGTCCGAGCTTCAGGAGGTGAAGTTGTTCTTGTAGTAGTTTTTCAATTTCGTTCTGGAGATTTAACTGAGTGTGGAGTGATTGAGGGAACCTTCATAAACAATTATCGGCAGCTATATCCTGATTTATTGAATGATGCCGGAGCCGGTGCTGGGATCTGTTTAGCTTCGGAAAAGACAAGAGCTTTGATTTCTAAATCAAGCAAAGGCAGAAAGTGGCCTAAAGAAGCATGTGAGAGAGCTAGTAAAATGCGTTTAGGTAAACCTCTTTCTGAGAAGCATAAGCAAAATATCAGTAAAGGAAATAAAGGTAAGAAGCTCAGTCCAGAACATGCTGCTAAAGCTCGTGTAGCTCGCCTTGGAATACCACATTCAGAAGAAATAAAGAGAAAAATTTCTGAAGGAGGGAAGGGTAAGAAACGAAATCCAGAGAAATATCGGCAGGCGGCTGCTAAGAGGTATGCTGATCCATTACACAAAGCTGAGTATTTCAAAAGACTTCAGGCTTTAAGATGGGGTAAAAATGTCTAAGATTCTTCATCTAGATTTTGAAACGCACTCACAGGCTGATCTGAAGAAGGTCGGTGCTTACCGCTATGCTTTCGATCCGAGCACGGAAATCCTGTGCGCGGCGATGGCGTTGGGGGATGAAGAGCCTGTGGTGTGGGACCAATACAAAAATCCCGAAATCCTGGAGGATAAATGGGCGCTTCTGGAAGACCCCTCCGTCCTCATCTACGCCCACAACGCCATGTTCGAGATGGCCATCTGCCAAGCTCTCCTGCAAAAGACCTGGGGCATCCCGTGTCCCGCGCTCTCGCGGTTCCGTTGCACCATGAGCTTCGCTCGCCGTGCAGCCTTACCCGCGAAGCTGGAGAAGCTGGCCGAAGTGCTGAACCTGGAAGCGAAGAAGGACGCCAGAGGTAAGAGTTTGATCAAGAAGTTCAGCCAGCTTCCAACACGAGCCACCAAGGCGAACCCCACCATGAAGCGCATCAGGCCGGAGGATGACCCGGCTGCGTTCGCGGAGTTCTGTGATTACTGCGCACAGGATGTGAGAGTGGAGCAGCAGGTGGCGAAGAAGCTGGCTTACTTCGATGAGCCGATCAACAACGCGAACTACAGCCTTGATGCAGTGATCAACGCACGCGGGGTGCCGGTGAATTTGGATGCTCTGCGCCATGCGCAGAAGTTGATTGAGGAAGAGACGGAGATTGTGAGTGAGAAGTTTCGAAGGCTGACAGGGTTTGAGGTCACGCAGAATGCTCGATTGCTCGTATGGCTACGCGAGCAGGGAGTGGACTTACCAGATTTGCAGGCGGAAACGATTGAGAACTTTTTGGAGGAACACAAATGAGCGCAACAAATAGAGGAGCCATTCGGAACGAAAGAGATTTTTATCCTACTCCTTTGGAGTCATTCACTCCCTTGCTGCCTTTTATAAAAGGGGCAAAAGCAGTTTGGGAACCAGCCAGTGGTGATGGGAGACTTGTAAAAGCAATGCAGGATTTTGGGATTGACGCTTGGGGAAGTGATCTTTGCCCTCAAAGAAAGGAAGATGCACAAGCGGATTTCTTTTTGATGGATTGGTTTTCTGTTTTTGAGATGGGTAAATGGGCTGATTGTATTGTCACAAATCCACCTTTTAATATTGCCCAAGACTTTGCTACTCATGCACTGAAGCAAGTTTCTGAAGTATTCATGCTCCAAAGGATCAACTGGCTTGGTTCGCAAAAAAGAAAAGCTTGGTGGCAAGAGCATCAAGCATCAGCCCTTTTTGTCCTAAGTAAACGTCCAAGTTTTACGGATGCAGGAATCACTGGTAAAAGTGGAACTGATTCTTGTGAGTACGCTTGGTTCTATTGGGGAAAACGTCATCGGGGGATTTTCCACATATGAACCTCTCCCTCGCCATCCAGGCTCTCCGCCTCAAACAATCCATCGCCTACGCCAGCATCAAGAAGGTGGCCACCATGCTCGCATGTGCGGGGCCGCATGACAACCGGCTACGGGGCATGATGGAGTACCACATTGCAACCACGGGCCGGTGGGGTGGGCGGCTCGTGCAGCTTCAGAACATCCGGCGTTCGACCATGAAAGAGAGCGAGCAGGCGTATGCGATGATCTGCGCAGGCGAGAGCCGGGAGATGCTGGAGCTTTGCTACGGGCCGGTGCTGGAGACGATTGCGAACTGCCTGCGCCACTTCGTGGAGGACAAACAATGAGCTGGCTCCAGGCAGACTTCAGTTCCGTGGAAGCGAGAATCACCTGTTGGGTCAGTGGCCAGCAGGATGCGCTGGATGAGTATCGCCAAGGCGTGGACCGCTACAAGCGCATGGCTTCTTTTGTCTACGGTGTAGCCGAGAAGGACGTGAACAAGCACCCGCAGCGGTTCGTGGGGAAGCAATGTATTCTCGGCTGTGGCTACGGCATGGGGCCAGCCAAGTTCCGTGTGACCTGCAAGAAGATGGGCAACTACGATCTACCGGTGGGAGTAGAGGACCGAGCGGTGAAGGCTTTCCGTGCCAAGCACAAGAAGGTGGTGAGCTTCTGGTATGACATGGAAAGCGCCGCCAAGTGTGCGATCATCCGCAAGAACACCTTGGTCACAGTGGGGAAGGTGGTCTTCTGCCACAAGGACATCGAGGGAATCCCGTTCCTCTTTATGAAGCTTCCTTCGGGACGCCGGTTGGCGTATCCAAGGCCGCGCATTTCAGGGGATCGGATTACGTTCTTCGGCAACACCATCGGGACCAACTGGGGAGACGTGAGCACATGGGGCGGCACCCTCGTAGAAAATCTGGTCCAGGGAATTGCCGCCGACCTCATGGCCCACGGCTCGCACCAGTGCGAGCAGCACGGCTACGAGATTGCCACGCTAATTCACGACGAGTGCATTTGCTTCAACAAGCCGGGGCAGACGGTGGAGGAGCTGGTGCGCTTGCTCACCGACCTGCCGCCGTGGGCATCCGGCCTGCCCATCGAAGCGGAAGGTGCTCTGATCCCATTCTACAAAAAATAACCATGATCGTATCCCAAGCCCGCACCATCACCGCCTACGCTCGCAAAGCCGCCATCATCGGCACTCCCGAGTGGTTCGAGACAGAGATTCAGAAGCTCGCCCGTGAAGGGAAGACTGAACTGCGGTGCCATAGAGAATACATTATTCCGCAGAAGGCAGCACTAGAAGTCGCAGGCTTCGACGTTCACATTGAGGAGCACAACTCTTACGTTTCTTGGGAATGAACAACGACCCGCTGGAAAAGGTGATTGAAGGGAAGGTGCGGGTTTATGCCCGCGAGCGAAAAGTGCTCGTTTACAAATTCACTTCTCCGGGGAACGCAAGTGTTCCTGATCGCATATTCGTGGCACCAGGAAATATTGTCTGGTGGATAGAGTTTAAGCGCAAAGGCGAGAAGCCTACGCCCAAGCAGGCTGTGGAGATTTCCAAGCTCCGAGCGCAAGGAGCAAAAGTTTTCGTGGTGGATAATGTAGAAGAGGGGAAACGAGTGATTGATGAGATGTTGTGCCCCAAGAAATCTATCACACAAATGGTGATGGATATGCTGAATGACCCTTGTTTCTGATGCAACTCGAACTCCTGCGGCCTCAGCAAATCATCATTGACCACCTGCGCAAGGTGGACAACGCACTGGTGTTCGCGGGCATGGGAATTTCGAAGACGGCTGCATGTCTTCACCGTCTGACTGAACTTTTTCTCTCGGCAGAAGCCACTGCTGCGCTGGTCATTGCGCCACTTCGCGTTTGCAATCTAACGTGGCCAATGGAGTGTCAGAAGTGGACGTGCTTCCACTGGCTTCGTGTCGCTAACCTGCGCACTGAGTCAGGACAGCGCGCATTTCTCAATGGAAATGCCCACGTTTATCTCATAAATTACGACAGTATTCCGCTCTTAATTTCGCTCGTGCAGCGGCGCAAAGGCACAGTTCCCTACGACGTTTTGATCGCAGATGAAAGTACCCGCGCCAAGAATCCTTCCTCAAAGCGCGTGAACGCCCTGCGTCACAAAATTCCCCGAGTAAAAAGGAATTGGCTTTTAACCGGCACGCCTGCCCCAAATTCCCATCTCGACATTTTTGCACAGGTCCGGCTCTGCGATGGGGGAGAAGCTTTGGGGCAGAATTTCCTGACTTTTAAGAAGCACTATTACTTCGCACCTTTTATGCCCTTCCAGAAATGGAAGCCAAAGGCCGGAACTGATAAAGCCATCGAGGATAAAATCTCCCACCTCACTGTTACGCTGAAGACGAGCGACTGGCTTGATTTGCCTGACACCATCGTGGAAGACGTGGAACTTCCCTTCTGCAAGGAGTTGCAAAAGAAATACGAGACACTTGAAAGGGAACTCGTTATCGAGTTGAAAAAAGATCAGACCATGAATGTTGGCAGCGCCGCCGCTCTGGTGACGAAACTCCTTCAGTTTACGTCCGGCCACATCTATGACGAAGATCGTGTGGTCCACCCCATCCACAATTTGAAATTTGATGCACTGAAGAAGATCGCCAAGCAGGAAGAACAGCCGCTCCTGGTGGCTTGCATTTTCCTCCACGAGCAGCAGCGCATGCGAGAACAATTTCCGCAGGCCAAATTCTTTGCTGATGCGAAGAACGCCACCACTCAGCAACAGATGTTGGAGAGTTGGAATCGTGGAGAAATCAAAATGCTCGTGGCCCATCCTGCATCCTGTTCTCATGGGCTTAACCTCCAGCAAGGGAGCAACATCATTGTGTGGATGAGTCTCACCTACTCACGCGAGCTTTACGAGCAGATGATCGCCCGTCTGGCGCGCAGAGGACAGGATCGAGTGGTGAAGTGTTACCGCCTCATGGTCCCCGGCACCGTCGATGACGCCGTAGCCGAAGCACTGGCGAACAAGGCGGATAATGAATCAAGGCTAATAGCTGCCCTTCAAATGCTCGAAGCCGCGAGAAACACAGGAGGACTATGACTAAATATGAAACTATTCCGCTCATTGATAAAGAGAAAGGCTTCACCGTTGGGGAACTAATTGAAGCCCTAAAACTCTGTGATCCAACAAAGCGGGTTCAAGTAGCAATCTACCAAGTGTTCCGGCCACTTAAACAAATCAGTGATTTGACTGGAGAGAAATTTGTAATTCTGGAAAATTTATGAACACCGAAGAACATGAAAAGAAAACTGACCTGTTGCTGAAAATGTGCGTGAACCAAGGATATGTCCCTCCTAAATGCACTCTTCCCGGACCATTAGTTTTTGGCCTTGTGCAAAAGGGAGAAGACCCTTGTGCCGGATGCACAGAAGACCGGACTGTTTGCGGAGGAAGACCACGTAGCAGCTACACGGAATGAGCCGACATCGCTACCGCCATGGGATGCACTGGATCAGAGACGAGAAACGCTTAGCTCTGTACATGCGAGACAACTTCAGTTGCCTCTACTGCGGCGCAGGTATCGAGTCCGAAGGAGTCATCCTGACCCTGGACCACATAAAACACAACGGCGGGAACCACGAGAGCAACCTTGTCACCTGCTGCTTCGACTGCAACCGAGCGAAGAGTTGGAAATGCCTGAAGACCTTTCTGAAGCGATTCCCGGTGCGAGAGGTCGGAAGGATCGTGCTGCGGATGGAGCGAGCGAAGGAACTACGGGTGAAAGACTTTTTGAGTGAGGCGAAACGAGTGATTGCCGCGAGGAAACTAGAACAACCTTTTTAAGTTATGAGCACCAGTTTTGATTACCAAGACCCCAAACCCGAAGATTTTTCTTCTATCCTTTTTGGTGAGAACTTTGTTCTAAATTTAATGGAGCAATCCCTGGAGGAGAAAATTCCAAAACCAGCCGAGGTAGTAAAAATCTGGTGGGATGAATATGATGGAAGTGTGGAGTTTGGATTTTCAGATTCTACGCCCACGGATTTTTCGGCTTCCCAAGAAATCTCTGACTTAATTTCTCAATGGGGTTTTAGTATAGCTTTCCTGAATTTTACGGATGGAACCCAACAGCACTTATGCTCGGGAAAGCCTCCAGGAGAAAGGAAAGTATGGGGCGACAACTCTTGGAGATGGAACAAAGAGAAAGCTGATAAATACACTCTATGAAAACAACCCAGAACAAAAGCAACCGTCGCAAAGTCAGAGGCAGTGCCTCCACTGTTAAAGCCACGAGCGGACAGAATCATCGCATTCCGTTCTATAAAGATGTGGATCGGGCCGTGACACTGTGGCTGAGTGAGCGAGGGCTGCTCTGAGCTATTTGCCATAATTTTGCAGGCCCATCCCGAGGAGGTTCAGCACCTCTAGAATGGTGCCTTTCAGAGCCCCATTCTCTTTGTAAACCTTGTTCACGTCCTGATAGGACATCGGGACGGTCAGGTTTTGCAGAGCACTTCCCGGAGTGACTTTCTCCCCAACTACGTTCCGCCCTAGGCGCAGATCCAACAACGTCCCCGGCACCGGAGCGAGCTTGCTCCGGACGAAACGGTAGTAAGTATCTCCGCTCACTGGCTTCAGTTGCCCCTGCACCTTCTGCTGTCCGGTGGCGGTGCGGCTGAGCAGCACAAGCACCTGTTGCAACCCCGTGAGTGGATCAATGCGAGTATTTCCGAACCGCATTTTTCCGAAGTCAGAGGAACGCGGGTCTTTGTCTGTCTTGGCTCCGGCGAGCGAAGCAAGCCCATAGATGGCCGCCAGTCCGAGCCCGAACTTTCCATACTGCATGGCAATGGCTCGACGCACAGCCGGGGAAGCGCCCTGTCCAAGCTGTCCAGCGATAGGGTGCCCGATGAGTGTTTGAATACGACTCGCCAGAAAGCGAGGAGAGAAGAAATATTTAGCCAGCGTGTTGGCCGAACGCTCGAACCCCGCTGCTGTGCCACGTCCAGTCAACACATTGACGGCGTTCGCGAGCAACTTGGTGTCGGCGTCCGTGAGTTGGTCTCGCCCTCCGAGCGATTCAACCAGAGCGTCGAAGGCATCCGCCCGCTGGCGATTTAGAAAGCCTGTGTAGGCACGGTTGGAAGCTCGGACAATGCGCCCAACTCCCGGAATTTTCTCCGCGAGGTTACTCCTCATGCTCTCTTCACGGGCAGAGAGCTTGCTATCCAGGTCCGAGAAATACAGATCTGACTTTTGGTAAAGGTCCGCATTGGGTCTGAGGGCCAGCGAAGCCTGTGCTTCTTCATAAGCTTTCTCGGAAACTAGTTGATGGAACATGCTTCCAATCTGCTTGGCCGCTCGCTTGGGGTTCGTGACTAAATCTCCGATGAGGAGAAACCCACCTTGCCGGAAAGGAGCAGACACGTCAGCCGAAGTAATTAACGACCGGCTGGCCCCGGCAACGTCTTTCACGAAGTCCCACGCCTTGATTGCTTTGCTCCGGCGAGCTTGTTCCCATTGATATTGCTTCAGTGCGAACTGCTTCTTCAGCCGCTCATTCTCCGCTTTCACTTTGACCGCTTCCAGGTCTTTCGAGAGATCGACGGGAGGTTTTTTCTTTCGAGCTTCGAAGTCACCCTTGGCCATGCGTTCTTCGAGGTCTGCATTCCGTTTGGTAAGAGCAGCTTTGATCGCTTTGATTTTCTGCTCTTCAGTCGGTTGATACTTCCCAAACTTTTTCTCATGCTCGGCTTCAACTTCCGCGAGTTCCTTTTTCAGAGCTTCAATCTTCTCGCTCGTCGGAGCCTGCGTTTTGGTCTTCACTCGCCTCTCACCATCGGCAATCTCTTGCCGGAGATCCTTGATCCGATTGGTGAGCCGAGTTTCCTGAGCCGCGAGGATGGTTTTTAGTTGGGTTTCCGGATCAGAAACCACGACACCGAGTTTTCGAATGTTCTCATTCAACTCTTGGGTCAGTCGGCGGCTTTCGTCCGAAAGAGCTTGGCGCTCCACACCAGACTTCTTGAGCGGAATGCGCGCTTGGATGTCTTGGATTTTTGCGACCAACTGGAGCTGCTGTTTGATGTCACGAACTTCGGCTTTCACCGCATCAGGATTGAGCTTCTTCAGGTTCCCGTACCCGCTCATCAAATCCATAGTTTGGCGACGAGTGATTTCCGGATCGACTGTTTTCAATCGATCATGCACCGCGTCCACCAGGGCATCCCGGCCTTTCACTCCCGCTCGCACCAAGGTCTCCATGAGCTTTTGCACGGAAGAACGAAGCTCTTCGGGCTTCTTTCCTTTCATCCCTTCCGTGATGGTGTCATCCGTTGCGATGGTCTTTTCCTTGGTGATAATATCTTTAACGGTTTTTCGATCTTTTGGTCTCGCGACTGCGTTTACTTGGTCATCAATGAGTTTATCCGCACGGGTCCAAGCTTCTTGCAGATAAGGCTTTGCTTTGTCACCAAATTCAGTCACCATTTTTGTGGCCCATTGTCCAAATTTGAGAACCCCCTTCGCAATGTCACTTGCAGCCAGGATACTAAATTCTTTTACAATGGCCGCGAACTTGCCCACATCGGGAGCAGATCCCATCTGGGCACGGAGTTCTTGCAGCCGCGCGAGAGCAGTCTTCCCTGCTCGATCTAACCGTTCAATAATACGATCTGCCAGTGAACGCACGTGGGGCGTGAACTCCGGATTCTTTTTCGCTTCCTCTTCGATCTGTTGGATGGATTCATCCACCTTCCCCTCCGATGAATTGGGATCTTTTGCGGCAAGTTCGGCTTCCGTCCGGAGAATACCTTCGGACTGTTTTTTGACTTCTGCTTTCTCGGCGTCCGAGAGCGGTTCTCCTTTGGAAAGTTCCGCGCGCCGGAGCATCCGAGCGTAGGTGAAGTTTTCGGTCGCGATGAGACGACGGATGTTCAACGCCGTGGAGGAGAAAGTGCCGGCTTTACGATTGGCCGCTTCCGCATCGTTCAGCTCTTTATCCAAACGCAGAAACTCCTCTCGATACGCTTCCTGATCGGCAGCACCCATTTTAGGATTGGCTGCTTTTTCTTCAGCATCGAGACGGCGGTTTTCCAAATCAATCAGCTTCCAGAGGATGGCCGTTTGGTCTTCCCGAGTGACACTCTTCCGCGTGCCTTCGTTGATCTCTTTGATCAGTCGAGTGGGCAGCTCTGGATCTTGCTCCACCTTCGCCACTGCCTTATCCCAGGTCTCCGGTGCTTCTTCGCGAGCCGCGCTGAAAAGTGGTTCGGCTCCGCGCGCTTGGCGACGAGCATCCACATCCGCATTATATGCTCCAATCTCACGAACAGGGCGTTGATTAAACTCCTCAATTTTGGCTGCGTCGGGACCAAGGTTGCGCTCTGGCGCAGCCTGAAGGTCTTGAGAGTTCAGTTCGCCTTTGCTGTTCTCTACTGCCCGTTGACCAGCCTCACCAGCAATCGTGTAAGCCTCTTTTCGATCCACAAATCGCTGCTGCCCATTTGAATCTTCGACAATGAACCCCCGACGTGCGGAGTTCTGATCCATCAGATCATCAACAATTTCGGGATTGGCGGCAATCGCCTCTTTGGTCAACTCGGTGTGAGGGGAGTTCCATTCCTTGCCAGTAATGAAATTCCCATTCCCCACGTCAATGGCGGTAGAGACTATTTTTGGTTGTGCTTCGCTCGGTGCGCTGCGTGCCATGATCTCCCCTTGTCCGCGTGGCGGAACTCCAGGGCTACTTTCATTGGAGGGCACTTCCCCTGTGCTTTGGCTCGTCCCTTCGGGGTTGAGCACATCGCCATGAATTTGTGCTGAGCTTTGCTGAGTGAGGGCATTTGGTTCTCCGGTTATATTTTGATTCTCGACGGCATCTACTTTGCGCTTGGCAATCTCATCCAACGCGCGGACTTTCTGAGCTTCCGAGGCATGAGCAAATTCGCCTGCCCCATGCACAATCCCCCACAACACATCTTGCGTGGCTGTCTCCCAAGTGGGAGCAGCAGGCTCACCTTCAATCGCTCGGATGGCTGAACCAGTGCCCACGTTGGCGGCAGTCGCTCCCACGGTGCCTACGGCAGCACGGAGCAGAGGAGAAGCATTCTCACCAATCAGAGCAGCCGTTGCCCCGCTCGCGACTTTTCCGCCCAAGAGATAAGCAGGCATCGTGACGGCGGCTTTTAGAGCTTCCTCCGTCCCGGCAAACTGCGCCATTGCTTCCACTTCTTTCTCGGGCACTCCTGCTGCTTTAAGTTGTTGCTCCGTTTGTGTCCGAGCAGCCGACTCAGCACTCCCCACCTGCTGTGCTGTGGCCAGAGCAAGCCCAGTGCCGCCTGTTCCGATGGTCAGCGGCACAGCCGCCGCGACATTTCCAACGCCACGGGCGATTGCTCCTGCTGCCCCCGGCACGCGCTGGGCACTCTCACGGTAAGCTTGCGCCGCTTGGCCCAACTGTCCCCCGAATGTTTCAGAGCGCGGCGGGTTCGCGAGTTGACCGATTCGGTAGTTCAGTTGCTCCAACGCTCGCGCGTGTCCCTCGACCTGCGCGGCATTCAGGTTTCCCGATTGAAGGTCACTTTCGATCTGCTTTCGACGATTCAGGAGAACATCGTAATCCTGTTGATCGGAAGGTCGGCCAGCGGTCGTTCCTGGAATGGAGAAAGTATCTTTGAGAAGATCAGCAGTTCCTCCAAGGGAGCTGAGAATATTTGAGGTGATCGTGTCCTCTACTGCCGTGGCCACGTTCAGGTCTTCCACCGGACGAGGTGCTGGAGCCGGTCCAGCATCCGAGGTAGGCATATCGGGTTCTGTCGTAACGGCTATAGAAGGAATGCTCTCCGGTTCAAAATCGATTTTCGGAGCATCGGTCAATGGCTCGAAGTCGATGGCCATAATTACTGCTCCCTGTAGCCGTTCTTAAGAGCTTCTTCCAGTTGAGATTTTGGAATCAACCCCGGCTTACCATCAGGATTGATCACCGCTACTTTCCCGCTCGTCTTCAGTGCATCTTGATAGGACTTGAGAGCCTTCTCCATCCGGTCCTTCTGAAGCTGGGCACGCTTCTGTTGATCTACCACAGCAGCCTGATTTGAAGCAATCGACTCGGCATCTGCTCCCTTGGCAATGGCTGCTTTCGCTGCTGCTTCCAGCTTGTGCTGAAGATCGTTCTCCGTCTTGAACATCTTCACCGCATCGTCGTATTCTGACTTCGCGGACTTCACCAAATCAGTTTTCTCGTTCCGCACGGTGCGCTGCTCGGTAGCAGCTTTGGTCATGTCCAATCGCTCCTGCTCATGTGCTCCCGCAACGCGAGTCAATCCAGCCGGAGCAGCCATGTGTTTCGTTCCGTCTGGATAGACGAAAGAGCTATCGGTCAATTCCCGGTAGAGGTTCCCGTTGGCGTCAGAGTAAGTATTTTTGATCTTGGGAGCTGCATTCTCAGTGGCAATCTCTTTATCATCCGCTGCCTTTTGGCGTGCGGCTACCGTTGCAATTTGGGAAGACCGAAATTGTGGCTGTTTTCCAGCGGCAATCGCATCATTGTAGGTTTTGGAATAGTCGTTGATGTAGTCCTGCAACGGACGGGAAGCGCGTCGGCGCATCCCCGCTGCCGCATCAGGAATTAAATCTCCTGCCGGAGCAACAGCTTCATCCACCACCGGGGTTTCTCCTCCCGAGATGGCCGCATCCGCTGCCACGCCAGCGGGACCAAACGAGCTTCCGAGCACACCGGGAATGCCGGTTTTGCCCATTTGCACGGAGATGGGATCTTGGTTGGCTTCCGGTAGTCCAGGGTTGGTTGCATCACCAGAGCCGGAAGTGGTATAAACCGGACTGAGGCCACCTCCTCGCGTAGCCGCGATGTCCTTCTGCCCTTGCACCCGGATGTTTGCAATCTTGGCCTGCTGAAACCCCGCGTATGCCTTGGCCATTGGCTCGATGATCGGCTTCGCCAATCCACTGGCCGTCGCCAGCGGATACTGGGAGGTCAGGAAAGCCGCCTGTTGGGGCCACTTGTCGCTGGCCGGATCGAGCTGGGAAATCTGCGCACCGAGGTCACGAGCTTGCCGGAAAGCCTGCTGCTCCAGCAACGATTGCTGGATTGCTTGTCCGGTCTTCTGGATGGTCGCGGACAAGGCATTGCCGCCTCGTTCGATGATCCCTGCCATGATGCCGTTGTCTTCAAAACCTAGGGGCATGTTAGACAATAGCTGGACGGATGGCGTATCCGTAAGGTGAGTTGGTTACAGAAGCTCCTGCGCCAGCGGAGCCCGTTTGACTGAGAGCGTTCTGTGCTCCCGCCTGACTGCCGTAAAATCCCCCATTGCTGGTGCTGTAGTTGTTGATCAGCGATTGCGCCAGAGAAGCAGCGGTGGAAGCGCCGGATGCGAATTGGTTTGCGGAAGCATTATTCGCCGCAAGGGTGTTCTGAGCTTGCTGCTGAAGGATCGCATTTTGCAACCCCACGTTCTGTGTGTTGGCCGCGTTCGCGTAACCCGCGTTGAGTTGGTTCGTCTGATTAATCGCTCCTGCGTTGAACTGCTGAGCGGCCAGTTCCAAGCCGGGAGTAACGAACTGGCTCGTGGGATCGAACAGCCCCGGCGTCAACGACGCGGCTTGGCTCGTGAGGCTCTGCCCGAGTTGATTCCCATACTTCGAGAGATCCAACGATGTAAGCCCGAGGGCGCGGAGGTTCAGCGCACCAAGAGCGCCTTGACCTCCGTTTGCTCCCTGACCGAAGCCGCTCGCCAGTCCTCGACTCGCAGAAGCTCGTCCAATACTATTCACCACATCCGAAGGAAGCTCTCCCTTGGCGAAGCTCAACGCGTTCGCTCCAAGCTGCGCCTGCAACTGCTGGAAGTACGGCTGCATCAGGGAATAGCCCCGAATGGCTTGCCGGTCGTTGAAGAGATTTACCTGATTCGCGAGCTTGAAGTCTTGCGGCAGATTGGAGAGGTTTTGAGCAATGGACTTCTGGGAAGCCAAGCCAGTATTCACCAGGGTGGGGAAGGGCACGTGGCCCGGAGTAACGCCTTGCGCTCCAGCGAGAGCCGCATTGGCTTGAGCAGCCGATTTCTTTTGCTGATTGGCGCTGTACACGGCAGCACCGCCAGCGATTACCGCTGCGGTTACCGCGCCCCAAATTTCAGCCATATCAGTGTTCTCCTTTCATATTTATCCCATCGAAAAATGGCAAACCCAAGCCATTCGGGCAGTTTCGGGTTTATCATCTTCTCCCAAACCGAGAAGCGGAATCCGAGAATGGAAAAGAGGGGCGTGAAAAATCACCGCGCGGTTGAAAACTCCCCGAACGAAATCCATCTGCTCCCACTCCGCTTCCCCGCCCTTCACCATATCTTGTTTTAGTCCCGGCACATCTTTCACATCTCCAAGAGGAGGCATTTCGAGCAATCCAGTTGCCCGATGCCGATAAAAAGCAGTTCCGTAAAGGTCTTCATGCTTGCTCAGATAAGCAACACAGGTCCACTCACCGTCCTCCCGGTCGCTGTGGATGTAAGCCCGCTCCATTCCTGGAGTAGTGATGCGACAGAAGCACGTATTGGGGAAGATGTGTGCTCCTCCAAGAGCCGCACTGAGCGCACGGAGCATCACCCCATGAGCCACTTTCCAATTCATCCCTTCATAGATGGAACTGCCAACCTCCCCTTTGTTGGGAAGCCATGTGCCGAAGCCGGACTCCAACGCGGAAGCCCGAACACCTTCCGCGTGTTCACAGAAATCATCAACAACAGTAAAAGCGGGTTTCATCAGTTCCAACACCTCCCACAGTTCCCCGCCTGTGACGGATTTGCCGACTGCGTGAGGAAAGTCACCTGCCGCACATTGCGGGGGCTGCTGCCATCCTGCATCTGCTTGTAAAGCTCGTTCAGCGCATGGGCGAGCAGGTCATCATACGCCTGTGTATCCTTACGCCGCCACGCGGCTACCGCCGCCACGGCGTCCCCGATAGCAAGGCGAGAGTTAAAGGGAAGGATCTGATCTTCGGACGTAATTCGGATATAACGGAGTTTCCCTTTAATCTTAGCAATGTTGCACCCGTTGAATCGGCGGGGAAGGGCCTTTCGACGGAAAAGTCCTTCCTCGGTATCCGGGAGGTAGTGACAAAAGTTGAACCGTTGGCTATCGTCATAAGCAAGTTGAAGAAGGACTGTGTTTACCGTCTTTGGCTTTACAAAGTAAGTCACATCGTAGGCGACTGACTTCATGATCGCGGGCTGTCCCGCACCAAGGAGAACCACGTCTTCCTTTACAGATTTACCGTATTCGTCTGTCACTTGTACGGTGCAGACTTTGCCCTTGTCGGCTTCACTCGTGGCCACCAGCGCGATGCGGATGCCGCGCTGCTTGGGAAGCGAAGTAGGGATGTAGAAGTCCCCTAGGTCCAGCAACTCAGCAGGCGAGCATCCGCCTTGAAATTGATTGTTCCCCACCTTCCCGATGTACCATTCATCCCGCTGTCGGAGCGGCACACCATTGAGCACAATGTAACGAGCTTCCCGGCATTCTTGGGGAAGAGCAAAACAGCCCTGCTCCACCGGCACGTACCAATCGAAGAGCAGACCTTCGGAGTCCACACGATCCGAGAGAGCTTCACAGGCCAGATCGATATTCTCGATGCAAGTCTGGATGCCGGACGCGGATGTAGCGCAGACGCCGGAGTCCAGGACCAAGGGGGCAACCCATGGAATCATTTCGCTGCATATCATTTTCTGACTTGCCATTACGTAGAAGTAGTTTTCACCTGCTGGACACAGTATTGGAACTTGTAGTTAGCCGGTGTGTTTTCGAAGCGGAGAGAAACACCATTGACGGTCTGCGTTCCATCGATAATCCGAAAATTGAAGTAAGTCCCTACGTTGGGGGTTCCTCCGATGTAAGTTCCAATTACTACATATTGGTCGTCTGGCATCGGGTTCGTCCAACTCAGGGCGATGGTGCTGTCTCCTGTTGGGAGGGCGATAGCCACATCGCTACGAGTCGCGGGAATCGCTGCCACTGCTGCCTGAGCAGCCGCCAAGGCCGTATTAGCCACCTGAAGCGCCTGCTGAGCGATGCTATCTCCAGTAGGTGAACCGGGAACTTGCTGTGTCTGAGTAGCCAGCAGCAGAAAATCAACTGCTCCCTGAAGGATTTGAGTAAGCGTTCCAATGGAGCATTCCCGGTCAGGAGGAACTGGACCGGAGAACTGCAAAGCATTCAAAACTTGCTGATTTAATGCCACGGATTGTTTATGCCAGAGGTTGAAATTTTATCAATTAAATTCCATAGCCACCTGTTGCTGGCCAGACGGGTGTGCCGTTGAAAGAGCAACCCACTTGGAGGGCAATTCTCGAAGCTCCTCCACCATTGTCTGTGTAGACCTTGGTAACTGGATCAAAAGTGCCGCTCGGATTGGGGTAATCTGTGTACCAAGTGAGCGTTCCACTGTCGTTTACTGTTCCACCAGCAATCGGCTTATCCAGAATTACATCCACGATGCGCCAGGGGCGATTCTGTGATCCTGTATAAGCCCCGCTCGCAAAGTAGGCCGAGTAATTGATGGTCCCCCCGTCAATGGTCTGATCCGCTTCCGTCGTCGGCGTGCAGTCGGGGCAGACCAACTGTGCATTTGCGTTGTCATACGCGGCCTGCTGCGCTTTTTGGTCCGCGTCCGCTTGCGAAATCAAACTGGTAGCCTGTCCCTCTGCCGTCACCGAGATGCTGGGGAAGTTCCGGCAAGTGGCCGTGTATATACGCGTTGCGGTATATACCGTTTGAGGATCAGGAGGCACCACCGGGACATTCGTATTCGAGCCTGCCGGGGCGATGTTGTAAGCGTAATCCTCTGCCGCTGGGCAGCAGTTGATGGGCTGACATTGAGACCCCGCTGGCAGGCAGGCAGCAATCTGGCTGTCCGTCTGGAGGTCCATCCGAATGTTCATCCGGTTGAAGGTGATGCTCCCCACCGCACTCAGGCGGCACTGCGCATGGTGGAAGAGCCATGCCAGTTGATCACTCCCAATCACACATTCTTTACTGTCTACCTGCTGAAAGTATTTCCGCCCCCACTGTGGCAACGCAACGGGTGACGGACAGTCACCTGTTCGCGTGGGGCAGTCGCAGCCGGGATCGCCTTGGTCCACGAGCACCCAGCAGGGAGACCCATCGGGACGATAATCGATCTGAATATGGCACTGACCGAGAGCTTCCGAGAACTCCACCATTCCGCCCGTGAGGCGCTTCGGTTGGAACGCATTCGTCCGAGCTTCCACTGAGCCGAGTTCTCCAGTCAGCCAGAAGCTCTGAATCCGTCGTTGCTCGGTGCCGAACTGATCGTTCCCTTGCGTGAGCGTAATCTCGTAGAGTCTGTTCCTTCCGTCACGATCATACGAGAAGGCAAAGCACCGGCTCTGCCCTTGGATGATCCCCCGAGCAAAGCCCCAGGGACGAATCCCGCTCCACATACCATGCCATACGGGAGCACCCTGCTGCCCGGTGGTGCTCATGTTGTCGGCATCGAAGACCACGATGCCCCGGCAAAAGCGATGGTAGCCCAATGCGGGATTATTTGGCTGAGCCCAGAGCGGAGAGCAGCCGGTGAACACCATGTTCTGATTGCTCACCATGGGAATGAACTGGAGAAGGTCTTTCCGATCTGGTTTGATCCAATAATTCACCTCGCGCGAGATGGGCGTCAGCCGCCACGAAGAGTCGAACTCGGTGCGGGCATTGCGGAAGGTACTGATACCCTCTTGTGCTCGGTAGAACACATCCCCGTTGAGCCCCGCGAACCCGTGACTGGATTGAAGTCCACTGCCTACCAGAGAGATTTTCTGAATCGGGCCAAGGAAAGATGCTTCATCCCCGCTGAAATCGAACGACGTAAATCCGTTCGTACACATGGCCACCAGCTCGTTTTGCCCGGTGCCGGTGTTCAGGAAGGGCATTCCATAGAGTCCTTGGATGTCTCCGAGATTGGAAGCAATATCGAAGCTTGGAAGGCCATTCGGTCCAGTCGGGAACTTCAGAATGTCATCCGGATTGGCGTTCGTGTTGGCGAACGCGATCTCGCTGATCCGAATGACGTTTTTCCCGTCTGCCGTGGCAAGCACGAACCGCCCATGGATGAAAGCCATCACCGAACCGATGGGCACTTCGTTGGTCACAAGATTGCTCCGTCGAGCCGGGTTTGTCCCATCCCACAGAATCGGCGGATGGATGCCATCCTGGACCACCAGCCAGTTGAAGCCTTGCGCGAACCACGCGTGCATGAACTGGCGGCTGTTGCCGTCATAGAGCTGCTTCACGATGCCCTGCTGCCCGTGGATCTCGATGGTGTAGATACGGCCACCAAGGGAGGCGATCAGGTAAGGCGAAAGGTAGGAGGGATACGCATTGTAGAAGAACGTCCCTTGACCATTCGCCGCCTCGAAGAAGGTCTGCTGCTCGGAAGACTCGAAGGTCAGATCAATCTTGCTGAAGAGTGGCCTTGTACGATTGATGTCCTCCCGGAAAATCCGGTTGACCGCGTTCTGCGCCTTCCCTTGGGGGACGGTGTTTGGCGATCCTCCCCATACCCCGTTAATGCTCTGCACTCCATCATAGGCAGCTTCGCCGGGCATAGGATCTACTGGAACTTCTGCGCTACCAGCCGCGCTTCATAGACATGAACTCGATTACCGGCTCCTCCCGCCGTTGAAGAAAGTTGAAGCTCCACCGTGTCATTTATGGCTAGGTCACGGGCATCCACGCCAAAAATGAAAGCCGTGCGGTCGGTCGTGGAGGTGATCCCCCCACGAGCATTGCCGGTGTTTACAGTGATCCCGTTGATGACCAAATTCAAAGCGGGAGTTCCCGTTCCTCCACCCGTGTAACCCACTTGGCAGCAGAACTCGATAGTATATTTCCCTGCCACGTTCACTTTTAACTTCTGGGTGTTTACCACCGAAAGCAAGGAAGCTCCGCTGTCGTAAAGTTGATTTCCAATGACCAGCATTGACCCTGCTGTGATGGTCTGATTTGGAGTCGTCGCACCAGGGCTGCTCGCGCTCTCGTAAAACATCGCGGTCTGCACGCCCGTAGCAGCGGGTGTCCCCAGCACAAGGTTGCCGGAGGCGTCGAGACCAACAGTAGAAGCAATAGTTCCCGTTACCAAGCCAGTGAATTTGGCCGTGGGGCCTGTCACAGTCAGACTACCAAAAGTAGCCGAAGTCGCGTTGAGTGTGGTTACGCTCAGCGGGTCAGGAACACTGAACGGAGGCAGCGCACTCAAGACGAACTGCCCTGCAGCGTTCGTCATCAAGATTAGATTCGCGACGGCGGCGGGGGCGAGCGTTCGGATGATCCCGTCCGTGTTACGCACCAGGATGTTTCCAATCGCTGCGCCGCTGGCCACCGCGAACGTGGAGAGGTTGACGTTGGGCTCAGTAGTGCTGCTGACCTGATATCCACCTGGAACCAAATTAATGACGACAAACCCCTCAGACGGAGCAAGGCGACGGTTGCAAAAGTTCGAGTCGCTGACCAACAGGTTTGCTCCGACGTTGATCACGCCGGGATCAGTGCAGGGACGCTGATAAATCACGTTCGCCGGTTGGCAAACGCTGCATCCACATCCCCCACATTGGCAGTTGGAATTACTCATGTCGCTGGGAGTTTTGCCGCTTTCAAATCCGTAATCAATGTTCCCAACGCTTGAGCAAGCTGTTGAAGCGTCACTGTGGCGGTATCGTAAGAACGGATTGTCGCGGGGTTGGTGATCGCATAACCCGTCTGCACATTTGCCGTGCTCACGAAAGTGTTAATCAAAGCCGAAGAGACTTGCCCCGGAGTCCCGTTGGTAGTGAGCACACTATTCGCTGAAACCGTGGACCCATTGATCGTGAGAATACTTCCGTTGTTGAAAGTAAATAGGCATCCCGTATCAATCGTCACTGAGCTACCGGTTACGACTGAAAAGTTCAATCCACTAAAGAGAATTGAACCGATCCCAAGGCCATCCCACGTAAAATTATTATTGAAAGTGATCGTCGTGTTGGAAGTAACAGTGTTGTTCGTTCCAAAAGTCAGGATAGGAGCCCATGCCCCCGGAGTAGTTGCCGTTCCCAAGAACGCTTGAAAAATGTCCTGTTCGGCAGCAAACTGGCCAATAAATGCGGGAGTGCCACCTGCCAGGGCCACGGCGTCAGCAAAGATTGCTGTCGTCCCATAGTTTGCAGCCATGGCCGCTGTGAACGAAGCAGGAGTAAGTGCGAGCGTTGCACTAGTACCAGTGATCGCCTCTGCATTCGTCGCAATCTCGATAAGCCCTGCGAACGTCGTACTCGCGTCCATTGCCGCGAAATTCGAGGGAGTAACAAAAACCGTCGTGCTCGCCTTCGCTTGGGCCTCTGCGTCCGTGGCAGTCTCACCAACGCCCGCTTGGGTCGTGGTTGCTTGCGGCAACGCACTGGCCAAGGCATTGACGTTCACCGTCAACTCGATGGTGTGGTTCGTCGCGTTGAGAGCAATCGAGAGGATAGCAGCGTTCGTGGTATCGATTCCACGAAAATACATCGTGTTCGAGTTGTAGGCATCGAGCACACAGACACCGCTTAGATTGACGCACTGGCCAGCGGTCGGAGTTGTGCCACCTCCACCCGTCTGAATGATATTCTGATATACGCAAGTGCAGGGCGTACAGCCGCACAGCCCACAAAGTCCAGTCACTCCAGATCCGCCACCGCAGCAGCTCATTTATCAACCCTCCGTGAAGGTGTAAATCGGTTGATGCTGGAGAAAAAGCTATTCACTTGAGATCGAAGTTCTGAAATTTCTGTCTGCATGTTTATCAGACGTTGGTTCATTTGGGCAAGTTCATTCCGTTCATTTGTCGGAGGCATGCTTCCTGTAATCCAAAAAGCCCAAAGAGTTGCCGCCGCTCGAAACAGAGTAGAAGATCGATCTACTCGAAACAGAATCTCTCCATCGGAAGCACGCTTACGGGGGGCCATAGGAATTACGTTGTGATAAAACCATCCGGTAAAAGTTTTCCAGAATCCTCGAAAAACCCGCCGCACTCCAGAATCAGTGATAGCAATTTCGTGACTCATGGAATTTTAGAAGTAGGCTGACCTGGAGTGGTCAAGAAGGTGTTCTCATCATAAGCCGTGACTCGGAATTGTGTATTCCCCGTATAAGGAATGTGCCCCACCGTTTCATTTGGTCCACAATCAGCTTCAAGAACGGAGGTATCAATGAACCCGTTTTCTGAAGTCTCAAGAGTATAAACCACATTCTCTTGTTGCACAAAATCAGGTGTTGATATGTCACAGAACCCATCAATAGCGGCATTAATCGCAGGGGCAGATACGCCATCAGGCCCTACGTCTTCTCCATTCTCTGCATCAGCAAGCCATCCGGCTACCCGAAGTCCTGCAATGTAAGCAGCTACATTCGGGTCAATCTCATCTTTCTCTCCGGTGACTTTCAATGTGAATTGGCGAGTTCCCCAAGACATATTAAACAGAAGTTACAGTCTCCCATCCAGTTGCTCCACCAATTCGGAGCTTATTCAGCGTGGTGTCGAAATACATACCACCTTTCACATAGGCGGGAGCAGAAGCTGTGGGAGCTTGCGCTGGAAAAAAGACTGGCCCCACAGTAACCGCCGAAGCAGTTATAGTAAGAGCTACTGGCGAAAAGCTATCCGCAATCCGGATAGTTACCGCTGTATCATCGTTGAGTTCGGTTTGTCCGGCTGTTTTCGCCAGTGAAAAGTTAACTGTGTTGGGAGTAGCAGTTCCTAGCCACAGCATTGACCAAGAGGTATCAAAAGGTTTAGTACCAACGGAAAGAGTCCTAGCGCCGTCCGCTCGATTAATCCGTAAAACATCCACCGCATCCACAACCGCCGTAACGGTTTCGTTTCCAAGCACATCGAGAGTGCTGGTCGGAGTGTTATCCCCAATTCCGACATTGCTTCCGCTGATGTAGATCGGTGGCGGAGTTGTAACTAGAAAAGTAGATGCACTCATGCGGCAACGGGTAGAGATTGAACTGCGCCCTGCATCACGGGTTCCCAGAGAGCATACAAAGCATTGGATGGGTGCGTTCCATCTGGATAGTAAACCGGATTACTGGGATCATTGGTTTCAGGAACACTTAAAATGTTCGCATAAGCTTCGGCAAAACCTGGCCACCCACTCTGCAACATTCCATTCAGAAGTCCTCGCTGAATCTCATCGCTGGCGTTGAACGTCGTAGATGGCGGCACCGGAACAATGATCGGGAGAAACCCCGCACTCTGCGCAGTTGAACTCAATGAAACGTATTGTGGGTAAAGCACAGAAGCCAACTGTCCGCGAATGTCATTTGTCCCCATGAAAATGAACAAAATATTTTGAGAACGAGACCCATTGAAGGAAGGGGCGACCTCCGTGTTATACTGATTCACTACATCTGGAATTTGAGCCCCATTCTGAGCGAAATTGTAATACACATAATCAGGCAACTGTGCCTGAAGCAAATTCATCCATTGACCTCCCGCCGTCAACGAGTTACCTACTGCATAGATAAACGATGGAAGAGGGATACCAAATTGATAAGGGATGTATCGAGTGAAAGCACTCATGCGGGAGTGTCGTAAGTGACAATAGCAGAACCAGCAGCAATAGTATAAGGAATGGCCGTTCCCAAAGTTCGGCCATCATACCCACCACCACTGAAAGTTGCTCCAACGGGCAGCGTCCCGCTCCCATTAAAGGTGACGGTTCCACTTACAACTGTGAATGACCATCCGAGTACACCAGCAGGAATACTACCGCTCGAAGTTGTCAATCCCGGACTGGAAGTATATTGGTCACTCGGAGTTGCGCCTCCAGTATTGGCATTGATCTGCTGAAGAACGCAGTAGATCCATTGAAGGACCAAAGTTGGAGGATAAGCCCCAATGCACTCACAAGTTGGAGAAGGTCCAGACGGCATGATCTTTAAGCTCCGTTCGCGCAGAGTGCATTAGCGAGAGCCCACAGAATATAAGCCTGCTGCTCATCGGTATCCGCTTGCAGTGGAAGTGAAACATCCCGCACCTGCACATACGCGTTGTGCGCATTCTCGTCCAAATCGCACTCCGTTGCATTGGAGAGGTTGGTGAAGCCCGTCACCCCCTTTACCGCGAGCCGCTGGAGTGCATCCAACACCATCGCGTTGAAGGTAGCTTGCTCAAGCGCATAGAACCCCGCGCGCGGCGTTGTCTCGCGGCACGCAACGATCTGCGCGGAATCTCGGATGGTGTTTGATCCCCAGGGATCGCATGTTGGGATGGCCATTGTATTATTTTGATTTGCCAAAAGCTCCGCGCACCCGCCCAAGGAATGCGCGGAGCCAGTTGGCCACTAAGGAGACTAGACTGGAGCGCAGACGCCGGAGGCATTGAAACCACCGCAAGTCCAACGATCCACGAGCGGCGGCGGGTAGAAGTCCACCGGAGGGCAAGTGTTGCAGCTCGCGTAGCTCGAAGTCGGAGCGCCCAGCGTTTGGCAATTCCGGGTGATGCCACGGATGGGATTGCGGCGAGTGAGCAGCACATGGCCACGTGTGCCGAACTGCACCGGACGAGCCGCCTTGCGCAGATTCATACGCCAGTAGCCGATGTCGCGGTCCTGGTTGCAAGGCGTGTACTCGTTGATCTCGTTGATCCAGCGCCACGTTCCATTCCACGGGCTGGCGAGAGCTTGGAAGTTCGTGCCGCTGCCCGCCGAGAGCGGAGTTTCGCCCGACTGGAGTCGGAAGACCTCATGCATTTCCGAGAATGGAATGTTGAGTTGAAAGTCTGCTGTCTCGTAAGACTCATTCACGTTCGACCAGCAGCCCTCGGACATCGCCTGATTGCTCCACTGGAACACGCGCTTGAGAACACCGTTCGGATATCCCGGCTCGGTGGTCGTCCAGAAGTAGCGCAGGGCGAAGAAGTCATTCTTCAGGTTGTAACCCGCGTAGCTCGTGGTGGCCTTGTATTCCGGGTTCAGCACGACCGGGGCACGAAAACGATTGTCCTGACGACGATTGGTGTCGTAGAGAGGCATGTCGCTGAATGCCTGATAGTCGGTCATCAGCGGAATTTCGCCGTCCACCGGGAACGTCCCAATCGGGATGCCACGATTGCGAATCTGGTTCAACTCATCGGTGCTGAGCATCGCGATGTAGTTGGGGTTCACCGTCGGCGCGAGGATGATGTACTTCGTATCGATGAAGCCATTCGCATCCGTCGCGAAACGCCACTGCTGCTGAAGCAGCGCGGGAGTGCCGCCCGCTGGGTCATAGCCCATCCAACGGTAGGCCGAAAGGCCCACGTAGTTATTCCGGTTGAACTCGTCCATCACGTCCATCGAGATGAACTTTAGATCCTTGTAGACCTGGGCAATCTGCTCCGGCGCGTTCAGGTGGTTCGCATACAACTGGGTCAAGCAGTAGGGCTTGGTGTTGTAGGCGATGTTCATCAGGCGATACCAGTTGTGCTGGGCATTGCCGAAGTCTACGATGGCTGTGGGCGGAGAACAGGTGGCCGCGCAGTCACTCAGGCTGGCGTCCATCGCCTGCCAGAGATTAATGTCATCAATGCCGAGGCGCTGCTGGGCAATCGTGGTGACGCGAGCGGCGAAGCCGGAATTGACGGGGAAGCGGCCTCCGTCCGGGATCATGCCGCTCTGCCAGACGCCATCCACACCCTCGATAGCCTCGAAGATGTCGGAGAGGTTGTACTGGCTTTTGGTGAAATGGTTGCTGAGGTCTGAACCGCAGCCGATAATAGTATCACTCATGTTTGGTGTAGAAATGAAAATTGAAACGACGGTTTCTTTCACTGCTGCACCACCAGCAATCCTCTTAGGTTGGCTGAGCCACGGCCCCTAGGCTCAAAAGCGTTTTACGCTTTTTCTATTTTAAGTCAAATAAAATTATTGAGCCACCACTTTCGGGTTCAAGAACGATTGCGCGCGAGCCTTCTTATCTTCCGGCTTCTCCGCTGAATCGGTGGGACTGACTCGCGCCACTCCTTCCTTGGCCGACTTGATAAACTCGGCCTGCTCTTCCAGCTTCTTTTTCATTTCCGCAATCTCGGCATCCTTGGCCAGCACCGCATCCGCGAGAATGCGCGAGGTAGCCACGGCATGCATGAGCTGCCGGGGTTGCATCTGATAGCTGGCCTGCACGGCATCACGCGCCTTCTGCTGAAGCTCCGTGTTCTCCTTCAGACCCTCCGTCGCGAAAAGCTCCTTGAACATTGTCTCTTCCTCTGACTGGAGAAATTTCTGATGCTGTTCCATCTGCGCTTTCTGCTGCTCCTGCGTGGCACTCTCGCGCTTCTTCCACTCAGCATCCGCATTGGCGAGCGCAGCCTTGCGCTCATTCTCGATCTGTTCGGCCTGCATCCATGCGGCTTGAAATTTGGTCTTCTGCACCAAAGTCATGTTCTCGGCAAACTCCGCAAAGCGATCTTCGTTCCAAGTGTTGACGGCGTTCACCGCGTCCTTCTGCTCCACTCCGCTTGCTACCATGATGTCCACCATGGAGGAAGCGTTCATATTGATCCGGTCGTTGTATTCCTTCCGGAAAGACGGTGAGCGTTCGAGAGCGGCAGCACGGAGTTCCTGATCCAAACGATTGCGCTCCGCTTCGAGTTCCTGATGCTTCTTCAGAAAGTCCTCGGAAGCGGGCTTTTTCTTGTGCTCCTCAAACTCAGCCATGAGCTTATTCAAAGTCTCATTCTTAGTCTCGAACTGTTTTTGCAACTCTTCGCGTTGCTTGCGCTCCTCATCCCGAGACTTGCGAAGCTCTTGGATACTCTGCTCTTTCGGGTCAGTGGGCGGCTTTTCATCCGTCTTGGTCGGAGGTTTCTCTTCCGTTTTAACAGGCGGTTTGACCGGCTCGGGAGCTTGCGTGGTCAATCCATCCACCTGCACCTTGGGGCGCAGGAAAGAGAGGGCATCAGCCTTCCGAGCTTCCGGAGTAGGCTGAATTTGGGTTTGTTGGTCTTTGGGCGGTTCTTCAGTGGCGGTGCTCATGGCTTGGTGTTTTCAGGACGCAATTTGGACTGTTCTTCTTGGGGGTCGCGGTAGGAAGGAGCGTGCTCGCGTTCGAGCTTTTTCTCCGGCAGCAGATGAGCGGTCTTGAGGAACTCCAGACACTTGTGCCACCCGATGGCGGCACCGCTGAGTTGGAGCGTGGCAAGTTCCTGATTACCGGGAACCAAAAATGGGTTTTCCTCCCGAGCAGTTTCGAGCAAAGCTTGAAACTCTGGAGTTGCAGACATCGATCCACCTTTGTCAGCGAACTTGTTGATGTATTCTCGTTTGGTCATTGGTCTGAAACCCTTTCCTGTTTGGCCTTGAAGATCAGAACCCATTCATGGGGATTGGTCAGTTCAAAAGTTCGGACTGCGGTAACATGATCTCCGAGATTTTCGGTGACTACAACACTTCGGCTCTCATGTTGATGACGAACAATATCGCCAGTTGATAATTTTTTAAACTCTTCAGGGCTCATTCTGTTTTGGGCGTTGGTTTCTCTTCAGCGTGACGAAGTTCTTGATGGTGGAGCGCCTGCTTGTTGGCCAACTCCTGCATGTTCTCCACGCTCTTCAGAGTCGTTTCCTGCTGCGCGGCTAGACGCTCTCCGGCGAGCTTCTGCTCGGTGTGTGCCGCTGTCGTGACCGCTTTCAGGTGACTCTGATCCAAGTGTGCCTGCGTGCGAGCTTCATTCTGGATCGCAAGTTGGCCGAGCTTCTGCTCATGCGCCTGTTTGTTCAACTCCATGTCCTGCTGCGCCTTGGCCGCTTCGATCTGCATCTTCTGCTGGGCGACCATCATCTCCGGACTCATCTGAGGCTGCTGCGCACCCTTTGCCTTGGCCACATCCTCCGCGAGCGATTGACCGATCTGCGTAAGGTTGTGAACTTGCTTCGTGGCCTCAGGAATAATCTGCGCGTAGATGGAAGGCTTTTTGCCGAGCCCACGCACTTCGGACATGAGTGCAATGTGCCGCTTGACGTGCTCAGCTCCAGCGAGAATGAGGTTGGAAAGTTTCTCCGCTCCATCCACGTTTTGCTCAACAGCACCGAGCTTGATAATTTGTTCAGCAGCTTGAGCGGCTTCGGCCATCAGTTGGAGATGAGATTCAACGTGCTTCTGCTGATCCTGCCAGCCGAACGGAGTCGGGATCTGACCTTCCTGAATGAGAAGGTTCTCGGTATCGATCTGCTGATCATCAGGGGAAGGTTGAGGAGCATCCTCAATAAACATCGGCACGTTCTCATGACCCCACAAAGCGGCGATCTTCGCCTTCCGCGCGTTGAGTTGACCCATTCCCGGCGTGGCCACGGAAAGCGCCTGATCGGCTTTCATCACATCGAGCGAAATATTTCCGGTTCCCCCGTTCCGATTCATCTGCACCTTCTTCACCTTGAGCAAATCCGCTTCCGGAATCCCGTCTTCCTTGCACCGCTCGCGAAACTTCTTCGCAACCTTTCCGCCGCCCCAGTCCTCTGGATACTTGGACGCGGGCTGAGCCAGACGACGGTACATTTCAGACCCCAAGCCATCTCCGAATACGCGATACGTCTCCACCTGAAGGCTGTCAAACTGCGCCTCATCGGCTCGGTCGTAGTTGACCTGCGTTGCCGTGGGTTGATCGCCTCCCGCTGTCTTCTGGTTTTGAGGGAAATCCCGAGAATTTTGGTCGAGTATGGAAGTTCCAACCTGAAAGATGGACATCACGCCTTGCACGTCGGGAGTGAATCGCACCTGCTCCATCTCCAGTCCGGGGGCCATGATGCCCATAGGGGTCATCACGATCTGATTCAGTTTGTCCGTGTCAGACTGAGAACCACCTCGGAACATCAAAGTGTTCGCGATGAAAGCCCCTGTAGCTCCCCGGTTGAACGCTAGATTGTTGAGGTGGCATCCATCGTAAATCAGATCACCAAATCCCTTCGCTCCGTGCCAGTCTCCTTCCGGCCCCGAGCTGTCGGCAAACACACTCACGCACTGCTGCCAGCGAGTCGCCACCTTCGCCTTATCAAACAGAAATTCCTGTGAAGCATCGCGATACTGCTTACTTTGTTTGCTCCGTTTGAAGTCCTTGTTCCCGCCGTTTGAGGTATAGGTGAAATCGCAAAAAATAGAGTGACTGATGCTCAGGTCAAACTCCTGACAGAAGGAATGCACGACGCGCACCGGTGCGAAATCGTAGGGATACGGAACATCGTTATTCCGGATGTAATTGATCCACTCCGAGTAAGACCATGCGCGTGCCTGCGTCTGGGCTTGCAACTCCACGCGGTCGAAGAGGCAACGCTCGATAGCATCGTTGTTCCATCCTGGCTTCCCACGCATGTTCCAGAGTTGGGCCACGCTGAAATTATTATCCTCAATGAAGATCGCTGGGCAGTTCTTCAGACTCAGCCGGGTTCCCTGAGGCACAAACACCCGCCGCGTCGGGATGGGAATCCATCGAAAATCCACGTCATCCTCCCACATGCCTACGCCGATTGAAAAAAGTCCCATCTGGGTATCCCGCGTGGCGCTGTTGAGCAGATATTCTGGCATGGAGCAGAAGTCCGCGCTCTCATCAGGGTCATCCCACTGCCGAATGGCGTCGTTGAAGTAATTGGTCAGGCACGCAGACCGGCGAGCAGCTTCCATCGGGTCAGGATGGTAAGCCTCTACCTTGAACCATCCATCGCTCTGATTGGAAACCGCGTTCCATGTGGAGACATATTTCCCCAACTTCGACTGGAACTGCTTGGTGTTGATGTTAGGGCAATCCGGGATGCCGTTGTTGGCTAGAACGCTGGGAGGAGTGGGTGGAAAGCCAGCATAAATCCCGGCCATGTCCCCGAACCGGGCATCGCGCTTGCGTCCCTGATACCAGCAATTCGTGTACGCCGTCCATGCCGCTGCCGGAGTGGACATGCGCCGTTTAGGCGCGGTCGCTTTCCCGTCCTTGATGCTCACCGTCTGTACGGCGAGCGGATTATCGTTCAGATCGGGATTGTTGGCGCTGTTCATGGCCGGGAAAGGAATTCAATCGTGATGAGTTTCATCAGTCCGCAGAGCGCCAGGATAAAAACTGGCCATAAACGAACCCCACCTCCGAGATAAAACCACACCAAACTGCCATGTACACTGGACATACATGGGATACATCCGATGGTTGGTTTGTAAATCATCAAAGGTAGGTGTTTGTAACACCATTCTCCCAGGTTGCCAAGGAGCATTTCCTTGCGGAAAATCGTCCAGACTCCCACGATGAACAGAGCGGACACAAGCAAACGGTGCCAAAACTCAATCACCGTCCGCACCCTCCACAGCGTCCTCGTCCCCCGGTCGTGTTCGCGGGAGGGAAAGCAAAGTCCGTCTCTCCGTTGCAAGCCCACTTCGGGAACTGAGCGCAGATTTGATTCTCCACCTCGGACTCGGGAGGACGACCGAGCGAATTTCCATCACAAAAGTCGTTGATCTTCTGCATGAAGTTGAGCCAGTGCTCCGTGCTCATCTGCCAGAAGACCTTAAACCCATTTGGAGCGGTCCAGTAGACCGGCAGCACCGGAGGCGAATCTTTGAGACCGGGGTTAAACTGTTGCATTTTGTCTAAGTATGCTTGGGAGTTTAGGAGTTGTCCAACTTGAAAGGTTGTGGCAGTCGTGCAGCACGACCGTCTCGGGGAACTGCTCCATGGCACAAAAGTATTTCTGCCCCAGCAACAGAGTGCTGGGATCGGCGTTCTCCATCACACAGCATCCGCAGGCATGACCGTTGATGAGAACATGGGCGGGAGACCAAAGGGCAGTGAGCTTCCCGATCATTCTTCCGCCTTTGGCGGAAGCCATGAAATGATTGTCCACCAATGCTACTCCGCGATGGAGAGCCACTTCGTTCCGATGAGGGCTGCGCAACCCAGCTACGAAGTCCAGGTCCGGGCGGTCCCAAATACCGAGCGAGTCGAGTGGACGGATGGGCTGGCAATCGGCATCAAGATAGATGCCTCCTTCGTCTCGGAGCAGGAGAACGCGCAGCCGGTCGGCCACGAACGCGAGGGCCATCTGGCGCTCCATCATCGTCTTCACATAGGGGTCATCCCGGTAGCGGTCGAACAGATCGTTGCCGTGGAGCCGGTGCTGCCACGTCGGATTGATAATCGCCATCCGAGCGCACCATTGGGTCTCGCGAGCTGGCATCGGCTTGGGTCCGATCCAGCACTGGTGGATTGTACGAACAATGCTCATGCTTCGTAAGTGAAGTCGGGAAAGATTGTGGTTTTCACATCGAAAGAAGATCCTGGAACTTCTTTGATGGGCGGCTCTTTCCGAAGGCAATACATCTCTTTAACCGGAGGCTGTTGCTTGAAATTTACAAATTTTTTCTTCTCAATTTTCCGTCCTTCGGTGACCAAAACTTTCCCTGATTTCATCTCCGCGACTCCCCAAAATTTCTCCACGTCGTAGCTCGCCAGAGCTGGAACATCGACCATAAACCGAGAAATGTCTGAAGGCGGGATATTCCACCCCTTAAAATCTGTGCAAATCCTCTGACGATAAAATCCAAACACCTCCCCACTTTGAAGTAGGAGATAAGTCTTTTTGACCTGATCTTGATTCCACCATCCCTGCTTAAAAGTCATCTTAATCCCCATCGACCAATCTCCCAAGCGAATCCGAGAATTCCGAATTTTCCAGAGGAGAAACCCCGGAATCAAGAGCAACAGCAAAAATAGGTAGTTCATTTCTCCCTCCATTTCCGAATCGTCTCGTCTTCGTGCTCGCGGCTCTTGATCACCCACACGGGATTGCTCTGCCACTGGGCATGATACTCACCATTGCGAGCGAAGTAAGTGCCGTGCTCGCGAGCGGCATTCTGATAGATCGTCCGTGACCAAAAGTGGAAAAAACATCCCTCAGCCAGCCCGCACGCTGAGACGTCCAGATGATCGCATCTCTGGCAATACTGATTGTCTTCGTAATATGCGTTGGGCCAGTAGTTTACATCTGCATACCCTACCTTCTCGAAGGCACTGCGCTTGAACAGCGTCAGGTTCCGAATGTCTTTTCGAGCGTGCGGCTCGATGCCTTCCCGCCGCTCCGTATGAAGCTCCCACGGGCGCGCAGAGAAGTCATCGAACAGCAGGTTGTCGCCTCGAAAATACTTACGCGCTTCGGGATAGTTGTCGTAGAGGAAACGCGAGTTGAACTCGCTCCCGCAGACCATCTCCCACTCGGTCGTGTCTGCCGTCTTGATCATCGCATCGATGGCTCCTGGCATCGGAACGACATCGTTCCCGCAGATGATCAGGTTGTCGAAGTCTCCATGCACGAACGCTCGATCATAAGCGTCGTTGATGTTTGAGGCGAATCCTCGGTTCTCGGTGTCGAGCTTATTAGGAATCCCCCGCGTATCGAGAAAGACTTGCATTTCAAAATCAGCAGGCTTGGCGATCACGACGAACAACTCCACGTTGGGCGTAGTGACGGTGTTCTGTATCTCACGAAGACAGATTTCCAGGAAGGGCAACCCTCCATACGAGCTGATGGCGATTAGAGTTTTGCTCATTAGTGCTTCAACTTCTCGAACTCCTTTTCTTTATCATGTGTATAGCATACAAAGTTTGAGCAAATGGAAGGATCTTCATACCCTCCATCGTCCAAAGAAAGACCGATCACGTAAGTGTAAGGTTCTTGTCTATGACCTTCTCTATGTTCTACTAAAGCGACCACCGGACATTCATCAAAAATAAGCTGCTCATTATCCTTAAAAACGGCCCATAAAGGCTTAGGAGAGGGTATGATTTGTAATATTTTCATTGTTGAACCTCCAACACCGCGAGCACGTTCTCCTCATGCGCCGAGATCAACCGCTCGCCATTCATCTCCACCCATCCACCTCGGAAATCAAGACAGACCCGATCAAACGGCTTCACGTCCTTCACGTCCGATCCGACGTAGAGCACATCGGCCAGCCGGTTGGTCGCGGTATTCCCGGCGCACTGAGGCAGCACAATGCCGCCGTCCGAGAGTTCAGGAGTAATGAGACGGGCGATGATACGATTTTTGAGGAGTTGGAGGTTCATTTGTTTGGAATTTCAGTGGCCCAGAAGGGCGTTGTGTCTTTAAAAATGATGCCTTTGGTGAAGCTCCCCGCATGAGGATAGGTCGCCTTGTAGCAATAGCGACGAACGGGTTTCCATGAATCGAGCAGGCCATGGTCCATTCCCCGGCGCGTGATTTTGTTGGTCTCCACCTGCTGATCATTATCCAAAATGTGGAAAGTGATCGGAAGGTCGTGACCTACGGAATACAGCACAGCCTCGTAAAACGCGCCTTCTTCCTCCGCGCCGTCGCCGAGAAACACATGGCAATGAGCACCATTTACCGCTGCCTTGTTTGCTACGGCAACACCCACAGCGATCCCACAGCAGCCACCCAGGATTGCAGAAACGTAGAGATTCTTTTCCTTACTGTAGAGGAACATCGAATCCCCGCGATGGATTGCATCCCAAACAGCAATCTCGCCCATCCCGGCTAACAGAGCAATGTAGTGTGAGCGGTGGCTTCCAAAAAACCAGTCTCCCTCATTCGCTTCCTCAAAAATCTTGAGCAAAATCTCCTCCTCGCCCCCGGCCAGATGTAGGAGACACGGAAGATTTCCTTCAGCCCACGACTGTTCCACGCGTTCCTCGAAGGCAATCAGACTTTCTTTGGTGTGGTCTGTTTTCATTTCTCTTGAGGATAAATCAGCACTCGGCCAGCTTGCCCCGCTCGCACCAAATCGATCCCGCAATTAATTTCGATCAACGGCAAACGGTGACTCACTACCCCATCCAGCTTCAGAGCACCCGAGCGCCACAAGTTAAGATAGCGCGGGATGTCGGTACTGGGTCGAAACCCTCCACCTTGTGTGGCCATGATCCGCTTCCCCTCCCCATGGAACATGTGCAACGCGCCTTCGATCCGCAACGCCTGATCAGGCTTTGGCTGTCCGAGTAAGATGTAACGTCCCGTATCGCTCAACAACGGCATCGTCGATTCAATCGCATCCACGGAGCCGGACGTATCTACGATCACGTCGAAGCCTTTCACACCGACTACTGACATTGCACACTTCAAATCTTCGCGTTTTGCATTCACATAGTAATCTGCGCCCAACTTCCTAACCGTTTCCCGTTTCTCCTCCACCACATCCATCCCCACAATTGGCCAAGCTTGTGCGAGCTTCGCGGCCAGAATCAAGTTGAGCCCCACTCCTCCACACCCCACGATGAGCACCGACTCACCAAACTTGACCTTGGCCTCCTGCTCAATAGTGCCGAGAGCGGTGCTCAGACCACACCCGAGCAGGGCGCACAGCTCGTCCGGCACATCCTCCGGGATGGTGGTGAGCCTGTTTGCGCTCACCACCGCCTGCTGGCAGAGGGTAGTAACGTGCCCTCCGCCCACGGATTTTCCGTTCCCGATCCCATCGTACCGAGCTGGCAGAAAAGCTTCCGGGCCTGCGCCCTTGCGCCAATGGGCAACCGCTTTGCGTCCTTTGAGTTGAACTGAAACTCCTGGACCTACGTCCTTGATCCGCACGCAACCCTCATGGCCTAAGAGGTGTGGGACGAACGAAGCATTTCCCTTCTCGCCCTGGATATCTTTCAACTGCGCACCGCAGATGCCGGAGCAGAGCACCTCGACAAGCACCTGTCCGTTGGCGCAGACGGTATCTTGCTTCACCATTTGAGGCTCCAAGTCGAGCAGTTCGAGAGGAGCATTGAGTTGAGTAAGAACGGCTGCAATCATGGTTTTACATAAGTAATATCACGGCCCACAGATTCCCGAATACGATCCATCCAATACGCCAAAGTCAGTTTCTCCCATTGAAAAGTTTGGTCTTCAAACTGCTCCAGAACCAAACGCATTGTCTTCAGATTAACTTGCCGCCAATCGTCCACAAACCAAACAGGGAGGCCCTCAAGCATCTCATTCATGTGAGACATTTTAACAATAGGAACGCACCCCAAAATCAGGGCTTCCCAAGTGCGATGACAATCCATTCCCACTCCCCAAGGAGAAAGGACAAAAGCGTGCTGAGCCATTTGTCGCCACGTTTCTTTCCTTGGAATCCACTGATTCAAGATCGAAAGAGAAGATTGCTCAGGGAGTTGAAGAGCTAACTTTCGTTCAGGAACCCATCCGAGATTCAGATGAAAATTGCAATATCCCTTCACCTCTCGAAGCTTAAGCGGAGCAGCTACTTTGCGAATATCTTCCAAATCTTGTTCTTGTTCCGCAGCCGAAGCTTGGTCTCCCCAGTGTGCCGCTCGACCCATTTCCAAGGTATGGTAGTCTAACCCTACCGGAAGAGCATGGATTTTCGGGTCATTTGAACTTTTGTTTTGTGTCCACCATGCGCGCAGGAAAGGGTTGTCTAAAATTTTGTGCGCTTGAGGAAATTGGGAAGGAATCTGCGTATCGGCTGCTCCAGTAACAAAAGCGAAAGGGTGATTGGGAAAAGGGGTTTCCAAAAGAAACCTGTCCAAGTCTCCCACAAAACTGGAGCAGAAAGGAATGCCCTCCTTCTGACAGGATTTTGCGATTCCGTCTACCGAAACGTATTTACAATGTGAAGCGTCAGTCATTTAGTTTCTCCTAAAAATAAGATTTGCCTGGGTCATGTGAACTACTTGGTATCCTTTTTCCAAAAGGGAATTGCATAGCCGAGGGTCAACACCGATTCCTTGAGTCACGTATTCCGCAACAATCCAAGAAGGTGCATACTTTTCCCAATCAAGCGTTTGCATCACCGCAAACTCATGCGATTCCAAATCCACGGAAAGCAAATCAATGTTTGTAATTCGATGTTGATCTAAAATAGAATTGAGTGGAACAGAAGGTCTTCCATTTTCCACTCTTAAAACTCCTCCCATGCCGGGGTCATCAGTAATCCGAGAAGTTTGCGAATTCTCGTGAACCACGAATCTAACAATGGGTTGGTCACTGAGTAACGCACAGACAAAATGATGACCAAATCCAGCGGCACGCCAAGCGTGAGCATAATCCCCGTTCGCATCCACCCCCAGGCCGCGCCATCCAAGGTCTCGAACAAATTTGGTAACTGAGGAAATAATAGGATGCGCTGCTCCTAAGTCCACATAGCACATACCCTCTCCTCTTGGAAGTGCTGGATCTGTTTTCTGCCACTCGCGCAGCAGCCACTCGCTCTCAGGTTCGTATTGCATCAGTTCTTCCCCGTTGGTTGTTCTTCGGCCTGCTCCGGCCACACGAGCCGCCGACGTTCGTATTCTTCCTTCAACCGCTCCTTGATCACTTTCGCAATCTCTTCGAGCGGCACTCCGGCCACGACGGGGAGCGCAACGATCACGTCTGGCTCGTCGGACCACCGAGCGATCATGAATCGGATGGTGTCTAGCAGTTTGACACGTGCTTTCAATTTCGTCCCGTCCGGCATCTCGAAGGGTGGGTAGAGCGGACACCCAAGGGATGCGAGCGGAAGAGTCAGGAAAGATTGTTGGTAGGTGTTCATTAGTATCCTCGACGAGCACGACAATTTGAACAGTTGCAATGTTTGTCTTTTTCACTGTTGTGATGCAAAGTCCGAATTCCCCAAATAATAAAAATCACTACCATCAGAAGAATTCCGACTAAAACCATCTCAATCGTAAAATCATTTGAAATACGCTGCGTCATAACTTGACGTGCCGTATCACTTTCTACCGTAATGTTTACATTGTCCGGAAGGTTCATAAAAGATCACCGAACTCTACAATTGCACTGCTAGAAATCCCTTCCTTTTGCTCCCAGATAGCGCGCCCATAAGCAGCTTGGACCTCATCCGGAGTAGTCACTCGGTAGACCGGCATTCGGAGAGCAGCTTTCAGCATTTCCGTAGGATCGCTCGTGTGTGTTGGTCCGGTGAAAAGCGGCCTGAGCTTCTTCCCCACATGAATGCGGATAATCACGCATGGAGAAAATTCTCCTCGGCTGATCTCGCGACATTTGTCCAAGTGGGAGACGAGTGCCGACATGCAGCAGAAAATGAAATCTCCGCGCTCGATGTAAACCAATGGGAGCAGACCTGCCATGGCCATTCCTTGAGCCATCCCCATAAGTAAGTTCTCAGCAACCGTAGTCTCCACGATCTTGCTGTTTGGAACGCTTTTGAGCGTTCCATTCGCACCCTTCCCGTCCAGCAAGCCATAACCCACGAATCTCGCTCGGTCGTCCTGAGCGAACTTTTCCATGGCTTGGGTGAGGGCTTGGCGATAGGTTAAATCCATCCTTCCTCCTTGGCGATTTGGAGAACTTCAGCGACACTCCCACATTGAATGATATTCGGCATCGCCATTTGCTCCGGCCCATCGAGCAAAGCGATCCGCTTCCTTCCCTCATGGTGATGATGGTTTGAAGTATTCAAAGTGCAGAAAAAAGGAGCATTGGCGACCATGATATGGTGACGGCAGAGTTGAGAAACTTTTCCCAAATAGGAAATGCTCCATCCAAATTCTTTCCCTTGAGATGTAGTCACAACTTCCCGACCAACGGCCCGAAGACTCTCAATCAAAATCTTCAAAGGCTCACGTGAATGATCTGCCCATTCTGCGTACTGGCCGGAAGAAGGCGCAGAATCACCGATCAAAAATTCGTAAGTGAACTCCCCGCAATTCTCAGGAAGAACAGCTTTCATTTGCTGCACTTCCAACGCCGGGTAATCCAGCAAAAGGTGTTCCCGAATCTTGAACGGTGAGAGATACCCCATCCGATTGGCCGTCCAATCGTGATGTTCGATCATGAACCGCGACCAGTCCCACCGAAAACGCGAGTTTTCCCAGAAATGATCGAAGTTCTTCCACATGTCCACCGACTCGTGCTGTCGCTCACGCCACAGTTCAGACTCAAAATCGGCTAGGATGATGTTGGGAAGGTCGGCAACTACCTCTCGGAGCTGCGGCAGATTGCATCCGTGCGTAAAAAAGACAAAAGCAACGTTGTGATGCTCTTTTGCGAGGGCTCGGATCAGATGAAGGGACTGAAGACAATCTCCCAAGTGGTAATTGTTGTGAGAAAAGCAGGAGCGGTTCACCACGATACCTCCGTATATCCGGGAAGATAAGCAAAAAGACAGCTAGAATCAGGAACTACCTTAATCTGGTATCCTAACTCTTTCAATTTGTCTGCTGTTTGCTCAAATCGGAAACCTTTGAAAGTTCTGAAGTTATATCCAATACTGGCACGTTCTTGAATATCAGAAATTGTCTTCTGAAGCTCCTTTTCTTGCTCTTTTTTCTCCGACTGCTCGGAGAGTTGTTTCATTTCAGCAGCGTTCATTTCTCCTCCTTCGGTTTGCGCCAAATACGAAAACGCCCATCCTCGATGGCCCGGCTGGTGAGCGGAATCTCCAGGCGAATCCCCATCTTCAGCGCACGTTCCCGGCCATCAGTGTTATCCACTACGAACGATTGCCCATCCTTCAGAGCACGGATGGTCGCCACCAAGTCCACAAGCACTCCGTAACTCTTGACATTAGCTCTCGGAGGGAGTGGAATCTGATCCTCGATGGCAGCAGGTTTGGGCATTACTGGACTGCTTTTGCTCTCTTTCGTTGATTTCGTCAATAGGAACTTTTGTTTTTCTTCGGGGAGTGGATGATGTTCACATGAATGTTCTGCTTTTGGTCCAATCCACCGAAGACGCCGCCCTCCTCAAAGACTGTGCCGCTGGCCTTGCGCGCTTCGCGCCTGATACCATCTGGCTGGTCCATTCGCCCGCCGTGCTTGTGGACATGACGGCAGCGAACGCCCAAACGGATGCTCAAATTGCAGCGATCAACCAAGCCATTCGCGAGTGCGTCGGTCGGGAGGACTTCACCGGAGCGGAGAACTACAAGCAGCAACGCCATGCGCTGACTCTCCAGAAGGCCACCACCGCGACGGAGGGCTACAAGAACATGACTCCTGAGCAGATCGAGGCTGGCATGACCCGCGTGTTTGGTGAGTTCTGGGCGGCCAAGCCCGCTCCCAAGATGAGCATCACGCAGCACACGCAGCACTTCGAGCGTGGCGAGTGGATCGAGATGCTGAACTCCATGAAGGGACGCTGGCCAGCGGAGATGCCACCAGGAGGCTTCATGGTGGGCTGGCCGGGACAGTTTATTTCAAAAACACATTTCACGGGCCAACATTCGAATGTAAGTGACTATGTTTTGGAAACCGCAAAAGCCGCTTTAGAAGAGGCACGAGAAAGAATTTCCGAAACCCCTAAGAAAGAACGCAAAACGCCCAAAGGCTACCTCGGTTCGCCACGCTTCAAGCAGCTCTGCTCATCCGGTCTCGACGCCCTTGGCCACATTGCCCTCTCCTACAAGATCAATCCCGATGGAATGAACCGCATGAAGCTGGCGCACGCCATTGGGAAGCATGAGGAAGCAAACGGGCTACTCGAAAAAGCGGCAATCTGATGCCCACGGTCGTTCCCGGCTGCAAGGTCTGGAAGCTAAGCGATAAGGCTGAGCAGTGGTACGCGGGCTTCCGGAAGCGAATGGCTGAGCGCAACCCCGGTCAGCGCATCAGCGAGTATGACTACGCCCTGGCGGCGTTCGGGTCGCTCCCGTTTGGCAGTCCAGTGCTGCATGAGTTCCTGCTCCTCTGCAACTGCCATCAGTGGCCAGCGGAGTATGAGTTGGAGCGGGATGGAATTGTGAACGAGTGGGCCATCCGGAAGGCAAAAGGATTCTGCATGGCCAAGCGGATCAATCTCATGGGGTGTGGCTCATCATGGAAGACAGGCGATGCGTCTGCCTACGTCTACACCATGTGGAAATCGCGTCCGTTCTCCACGTCGGTCTTTCTTTCAACCACGTCGGGCGAAGCGGCGCAGTCCCGCACTTGGGGCCAAGTGAAGGACTGGCACGCGAAGGACCGCTACAGCATCGGAAAACGCATCGAGTCGCTGCACCTCATCACGCTGGACAAAGAGACGGAGGATCGCGACTATCGAAACTCCATCAAGGTGGTGCTGATCAAGCCGGGGAATGAAGGCAAGAACGTCATGGCCTCCATTGTGGGACGCAAAAATGAGCGAGTCATTTGGGTCTGCGACGAGTTCCCCTTCATGGATATTGGCATCCTGGATGCCCGTGTGAACTTGAACACAGCAGGACCGTTCCATCAGTTTATCGGGCTTGGAAACGCACCGGAGGAGGGCGACCCGATGTATCTCGACGCGGCCCCCTACGGTGACAAATACCCTGATGGGTGGAGGTCCGTGGACAAAGATCGCGACAAGTCGTGGCCCACCCGAGCGGGCATCTGCCTCTACTTCAACGGAGAGACTTCGCCCAACTACAAGGTCGCTCCAGGAGTTCGTTTCCCTTTCCCCCGCATGATGAACGAAGGGTTCCGGAAGGAAATCCTGAAGGACAGCGGGGGAGAGGACACGCCCATGTACTGGAAGCAGTTCCATGGGTTCCCTCCGACCGTGGATATTTCGGACAAAGTGCTCACCTACAAACTGCTGGAGCGCAACGGAGCGTTCGGAGAGCCGTTGTGGCGGGATGCACAGAAGAAGATTCTGGCAGGGCTGGATCTCGGCTTCCGAGCGGAGGGCGATCCGTGTGTGATCCATTTTGGGAGACTCGGAGTGAATACGGATGGGCGCACCATTCTTGCGTGCGAGCCGGATGCTTTTGCTCTCACTCCGCAGCAAAACTCTCCTGATCCTTTTGAGGTGCAAATTGCCATGCGAGTGGTAAAGGAGTGCCGTCTCCGGGACTGTCACGACCTCGCGCTCGACGTGACGGGTGATGGAGGTATTCTCCTTCAACACATCGAACGTGTAGCGCGAGGGGGTGACTACGGCTCGCGCTATGAATTGAACATCTTACCCGTTTCGTTCAGCGGGACCGCAGAAGACAAAATTGTGATCCCTGGAGAGAAGCGAACCGCACGCGAAATGTTTGCTTCGATGGTCGCTCAAATCTGGGGAACCCTTCGTCTCTCTGTGATCAACCAAGTGATCGTGGGGATGAAAAACGGATCGAACAGCACCAATCAGTTGTGCGCTCGCAAGATGGGGTCCGACGAAAAAAAGCGGATGACGGTGGAGAAAAAAAGTGAGATGAAAAAGCGTCTCCGGCGTTCTCCAGATCACGCGGATTCCACTTGTCTCCTTGGACATCTCGCTTTGCAGCATGGCCTGTCCGGCATGGTCGTGGCTGCTCCGGTGCGCAAGCCTCCAGTTCCGATGGACCGGGAGGTGAAGGTAGAGCGGTACTCGGGGCATGCTACAGGACGGTATGGGGGACGTTAGCTTTTCCAATACTCGTGCCCTTCTGGAGGCATGTTAAACCTGTCGTAACCGGGAGGAATCATCGGGTTCTTCTGCCCAAAATGGTCACAAACTGCCTGCATCTCTTCGTAAGAAGGGCTGCCACCCCCAAACAGCATCTCACCAACAATATACTCCCAATCATCCCACTTTTCTAATTTTCCCTGAGGGTGTTCTTTAAACCTATTTAATACTTCTTCAAAGGTCATAATTTGATCGTTTTCCACTCCTCGAACATCGGCAAAAGCTCAGGAAACATCGGCCACTCGCGGCGTTTCATTGCCATCGCATGGCGAAAAGCAACCCGGCTTTTGAACTGGTGCTCAATTCCATACCCAGCCCAGGTGCTCGGCCCCCCAATCATGTGCGGGGACTCGCTGCTGCGCATGGCGCATTCCCACACAAACTTGTCCCCGTGTCCCGTCTGATAGAAAACCTCAGAGGCGTGCTCCGATGCCCATAATGTCCATTGAAGCCCCATCCATGCCTTCAGTTTATCGAAGATGAACTGCCCACTTTCAAACTCGTTCTCCAGTGGGATCAGACTCCAATCAACGTAACCGAAACCTGTGTTGTGATGCCCAACATCGTGGAAGAAAACTGACCCAACTTTCTGAACGTCCTGATCATTGAATACTTCTTCAGGCTGAATGGCTGGAAAACAATCTGCATCGAGAAATAGAACGTGCCTCCAAGGACAATGCCGGACAGCGTAGCTCTTCAAAATCCAGCCATCCATCTCCCGGACAGGATTTTTGAGCATGATTCTAAAAGTATCGACCGTTTCACAGTCCAACTGCTTGAACAGTTCGGACGCTTTTCCCGGCATTTCTTTCGGGCCGAGATGCCACACCTGAATCGGCAAATTGCATTTGAGGTGATGTCTCAGCCATCGGCAGAGCACGTAACCCCAATCTAAATAACGACCTCCTCCACCGATCACAATCCCTGTCCCTTCTCCCGGCACCGGCTCACTGACGAGGGCGCCCGTCTTCCTCACCCGGTCGATGATCGCCTTCGCCTGCTGGCAGGTGAACCGGGGGAGTCCGATGCAGTCTAAGGCTCGGAGTTCGGAGCCGAAGTTCATGAGTAAAGGTCCGCAGGCATCTCCAGTTTTTTCCCTTTCACTTTTTTTACCAAACACGAATCCACATTATGAAGGGTAAACCAGCACTCTCCGGTAGGTGGTTCTTCGCGCTCATCGAGCCGAGCGAGAATCTGCTCTGCCGTGAACGATCCCTCAGGTCGGCCCGTGATCACCAGGATGGAATATCGAACTTTTGACGACGAGAAAATCACGGCCCGGATGTAACCAATTACACGCAGGCCATCATTTTCTCCGCCGTCAAACTGGACGGCTACCTTGTCACCAATTCCGAAAGTAGATGGAAAGTTCATGGACAGTGGCACCTCACCCACATGGCAATGATCGCCGTGGCCATGCCGGTGACGACCCCGGTGAAAAACATGATTACGACTCGATCAGGGACTTGCATGGTCATTTGCCTGGACAAGGATTGACCGGGGTGCATCGCGGATGCTGAGTGGCACAACTTGCGAGCACTATGGTTAGACAGAGGAGGATAATTTTCATTTGAAAATCGTGCTGGCGACAGCGTAAACGAAGGTGAGAAAAAGGCCAAGCCCGAAGATGGTGAAGGCGAGGGGCCAAGGTTTGGCAGAATCTTCGTTGGGATCTGGATCGGGAGTGGTAAACATGACGGATGGGAGAATGGCCGGAATTGACGGGGGAGTCAAGCGGAGAAAAAGTTCACTCGGAACTCTCGACTGGTAAATCTTTGGCCGCACTTTCGGCTTCAGCCTTCTCGATATAATCGAGGATAGACTGCAAAAAGAAAAGCCGAGTTCCAGTGGCTTTTCCGGGTTCAATCACACGAGCACTCCGAATTATTTTTCTAGCAGCTAAATCATATAATTTGGAGCGAGAAAACCCAGTGTAATATTCCGGTTCTCCCTTGGGAGCACGAATCCAAATTGGGAGCGGGAGGAAGTGATCGCCTTTTTTCATTAGTCCATTTGGTGTCATGGTGTCCAATTACGACGAACGGATTTAGAGATCAAGGGAATTCGAAATTTGGAGCAAAAATATTTGCGTGGGCTAGCGGAGTCCCGTCGTCGCGCGGAGGGGGTGGGTGCCTGGGGGTGGGTAAGCGATTCCTTAGGAAAAAAGATTCCTTCCCTCGTCTCGGTACAGCGTGACGAGCTGCACGAGCGACGACCGAATGGCCGGTCATTCCTGATAGTCCTTATTATCAACGTCACTCAGTCGCAACAACGCACTCGCAGACGCTCGAAATACCAGTATCAGATATGCGCGTAACTCTATATCACTCGGCCTCTTACGTCACATACTCCGATCATAACATCACACAATAAAAGACATGACAACTGAACCGTTGAGCTACGGAAGCTCTTCCCCATCAACAGGTTGCACAATCTCCGCGTCAAGCGTTACGCCTTCCTGGGACTGTGCGGTGAGGTTGAGATTCATTTTGATGACTTGGTCGGCTGCGCTGTACCCACCAGCGATGGAGGCGGACTTCACATAGCTGTTAATGACCTGGGCGACCTCTTGCCTTTCCAGCACAGTGGGATCCGAAGCTTGGAATTCACGTGACTTGAAGTCGCGG